>Ga0307378_10013684_pt1 | contig 10256 bp, 7 predicted proteins | sample UN1MG_FD_202238 | JGI IMG/M metagenome (GOLD analysis project Ga0307378, IMG submission 202238) | Soil microbial communities from Risofladan, Vaasa, Finland - UN-1 | ecosystem: Environmental > Terrestrial > Soil > Coastal area > Acid sulfate soil | place: Finland: Risofladan, Vaasa | collected...
CACCCCATTGGAACCGGCAGATCCTCCAACCGAAGACGTCGAACCACACGTAGAACTTCTCGCACTTGACCCCGCACAGCCTCGCCACGATGAAGTGGCCGAACTCGTGGGCCAGAATGATCATGTTCACGCCGATCAACACCATCACGCTGTAGAACGTAAACATCCCCCAGGACGATTCCGAAGCGGCAATCAAGTACAAACCCAACGTGATACCTCCTGACGGGCCCAACGGTCCAAATCGAGCAGTCGCTCCAAGGTCGGGTCCGAATCAAACGTGTGGCTTTCCAATACGCTTTGACACACGGGCACGATCTCATGGAATCCGAGATCGCCGGCCAAGAACGCGGCCACGGCCGCCTCATTGGCCGCGTTCAGCACGGCGCCCGCCGTCCCGCCGGCTCGCGCGACCTCCAGCCCGAGTCTCAGGGCCGGGAATCGCTCCAGGTCGGGCGGCTCAAACTCCAGGCGCATCGCCCGGCTCCAATCCAGCTTCTCCGACACGCTCACCCGACGCTCCGGCCAAGTCAGAGCGTACTGGATCGGCAGCTTCATGTCCGGCGGGCTCAACTGGGCGATGACCGACCCGTCGACGTATTCTACCAGCGAATGGACGATCGACTGCGGGTGGATCACGACGCCGATCTGCTCCGGCTCCAGATGGAAGAGCCAGCGGGCCTCGATGATCTCCAGGGCCTTGTTCATCAACGTGGCCGAATCGATGGTGATCTTGGGGCCCATCTCCCACGTGGGGTGGTCCAGAGCTTCCGCCACGGTCACGCCGGCCAGTCGCTCGCGACTGTACGTCCGAAACGGGCCCCCACTGGCCGTCAACACCACCCGCTTGACCTCTTCCCGACTCCCCGCCTGGAGGGCCTGGAACACGGCACTGTGTTCGCTGTCTACGGGCAGGATGCGTGCCTGGTTCTGCCGGGCCAACCGGGTGACCAGAGGTCCCGCCATCACGAGGCTCTCCTTGTTGGCCAAGGCGACCGTTTTGCCGGCCTCCAACGCGGCCCAAGTGCCCTCCAGCCCGGCACGACCGACGACGGCCGAAAGCACCACGTCGACCTGCGCTTCCGCAACCACGCGAGACACCGCCTCGGAACCGACCAGCACCTCGGTCTCCGACCCCATGGCCGAGAAATCGTGGGCCGCGGCCGCGCCCGGGTCGGTCACCACGATCCACCGCGGTCGCGCGGAGACCGCCTGCCGCTCCAAGAGGGCCGTGTTGGTGTGGGCCACGAGCGCCACCGCCCGCAGGCGGCCCCCGGAAGCCCCGATCACCTCCATAGCACTCCGCCCGATGCTCCCGGTAGAGCCCAAGACGGCGATGTTCGTTACACCGGCAGTCATGCATTCAACCGCTTTGCGGTTCCGACATGGCGGTTGTGTGGCAACGTCTAACGATTATAGCGTTTGGACTGGCCGTGTCCGCGATCGGGGCATACTCGCCCGAGGCACGTTGGCTGAAAGTGGCGTGACATGACCGCAGAGATCAGATGGACCGGCGCTGATGAGCGACCGAGCGGGCCGTCCCCTGGCACTAGGCCGCATGACCCAAATGTGGGGTTCCCGGCCGGCATTCCCATTGTAGGCACGGCTTGTCTGGAGCGACAGTCCAGTTTGAGTCCCCCATTTCAGGTGGCAAAGTGACCCCTTGCGGGGACCCCGCGTTTGAAGCGAGTGGCTCCAAGAAGGGGCGCAGCCGCTTCCGGCTTCGCCCGTTCGCGGCGGGACTCCTTTCGCCTTCGGCTCCTCAGGATGGGCCGAAGGACAACCTCGCCGAAGGTGCCCGTGGTCTGTCCCCAAGTGTCGAAACAAGCGCAGCCGCCCACTTTATTGACCCATCACGGCACAATCCGACCGTGTCCCGTCCGTCTGGCCGGCCTTGCCGACCCCATTCTCATTGTGCGTTCCGGTGTTGAAGCCATAATATAATGAAGGATGGTTAACCGTCGGCGAGGTGCAGGAGCTTATGGAAAAAGACAGCCAAGGCAAGGAACCGGAACAGCGCGGGCCTGAGAAGAAGCCCCCCCCGATTGGCAACAATCTCATCCTGTACGTGTTGGCGGGGGTTATCGGGTCTGTGCTGGCGCTGAACCTGATGCGGACCAGCGCCCCCATCAGGATTCACTACTCCGAGCTGATCCAACTGATGGAGCAGGGCGCCGACAACCCCCAGGCCATGATCGACGTCACCCGGGGGGCCAGCGGCAACACGCAATCGATCCGCTACTACGATCTATCCGACTTGAAGATCGGCCAGGACGAGATCCGCGGCACCGTCACCCGGGAGCTTATCGCGCCGGAGAGCGGCGACCCCGAACGCCACGTCGCCTTTCGCACCCCCCGAAGAGGACTCAGTAACGACGACAACTACCTCTTCGACCTGGCCATGAAGCGCGGGTTCCAGATCCAGGGAGAAGACCCGCCGAGTCCCTGGGGCACGATTACCACGTTGATGCTCCCCGTGGCGGTGGTAGTCATTCTGTTCCTGTTCATGATGCGGCGATTGGGTGGGACCGGCGGGGCGATGGCCTTTGGACGAAGTCGCGGCAAGCTGATCGCACAGGAAGACGTGGAAATGACGTTCGACGACGTGGCCGGGATCGACGAGGCCGTGGACGAAGTCCGCGAGGTGGTCGAATTCCTCAAAACGCCCGACAAGTTCCGCGTCCTCGGCGGACGCATCCCCAAGGGCGTGTTGTTGGTAGGGCCGCCAGGCACGGGCAAGACCCTGCTGGCGAAGGCGATTGCGGGCGAGGCGGGGGTGCCCTTCTTCAGCCTCTCGGGGTCCGACTTCGTGGAGATGTTCGTCGGCGTCGGGGCGGCCCGGGTCCGCGACATGTTCCAGCAAGCCCAAGCCAGCGCCCCCTGCATCGTGTTCATCGACGAGTTGGACGCGTTGGGCAAGACCCGGGGCACCAGCGTCGTGGGCGGGCACGACGAACGGGAACAGACCCTCAACGCCCTGCTGGTCGAGATGGACGGCTTCAGCTCCAACAGCGGCGTCATCGTCCTGGGAGCCACCAACCGCCCCGAAACGCTCGACCCGGCCCTGCTCCGACCTGGCCGCTTCGATCGACACGTCCTGGTCGACCGTCCGGACGTCCGCGGCCGCGAGGCCATTCTCAAAGTGCACGTCAAGGACGTGAAGCTCGACGATTCGGTCGACCTGAAAGAGGTGGCCGGGATCACGTCGGGCTTCGTCGGAGCGGATCTGGCCAATCTGGTCAACGAAGCCGCCCTGTTGGCCGCGCGCAAGGGAAAGAGGACGGTTACCATCGAGGAGTTCAACGAAGGAGTCGAGCGCGTCACCGCCGGCCTGGAAAAACGGCAGCGGATCATTAGCCCGGATGAGAAGCAGCGCGTGGCCTACCACGAGAGCGCCCATGCGCTGGTGGCGTACAGCCTTCCCAACACGGACCCCGTCCACAAAGTCTCGATCATCCCGCGCGGGCTGGCCGCCTTGGGTTACACGCTGCAACGGCCGGAGGGCGACCGCTACCTGATGACGCAGAGCGAGTTGGAGAGCCGGATTCAGGTCCTCCTGGCCGGCACGGCGGCCGAGGAGATGGTCTTCGACGATGTCTCCACCGGTGCCCAGAACGACCTCGAACGGGCCACCGAAATCGCCCGAAGCATGGTCATGGACTTCGGCATGAGCGGCTTGGGCCCGGTCAACTACCGCGAGCGGCGCGGGTCGGGACTCTTGGGCGGTATGCCCGATTTCCCCGGCGAGCGTTCCCATAGCGAGCAAACCGCCCGAGAGATCGACGAGGAAATCAAGCGGATCATCGACGGCTCACTGGTCAAGGTGCGACACATCCTGGAGACCCGCCGAAAGGCCCTCGAGGCGCTCTCCCAACGCCTCCTGGACAAGGAGGTCATCGATACCGACGAGCTGCGGGAGATCGTCGAGGCCAGCTCCCCCAGTCCGCTCATCGTCCCCGGCACCGATAGCACCCCGAAACGCCCGCAGCCCGGAAAAGCCGAGCCTTCCAAGACGGACAAACCCGCCTCCGATGCCGGTGAAGCGAGCGGGTAGCGAGCGGGGATTCTGTCGTCCGGAACGGGGGGTAGGGATTCGGGGCCCGCAATTGAGGGGCATCCCGTCGACTGCCATTCCAAGCCGGGACGTCCATACGAGCCGGCAGGCTCCGTCCGCTCCCAGTACCCAAACCGACGGCAATGGGAGCACCAGGCAGCGGACAAATCGAGCGATGGGAAGGCGCGCGCCGTGCTAACTTGGCCTGCGAGTCCAGTGGTAGGTCCGCTCAAGCGCCACGCGAACCACGCCGGTGATCTGCCGCATGGTGACCGGCTTGGCGAGGACCGAGAACGCCTGGGCCAGTCGCGCCTGCTCGACCAAGAGATCGTCCATTTGGGCGGACAAGAGAATGCAGGGGAGGATCGACTTGAACCGCTTCACCCGACGCAACGTCTCCAGGCCGGTCAGCTTGGGCATGTGCATGTCCAGCAACAGAAGATGGACCTCCTCGTTGCGGACGATCGAGAGCGCTTCTTCTCCGTCGCCGGCCAAGAGCGTTCTGAAGCCCTGCGGCTCGAACACCCCTTGCAGCGTCTCGCGAAACGCGCGGTCGTCGTCGGTGATCAACAGGGAAGGGGCTTCGATGTGCTGCATCCTTCCGACCCTCGCTCAAGACAATCCGGCGATCTAGGAGAGCAAGTGGGGTACCAATCGGGCTGGGATCTTGAAGCTCTCTCGCGGCCGTGATGCACTAAGCATGCTCCACTTAACATTTTACATCCTGCGGGAATTCGTTGCGACAGAGAATTCCTCGTCTCCGGGATCGGTTTCGCACCGGAAGACCTCTGCCATTCTGGCAGCCAGAACCCCTCGCTATAGGGGTGGGTTTCGCATCGCTCGTCGGACTATACGGCCGCAGTGGCTCTTGTTGTCCAGATGAGCCAACCGGCGATCGTCCCCAAGTACGTCGGTCGCACACGATCGGACCGGCCTCGATCGGAACGGCTCGCACGCTCTGGGAAACCGCCTATGCTCCGATCCCCCAACAAAATGCGATCTTGCGACAAGACATGTCATTAGCATAGATAATAGTCATTATCGCATTAATAACCCCTTTACTTATACTGAACCCGGTAGTAGAATGGGCCTCTTACTTTGCCAACGTTCTGGCGGAGTCTTCGCGCGGCCCTGCGGTGCTTGCGCCGAATGGCGAGTTGCCTGTGCTTCGCAGTCGCTCGCCCCAAGAGTGTCGCTCGCCTGAATGGTAAGGCGGCCGATCGGCAGAGGCGCGATTATCGCGTTCTGGTTTCGTCGCCGCGCCCCGTGTCAAGAAGGCCAGGGAGGTAGGACGGTGCAGCGCGTGTGCCCAGACGTGATCGTGTACGTGTGTACGAACTGCATCCCGCACGGCGGACGCTTGCCGCGTCAATGGGGCCAGGACGGTGTCCACGTGGTGGTGCGCGAGGTCCCCTGTAGCGGGAAGATGGACGGGCAATACCTGCTTCATGCGTTGGAGGGGGGAGCGTACGGTCTTTGCGTCGTCGCCTGTCCCAAGGGCGAGTGCCAATTGGCGCAGGGCAACTACCGTGCGCAAGTGCGGATCGGCACGATTCGCCGGCTGCTGGCCGAGATCGGGCTCGAGCCGGAACGGGCCCAGCTTCTGCACTACTCGTCGGACGATCCGGCGGACCGCTTGCACGGCCTGGTGCGCGACGTGGTCGGCCGGATTTGCGCCCTCGGGCCCTCCCCCATCCGCGCGCAAACCCGGGACGCGACGATCGAAGCTTAGAGCGGCCAGGACTCAGGACGGTCAAGACGCGGAACCGTCAGCACGCAAAACGGTCAAGACGCAGAAGTCGAAGGCACCCAAAGATGGCCGAAGAGAAGACGGGGTTTCACCAGCGAATCGAATCCGGAGAGCCGATCCTCGTCGCGGAGACGTCGCCGCCGCGGGGAGTCGATCCGGCGCCCGTCGTTGACGTCGCGAAACGCTACGCCGGTAAGGTCCACGCCCTGGGCGTCAGCGACAACCGTGAGCGGATCGGCATGTCGGCCTTGGTGGCCGCTTCCTTCGTGAACGAGGCGGGCGTTGAGCCGATCCTCCACGTCGTCACCCGGGACCGAAACCGCATCGCCCTGGTCTCCGATTGCCTGGGAGCCCACGCGTTGGGCATTCGCAACGTGTTCTGCACCAGCGGGACCCACCAGACGCTCTCGCGCCCCCGGGCGGCCAAGAACGTCTTCGACGTCGATTCGATTCAGCTTCTTGCGGCCTTTGCCGATCTGGCGACCGACGGCCGCCTCGTGGGCGAAGAGGGCGTGAACGGATTCGGCCCGGTCTGTCTTGGCGGCGCAGCGTCTCCCTTCGCCGATCCACTCGAGCTGCAAGTGCTGCGGCTTGCCAAGAAAGCCTCGGCCGGAGCACGGTTTCTGATCACCGATCCCGTGTTCGATCTGGATCGGTTCGATCGCTGGTGGAACGAAGTCTCCGAGCGCGGTCTCCCCCAGCGGGTCGCCATCTTGGCCGGGATTCGCGTGCTCGGAAGCGGCGAAGAGGCAAGGGAGTTTGCCGCGAGCCGTCCCGATCCCCGGGTGCCCGACGCCGTGGTCGAGCGGATCGCCTCGGCAGCCGGCCAAGGCGCCCAGCGCTCCGCCGGGATCGACCTGGCGACCGAGACCATCCAGCGGCTCTCGGAGATCGAGGGCCTCGGCGGCTTCCAGATCTCTGCCGGCGACGACCACGACGCAGCCCTGGAGCTGATGGAGAGGTCCGGACTGAGGATCGACTAGCCATGCCCGCCAAGTACCACATCCACACCGAGCCGGCTCCGCCCCGGGTCCGCCCCGTCGGCAAGCTGGGGATCGTCGATTGGCGCGAGGACTGCGCGGGCTGCCACAATTGCGTGAAGCGAGGCTGCGTCTACGGCTTCTACCGCAGCGAGGCCGACACGCTCCGGGACGAGACCGGGTATTTGGACTATATCTACCAGTGCAAGGGCTGCCTCACGTGCGTGCAGGATTGCACGAAAGGAATCCTCACGCGGGTGATGAACCCGGAATACGAGCGACTGGGCGACGCGTACTACACGCCCGAGATCGTCCTCTCCACGTGGTTCCAGGCGGAGACGGGCCGGATTCCGGTGTCGGGGGCGGGCTACGGCGGTCCATTCTCCGGTCGCGGCTTTGACGCGATGTGGACCGACATGTCGGAAATCGTCCGCCCCACGCGCGACGGAATCCACGGACGCGAGTACATCAACACCTCGGTCGACGTCGGCCGGAAGCTCGCCCACCTCGCGCTGGCCGACGGCCGGCTCGGCGTCAGCCCGCCGCCGCTTCTGGAAAGCCCGCTGCCGGTGATGTTCGACGTGGTTCCCCCGCGGTGGCGTCGCGGCAAGGTCGTTTCGTCGATCGCCAGGGCGGCCGGCGAAATCGGGCTCTTCTCGGTGATCCGCGGCCGGGACGTGCCGCCCGGGACGTCCGTCGAGCAGGATCACGTCGTCCCTTGGCTGGAAGACCCTCAGTCGGGCGCCAGTGACGCAATGACCGCGGCGGCCATGGTGATGGTGTCCGATCGTCACGACGTCATGGCAGTTCAGGCGTCGCTCAAGGAGAAGAACGCCGACCAGATCGTCGCGATCCGCGTGCCGGCCACGCCAACGGTCACCGAGCGGGTTATCGAGCTTGTCGACCAGGGGGCGGAAGTGATCCACGTCGTCTTCGACTCCCATGGGCGCGAGGAGGCCCCTGCGAAGCCTCGACACCTGCGCGACGTGCTCCGTGAGGTCCACGGGGCCTTGGTCAAGGAGGGGACCCGCGACCTGGTCACGCTCTCCGCTTCCGGCGGGATCGCCCTGGCCGAGCACGTGGCCAAGGCGATCATCTGCGGCGCGGACCTGGTGGCCGTCGACGTTCCCCTCGGCCTGGCGCTCGAGTGTCGGCTGTGCGGGGAATGTGATCGCGGCGAGATCTGCCCGATCGCCCTGGACGACGTCGAGCCGCGCTACGCCATCCGCCGAGTCGTCAACCTGATGGGAGCCTGGCACCAGCAGTTGATCGAGCTCATGGGCGCGATGGGGCTTCGCGAGGCGCGTCGTCTGCGAGGCGAGACCGGCCGCTGCATGTTCTTCGAGGATCTGGAGCGCGAGACGTTCGGCCGGCTTTTTGGCAAGCGCATCGATTCAGGCGAGAACCGGCCCCAAGCCCCGGCGGCCAGTCGCGCCAGCACAGAAATCGGCAACGACGGCAAGTAACATGGCATCCACGATTCCCCGATCCGAGCCCCAGTCGGTCGAAGACTTCGTTTCGCGCCCCGAGTTTGCGGAGGTCTCGCGCCAGGTCCGCCCTGCCCTGCCCCGCTATCGCAACGAGATCGGCAAGTTCAGCATCCATCGGGCGTCGCAGTGCATTGCCTGTGGACGGTGCGTCCAGACGTGCCAATACGGGGTCCACGTGCGCCCGGAGGGCTACCGGCAGATGCAGCGGCCGTTCGATTACCGCTGCGTCGGGCCCGACTGTGCCCGGACCGGCGACTACTGCATCGGCGCCTGCCCGGCCGGTGCCCTCTCCATGGCCGAGAACCCGGCCTTCAAGACGATCGGCGACTCCCGCTGGACGCCCGACCTGTTGGCCGGCACGTGGCAGATGGCCGAGACGGGCCACGCGCCGGGCCCTCATCTGGAAAGCGAGATCGGCGCTTCGGGCGGCGGGTTCGATCGCCTGCGATTCCGCTTTCCCGAGTCGCTCCCCAAGCAACTTCGCCGCGAAGAGATCTCCACCGAACTGGTGCTCAACCGCCGCAGCGACCGCCGGCCGAAGATCACGATCGACGTCCCCTGGTACGGCGGCGGGATGTCGTTCGGCTCGACCAGCACACACGTCCTGTTGGGCCGGGCCCGGACGGCCAAGGCGTGGAACACGTTCACCAGCACCGGCGAAGGCGGGTACATCGAACGGTGGATCCCTTACAAGGACCACGTCATCACCCAGGTGGCCACGGGGCTGTTCGGAGTCCGCGAGGAGACGATCCAGCGGGCCCGGATCGTCGAGTTCAAGTATGCCCAAGGGGCGAAGCCGGGCCTGGGCGGCCACCTGCTGGGCGACAAGAACACGCCGCCGGTTGCCGCCATGCGCGAGGCGGTCGTGGGCACGTCGCTCTTCTCGCCGTTCCCGTTCCACAGCATCTACTCGGTCGAAGATCACCGGAAGCACCTCGACTGGATCGAACACGTGAACCCGAAGGCGCTGCTCTCGGCCAAGGTATCCACGCCGGTCGACGTCGACATGGTGGCCGTCGGCTCCTACTACGCCGGGGCGCACATCGTCCATCTCGACGGCAGCTACGGCGGCACGGGCGCCGCCCCCAATATCGCCAAGAAGAACATCGCCATGCCGATCGAGTACGCGATCCACCGCGTGCACCAGTTCCTCGTCGACGAAGGGATCCGCGACCAGATCACCGTCATTGCCAGCGGCGGCATCCGCACGCCCGCCGACATGGTCAAAGCCATCGCCCTGGGAGCCGACGGCGTGGTCCTCGGCACGGCCGAGCTGGCGGCCATGGGTTGCATCCGTTGCGGCAACTGCGAAAGCGGACGCGGCTGCGCCCGGGGCATCACCACCACCGACCCGGAGCTGATGCCCATGGTCTCCATCCAGTGGGCCACGCAGCGGCTGGTCAACCTGTACAACGCATGGCGGGAGATGCTCGTCGAGATCCTCTACCGCCTGGGGCTCGACTCGGTGGCGTCCCTGCGCGGACGCACCGACCTGCTGATCCACCTGGACTACGACAACCGCGTGGAACCAAACGATCCCAAGTCAAACCCTTAGCCGCTTGCGGCTTCGCCCGGTCGATCCTCCAGTCCCGTCACGCCACCTGCGATCCACAGAACGGCAACCCAACGCCCCGATGAACACCAACAACCTGAGCTCCCCGAGATCCGCATTCGCCCGCGCGGAAGCCTTCCGCCGCGCCCGGGCCGACTTGCGTCCCCGAGGCGAATGGTTTCGCCAGTCCCCCGAGGCCGAGGGCGGCTGCGGGGTGACCGGCTTCGCGTGTTCCATTCCCGTGGGCGGGCGGCACATCTACGAGCCTTCGATCCAGATGCGGAATCGTGGGAACGGGAAAGGCGGCGGGATTGCCGCGTGCGGCATGGTCCCGGAAGACCTCGGCGTGTCGCGCAAAGTCCTCGAGGAAGACTATATCCTCCAAGTGGCCCTGCTGGACCCCGCGGCGCGAGGCGACGTGGAGAAGAAGTGC
>Ga0307378_10013685_pt1 | contig 10256 bp, 11 predicted proteins | sample UN1MG_FD_202238 | JGI IMG/M metagenome (GOLD analysis project Ga0307378, IMG submission 202238) | Soil microbial communities from Risofladan, Vaasa, Finland - UN-1 | ecosystem: Environmental > Terrestrial > Soil > Coastal area > Acid sulfate soil | place: Finland: Risofladan, Vaasa | collected...
GCACTTGTCATACACCGGCCAGTCTTCGTTCAAGTACATCCCAGTCGATGAGGATGTGGAGCTGAACCTCGGCTCGGTTGCCAACCTCGTAGTCGAGCCGAAGCTGATGGATTTCAAGACGGAAAATTACAGGTTCGACCGCCGGGATAATATCTCCGGCTGGGATGAAATCCGTACGTTTCAGGTAGAAGTCAGGAATACCCGCGACATTAACGTCAAGGTCGAGATCAAACGCAACTTCAATACGCAGTACTGGGATATCGACAACAGCGGCGACTTCGGAGCGTTCGAGAAGGTCAATCTCAATACGGTTAAGTTCACGCTCGACTTGCCGCCGAGATCGGCAAAGAAATTCGAATATGTCCTAAGAACATACCACGGCGTCAGAGAAGAAGACTGGCGCCCGTAACAAAACAGAATTACAGGAACTGTAAAATGAGACAAAATACGATTCTGCTGCTCATAATAGTGACTATTGCCGGGACTTCCGATGCGAAAGTCGATTTGGTTACTTTGCCCACAAGAGACACAGTGCAGCTTACGATTTATAACTCTGCGGATATGACATTAGTGCGCGAAAGCAGGGCGCTTACGCTCAAAGACGGAGATAACAAGCTGCAATTCTCATGGGCCAACACGCTTATCGACCCGACGAGCCTGGAGATGCTCCCTAAAGCCAACGCCGACAAAATCAGCATCGCCGAACTGGTTTATCCGCCGAGAGTCACGAACCTCGGCCTGTGGAACGTTCAGAGCGACGTGGCCGGGAAAGTACCGGTAGAGATTTCGTATCTGACCAGCGGCCTGTCATGGCGGGCATTTTATATGGGGACGCTCACCGAGAACGAAAAGACGATGCTGCTTAAAGGCTATGTGGTCGTCACCAACAACAGCGGCGAGGATTACGAGAATGCACAAACCCGCCTGATTGTCGGCAAAGTCCATATTCTCGATCAGATTGCCGAGCTTGCGAGGCGGCAATATCCCTATGGCAGACCGGGGCAGGATATCTCTCATCCGGCCATGCCGGCTTCGTTAATAGTTTCCCAAAACAGCAATGCAAGGACAGTATTAAGGAGTTTAGGCGAAATGCCGAGCCAGCCGAAAGAGGTCAAAAAGGAAGGCCTCAGCGAATATTTTCTCTATACCATCGAGGGAACTGAGACGATACCTAACGGCTGGTCTAAAAGACTGCTGAGTTTCGATGTGGACCAGGTGCCCGTCGTAAATCTGTATAAATTCGAAGCAGAACGGTATGGGCCGAGCGTCGTGCGATTCCTTAGTTTCAAAAACGACCAGGAGCACAAGCTCGGAGAAACTCCCATCCCCGGCGGGATGCTGAAGGTCTATCGAGGTGTTGGTGATAACGGGCATTTATCATACACTGGCCAGTCTTCGTTCAAGTATATCCCCGTCGATGAGGACGTGGAGCTGAACCTTGGGCCGGTTGCCAATGTTGTTGTCGAGCCGAAGTTAATGGATTTCAAGACGGAAAATTACAGGTTCGACCGTCGCGACAATGTCTCAGGCTGGGATGAAATTCATACGTTTCAAATAGAAGTCAGGAATACCCGTGACATTAACGTTAAGGTCGAGATCAAACGCAACTTCAATACGCAGTACTGGGATATCGACAACGGCGGCAACTTCGGGGCGTTCGAGAAAGTTAATCTCAATACGGTCAAGTTCACGCTCGACTTGCAGCCGAGATCGGCTAAGCAATTCGAATATGTCCTTAGAACATACCACGGCGTCAGGCAAGAGGATTGGACAAGAGACGGACAGTAAATATCCACAAATATAAGCCCCCCCCCGGCAAGGTCAAAACCGGGGGGGGACATTCATACTCGTCATTCATAGATTGTCAAACAGATTCGACAGCTCCTGTTTCAGTTCGGAATACATCGAAATCCGGGCCGTACTGCTGCATGTAGTAGAGAGAATAAGCCCGCGCGAAAACCAGCAAAGGCAATAATATCACAGTACCGATATATGGTATTAGCAATAAGCAGCTCGCACAGCAGAAGCAACAGCCTATGCAAGCGCCGATACCGACTATTGCTCCTATCACTATTTTTATCACAATCTGGAAAAGCAGGTAGAGGGTAAAACGAAGCTTGTTCGCCGATAGAATGGTCATGAATTCACGCCAGCCGGCGGTACAGCTCGCCATTCGCAAAGACATAATCGGCACGACAAAATCAAAAGTAAACTTCTTAACCAAAAACAGCAATATTGACAGAATAAATACAATCAAGCCCAAAATTATAATCCCGGGAATAGAAACTATACCGGGCGCCGTTCCGGATCTCATCATAATAACCAGCAAGATAATGCCGATTATAGGCACGACCACAACAACGAAGCTGATTATTCCCAGCACGATTCGGAAAAGGAACAGGCTGTTGCCCTGCTGCCTGAATTTATGCCACGGGACTGAGACTTCCGCTTTATTTGTCGCCACGCAGTGAAGAAACATGAACCTGCCCCTGCTGTTTAGCCAGGCTACTAAAAGGCCGATGAGAATTACTAATACGAAAACGGTCACAGCTACCGGTACAATCCAGTACAGATTGTTTGAAATATAATTTCTTGCCGTCTCAATGACTTCTCTTATTTGTTCTTGCGGATTACTTTGTTTATGTGGGACGTTGTAGGGAGGGCCACTGCCGCCTCCTCCCCCCCCGCCGCCACCACCGCCGCCTAAATAGGCCAACCAGGCACAAAAGCCGATGACAAACCACTTGCGCAAGTCGAATGGTCTGAACAGTATTAACTTTACCCTGTCGATTGCGGGAGTGACCGGATCAATAACACTTACTCTATTTGGCTGCTCGGAATTCATTATACGCGTCCTCCAAGATAATTGAGCCAGTTAAAGACCATGGTTAGAACAACAACGATTTCTAATAACAAGTTCATTTTCAAAAATACGGATATGACAACGACAAGCCCTGCGCCGCAGGCTACTGCAATCATAGCAGCCCAGCCCATGGCTCTCTCCAACCAGTTGGTTCGAATCGTGATATTCTTCACTTCTGCTTTTTTCAATTCATCAAGAGCGCCGTTTATTAGTAACTCTGTAAAGTTTCTGCCGGGCTTATTTGACTCGTCTGCCTGTTTTAACAGACGTGATAAATTCTTATCCAGTTGAGTGACAGAATCGTCGCTCGATAGATTGTCATTGTGTCGTTTCATCATTTTTCCTCTTTCTTACTCAGAGAAGCGAGTCGTTCAAGCTCTCGACGCAGAGATATTTTTGCGCGATATAACAGACTGTATACTGCTTTTTCAGTTGTATGCATTTGCCGGGCGATATCGTTCGCGGAAAGTTCTTCGATATACCTGGCCTCTAAGACCGCTTTTGCTTTACTTTCCAAACTGCCCAGCGCCGAACGGACAATCGCAGTCATTTCCTGCCGTTCAAGCACTTCATCGGGCAACAGCTTCGTATCCATAGCGTCAAAATAGCTGCTGATTTCGCCATTAATGCTTGGCCGGCTTGCCCGCCTTCTGATCTCCAGACGGATATTGTTCCGTGCGATACCGAAAACCCAGTCTTCGGGGCAGCCTTTCGCCGGATCATAGCTGCCGCGTCCACGCACGGCGTCAAAAACTGTTTTCTGCAGAAGTTCCTCGGCAAGTGAGCGATTCGGCCAGCGACCCATGAACAAACCATAAAGCCGCGGAATCTGTCGCTCGATAAATTCTCGCCATACATCGGCATCTCCTTGAGCGAAACCAACCCAGCTTTGTTGTTCTAATTTCTCAGGCAATTGACCAATTTTCCATTTTCTGCATATGTTCCTATTATGTATTATGCGCAAGTGAGGAAAATTACTCACACTTTTTTGATATTTCTCTCAACCAGGTCCGTTGTGTTGTTAAACTATATTTTATGCCGGGGACGCACCCTGTTTGAAACAGCATACAGTCCGGCATGAGTAGTTGCACCCGTCTTGCCGGTTTGAATAGCAGAACAGATGAGACTGTTCGTTCATTTATGATATGACGCCACTTAGCTTTATTGTCTAAATGAGCGCAATTCCCTTTCAATGGGCCATTCGGCAAAGGCCAGGACGAAGAGCATAACGAGATTCGCTATGGGCACAAGCATTAAAAGGCCAAGAGCCCAACTGTAGCCGGTCTTCGAAAATATTTTGCAGAAGACCAATATCTGTATACCAACAGTAATCAACGTTATAAGCATCACGAAAAGCAAAAAAAACGCCCCGAATGCAGGGGCCACATTAGGTTGAAAATGCATTTTTTCTCCTTTTAAAAAAGATTTTAGAAATTACGTCAACAGCTCACAGCTTGCTGAGCTCGGATATAGCTTTAGCTATCCGGTCCGGCTAATCAGCAACGACGATAAGAAAAGAATTTTTTTCAACATGATATATTGCCTTTCAAGCATTTTTTTGATTATAACCTGACCGACAACCTTTGTTGACCGTGATCGAATTCTCCACTACAACTCCCCTTGCGTCAAGAATATCTTTATATATTTGACTGCCGGCAAGATATGTTTTAGAATAGAGATTGCAATAGGTCTCATGAATCATAAGCCGAAAAGCTTGTGAAATACAGGAGTGGATTTCCTAAAATGAAGAAAAATCTCGAACAAATTGCCGCCGAAGACGGCCGATACAGTGCTCATGCGATCAGGTTTGTGTATGAAGCACTTGGCTATACGGCGAAAAACGTCGCCACCGAGCCAAAACACGTCAGCGGCGAAACGCTTTGCGAGGGGCTGAATAAACTGGCTCTCGAAAAATGGGGCAGACTGGCGATGCTGGTGCTGAATACATGGGGCATCAAAACGACTCGTGATTTCGGCGAAATCGTCTGGCTGATGATACGAAACGAGTGGATGAGCGCGCAACCGACCGATTCGATAGACGACTTCAACAATGTTTTCAATTTCAAAACGGTTTTCAAAGACCAATTCGAGTTCCAACAGTCTTAATCGGAAGCTCACCATTTGTCAAGATTTCGACCGAATTGGCTTTATATATTATGGCGGTGAGTGCCTATCTTAATTCAAGCAGATACGCCTGGTCGCACCGACTTGACATGTGCCGTGGATTATATTCTACAAAACCGTAGCTCTTGTACAGGGCGGTCGCTTCTTTTAAGACCGAAGCTGTTTCCAAAATCATTCTTTCGAAACCGACCTGCCTCGCTTTAGACAACGCATCTTCCAGCAATAACTTGCCTAATCCTTTGCCCCTGTGGGCTTTATGCAAATACATTTTACGAAGTTCGCACGTATGCTCTTCAATCGGATAAAGCCCGTATGCTCCGATGATCGAGCCATCTTCGGTTTCGAGTACAAAGAACGTCCCGCCCCGGCCGAAATAAGAAGACTCGATGTCTTTAATGTCGGCATCCGTACACGCCGGGTCCGGCTTCAAATCATATTCCCTGAGAACACCATAGACTAAGCTGGCTATATTCTCACAGTCTCGATTATTTGCAAGCCTCAGTCTCGGCCACGGATTTTTTTGCATACGCTCTCTCTTGATGTGCTATCTGGCCTTATACATCACGGCTAATTGTATCCTGTCCGCAACGAAAATTACACTGAGAATTCCAAAAACAAAATCCCCCAAAATCGGGGGATTTTGCTACTCCCTATCTTCGTACCAAATTCCTTACGGTCTCGTTGTGAGCAACTACCGAAGTACTGTCCGAAAGGAGAAACTTCTTTAGAACTCACGCAGTAGTTTTTATTCGTAAAGCTTGGTTATTCCGTTAATGTCGCCCGTGTAGAGATCCCGCTTCTTAGTCTCCCCATCGCCAGAAAAGCCGAACATCGTTTCATCAATGGCTTCCGTCTTATATAGATCACCCATGCCAGCGCAGTGGCCAAGCTCGTGCGTCACGATGTTCTGGACATCCATGACCATGGCGGGGTCATCGGGGTTTACAATGCCCCACTCGAAATCGTCGTTCAACAAGATGTGTGCCTCAACAATTTCACGCTGCGACGGGGGCCCGCCGAAGTATCCCCAGACCATTGCCTCAGCGATCACGTTTGAATTGTCGTGGCTGCCGAAAGAGATCGTGTTATATCCTCGGTAGTCGCCTTCGTCATAACTTACAGGTGCTTCTCCGGGAAGAAACTCAGGATCGGTACTTGGAAGCACTTGGCCGATATCAGGTTCAGATACACTACCGAAGATATCGAAAGGTGCATACCATTCCCATTCATCCATGCCGTCAGCTACAGCACTAAGCACGTCGTCAAATCCCACTTCGTCCTCATTCAAAGAATTCAAGTAGTAAGGTTCAGTTTCCTTCCACTTCGCTCCTTTGGCAATGTAGGTGTAGTATCCGTCATCTTTGTCTTTGGCCTTCCCGCCGCCTGGAGTTCCCTCTGGCTTACCGTAGCCCTGTCTATAGTGTATGAACTTAACCTTACTGAGGACACGGTCGTTACCCTTTCCTTGTGGAGGGGCAGCCGACGCCAAATACGCGGAAAGACAGATTGTGCCTATGACCACTACGGCTACCGCTAAACAAAACAGTTTTTTACTCATTTTTCATCCCTTTCAATTTAATTCAAATTGATTACCGAATACAATTTCAAGACCTTCTATTTGCTTCAAAACCTGAGTCTAATAGTATTATCGAAGCTTTAGCTCAATTGTATCAGTAAAAATCTTAGATTTCAGAGTATCTCCTCTTTTTCACGCTCCGGAATCTAATTACATCTCACTACGATTAGACGGGACAATTATGCAAAATCATTCTGTTTCACTCACACCAGTACCTCCAAAATGAATAAATGGCATAATTACCACCCTAAATATAGAAATTCTGCTGAATTTATAGGATATCAGATTAAGGTGTAAAAGTCAACGAATTTATTCGCAAATTTCCCATTTTCGAGAACTGCTTAGCTAACTGCTGTGAAAAGAAGACTTTAGGACTGTCCGGCACACCTATGGAAGTGACCTATCGAATCCGAACGGCTTGTCAATACTCGGATTTAGAGCCTTCGTCGGTTTCCGGCACTGTAATCAGGTCAGGAATTTTAAGATGATATTTTTATAATGCTCTACACCTTTTTCAAGGTCTGTGATGTCGATATATTCATCCGGCTTGTGGCATAGATGTGGCTTGCCCGGCCCAAAAATAACGACAGGGCTGCCGAGCGAGGCAAAATAAGGGCCGTCCGTGGTGTAGCCTACGGCCTTGGTTTTATCAGTTCCAACAACGGAGCAAAAATCCTTAACAAAGCGGCAACTGCAATCAGTCTCCATCGACTGCATCTGGCGTATTACAGAAACCGCCGCTTCAAACTGTTTATTATCGGCCGTCAACTTTGCGCAGATTTCTTCTAAATCGGCAATAATCGCCTGATGATCCTGCCCGGGAAGAGTGCGGATATCAATTCCAATGCTGCACTTATCCGGCACGACGTTCATCGTTTTACCGCCGGAGATTGTATTTATGCTCATCGAGCAAGTTCCCCGCAGCTTATGCGGCTCGGTTTTGATTTCGTAATTTTCCAGCTCATTCAAAATCAGCCGCATCGAGCCTATTGCGTTGACGCCTAATTGCGGGGCCGAGCTGTGGGCGGCTTTGCCTTTGGTTGTAACATTAAGCCACAACATCCCGCGATGAGCGGTTACAATTTCGAAATCCGTCGGCTCCGGGATAACCACGCCGGCAAGCTCCGGCAGCCAGCCTTTGTCATCAACAAACCGTCTTGCGCCGGCGCTATCGGTCTCTTCGCCCGCAACGGCAGTGAAGATAATATCGCCCTGCAATTTGACGCCGGAATCGACGATCCGCCTGATAGCGGTAACAGCGGCGGCGGTTCCGCCCTTCATATCCACCGAGCCTCTGCCATATATTTTGCCATCGCTTTCAACCGCCGTGAAAGCCGGGCTCTTCCAGGCTGCTTCGCCCGGGCCGACAACATCAAGATGACAGGCAAAAAGCAGTCCGGCCCTCCGTCCGGCGGATTTTACGTGTGCGACAATATTTGCCCTGGTTTGATCCCAGCTATCTATATTGGAGTCTATACCCGAGCGACGAAATTCGGCAGAAATCAACTCTGCCGCGGCTAATTCGCCCTTTTCGTCAGTAGTTTCAGCCTGAATGAGTTTTTTCAACAGTTCTTTCATAGTGAAGCAATTATAAGGCAAACAGCCTAAAATAAAAAATAGAAATATTTTTGTTGCAAATTAAATCATAAACGACCAAAATAAGGGGCTTAAAAAGTTTTAAAGCTGTCGCAAAGGAGCATAAATGGGACCTGTATTAAATGGGCTGCTAAAACTTCAAAGTGTTGAAAACCGTCTGAGGGCCGAAAAGGCAAAGCTTACAAGATGTAGAAGAAACGTAATAATTCAGGAAAATCTGATCAGAAGCCTTCAAAATGCGCTCGAAGCCAAGAAAGAGGAGGCTCAACTGGCCAAGGTTCAATTCGACCGCCTGGAACTGGAACTCAAGACCAGAGATGAATCCATAGCCAAATTAAGAGCATCACTCAACGTCGCAAAAACGAATAAAGAGTATGCCGCTGTGCTCAGTCAGCTCAATACATCCAAGGCCGACAATTCCAAGATCGAAACCCAAAGTCTTGAACTTTTAAAAGATATCGAGGCCGACGAAGATGAATTCAAAGATATCCAGAAGCAGATAGACGAGCAAAAAGAAACACTTGAGAAAACCCGAAAAGAAAGCGAGATACTGGCCAAAAAATACCAGGCTGAAATCGACAATATCCAGCAAGAGTGGGATCAGGCTGCACAGATCATCCCAAAAGATTCTTTAGAAACATTCAAACGCGTGGCCGAAACGTACGACGGCCAAGCTGTCGTGTTAATTGAGCAGCAGGATAATAAAAAGGGACCATATAGCTGTGGGGGCTGCTTCATGGGAATCACCGCAGAGAGCGTCAATATGCTTATGACTAAGGATGACATAATCCGCTGTCCCAACTGCACAAGGATACTTGTGCTCGGCAATTTACATGAAGGTTAGAAGCCAGGAGCAAGACCGCAGAATCAAAGCGTATCCCGCAGCCATTATGCGTTAGCTTGAACTCGTTTTAATTTTGTTTTGAGGAGCCAACGTAGTGTCTGATAAAATCATCGCTCACATAGACGGCGGCAGCAGAGGCAATCCCGGTCCGGCTGCCGCCGGTTTTGTATTGAAAGATTCCAGCGGGACTCAATTGCTGGCAAAAGCCTACGTCATAGGCCGAACGACCAACAACGTGGCCGAATATACAAGTTTCGTAAAAGCCCTCGAAGCTGCGAGAGAATTTAGTCCTGAACAGATCGTCGTTTTCAGTGACAGCGAGTTGCTTGTCAAACAGATCAACGGCCAATACAGGGTGAAAAGCGAGCTCATAAAGCCCCTTTACGAGCAAGCTGCCCGCCTGCTCGACAGGTTCAAGAGCTGGAAAGTCCATCATATTACCCGGGATAAGAACAAACAAGCCGACAGTCTCGTAAACCAGGCTTTGGACGCAGGACACAACATCGAAGGCAAGCGGAAACCGGCGTCGAAGAAGGAAAAGCCGATCCGGCTCGGGGTACTCATCAGCGGCGGCGGCACAACATTGATTAACATCCTCAAACAAATTAAAAAGGGCCTTCTCAATGCCGAGGTGGCTGTCGTTATCAGTTCGCGTTCAACAGTGACGGGAGTCGAGAAAGCGAAAAACGCCGGGATGGACGTGAAAATTATCCGCACAAAAGACTACCAGGATATTGATGAATTCAGCAAGCGTATCGAAGCAGAGCTCGTCGCGGCAAATGTTGACCTCGTCATCCAGGGAGGCTGGCTCTGCCTTTGGAAAATACCGTATCGATACGAACATCGCGTGATGAACATCCACCCCGCCCTGCTGCCAAGCTTCGGCGGAAAAGGAATGTGGGGCCATCACGTCCACGAGGCGGTAATAAAAGCGGGCTGCAAAGTAAGCGGCTGCACCGTCCATTTCTGCACAAATGAATATGACAAAGGGCCCATCATCATCCAGCGAACCTGTGAGGTCCAAAACGACGATACTCCCGACACGCTGGCCGCCAGGGTCTTCGAGCAGGAATGTATCGCATATCCGGAGGCCATAAGCTTATTTGCCGCCGGCAGGTTGTCCGTCGAAAACGGCATTACAAGAATCAAACCGTGAAGCGCCAAATCCGGATCTGACCACGATACGCAAGCCGTAACATATTATTAAATATGGCTATTTCGACTTTGCGACGGCAGGCTCGCTTTTCTCCGGC
>Ga0307378_10013687_pt1 | contig 10255 bp, 7 predicted proteins | sample UN1MG_FD_202238 | JGI IMG/M metagenome (GOLD analysis project Ga0307378, IMG submission 202238) | Soil microbial communities from Risofladan, Vaasa, Finland - UN-1 | ecosystem: Environmental > Terrestrial > Soil > Coastal area > Acid sulfate soil | place: Finland: Risofladan, Vaasa | collected...
GGCCCACGACCTCCAGGTGGATTTAAATTATCAAGACGGTATCTACCTCTTTCGTCGGTATATTTGAAATGGCTTTTTATATAACTTTCTTTAAAATGTGTATATTGTGTATTCCATGTATAATTTGAACTAGAAGTATAGAAAAATATTACGTCATGTACATTGCCAAAGCGGTGAGCATCAGCGTGAAAATTGAATCTTTGCCATATGATTTCGTTCTGAAAGTAATTTTCACCGAAGATCTGATCGAGCATTATCTTAATATAATGGCTTGCGTGCCAGTCGCAGTGGTAGTAGAACGAACCGGTTTTCTTTAAAACTCGGTGCAGTTCTACGCAACGCGGCCGCATAAAGTCAATATAGGCTTGTGTCGAGGCATGTCTATCTTGGAATGAGCGTTTTTCCTTCGTTTCGCCCCAGAAGACCTCATAGTTGCGGTTGGAGTTAAAAGGCGGATCGATATAAATCAGATCAACGCACCCATCCGGCAATTTCTTCAACTGTTCGAGATTATCTCCACAGAAAACCACCCTCGTATCAACCAATGATGACGGTTTCCTCGCTTTCTCTGATTTAGCCGCTTTCTTTGCCATAGCTTGATAGTGTAAAACTTCTATTACTATTTGCAAGTACACATTTATTAAAAAGAGTTAATTTATTTTATTTGCACGACATTACAAAATTGAATAATCTTATAAATAATGTTTTTTGTTTATCACGATTTTCCTTGGTTAAAACGAAATTTTTAAAGGAGTAAAAATTATGCCAAATGGTGATGTACATAAGGTGTTAGGAACAGTAGCAGGAACTTATGTTGCGTTTGAGTATGGTCAATATTTTAAACTTGAAAGTGAACACTGCTGGCAGTTAGCTCTTGGTGGAGCTATAGGTGGATTTACAACTGCAAGGTTAGCAGATAAACTTGAACCTTCGAAAACTCTTGGACCGAACCATAGAGGTGTTTTTCACGGCATAGCCTTAAATGGTTTAGCATCGTACTTAGCTTATAATCCATCGAAAAATTTATTCCAATCATTTATTGATAATGCGGACAAGTTTGACAACAACAATGAACATTTTAAGGCTTTTCTTTTCAGGCTTGCAGTCGGATTTCTTATTGGTGCGATAGGAGGTCATGCTTCACATCTATTGGCTGATTTAAATTCACATAAGGGTTTGCCGTTGTTAAATTGATTAATTTTTAAAACTTTTCAGATGGGTAAGATTTTTACTCATCCTGTGCATATTAAGGGTATCCGATACTTTTTTGTGGTCTTCATCTCGGTCGATATTTGATGTATTTAAATATCGCGCCCTAAATATCTTACACGTAATTCTCTTGTTCATCAATGAAATTATAGATTTCAAAGAGAATTTCATCTGTATTTCGATGAGCATACATGAATCTGCAACCATTTGTCCATAGAAGATAGTTTATACAATACCCCCAATGTTCGTCCACCTTGTAATATTTATTGTCTTTTCTTTTACCTCCAATCTCTAATACTCGATAGGGTGTTAATGGGAAATAGATTATTGTTCCTTCCGTTGCAATTCCAAATTTTTCTTTATTTACATTAACGGTAATAATAGGCTTATCACTTGTTGCAAGAATAGGCTTGGTGAAGACTAATATACTCCAATTTTTTTTAAGTAAAATATTCGCGAACTCAAAGGTTCCGTCTTTGATCATTTCTATAAACGAGCGTTTTATATCTTCTTCAGATGCGTCTTCAAATTTAAACCAGTCAGAGTTGTCGAATTCATATTCTTTATCTTTATATATTACTTTATTTAAGCATGGCCTACCTGTTCGGTCTTTTGGTAGTCCATCAATTTGCTTAATCATATTTCGATGAATATTCTCATACTGTTCATAAGATTTCATATCTCGAAGTGTCATCGTAGCGAGAAAAAGACTCATAGCTTTTCGAATTGGATCTGAAATATCTATATATTTGTAACATATGTCTTGCCAGATTTGTGCCACTAAATCCTCCAATTCTGCAAAACGTTCCTCCATATAAAAATTTCGTTCGCCCCTGTCATTAAGGGGTGAATACATGTAGTGTCTGCAAGTAGCATCTAATATTGATACTTGTGAAGGTTCCTTAGGATCAGAATGATTTTTTGAGAACGCCCATAATCGGGGAATTTTGCTGTTTCTTGATTCTGGAATTGCGAACTCTTTTAGATAAAACCGTGGAACCGTATGTTGTTTTTTAGGAAAATTCATTTTAATTTTGAATCCTTGTTGTACTCAAAAATTAACGTATTCACACTATATTATATATTATTATATATTGTCATTGAAATAAAAAATTAAATGTTAAGATAATTTTGTACACGAATAGCGGTCAATTAGTGACAGTTTCATGCTCTCTGCCGGCCTGTCTATAGCTTGTCCTGAGTTTATCCCCGAGAGCTGCACTCTTGACGTTCAACAGGGGAGGAACTACTAACCTGACTCGCAACAGGGGAGCTAAGCACAAATTACATGCAAAAAAACATCAAAATCGAGCAATTTTCGACAAAAAACGCTAAAAATTAATCCAAAATCCCTCTAAATGTGCTGCCTGCGGTTCGGTACTTTTTTTATTTACTTCGTCCCTCACGGGACTTCGTAATACTGTATGTTCCTCATGCTGGCCTCCGGCAGCACAAATAACTGAGAAAAACATCGAAAATTGCTCAATTTTCGACAAAAAACGCTAAAAAACTAAGAAAACAAATTTATCCTCGAAGAGTGCAAACTTGCTTTTCTGTCGGGGGGCGGATAAGTCCCGGCCTTCGCTTCAAGCTTGCTTCGAGCAAAGGTAGAGCCGATAGACGCCAAAGACGTCTGAAAAACCTCTGTGTCCTCTGCGCTCTCTATGGCAAAAAAACAGTCAAAAACGCTCAAAAACTAACGCAAAACTGGAGCAAAGCGCAAGTCCTGAGCTTGTCGAATGGATCAACCACATTTTCACCCAAAATCCCCCGATTTCCTACATAAAGAAGAATTTCGTCAGCTTCAAATATGTTGCATCATAATGCAACTTCTGGACGAAGGCAGGCTTCTATTACAAAGCTTGCTTTGAGAATTGAAACTGCCGAGAACACAAAGCTGAACGAAAAACCTCGTAAGGGTGTAATGCACAGCAAATCGCTAACCGCATTTCTACCTTCGGTTCGCACTAAGTTTTTTATCACTTCGTGCCTGCGTGATTGTTTGATGCTCATGCTGGCCTCCGGTATAAATGCTATATGACTCATCTTTCTGAAAAATCAAGCATTTTTCGGCAAAAAACACTAAAAAACAAAGAAAAACCACCAAAATTCACCAAAATCAACTATATTTTTCCCTGTTTTTTACCTTTTACTTTTGCCTTTTGCTCTTATGCACTTTGTCCTCTTATGCCTTACGACTTTGCCCCTACTGTCTCCTGTATTCTGTTTTCTGAATTTTTCAGTCAAAAACGCTCACTGTTAAAAACAAAAATAAAATATTTCCAAAATTTTTATCTCCTTATTACACATTGATTTACAAGAATCCAGCCTCGAAAAATGCTCAAATTTTCGACTCAAAACTGCACACTCGTCTAATTATAGAGGCAGGCTTTTTTTCGCCTGCCCCCACGTTTAGAATGTCGCCTGCCCCCTTGTTTAGAGTGCCATGCACTCTAAGGGGGTGCATTCTGTGGGGGGCCCAGATTCGTGAATCTCGAAGATCCCCCGTCCTTTGGCGGAGTCAATATTGGAGAGAAACGGAAAAGCCTTAGGGGAATTACCAATCATGAGTATTGAGAATCCAACTTTAGCTCACTTTTCACTTACGTGCTTCCCTATCGGGGGAATTATAACATATTTCCAGATACACTCTTTTATGCAAAACAAACCCAATTTAAGAAATGATATAATAAGCGCAAACTTATTTAATACAAAGGATTATGAAGAAAATGACGATTTTATACATGAAAAAACAAACCCAATTCAAACCCAATTTAACCCAAAACAAAGCCAATTTAAGCCAATTTCAAACCCAATTCAAAGCCAATTCAAACCCAATGTCGAAACCACTCTTAGGGGCTAAGCCTTTGCAGGCTCAATCTGCCAAAATGGCACAAAAATTGACGCTCCCGAATACCCAAAACAACACACATAAAAAATATAACTTCTTATCAATAAACATGTTAAACGGTTTAATCCAATATAATCCTCCAACTGGCACGTCTTTTGCATATTTAAGGCCAGTGAAGATGAAATTATTGCGAAAGGAATTTAAATATGGCTAAAATCATCGGAATAGATTTAGGAACAACAAACTCGGTTGTGGCCGTTATGGAAGGCTCAGCGCCGAAGGTACTGATTAACTCTTCCGGCTCCCGGCTGACACCTTCCGTGGTCGGCTTTACAGATAAAGGCGAAAGGCTCGTCGGCCAGATTGCACGACACCAGCAGGTAACCAACCCCGAAAACACCGTCTTTTCAATCAAGCGTTTTATGGGCCGCCGCCATAACGAAGTCTCATCGGAAGAAAAGATTGTCCCTTATAAAATAACCGGCGCCTCGGACGAGCTTGTCAAGGTCGATATACGAGGCAAGGAATACACCCCGCCCGAAATCTCGGCTATGATTCTGCAGGACCTGAAAAAGACCGCCGAGGATTACCTTGGCGAAACGGTTACCAGTGCCGTCATTACCGTCCCGGCCTACTTCAACGATTCGCAGCGACAGGCTACAAAAGACGCCGGCAAAATCGCCGGCCTTGAGGTCGAGCGGATAATCAATGAGCCCACCGCCGCCGCACTTGCCTACGGGCTCGAAAGGAAAAAGAACGAGAAAGTCGCCATCTTCGACTTCGGCGGCGGAACGTTCGATGTCTCTATCCTCGATATCGGCGACAATGTCTTCGAGGTTCTCAGCACCAACGGCGATACGCATCTCGGTGGTGACGATTTGGACGCGGTACTCATAAACTACCTCGCCGACGAATTCAAAAAGAAAGAGGGAATCGACCTGCGTGGCGACCCGATGGCTCACCAGCGCCTCAAAGAAGCCGCTGAAAAGGCAAAGTGCGAATTGAGCACCCAGCTCGAAAGCACCGTTAACCTGCCTTTCATAACCGCTGATGCTAAAGGGCCAAAACACCTGCAGATTACAATAAGCAGAAGCAAATTCGAGTCACTCGTAGAACCCATCTTCGAGCGGCTCAAAAATCCGTGCCGCAAGGCTCTTTCGGACGCAAAATTAAAGCCCAGTGATATCGCCGAAACATTACTCGTCGGCGGTTCGACGAGAATCCCGAAAGTCCAGGAAATCGTAAAGGACATATTCGCCAAAGAGCCGAATAAGAGCATCAATCCCGACGAGGTCGTCGCGGTTGGCGCCGCCGTTCAGGGCGCTGTCCTGGCTGGCGACGCGGGCGTAAAGGACATCCTGCTTTTGGATGTAACTCCGCTTTCGCTGGGAGTAGAAACCCTCGGCGGTGTTTTGACAAGATTGATTGAACGAAACACCACGATTCCGACCAGCAAGAAGGAGATTTTCTCAACCGCCGCAGACAGCCAGACAACCGTTGACATCCACATTCTCCAGGGCGAGAGGGAATTTGCACGGGACAACCGCACGCTCGGAAGGTTCCAGCTTGCCGATCTTCCGCCGGCGCCTCGCGGCATACCTCAGATTGAAGTTGCATTTGATATTGACGCAAACGGTATACTGAACGTTTCCGCCAAGGACCTCGGCACCGGCAAGCAGCAGTCCATTGAGATTAAATCCAGCTCTGGCCTTAGCGAAGGTGAAGTCGAGAAGATGGCAAAGGATGCAGAGGCCCACGCCGAGGAAGATAAAAAGAAAAGAGAGGTTGTTGACCTGAAAAACCAGGCCGACCAGTTGATTTATTCGACGGAAAAAACCCTCAAAGAACATGGTGACAAGGTCTCCGCAGATGTCCGCGGCAACATTGAGAACGCCATAAACAATCTTAAAGAGGCTGTAAAAGGTGAAGACGCCGATGCGATAAAGAAAACCATTGAAAAACTCGGCACCGCCGGCCAGGAGCTGGGCAAAGTGCTTTACGAAGAGGCCGCAAAAAAGCAGGCCGCCTCAGGGCCTCAACCACAACCTGGCCCAACCGACCAGGCGCCGCCTCCACCAACCGAAGATGAACCTAAAAGAAAACAGGCCGAAGACGTAATCGATGCGGAATTCGAAGCGAAGGATAAATAACGCAAAGACTCCGCTGAACAAAAAAATAGACTCCTTAACAAGTAGGTTGCCGCACGTCAAAAAGGCAATCGTGAAAAGCCGGAGCGAGGCACTTTGATGATGTCTCGCTCCGGCTTATTTGCCTATACAGAATCGGCTGAATATCTGCTCCAATATCTGCTCGTCGATGTGTCCCCCTGTGGCCGATTCGATACCTGAAACCGCCTGATAAGCTGCTCGAAGCATCATCGCGGCTACCTCATCATTGCCAGCCTTCAATTCTACAGCCGATTCACCGACGTTCTCAATCGCCTCGGTAACCGCCTGTTTATGCCTCGCCGTAAGCGCAACAGAGCTTTCAACGCTCTCGGAAAACGGGGTCCCGGCTGTTTTAGAAGCTGCAAAACCAGGTTCCAGCTCGAGAATTTTTCCGTCAATTGTCTCTCTCAAAACCTCTAAGCCCGCGCCGGTTTCGCTGGAAATTGCCAAAAGCTCGCTGCCGAACAATTCATTCAGCTCCGCCAGGCGGCTGGATAACACCCCTTCGGATACCAAATCGCATTTGGTCGCAACCGCTATCATCGCAGATAACGGAGAAAAGAGTACAGAAGCTCTGCCTTCTGTTTTCAGCATTCTGAAGATTGAAATGTCCTCGAAGAAGTCGGCTTTTGATATATCGATACAGAAAACAACCACAGCGCTGTTTCGCATCGCCTCAACAGCCGCCTGTTGTGCCAGTTCATCAAGGACATCTTCCGGCCGTATCATCAAACCCGCGCAATCGAACAAAACGCACCTGCAATGCGCCAACGAATACGCAGCGCTCAGAACATCTCTGGTGGTTTTCCGCCTGTGCGAGACGATACTCCTTTCTTTGCCCAATAGTTTATTAAGCAGGCTGCTCTTTCCCGCGTTCGGAGCACCGGCAATTCCAACCGCCGGCAAATCAATCAGGCTCTCATACCTGATGCTCCCGTTGAGCAGCTTTTCGAGCTGTCCCTTCACTCCGAGAAGTCTTTCAATTACTTCTGCGCCCGATTCCGGCTCGATATCTTCCCCGCTGAAATCCAGCCCCGCCTCGATTAAACTCAGACAATCCACTATTGCCGTGCGTACCTTTGCCGTAGTCTCCGACAACCGTCCGCTGAGAAGTTTCTCGGCCGCGGCCAATTGAAATGAGTTCGAGCTTACGATGATTTCATTCACCGCCTCGGCCTGGGCCAGGTCGATTTTACCGTTCAGATATGCCCTCGCCGTGAACTCCCCGGGCCCGGCCATGCGAAGCCCTCTGCCTAACAAACAGTCAATTAATACCTCAGTAACCGCCGCGTTCGTATCGATGTGAATCTCGGCTATATCTTCGCCGGTATAGGAATGAGGAGCAAAAAATAAATACAGTTGCGTATCAATGCTTAGCTCATCATCGACTGCTACACTGCCGCACACAATCCCGGATTTGTTTTTGGTAATCGGTGAAATGAAAATCTGTTTGCAGGTCTCGACTGTATCCGGCCCTGTTATGCGAACGATTACTCTTTTGTCGCAGCTCGGACTGCTGACAGCTACGATTGTGTCTCTCAGTTCATACATCAGACATTACCATCCCCCTAAAGCAATCACTGCTGTTTGTTTTTCAACAGCCCTTTCTACAGGAATGATAATTGCAGCAGCATTACATATTTTTGAAAAACGGCTTGGGCTTTTTCTTTTTGACCTTACCGCCCGCCTTGCTCGTCGTAGCAACCAGACCCTGCGATTCTGCCTCTTCCTTTTCACGAATGTGCTTGCGAATAACGTATTGCTCAAAGACTCCCGCAAAGGTACTTGACATAATATACATGTTCACACCAGACGGGGCGTTGTATAACATCAGCGGGAACAGCAGCGGCATCATAATCATCATCATTTTCTGCTGCTGAGCCACCTGCGGATTGGTGGACGCAGACGCCTGCGTTGGCATTAGCTTCTGCTGAAGATAAAACGCAACGCCCATCATAATCGGCAGCAAATTAAACGATTCTATCTTCCAGCCTAACAAAGGCACAACTATTGCCGTTTGAAATCTATAAAGGGCGTCCGGCATCGAAAGGTCCGTAATCCAGAACGGTAAAAACGGCGCACCTCGAAGCTCAATGCTGGCGTAAACCGCGCTCCACAATGCAATCCAGATCGGCATCTGGACCATCATTGGAAGAAAGCCCATCACCGGTGAAGCGCCCTGCTCCCGGTAAAGCGCCATCATCTGTTTGTTCATTTCAGCCTTGTTGTTGGCGTATTTTTTCTTTATCTCCTCGGACATCGGTGCCAGCTTGCTCATCTTGCTCATCGATATCTGGCTCTTCTTGGTAATCGGATGCATGGCCAGCCGCATCAGGAAAACTAATATGATAATGACCACCCCGTAGTTGCCGATAAATCCGTACATCCATTTCATTATCGCCAGTATCCCGAAGGCCAGAGGCTTGATAATGCCGGCCGGGCAGCAGCAGCCCATGAAATCTATCGTCTGAAAAAAGCCCAACTTTCGATACTGCTCGTTCTTGTCGAAAAGACTTTTATCTTTAGGCCCAATGTATAACTGGAAGTTATATGTTTTTGAGCTGTTGGCCTGACCCATCGCGGCTAAGGTACTTGGCGCGATTTTAAAATCCAGCCCCATCGCTTCATCGCCGCTGTCGGCTTTGCGGTCTCCATCGGGATTGTAAAGTTGGCCCTTTTTGTCCGTTACCCAGTCGCAGTAGTCTTTGCCTTCATCGGGAAGAGGAACTACTATTGCCGCGAAGTATTTACTGACCGATGCGACCCAGAGAAGGTTTGATCCTGAGCTGGTCAACGGTCTTTTGAGGATTGCCTCGTCGAGGGCTTTCTTTGCATCGTCGATGTCTTCCTTTGGCATGTTGCTGTTTTTGGCTATGGCGAAGTTGGCCCTTGCCCTTTCGAGGTTTCCCTGTACCTTTATGAGCGTTTTCTTATCATGTCTTGCACTGACAACCTGTCCCTGAGGATTTCTAAAGCCGGCCACGACCTTTCTCATATCCGTCCGGATTCCCTCTCTGCCAAGTCCGCCCGGCCCGGATAAATCGAAGCGGACTTTCTGCTGGGTACCGCTGAGATTCTCGACGGTTATATTGCATTCCAGAAGATAGCTGCCCGGGATGATTTTATAGGTTTTGGTAAGTTTCAAAACCTGCTCACTCGTATCCTGGATTTTTATTGTCGCCTCAAAGCGGGCTGTTTGCGAACCATCACCCGCTTTTTCAACGCCGAAGCTCTTCCAGTGCAATTTTTGCAGAGGTAACGCACGTTTCTGCTGAACAAGAGCATCATTTTGAAAGCCCGCATTTGCCATCGACAGAATCTCACTGCCGTCGGCCTGATATATGGGGGAAAGAATTTCTAACGGCTTAGGGTCCTTATAATCCCGGTCGTCGAATCCGGTAGCCTTGCCTTGCATATCAGGGCCGTTACTGAAGGTCACTTTCCTGATAGCTGCTCCCTTTGAGCTCAATTCCAGCTGGTACTTAAAACCGGTATTGGCATTTTCGGTTTTGGGGTCCGTTGCCCCGAGTATAATTATTTTTGCTGGAGCACTGTCAGCTCCGAAGGTAACAGAATCATCCGCTGCTATCCGGGGCGGTTCCTCGGAAGGCGCATTCGCCGCTCCGCCGTTCTCATTACCTGTAGTGCTTTGCAGTAAGATGCAGGTTCCTGAATTTGGCCCCAGGCAATCAAAAACCCCGGACTCTATAACAAGCCAGCCGCACAATACTACAAAACCAGTCACAACCAAAGCTAAATATCGCATTTCGTATCTCTTATTTCAATTCTGTTTTGACAGCTACTTTTTTCAATAGTAAATAGTCAATATTAAATAATCAATTTCCCTTATCTTCCATTCTGCAGCCGCTCTGCATGGAAGTTGTCCAGCCGGTCGATTGCGGTTATCTTTTTCATCGTGGTCTTATAGTCATATTCGAGCCGAACAAAATGCACCTCGTTTTTGTCAGCATACGCATAGCTGGCACGGTTGTCCTTGTCCCTGGGCTGCCCGACCGAGCCGATATTG
>Ga0307378_10013689_pt1 | contig 10254 bp, 6 predicted proteins | sample UN1MG_FD_202238 | JGI IMG/M metagenome (GOLD analysis project Ga0307378, IMG submission 202238) | Soil microbial communities from Risofladan, Vaasa, Finland - UN-1 | ecosystem: Environmental > Terrestrial > Soil > Coastal area > Acid sulfate soil | place: Finland: Risofladan, Vaasa | collected...
GGGACTCCCGGCAATCTCGATCTCCTCCCAGCTCCAGAGTCCTTCCTGAGAAGGCGTGGCCGCCAGAAGAGTGCCGTTGCCCTTGGCAAAGTCATTGGACCAGTCAGCGAAGATATATTTTCCTTGCATCTTCGGCAGGGCCTGGCCATGATAGACGTAGCCGCCCACAACCGCCGTGCCCAGATCATGTCCGTACTCGATTATGGGATCGATCAGAGTTTCACCTGTAGCACTCTTGTCCGGGCAGCTGGCAGGAGACTCGTTGGGATTTTTCACATCAAAGCAGTGTGTTCCCTCTCGAACATGCCAGCCGTAGTTTCCGCCACTGGTCACAATGTCCACTTCCTCCCACGAATTCTGACCGACATCGGAGACGAAGAGACGGAAGTCGCCGCCTGTGTCGAAAGAGATCCTCCAGGGATTGCGAAGTCCTAAGGCATAGATCTCTGGGAGTATGCCCTCCTGGCCCACAAATGGGTTGTCGGCTGGAATGCCATAAGCCATACCTTCGCCCGCGTTGTCCACATCGATGCGCAGGATCTTGCCCAGGAAGGTTGTAGTGTTCTGGCCGTTTCCATCGGGAGCGTGGCCCAGGCCAGCGTCGTCAGCGTTGCCGCCATCGCCTAGAGGAATGTAGAGGTAGCCGTCCGGGCCGAAGGTGATGGTGCCGCCATTGTGATTCATCTGGGGCTTGTCCACCTGCAGGAGCACCTTCTCTGTGGTCATGTCCACTTTGTTGGGATCACTCAGGGAGACGGAAAACTCTGAGAGGTGATTGGTGCAGCTCCACCCTTCCGGAGCTCCTGGCTGCAGGGGCGCGCTGTAAAATACGAAGATGCGCCCGTTCTCGGCAAAGCCCGGATGGAAGGCCAGACCCAGGAGACCGCGTTCATCATATCTGGTCATCAGCTCAACCATCCGGTCTCTGACATCCAGAAACGGCTCGGCCTGCACAGTGCCATCGGCCTGCACGATCTTTACCAGGCCAGTCTGTTCGACGAGGAACATCCTTCCCGTCCCATCTCCGGCGCTGAGAAACGCCATGGGTGCTGTAAAACCCTCGGCCACGGGCTCAAGCTTCACCCTGGGGCTCACAGATACCGGGTCACTGGAAGCCGCTGCCTGCATTACCACAACCTCCCCCTTCATGGAGGGATGAGGAGTACAGTGGTATTTGTAAGTTCCAGGTTCTGAGAATGTACGTTCGAACTTGCCACCGTTGCCGGCGATGTCTGGAGAATTAAACGAACCATCATCGGCGGTTACGGTATGAACAACGGGATCACGATTAATCCAGGTTACAGTGACTCCAGCCGGCACGATGATCGAGGATGGCAAAAAGGAGAAGCTCTTTATTTCAACAGTTGCCTGCGATTGGTCTGCACCACATATCAGGCCTGTCAATGATATCAACGTCAACAACAGAACTGTGGCGAGAATCAGACAATATTCCTTTTTCATGGCTTTCACGCTCATTTTCATTTAACCGTTCAACTGTTTAACGAATTATCAGGGATGTTGATACTTAATGGGATAAATATTCTTTTTAAAATTGAGACAGTGCACCCGACCTGGGATGCAATTCGCCGGAATGAGGAACAATGCCCAAAACATCAGGAGAAGAATGGCATTGGCTGCGATCTGCTGGGAGACCTGAAAACGCCAGTGAATTGAAGGTTATAATTTTAATTAGTTTGAGCCCTTCTAACTTAATCGGAGTGTTAATTGTGAATGACAACGAACAGTTTCTGGGCATGGTGAAAGAAGGCAAGCTTGAGATTCTCATTCCAGAGGCTCAAGCTGAAAAAACAGTCAGGCTGACGGAAATGCCTATGCAAGCAGCAATACCTCCTGAAGCTCAGGAGATTATTCTGAAAAGGCATGAAGGTAAGGCGATTATGGTCAAAGGCCATTATAGTGGAGACTGGATCTATTCAGCAGAAATCATCGACGTTGCCGGGCCGATCCAGAACGCTTTAGTGCAGAAGGCATTTGGCAAGTTTGAAAAATAAAAAGGGCAAATAAGGATAAAACTTATTGCCAACCGTTAGAGTAAGAGTGATCCCTCACCTCCGATGGCATCGACATATTGATAGGGTGGGTAAAAATTCTGCTCCTCAATCCAGCGAGCCTCAGGAACCTGCCCGGACACATTGCCGAAAGCGACAATTCGAATCTGCTTTCCCTGCACGGATTTGTCGACGACTACCTTCCAGCTCGCCCTCCTGTTAGATCCGGCCTTCATATCTCCTAACGAGATCATATTGGAGCCTGAAGCAAGCGTCATTCCATCGGGAAGAGTTATAGCCACTCTTGCATCCCTGGCGGGGAACATCGAAGAGTTGAAGGGCTCAGGGCAGTGATAAGTGGTCTTTGCAGTGACCGTGGCTGTAGAGCCGGGCTTGAGCTTCCCCGAGGTACTGACATCAATCTGCCAGGGCATCATCACCATACCCCAGTAAGGATGAACCTCGCCCTGGGCGGTATAGTTCCAGCCGCTTTGCAGCTCATCGTAAGTCCAGGCAGTTATGCCAGTCCAGTTCGTCTGGTGGTTCTGATCTCTTCCCCAGGGATCACTGAAGTAAACAATGCCGGCATCGTCATCGTAGCCTATTGCCACCCGGTAGTGGCCTCCGCCCCCGTCTGGTTCGAACGTCATGAGAAGTATCACGGGAATATCGGCGGCTAAAAGTCCCAACAAGTCATCCCGCCAGAAATTATCAGAGGAATAGGGGAAGGATGCATACCCAAGAGGCCTTTCAGAATATCCGGCCTCTGGGACATCATGGGGAAAGAATCTGCCTTGAGCTGAACTCAAATTGCTGAAGTGCCCGGCCCGGACCATATCAAATGACCACGTTCCCGCGGAAGAACTCCTGGCCACATTAGCGATCTGCTTCTGGACGATATCAGGGCCCCAATAATCATAGACAATCTCTAAGACGCCCTCGCCACAAAACAGGCCATTCATTTGCTGATGCCAGGGAATGTTGGCGATCATATGGGATGATGGCAGGCTTCCTGCCACCGTTGCTTGTTGATCTGCAGCAGAGACGGCAGCCTGCAAACACAAAGCCATGATAAAGGCAATGGCTACTTTATGAACAGTTTTCATTAGAAACCCCCGTTTCTTAAGATGTTGAACCACTTTGATATTTATTTTTCGGCTCCTCGCTGTTTTGTGTGGGTAAGCTTGAGTCCTGCTGCCCGGTCGTAGTTATCACCGAATTGCCAGGAGACCATTTGTTCATGATAATATCACGATCAATTGCCCCGCAAGTCGGCCTCAAGACAGGATGCTGCATCAAGAGATTGCAGATCGATATCCTGGGGTTACCCATAGAATATAGCGAAGAGCCTATTTTTCTCCACATTCTCAGGAGACTTCAATTCACAACTATGCATTTATATAGTCCTTCAAAATCCGCCTCGCCTCTAAGGAAATGTCTATCCAGATCCTGAAAGCAGGAACATCGCGAGAGACAAACATCTTGCATCACTCACCTGCATTGGCCCCTCACCTGAAGGAGAAGGCTTCGCAAGTGTTCTGCTTCCACGGCGAACGAGCGACGAGCCGGGCAAAAGCCGAGGCCAAGATGCAGGAAGCAAAAAACCATTCCGAAAGCATACTCATAAGTTGTCCCTGACGCGAGGGGCCTGGATCTCACTCTACTTTCCAACTTTTTCTTTAATTTATAAAAACACTAAGATAGATAAGGTAATGAGTGCGCTGCAATCTGATTTAGCTTAGCAAAACACCCCCTCTAAAGTCAGCCATTTTCGCCATTTTGGAGCGATGCCCTTCTATTCTATCATGATTGAGAATTCGCCAGCAGGTCCAAGAAGAAAAACCTTGCAGAGAGGGCTGATCAAATCCAAGCAGAATTTTGCCGTGATCCAAGGGTTCCCGTTAAGGGAGTCCTCGATGCTACAAATTCGAGATGCTGCGGCCTGATCCCCAAGCCGAAATGATAGGATGAAAAACTTGGAAAATTCGAGAATGGATATCGAAAAAAGAGAGGGTGGCTTGCAGGTTGTATGTACTTAAGCGTCACTCTTTGTCGCCTCTAAATTCGTCCAATACTCTCGTGTCTATCATGATTTTGGCAGCTCGCCCACAACATTGGATTCGAGATAATACATCGTTTTCAGCTCTTCATCGCTCATGCCCGGGAATATTGCCAGTTTTCCCTGTAAAATCTCCGTTTGCTTCTTGTCCACCAGAGATCTGACATTGCTGGGTACCAGTTTGCTGAAAGGTGCCAACTTTACTCCGTCTTCTGCCAGTCCGTACCACCAGTCCTGCCCAGAATGAGAGCTCCAGGTCCCATTATGCACAGATTCTACAATATCGGTCATAATAGGTTCCCAATTCCAGATTGCGCCAGTGAGATATACACGAGGGGAGAACCTTCCTACATCTGAGCCGAAAGATATGAAGTAGGTGCCCATTTCATCGGCTGTTTGGCCTGTAGCATCGGAATCTGACCAATGGGTTATGATATCACATCCTTTATTGATAAGTGATAAGGCTACTGCCCGCTCTTTTCCTGGGTCATACCAGTCTCCGATCCACTCCACATACACCTGGGCGTTGGGATTGGAAAATGCAACCCCTTTGGCAAAAGCATTGATGCCAATTATTACCTGTGACGTGGGAAGAGCTGCAACAAAAGCGATCTTATCGGTCCTGGTCATATTGCCCGCCACGATTCCTGCAAGATACTGTGCCTCATAAATCCTTTCGTAATAAACTCCGGTATTGGGGGCCAGCTTTTCTATCCCGCCACCCCACATGAAAATGATATCCGGATATTCAGGAGCTACTTCTTTAATGGCATCTACGAAGTTATAGCTGTGACAGAATATCAGCTTGGCTCCGTTTTTAGCATATTCTCTCAATATTTTGGGTGCGCTAGGACCTGCAGCATTCTCCCTCTCGGAGAGGATAACATAGGGAAGCTTCTGGGTCATTTTGGATGCGCCCATATGAGCCTCGTACGTCCAGCCATGGTCCCCAACAGGACCAAAATCGAGCAAAGTTACATTTAGCTCGGTTTTTTCCGATGAATCATTACCGGCTGCAACGCCGCTAGCTCCGGCTAAGCCAACCAAGAGAAGAGCACAAGGTATTACAATCCACAATATTGACACGCATTTCAATCAGACCAGCTCCATTCAACTTCACACGAATGTAATTGATTGTCCTAAGAAAATTATAATTTTTTCATCATGAATTTTTGCTGGTCAGGTTATTTTTCCCTGACCGCAATTTTTCGAGATCTTTTTGCAAATCTGTGCTTATCTTGGCTCCATCGAGTTTGGATACCGCGAAAAAATTAAGCGCTATGGAATCGTACTTGATTCCCTGCAGATTTGCGCCACTAAAATCAACGTTTTCGATGGCGGTCGTATCAAATGTGGCACCACTCAAATCCGCACCCGTAAAATCAGCGTTTTCGATGGCTGCCGTATCAAATGTGGCACCACTCAGATCTGCCCTAGAAAAGTTGATGTCATTCATATAGATCTGGGCAAAACGGGTCTTCTTCAGGTCTGCACCGCTGAAATTTGCACCTAAGAAGTTCAGCATAATTATGCTGGAATATTCCATTTTCGCCCTGCGCCAAACAGTGTCCTTAAGGGTCATACTATTAAGGTAAGATTCCGTGAGGTCCGCGTCAGATAGATCTGCTTCATTCATAAAGACGCTCGAGAGTCGAACATTGCTCAGTTTGGTATCTCTCAGATTTGCGCCAGTAAGGTCGGCGTAATCTAAGTTTGCGTCCTTCAAAGTGCAACCTGATAGATTAGCTCTAACCAAATATGCCCGAGTAAAGTCCGAACCTGTCAGGTCGGAATTACTCAGGTTGGCTCCAAAGAGTTCTGCTCTGGTGAACTGGCAATTTGTGAGACTGCTGCCGCTCAGATCCACCCAACTCATTTTGGCACCTATCATGTTGGCTCGGGTCATGTATGCACCTTCCAGGATAGCAAGACTGAGATCCGCACCCAGGAGCCGGGCTCCATCCAGATTGGCGCCAGTCAGATTGCAGCCGCCAAGCAAAGCACCGGTTAGATCGGCGTCTTCAAGATTAGAGTTCGATAGATCGGAATCTTCCAGGTGCGCTCCGGGCAAACTGGCGCTTGATAGATCGGCTCCAACAAGCCTGACTCGGTGCATAAATGCATTTTCGAAGTTCGCATCGGAGAGATTCGCTTTTGCGAGATTGGAATCATCCAGACTTGAAGCCGCAAGATATGAGCCGGAGAGGTTCGCCATGCTGAGATTTGTTCTGGTTAGGTTGGCAAAACCCAATCTTGATTTAACCAGCCAGGATCTTGAGAAATTTGCTCCGGCACAGCGGGCCTCAGAGATATCTGCCCCGGAGAGGTCTGCATTGGTGATGGTGGCATTGATCAGGTTCGCCCCGACCAGGCTTGCTCCTGTCAGATTGGCCCCATTCAATTGGGAATTCTGGAAAGTGGAGCGATCCATGATGGCCCCGACGAGCCTCGCCTCGTTCAGGCTGCAATTGCTCATCTTTGTGGCCCACATGCTAACACCATCAAGCCGGGCCCCGACCAGGGTTGAGCCATCAAAAAATCCCTGATCCATCAATGCACCGGACAGATAAGCTCCGTTTAGGTTCGAGCCCAAGGCATACCAGGCTGGAATGAACGCACCTGATAAATTCGCACCGGCCATATTTACGCCCAGCAAATTGGAGGTCGGAAAGATGACGCCCCTGAGATCAGCATTGGAGAAATCTGAGCCATAAGCGTCGACTTCCGCTAAGTACGCACCGCTGAGGTTGGCCCTGGTAAGATTGGCATTGAAGAGACTGGATTGTGCCAAAAAGGATCGGCTCAGGTTCGTCCCGCGAAGATCCGACCCCTGCAACTCAGAATGATTCAAGTCCATCCCGGACAAATCCAAGCCGCTCAGATTCTTACCAGCAAAATAGGTTCGAGATTGGAAAGGCTGATTAATGATGATGCACTCTGGCGGAATATCTGAGGGCCTGATATTGAAGCGTCGCAGTTCTATCATATCGAACATATAAGTGCTGAGGTTCGTCTTTACTACAGGGATTCCGTCCGCAGATTCACCTCGCAGAATACGAATAGCTAGATCCGCGGCCAATCTGCCTTGGATTGAACTGGTGGGCATATCTCCGCCAAGCACACCGAAGCCCATGTAGACGTCCAGCGTACCATAAATCGGAACCGAACTTGAGCTTCGAAGAAGCCATGCGCTCTCTTCATGAGTCAGAATTCTCCCTACTCGATCGCGATTGTTAAGCAAAAGAAGGAGCAAACTGCCCTCCTTCAGAGCTGATGCGTTCCTTTGCAGCTCCTCTACAGTCATGTTATCCCATATAGCGAAGCTGACATTTGTGCTGAAGAGCGGAAGGGTCTGGTCCACGACCTCTCTGTTGGCCTTGCCAGTGGTGGTCCGGTCGTTTACTATGACGATTTGCTTAGTTTTCGGATGTAAGTTGAGCATCAGAGAAAGGGTACTTGGTAGATCGAACGCCTCCACTACGCCCGTGAAACCCTTCTGGCCGGCCAACATCTTGTCCTCGAAGAAGTTTACTCCGCAGAAGACTACCGGACTGCCAGAAAACAGCTCATCCCTGTTGTCGAGCATGAACTGGAAGGCATCGTTATCCGAACAGATGATCACGTCGAAATGGCGATTCTTGTACTTATTTTGATATAATTCCACCAATTCGGCCAGGCGGGTCGTTGTGGGTGCCTGTTTTTTGGTATCCATATACTCAAAAGAGAAATCTGCTGTGGGATAGTATATGGATATTTGATTTTCTATCGCACTTCCTGATGAATCGGTCCATCTCAAGCCAGGATTGTAAGAGGCAAGAATTAGAATTTGCTTCGATGACTTTTCGTCAGCCGCTAAAGAACCCGTAATCAGAAAAGCTATCAGAAGAGATCCGATAACGAATTTTATCATATAGCCTCGCAAGCACATAATTTTTAATTCTCCTTATCAAGTAGTTATTACGTTAGTCGCTTCAAAATACTTATTACATCTCTTCATTTTTAAATTATATTTATAAATATATTTATTGAGACGCCACAGTCACATTGGCCAGTCCGGAATATTGACCATTGGGTACCAACTTGTAGACGGTGTCATCTATACGGACTTCGACGTGGTCTTTTTTGGGAACAGCATCAAAATCATGTGTAGCCAAAAAGAATGCAAGATCCTTCACGTCCATTAGTGGATCCTCGTTCTGAGAGATCGACTTTATCAGTGCCGAATTATCAGCCGCAACAGAGGACAAAGCTGCAAAGGACTGCGATGCGAGAAGCACGAGAATTATAGCCAGAATGAGCGGATTCGTGATATTATAAAAACATGTTTTTCGTTTCATCGTTTTTTTCTCCAGGTAACTATTATCCGAATCTCAATCCTCCACCGGAGCCGGGCCATTGGTGGGTGAGCTTATAGATCTTGTCATCCAGATTTGTCTCTACATTGCAGCCTTTGGGAGTTACATCGAATCTTTTACGGGAATCTACAGGAGAAGGCCCGCGTCGTTCAGGCTCTTCATCGTGCTACCTGATAGCTATTCAAGCTGCAGGTTTTCAATCCGTCGTTATTGCCAACCACTTGGCGAGCGTTTCTGCAAGTTCTCTTATCTGGATAGGTTTGGCAATGAAATCGCTCATCCCTGCCTGAATACACTTATCTCTATCACCTCGCATAGCAGAGGCAGTCATGGCGATTATTGGAATGCTGGGGTTGAGGGCGCTTGATCCTTCCTGACGGACGGCGCGAGTGGCTTCAAAACCGTCCATCTCAGGCATTTGGCAGTCCATCAATACCAGGTCGTAGGGAACCGTCTGGAGCGCATTGACGGCTTCCAGACCATTGGCCACCACATCAGCCCGAAGTCCCATCTTTCTCATCATGGCCTGTGCCACTTTCTGGTTTACGTCGTTGTCCTCTGCCACCAGTATGCGCATCTTGTGCTTATCGTTTTCAGAAATGGGAGGCTCAGCGGCGGAGAGATCTATAGCTTCCTCGCCCTCACTTTTGGCAGACTTCTCACCCTCAGATCCAGACCCTGCTGGATGCATCTCAAACACCGCTGTGAACCAGAAGTTGGATCCTTCACCCACCTCGCTTTCCAAGCCGATCTTGCCTCCCATCAATTCCGCCAGATGTTTGGAGATGGCCAGCCCCAGGCCAGTGCCTCCGTATTGGCGCGTTGTCGAGCTATCCACCTGAGTAAACGGTGAAAAGAGAATATCCCTCCGGCTTGCTGGTATGCCGATGCCTGTGTCGCTAATTGAGAAGCGAAGCGTAACATTTCTTTTGTTTTCGCTCTCCAGGCTGACGCGGACCACGATCTCGCCCTTCTCGGTAAACTTCACTGCATTGCCACCCAGGTTGACTAGAATCTGGCGAAGCCTTCCCGGATCTCCACGCAGGAACGACGGAACTGCGGGCTCTACCAAACAGACCAGCTCCAGCCCTTTCTGATGAGCACTGATGGCCAGGATATCTGTAATATCTTTCAGCGTGGAACGCAGATCGAAGTCCAGCGTTTCCAACTCCAGTTTACCGGCTTCGATCTTGGAGAAGTCCAGGATGTCGTTGATGAGAGATAGAAGCGTCTCACCGCTCTTATGGGCAATTTCCGCATATTCACGCTGCTCAGCATTCAAATCCATATCCTGCAGCAATCCGATCATGCCGATGACGCCGTTTAAGGGAGTGCGAATCTCGTGACTCATGTTGGCCAGGAATTCGCTCTTGGCGGCGTTAGCCTTCCTGGATTGCCTGACCAATTCATTGGACTGTCCAATAGCAATTTCCAGATCATCATTGGTTTGTTGCAGCTCTTCCTCCATGCGCTTTCGGTCAGTAATATCGAACAGAAATACCGTTAGTCCGATGAAAGATTGGCCTTCTCCCTTGATGGGGCTGTAATGGTCCTCATAATAGCGGCGCTGCAGATCACTGTCTCCATATGCCTCAATAATAACCAAGTGTTCGCCTGCCAGGGCTCGATCAAAGTTGCGCTTTGCCTTATTACGGTCAGCGGGATCTGTAATGCAGTCAAGCATATTTGCTCCAATTTCGATGTCAACGCCCCAAATGGCCTTCATGGTTTTTTTATGATTTTGATTAAAAGCCAGATATCTGTAACCGTTGTCCAGCGCGAAAACGACAATATTATTGGGGCTTGCCATGATTGCCTCAAGCAGCGAATT
>Ga0307378_10013693_pt1 | contig 10249 bp, 11 predicted proteins | sample UN1MG_FD_202238 | JGI IMG/M metagenome (GOLD analysis project Ga0307378, IMG submission 202238) | Soil microbial communities from Risofladan, Vaasa, Finland - UN-1 | ecosystem: Environmental > Terrestrial > Soil > Coastal area > Acid sulfate soil | place: Finland: Risofladan, Vaasa | collected...
CATTAGCTACCTGAAAACCTAAAGGCGGAAATGTAGAATCCCAATTAGTACCATCAGGAGAGAAGTCAAAATAAATAGTTCCTGTATTATCGGTTTTGCAAACTACCATTACGTCAGGAAAGCCATTAAACTCACCTACCCCTGTAAAAGTAGCCCCCGAACCTAAAGGGATTAATGTAGTATTACCTACCGACTCAACGCCTGTTCCTGATCTTAAATATGTCATTATGTTATTCTAAATCTTGTACCAGTAGATATAAAACTAAGATTTTCATCTTGAAATAATAAATCAAAGAGTGTGGCTACTCCAGAACCTAAAAATTCTCCTCCAGTAGTTTGTATTCTGACATAATTACCTGAAGTATCTGTTTTCATAACTACCAATTCTTTTCTTAACATTTGTGCAGCTAGTGGGAGAGTTACTACCCTGTTTCCAGAAGCTGCATTTACAGATATTGCATAATCATCTACTGTAGCAACTGTATCAACTGCAGAGTGCCTAATATTTAATTCACAACAGTCTATATTAGAAGAATATGTCGAATAAAAAATATATAATTCAGATCCTAATGCTGGAGCAGATACAAATGTAATTGTATTTCCTGATAGGGAAAAATCTCCCGCTCCTTCTGAGGTATTACCATCTAAACCTATAACTGTACCATCAACCCAAATAGGGGGTGCACTAGTAGTAAAAACTGTATTAACATTATCTACAAGTCCTGTTAAAGGTTCTTGTATAAAACTTATACCAGCTACAGATGGAAATATTGAATCTCCATATACATAAATAGTACTACCTAAAGCAGGAGGTACTGTAAATGTAATATATGCACCAGATGCTACAAAATCTACACCGCATGTTTGTGTTAACCCATTTAAAGTTACTATTAAACTATCTAAATCATCTGTAACATAAATTGGTGAAAAGACAGTGTTACTACCGTCTATAAGCCCTCCTGGTATTTCTCCATTAGGTATAATGAGTAAATCTAAATCAGCTCTTAAATAAATTGTAAATAGTAAAGAGCCCAATGCTGGAGGTGTAGTAAAAACTATCTGATTACCTATTAACGAATAATCTGATTTAGTTTGCCATTTTCCATCTATATATAAAAATGTAGAGTTTTGGTCTACAGGGGCAAATGGTAAAGTAAATGTATCATTAGCTCCATCTATTGTACCTACTGGTACAGCCTTCTCTACTACAGTCTTTAATATACTATTACAGCATTCATTATCTAATATATTTTCTACTGCTGCTTCAACTTCAGAACTTATAGTTTGTTTACCCCTAAAATTAGTAACTACAATGTTATCACCTTGTACAACCTCTTGGTACAGTTTTAACATTTTTTTCTCTGTGCCTATAAAAACCCTACCTATATCATCATAATACAATTTCCCCTCGCGTGCAGTACGAGTAGCGTGTATTTTTCTTATTTGAGCAGCTGTCATTTAATTGCCTAATGGAATCATTACTCTAATATTAAAAGCTGGACGAGTATCAATAAATAACTGGTGGTCTATACTGTAAACATATCCCTTTTTATCTTGCATACCTATACCATACATTAAAGATGGATATGTGCCAATACCCCCTACGCCAAAGAATGTACGTTTAGGAATATCAACATAAATAGGTTCTGAATTTAATTCAACTGTTTGAGTAAATAGTGGTCCTGCACTAACAGTAGTTACTGTTGCATTTAACATACTATCTCCATAGTACTCTTCGTAATAATAAGTAGAGTCATGTAAGTTATCTACAGGCTCTACGTATCTCTCTGCTACTGTTCCAATATACAATCTTTGACCAATCTCTATATTAGATGTTTGCATATTATTTAAATCCATTAACCTTTCCCAAGAGGTATTAAATTTTAATGCTATTCTATATAAGTTTCTATCTTCAAATTTATCTGTTACTACATAAGTATTTTTATTCCCAGCTAATGTCTTAATCGGATTATTACGAACTTTAGCTGATTTAACTTGTGTAACATTCATTGGAGTAGTAGCTATAACATCTATTGGCTGTAAAGCTGTATCTCTCTTAGTTTCTATAATACGTATAGGTTCTGCATTTTGTAAAATCTCTGGGCAATCACATGTATAAACACGATACCCTAAGTAGCCTATAACGGCTAGCAATATTCCTATAATCAATCCACCAAACCCCCTTCTTCTACTCATGCGTCTACATTGTCTATATGACCATCGTCTTGTTCTCTATTATTAATATTAATATTAGTGTTATCTGTTACATAAGGTTGTCCAGCTATCGCAGCAGAGACTGATTTAACCATTTCCATAGTTACAAAACCACTAGCAAAAATCCCTAAAACATTAAGGGTTACTAATAAATATAATAAATTATTTGAGATCTCTCGCCCACCAAATAAATTGGCGTACCAAGTAATAATATCTAAAATGACTACTGCAAAAATGGTAAGTAAGTTACCACTTGTTTTACCATTAGCTCCTTCAAAGGACGCCTGCCACCATTTTATTCTTTTATTAACATCTTTTCGTATCTCTTCACCACTCATGATTGATATAGCCGAACTTCATCTTTTCTCCTATTGTTAAGCCCTTTAATCCATTTACCCTCATCATATGACCATCTAAGAAATTGTTTCACTATCCCTTCATGATTTGGGTCCTCATTAATTAGCCTTAATAGCGTACTTTTTTTAAAAGCCTTCTCTCCTACATTATAACAAAAGGATACTAAAGCATTGAATTGATTCTGTGTTAGGTCGTCTCTAGTAAAGGAGTTAACCGCTCTTATGTAATTCTTTAAATTTATTCTTAGGTAGGTCTCAGCTCTAAATAAAGAAACTGGTGGATCTTCCATAGTGACCCTTTGACCATTAGGATAATAAGTAGTACCATAACCTATAGTTGGTACACCACCAGTATCCTTATAAGGTTTAGACTCAAAGCCTTCCCAACGTTTAATAAAATCAATCCCTACTAAATCTATTGTTTGAGTCTTAGCATTAACCCAATTAGTAGAAAATACTCTATGAAATAATCTAGGTATACCCATTAGCATAAACTCCTTATTAATTTAATTAATAAATCTATTCCTACAATCAGTAGAAAAATAATAAGCATTATAAGGGAGCTTACAATAGGGGAAACTACCCTAGACCTCATAAAAATAATGTCTCGTCTCCCCAAAAGAATGGTGAGCTGCCGTATAACATTTCTTGATGTATTAAGTATATAATATAACATATAACCATTGTACCTAATACAACTAAAGCATATTTAGTTAACTGATTTAAATTTTTCATCCTGTAGTTTCCCACCAATATAAAAACAACTCTATTATACCAAATATTATAAAGCCTAATCCTAGACCTTTAAAAAATACCTTTTTTGATTCACTCAATCTCATCATTTTTATTTTTTTTAAACTTTTTATAAACCCACGTCTTTTTTATTTCAGAACCGTACTTTCTTCTATTAACAAATAAAGTTCCTATTGCTACAAGTATGGTAACAAAATATGCCACTTCTTGTAAAACAGGTAACATGGTAGCAAGGAAAAATAATATTATAGAGAGTAGTGCCCCCTCTTCTGTGCTTATTATACCATCGGTGTTTATCATAATTTTTATTATACTGGAATAGGTGTAAATATATATCTATTAGTTCCGTCTCCTGGTGCATTCCATAGTAAAGGCGGTGTGCCTTTTATAGTTGCTATTGCAGTAGCCTCTGTTATAAAAGGTCCTCCACAATTAGAGAACTCCCATTGGGCGTTACCGCCATTCCAAAAACCATCTGTCGCACCTTGGAGAACCCAAAATGGAAGATTAGTTATTTTTATACTGACCCACGCTCCACCTGAACTTTGATCTGTGTCTAATAGCACAGCTCCATATTGTCCAAAGAAATTGTCTAGTAAAATCTGTCCTCCCAGTATTCTTACATAAACTACGGCTTGATCTGTACCAGCTGCAGTTGTACCAGTAACACATTCATAGTGCATATCTGATACTTTAAGTTGTTTGACAGTAGATAAAACAGAATACAACTCTATTCCTTTTTCCCATCTAGAACCTTCTATAATAACATCTCTTACGGTAATACCATTAGCATTTATTACCTGTATTACTACCAGACCTGTTGTATTATGATAAGCTCTTACATTATTAAAAGTTACTGCGTTACATTGTGAACCACCAGTTGTACCTGCAGTCCAATGGAGTACTGCATTTAAATCATCATTACCTGATGTAAGCCTTACACCTACAGTACAATCTGTAATTCTTATATTTTCAAATCTAGCTGCTAAATTAAATTTTGATATATGACCAAGTATTAAATTTTTATAGTGTATACCTGTATACCTACTACCAAAAGATGGCCCCATGTCTAAACCTGTTTGACTGATGGCTCCATTACCTGTTAACATTAGATTAGAAATACTGTATATATTATCTACTCTAATTTGGGCATCAGCTTCATTAGTAGGAGTTTCTACAGAAATCATAGAAAATGCAGTAGCGACGGTAGCTCTAATTTCAGCTCCCCCACCATTCCAATCTAACCTATTAATAGTCTTTGGTATCTCTACATTACGATTTATTTGGTATACTCCTTGAGTATTAACTTTGCTAATAGATAAACTAGCAGCTGCAAGAAACATTGATCTTAAAGCGGCTCTATCATAAGTATCTGTACTTACTACAACTACTCCTGCGCCATATCTTGTATCAGCTGTTGCTTGTAAGATAGGAGTTGGAGAAGCTGCTAAAGTAGCAGTAGTTCTATTAACTCCAAACCATTCGGCTTTTAAGCCTTCTTCATATCCCTGTCTAATCCAATATCCATTTGTATTAGCTACATTTTGAATACGTATACCAGGGATAGTGGTAACTGCTCCTACATTTTCTACCCAAGTAAATAAACCCCCACCTGTAGATGGAGTATTACTATCAAACTGATCAACATAATGTGATGAGTAGGAAGTACATATAGCTAAGTCCCAAAAGTTTCTTATAATCATGGAAGTAGCATATAGACTACTGTAAAGGTGTACCTATTTGAAGCGTCTCCACCTCCAACTGCTGCTGATGCAGATAGTAAAATGTCATTGGATGGCTCTAGACCTTCTGCAACAAATCCAGCCGATAAATCTTCATAACGTGGCATTCTTTTTACCTCTCCTGCTGCCCCATTGAAAAAATTAATTGATCTAGCAAAAGTAGAGTTAATTTCGTATAAACCAGATACTTGGTCGACTTTACTAACTATTAGATTATATGTTCCTGAATAATTCACGGCAAATGCGGTTACGGTCATAAACACATCTAATACCATATATGACTCTCCTGGCGCAGACAACAACTGAATAGGTACGCCACTGCCCATGTTTAAAATCTCAGCGTTTGTAACTGCTGTGTCGAAGGACCGAATACGGGGAATTGCTGCTATATCTAATGCATTTGCTGCTATTGCACCTGTATTAACAGCTGTCTGAGGATCTGGTCCACCAGCATCATAGGCTTCTTCTATAGACTCTACTACTTCCCTTAATTCTTCAGAACTTAGCGTTACATTTTTCTGGTCGCCAGTACGCATTTTTCTAGCTAGTCTTTGTTTTACTCTCTCTATACTCATTATTAAAGTTTTTTAATTAATTACAAATTGCACAATCACAACAATAGATTTGTGCTGTTTCTATTAGTCCTGCTATCTGGCTCTCTGCTAAACAGTTTTTTGAGCCATCGAATAAATTTGGCGTCACTGTACCAGTTATTGCAGAAGTTATATTTCCTGTGGAAAGTACTTCTTCTACAGCGAATAACTTGGCAATAGCTGTTAAATCTTTAAAATCATATGTTCTAAATAGTATCTTTCTATTAGCTGCGTCAGCTATTGGAATACCCCTAAAATTTCCTGCTCCAGGTATAATCACATTGTATATCCAAGTTAAACTGTCTAAATCAAATAATAACATTTGTGAAGTTGTTTCTGAATAAGCAGATAACATATTTATTCCTGTATGTACTTGTATTTTAGCACCAGTTTTACTTAAATTAAAACTTGGGTGCGGGTATATCTGTTCACTAGCAGCTATTTGAATAATAGTGCCAGCCTTCATATTATAAGATACTAATACTCCGTAGTCATCTGTTGGCGTTGCCCCATTAAAAACCACATGCATAAATAATAAATCATTTACATTATCATATGCTAAATCTGTAACAGATTTAAATAATGGATTACTATCGGTAAGTAAATTGAATTCTAATGCTGGATCATAAGTTAATGCAATTGTTTTATCGCCAAATGGTTTTAAAGATCTAATCTTTGTACCATATGAATAATAAACATCGCCTGTTGATACATCTGTTGTATGATCTTTTCCACCAAAACCTTGCCCAGTATTTTGAACTCCTAATACAAAATCTGCAGGAGCTTGTCCTATATGGGATACATTACCATTCACCTCTGATGCTTGCGCGAAACTTCCAGATTCTGATCCTAATAAAAAGTAGGAACCTGTTTTTTTAGTCTCTAAAACACCTGCTATGACTAAAGGGTCAACCCCTAAATCTATATACGCTACGGCAGATGTTGAACTTCTAGTTGTACCTCCACCTACATAAACAACATTATATGTAGAACTATAAAAGGTGGAATACATATCTCCTAAAGATGCTACTTCTAATGTAGTATTTAGGGCTATAGTATCTGTTGTGCCATCCCAAGTATAAATTTCTAACACACCTGGACCTCCTACATTATTTAGAGGGTCTCCAAAATATGTATCTATACTCCAATCTGTAGATACTGCAGGTAAAGCCCCAGCAACTCTACCAGAATCTAAAATAGAGGATCGTATCCAAGTATCATAGACCTCGACAGTTAAATTTGCCCCAGCATAGCCAGTTATTTTAGCTTTAAATTCTCCTCTAGGATATGCAGCAGAAGTTTCTACACAATATATATAAGAATTAACTTTAAATACTTCTGGACTAACTCCCGCAGGTACTGTTAATATATGCGTAAGAGTTGCACCTGCTACAAGAACTCCAGCAAGAACATTTAACCCAACACCTCCTGTAAGAAAATCATATGTATGATAAGTGGCTCCACCAGTACCTCTACCTGTATAGGGGGCTACTGCTGCTAAACCTCCACCATAACTAAAAGACCGTAGAGCGTGACCATTCCTAGGGATATATATTAAACCCCCATTAGCGGCAGTTGGTCCGACACCTGGCACATAAGTACCTTCAGATGTTAAACCTTCAAATCTATATGATTCATAGGTTGGGTGATTGTTTAAAGAAATATCAACTAGATTAGTAATAGGTGTTACAGTTCTCCAAGAAGGCGCGAATACTATAGTAATAGTTGTACCCGTTGGTAAACTACTTAAAGTAGTAGGAACATGTAATACAAACGTATCTATTCCTGTTGGTGTGTCTGCAGTATATCCACTTCCTCCCGCATTAATCTGAATTATAAGTTCATCACGTAAAGCTTCAACTGTAGCGTCTCCTAACCCATCATAAAGAAATGATGCTAAAATAAGACTACCAGTATAATCTGTAGTAACTTCTATAAACATATTATCTGTAAAATCTCCTGCGGCTAAGGCACTTATATCTATAGTAGCAGTACCATCACTTGTGTAAGAAATTATTGATCCGTCCTTTGTAAAATTAGCTAGTATATTAGAAATACGTTTTAAATGTAAAGCTTTATCTATATAACATACTTTATCGCTTACACCATACATCTCATGCTTTAAAGCACTTAACATAAGATCTGCAAAACAACAGTCGTAGTTTATTACGAGGGCGTCTAGTCCATCTTGTGTATAAATTAAGTCTGCCATTAAGATAAAGAATAAAATACTTGATCAAACACTAATTCGTCATTATTCGCTGGAATTAAATCACCGCGTAAATTAACAGTTCCTGCAATACCTATTTCTAAAATTGCAAGAATTCCTCCTGTAAGATCAAGTACAGGTTGAAATTTAATATCTACAGGTCTATAGCCTACAGGTAAAGTAAATATGGTTTGAGATGTATTTATAAAGGCTGCTCCTGAATTAGTGCAGTGCCCTTTAAAATGTACCATCCCACCTTGTTGTCTAAATCTTAATGTAGGAACAACTGCTCCTTGTTGATATGTACCAGAGAATGTAGGTGTTTGCCATGCAGTTATAGTATACGCAAAAGGTATTATTACCCATGCACCACCAGTATAATTATATAATGTTCCAGTAGATATGTCTAAATAAACATCACCAGATGTTCCTACAGATACTGGTGCTCCTACTCCAGAACTAAATGTACTACTTGGAGAAGTAGTTCCAACTGTAAATACTACTATCCAAACTCCGCCAGCATTATACCAAAGAGTATTTGTTAAATCATTTACCCAAAATTCTCCAGATATTCCACCTGATGGATCTAATGTAGCATGGTAATAAAATATTGTACCATTTGTACCAGCTGCACCTGCTGCGCCAGTAGCTCCAATAGCTCCTGCTACGCCTGCCGCTCCAGTAGGTCCTGCAGGACCAATAGGTCCTTGAATTCCAGTTGGGCCAGCTGGGCCAGGTCCGCCTGCTGCACCACTTAGATTAACTGTCCAAGCAGTAGTAGGTACACTTCCTGTACCAACATTTGAAGTAGAAGATATAACTAATGCTCCTGTACCAGAATCATAACTAGTTACAGTACCTATAAAATAATTTAATGCATCTTCTGCGGCTTGAACTATTTGTCCAGCTGTATAAGCTAGTCCAAGACCAACTGTTAAAGCAACAGCTGTGGCATGTACTGTAGGTATATTTACAGATGTAACAGATGTTGTTGAGTATGTATCTCCATCTACACCCGCTGCTCCCCCAGCACCTGCTGGACCTTGTGGGCCCGACGGTCCCGCTGGACCTGATGGACCAATAGCGCCTGATCCAGATAATATTGTCGTGACTGATCCGCACGAAGAGCATGTTGAACCGCAATTACAACTCATATTAAGTACATTTACAATTTTCAGCGTTACATAAGAATGTAACTTTATCTACCATTAATTGAGCATCTGTAGGTCTATTACATCCTAACATTTTCTCAGCTGCACATAGATACCCTTGAGCCTCTATTGCAGTAGCAAGTTTTAATTCATTACAGGTAGTACAAGAATCTGTACCTACACTTGCAAAAAGTTTATCTATGCAACAATTAGCAGCACACGTTAATAAAACATAACATGATTTTGTAGCTGTAACTGGTGTACCATCTACTAAACTATTCCATACATTATATGTAAACAGGTATACTCCAGATGGAATTGTCCCACCTAAAGCTGTTTCTGTTATAGCATAACTCACAGCTGCATCAGCTGTTATAGGAGTTACTGCACTAGGAAATGTTGGGTAAAGGTCGAAGTTTATTGGGGTTGTCCCACCTGGAATTGTAATATCCAGCTCTGCACGTAATATAGTTGACGTAGCAGGTATTGCATCTATTAAACCTAATTCATCCCATCCTACAAGATTAGTAGTTCCATTGTACTGCCCAGTAGTTTCATAAAATTTTAGTCCGTCACATGTGGCATCTTCTGTAACAGTTATACTTAGTTCTAAAGCCATTTTGGATTAATTTAAATTAGGTTGTAGTATTAGGGGGACACTAGGCCCCCCATATACTAAACAATATTGGGAAAAGTGGGGATTATACTTTATACAGTAACTGTAGCAAAGGCCCCTGGACATGTTGCAGTCCATGCATTTAAAACAGTTTGTACCCCAGTAGTTGCATCGGTAATCTGGGTAGCTCCTACTTCCTCTGCAACATGTACTGTTTGCATAGAAGGGGCTACACCTGAGATAGCTGATACATCTGTTTTGTCCGCCCATACAAGAGTAAGCATGTCGTATGTACCTGGTGTGGTAAGATCGGCATGACTTCTACCTGTTGGTAGGGGAACTACTGTACGATTTAATGCTCCTTCAAATCCTAAGCTAAATGATTCTAGTTCGGCAATTTGTTCTGGAGCACCTGTTGGACGAGTAGCTGCAACTGCAGTTAAGGTAGAAGTTAGAAAATTTCTAAGTCCCACACGAAACGTTACTTGAAGATACTTAAAGAAATCTAAAGTCCATTTGGCTGGTTGAGCTGTAATACGAACCCCACATTCTGCAAGATCCATAGTAGCTTCTAATACTCTACCAACAACTGCTATTGCTTTAACAGCTGACGTA
>Ga0307378_10013694_pt1 | contig 10248 bp, 8 predicted proteins | sample UN1MG_FD_202238 | JGI IMG/M metagenome (GOLD analysis project Ga0307378, IMG submission 202238) | Soil microbial communities from Risofladan, Vaasa, Finland - UN-1 | ecosystem: Environmental > Terrestrial > Soil > Coastal area > Acid sulfate soil | place: Finland: Risofladan, Vaasa | collected...
AACTTCACCAATGAACGACACGGCACAAATCGATAGCCAAACTCTTTTAAGATCCTTCGTCGCTCAGGGCCTGCTTTTTTTAGCCCTTTGTCTATCTGCCCAGAACCTTTTGTTCCGTTAAGGACCTTAAATGCTTCCACCGCTTCCATGCTTGAATAAGAATTATGCCGGTCAAAATATCGTTCTAACCCTTTAAAATCGTGATGGATTAGTGGTTGATGCAAATAACCGGATTGTCCGTCGATTACCATATGTTCATGTACAATCCGTTTTTCATATCTGGCCTTTCCGCGCTTGAATAATCGAAGCTGGTAATCCGGGAACCAGCCGCCATGCCGAATCCACTTTCTCATAAACAGATTCTTCCTTGGAATATAGTATCCGACAATATTATCATTTTTTATAGCATCGGTAATTTCTTCACGAAGTTCCGGGGTAATACGTTCATCTGCATCAAGAATGAGTATCCAATCGAATTTGAATGGAAGATTATCAAGCGCCCAGTTCTTATGGTCAGCGAAGTTATCAAATGATCGCTGCTTAACCTTCGCTCCCAAACTTTCAGCAATCTCAACCGTTCGGTCTGAACTCATGGAGTCATAAGCAAAAACTTCACCAGCCCACGATACACTCTCAAGACACTCAGCAATGTTCCGTTCCTCATCTTTAGTCGGAATCAGAACAGATATGGGAACTTCTATTGAGCTAACCATTGTTGCTTCCAGACTTTGTGTTTTCTGACAAAGGTTTCCTCGCCCTGCAGACCATCGACTTCCAAAGCCAACGAACCCGACCGGCATTATTAAAGGTTGCCTTGGTGAATCCGCAATCTTGCAACATTCGAGTAAGCGTTTTCTCTGAAAAGAATTTTATATGCCCACCCTCCCGCTCAACAGTATGGTGCTTATCCCAATGATCAAATAGACTCAACGCCAAGTTCTTCAAATAACCATGATAAGGTGTTGTGAGAATAACATAACCGCCTGGACGTAAAACTTTGAAAACGTTTTCCAGGAATAGTTTTGGCCTATAAAGATGTTCTATAACCTCAGACGACACAACCACGTCCGTTTCAGTAACAACGTCTGTGAGATCATCGTATGCGGAATAAACCTCAAAACGCACATCAGGATGTGCCTTGCGAGCAATTGCAATGCCATCATACGACGCATCAATGCCGATCACGTTATGGCCCATGGCAGACAATTGGGATGCAATATAGCCATTCCCGCAACCAACATCCAGGATAGTGAGCACCCCTTCCGGCAACAAGCACTTAATGGCCGGCAATGTATAAGCATGGTCGGCCAAGGATTCCGCTGATTTCCAGCCGTAACAGAGCCTACTTTCCCCATCCTGCTTCATTTGTTAGCCTCCGTTGCCTCTTGATTCACAGAAATCTCTCCCGAAACAATCGAACGATATGCGTCTTCCATTGCTACCGCCACACTTGACCACTGAAAACGTTCCCTCACCAATGCTTTCCCATTCTCGCCCATCTGTCTTGCCATTTCCGGATTATCAAGCAATTCCAGAATAATTTCCGCAAAACGATCTGCGTCACACGGAGCAACCTTGCCTGCACCGCTTTCCGCTACTTCCCGCCATATGTTTACCTTATCGGAAATCACCACTGGCAAGCCACAGGCCATGGCCTCAATAACAGAAATACCAAAATTTTCGGAATATGACGGCAAAACAAACATGTCCGCATCCCGCAATACGGCCAGCTTATCTTTCCCTAACAACATCCCGGTAAATATTGCCCTGTCGAGAATACCCTCACTGCGCAACCAGCCTCTTACCTTTTCCCCAAATGCTTCATTGTCCGGCCCAGCAAGCACTAAATGCACATCATCTCGCTCCCGTGCCACCTTGGCAAATGCCCGCACAAGTACATCCAAGCCCTTTACAAAATTGAGCCGCCCAAAGAACAGGATTATCTTTTTACCTTTAGTCTCGGTATGCCTGGATTTGAATGTTCCCATGTCAGGCAGGTTCTCATATTCAGACAGGTTAAGCCCATGCGGCACGACTATGCCATGAGTTTGGAAGGTATACGGCGCAACAAGCTTTTTTTCCTCCTCTGTAATGCAATGGATCGCAGAGGCACATTTGAGGTTTTTGTGCTCAAATAAAATCTCCATAACACTTTTACGTATCCGATGCCGTTTATATATAAATGGATCCAATGAGCCGTGAGGACAAATCAGATAGGGGACATTATACTTACGGCAGTAGTGGGCAGCTATCATACCATGAAACAGGTATAAGGAATGAATATGGACAATATCATAAGCTCGAATCGTCTTGCGAAGCGCCTGTGCCAAAGGAACGGAAAAGCCCCAGAAACGAGGATGCTGAACAGGAAAGTAGCAAATTTCGACCCCATCTTTGAAAACCGGCTGGTCGGTAGGCACATTCAGGTCAAATGGACCATCCTGGTTCGTGGTATAAATGCACACCTTATGACCCAAACTCGCCGTTGCCCACGCCATCTCAAAGCAGGCCTTTACCGGCCCACCATAACGTGGGGCGAGGTTAGCAATGACATGAAGAATTTTCATTGTTCCTAATCTCTAAAAATTTGTCTATCTTGAAACGCATTTTTGAAACAATTTTTCTCATACTTAAATTCAGATCAGACGAACCAATCTGTTTGCGGTATACATACTCGTGCTGTAATCAAAACTTGCCACAAATTAAGATGGTTAGGTAGCCTGTTGTCCTATTGAACTCGTTTTGAATCATCCTTTTGTCGCTAAAACACATGAATGAAGATCATCATTACTTTGCATTGGAAAGTCGACAAACTCAATTTTTCCAAATCCAATTCTTTTAAGTTTCTTGTAGAGCTGGGGTGTCTCGTAGCTTATGCCATGCATATATTTTCTCCCACCGCGACGCATCTGCCAACGACGAATATCAGCCTTGACCGAAGTTAACACAAGGAAAAAAGAATATAGACGGCGCGCCAACTTACTGAATTTCCCGTTGACAGTTGGAAAATCATGTAACGGGAGGTGAATCATCATTGTGCCGTCCGGCTTTAAAACTCTGTAGATTTCTTCAAAGTAGCTTAGCCCATCCTTCTCTGAAGGAAAATGCTGAAACACATGGCAACTAAAGACACTTGACACGAGACCATCTTGCAAGGGTATTGATGTGCCGTCACTCACATGCCAAGTCACATTATTTCTTGTAACTGTTTTCTGAGCATAGTTAATCATGTCAATAGAAACATCCAATGCATGAACCATTTGAAACTCTTTATAGAGCTGCTTAGTTATGCGCCCTGCCCCACAACCGATTTCCAAACAGGAGTCGCGATTGTAGCCATACCGATTCCAGCGTGTTGAAAAATCCCGCCAATCTGACCGTCCTAAATCGTAGAACTCAACATCAGTCCATTCATTAACCTCGCCTCGCCGTCGTCCTGACCAACTGGCTGTGCCATACAAAGGGTCCTCTTTGCCCCATGTTCTCCATTCTTCGTTGGTTTTCATAAGGGTGGCCTCCCCGTCACCTGCTCAACAACCTGCTTCCGCATCAATTCCTGCACACGTTCATAAAAATAAGTTGCCCAGCGCTCAGGAGTGAATTGAAGAGACAAATTATAACTGTTTGTACTCATCTCTTTTCGTTGTTCGTCGCTCAATTTAGTATATCGCAGCATAGCATCAGCAAGATCATCGGCATTCCCTGGTTCCACAAGATATCCATTATAGCCATCCTGAACCAAATGTACAGATGCGCCGCAAATAGACGTACAAATCACAGCCAAACCTGATGCCGTTGCTTCGTGAATCACAACGCCCCAGGGTTCAAAAGTGCTTGGAAGTAAAAGGCATGCCGATTTAGCAAATTCTTGTGGGAGATCATCTGGTTGAATGAAACCGTGCAACTCTACTCCACTGATATTTTCAAAATCTTTTGCAAGCTTCCCCATCCCGCAGCATATCAAGGGCCATGGCCTACGAACAGAGGATCGATATTTCTGATAGGCTTCGGCAAGAATATCCAACCCCTTCTCTTGACTTAATCGACCGGCGTATATAAAAGATTCCGGCATATTGCCGCGATTTTGGAACCTTTCTTTATATACTGCCGCAAGTCGCGAATGGTCACAACAGTATAATCCTCGCAAAACACATCGATCTCTAAAGCCCATCTTCCTGGCAAATATGGCTTGTGGCTCACCAGGGAGAAATACAGCATTATATAAAGTGTGTAAGTACCATCTAAAGCTGATAACGCCCAGCCACTGTTTTGGAGTTCCCCTCCACGGGTTGTCCATAGCAAGTACTCTGAAGGCTTTGCCGGAGAACTTCCTTAATATGAACCTATACTCTGGTATATGCCACGAAGTTACGAGAAGAACGTCCGGCTTGAATTCTGTCAATTTGCTTAATAACAAGTGCCTGTCGGCACGGATTTGATATTCATAACGATTCGCAATCCAGGAAAACTGATCGTTATCAAATGGGGCATCTTCAGAAAAGGCTTGATGAGCAACAAACAGTTCTACGTTGTTAATGCGTGCTAATTCTCTCAGACAAGCATTCAGGTAACCAGATAGGTGGGTCCACAGAATAGCTATTTTCATGATTTATTTGACATGGATTTTAGTGAATGAAATCAATAATCCGCCAATACAACGCTACAGGATTAAGCACCCATTTTTCAACACGAACCATCAGAGAGATTAAAGTGTCAAACCATTTTCTCTCTCGTTTATACGCCTTCTTAAAAAGTCTTTCTGAATCCGTTAAATATTGTTCGGTTAATCGACCAGAGCCACTGATGGAAGAACCATGAATACGAAATAGTGCCCAGAACTTGTGTACAACTTTGAAGTTCTTTCCCTGTAAGCCAAAATCGAGCATTAACTCGCCGTCCCAGCACGTTCTGTTCCCCTTGTTAAAGCCATCAATACTTACAAATGCACTACGTTTAAAAAATGTGGATTGCTGAACTATAGTAGCACCGCCGTAGGCATATCTTCTTACACTAAAGGGATTAGAATAGAGCTTGCGAAGAATATTGTTGTCTCGATCTACGATATAACCTGCCCCGCAAAGAACATCTATAGATTGATCACCATCAAAGAGACTTGCTACTTCTCTCAGAGCGCCGGGAAGATACTCGTCATCAGCATTCAAGTATCCACACACATCTCCAGTCGCATAGCGGAACCCCTTATTCAGTCCATCCGCCGGCCCGTCATCCGGTTCAAAGATAATCTTGTCTATTCTATCTCTGTATTTCTCAATAATTTCTCGGGAACCATCGGTGCTGCCAGGGTCCACGACGATGTACTCAATATCCTCATAATCCTGTCCAACCACCGATTTTATTGCTCTTTCAAGGAACTCGGCCTGATTATATGAAATGGTAACAATCGAAACTTTCATTCTATAACAATCCTATTATCAAATGTCAGCGATTGGGTTCTGCTGTCTGTTGCGCATGGTTTTTCCATGTAGAAAATGCGAACATTATCAAAACAAGATAAAAAGCAATGATTAATCTCCGTTCCGCACCAAAAGGTGAAAACAAAACATCCCAGACAAACCCAATGCCGATATATGCAATTAATGGATTCAGGGAATCTCTAATGTTATATTGTAAAAGTAAAGTTTTACATGTCAGTATCAACACCCAACCCCAAAACACAGCCCCCATGATACCGGCTTCAACCCAACCACCCAGGAGATGTGAGTGCGTGGGAATCAATCCACGACGGTAAAGCCCCTTGAAGTTGGAGACAGCATAACCAAACCTTTGAAGGTCTCCCAGAACATCAATGTAATGGGGATTTTTAGCCCAGGAACCGTGTCCTATTATCGGAGAATCCACAATCGCCATAGCAGCGCTATAAATCGCTGATCGGCCTCCTAATATAATCCCTAAATCACCTGATTGAAATTGTACGAGATTACTGGCTCTTTCCCCAAGCCAGTAATTTTTTGCCGCATATTCATATGACTTCAGAAAAGAAATGATAGAAATAATTAGAAGTAAGGAAATAACCGCTACTTTTGGCAGGGATAATTTCCCTGTGATGTCTGTATCTGCGGTAAAACGCTGTTGAGTAAGGGTGTAAACTCCTGCCAAAAAACATACTCCTGCCAAACTACGGAATCCCATGTACAGATTGAACAAAGCTAAGAAAAACAGGATGAACGAAGGCATGAATCGAATGCGAGAAGCATAAGTTGTTGTAGAAAACAGTACAAGTAAGAGGGTTATGGGACCGCCCACGCCGAATTTCCAGGGATAGGACCTTGCGTAAGAAAATAGGTTGTCAATGTTGAACTTATAGGCGATAAGGCCGCTTAATGCTAAGCCGAACGCAAATAAAATAAGCCGCTTTTTATTATCCGAAAGAAGCATGTACAAAGCTGCAAAATTTGCCAAGAAAAAAGTGATCTTGGCCCAACCCCTTGAATAGTCTTCAAAGGGCGTACCTCTTATTAAATCTGTGATTACTTGTGCAAACAACCAGAGCACACCTAAGAAGAGCAGTTTTTTTGGCAAAGGTTCCCTGAGCATCCACCCTTTAAAGAAAAGCAGGAAAGGCAGAATCACGATCAAGATGATTTCGGGAAGGAATATTCTCCCTATCAGACTGATTTCCACAAAGGTCAGGGTGGAAATCAAGAGGATGATAGCGTCCCCAAACAATCCTCCTGCCGGGTTTACATAGTCAGGATGAGGTAAATGGCTCGCTCTATATGTTAACCTGTTCACTAATCACTCTCTATTTAGCAATTCACTTGTAATCCACCCAATCAAAAGCTTTCGCATAGGATGAAACCAAAGAGGGAAAAAAACAATTATTGAAAATGAAAAAAGAATTGTACTGTTCAGTGCGATAGTATTAAAGACCTGATTGAGCTGATATTGAATTATAAGGGTGGATAATATCCCGATTAAGCATACGATTGTAATTATCCTGCTTGATTTTGGTAGCAGTTCAATCAAAGGGATTCTATGTTTTATAAATGACATAATAAATTTATGAAGCATTTAATATCTATGCATTGGGTTCACTGTAGATTTCCTGTCATAGGGGGTGTACAAACTCAATGTGTTTTTGCTCATGTTCGTTATGCCCATAGCGATATAGATTTACTTCTGACAGTGTAGCATTACTCGTCTACGCTCACTGATACCAACCAGATCAATATATCGAAAGCCCACATCATGTAAACGCTTACTCTCAACATCAATGCTATCGTGGCCTTCATAAATTACCTCTTGAAAATGCCCAAGGAAATCTAAGAAACGTTGTTTGTCCTTTACCCAGTTCAAGACATTGAGAGCAAACACAACATCTGGTTTAAAATCGAATAATTCTGTCTCCCAATCATGTACAGCATCGAAGTCTTGGCACTTTAAGATTGGCTTTACACAAAAAGCAAGGCTAACCTGTTCTGCAGCTTCAAGGATTTTAGCATCCGCATCTACAGCAAGTGCTGCGCTCGCATGCAAATCTTTGAGCAGGAAGCAAGATAACAAAGCCATATTACAGCCAAGCTCCAGAATACGCTTATCGGAATAATCAGCGGCCGAACGCAGCATATTCCAACGCTCAATCCACGGACGTTCACCTGGGAAATGATAACCTCCAAGATCAAGTGAGTAGTAGGCCACTCGCCTGCCTGGCGAGCTTGCATCGGAAACTTGCGCCTGTCGCCATGCCTTAAGTAGTGTTTTTAGTTGAGAGTTGACATCATTTGGAAGGCTAGGAAGGATCTGCAGTGCCTCGCTATCATTGCGTCTACAAAATTTTCTCAAGAATTGGATCGTTTTGGGTGATAGCTTTTTCTTAACACATTTTTTAGATATGCTTACAACCGAACCATACACTTTATTCGATCCCACTTTTATTCCAGCAAATTGTCTAAGAAGTGCCACAAAAAAGTTAGTCCGAGTAGCCTGATCAAAATCAATTAGTGATATCGAACCCTGAGACGTTACAAGCACATTCCTAGGCAAAATATCGTTGTGACTAATACCTCTCCACGACAGCTTGAGAAGTATAATCGATAGCTTAACCAGAATGAGAAAAAGCCGCATCCAACTAATGTCAAGAGTGTCAAGTGGTTGGCCGGGAAGACGTTTCATAACGAGAGCTTCAAACTCATCGTTTTGGTAATGCGTTATTGGTAATGGAACACCCGGGATAGCGGCACAATACTTAAGGATGGCAAACTCTGCGGCAAGATCGCATACGCGAAGATTCTTCGAAATTTCGTATCGTAATACAACAACTTTGTAAATGAGACCATCCGCAACATACACTCGTCGAAACGGGTCAAAGGTGCTCTGTGACAGCATAATTGCCGAATCAATGTTAAACGAGTCCAGACACTCGCGCCATAATTGCTCTACTTTGTCCACGGTGGTTCAATCTCCCCTATTAACCGTAATCGTTCCTGAAAAAGTCGGCCAGACTCATTTATGAATAATGTCAAACATTGGTTCTTCAATTGACGACACTTTTTTTCCATAAATCCGCATTGCACAGCGAAATCGCCATATTAGGTAGGTAGACGACAAAGACCATGAGAAAGCCAGACACAAACTCACGATAGTAACGGATAAATGATTAGTATTGAGGGCTACCGTTGTCAAGAGTGCCATACTGGTCAACCACGTGATAGACCGCGCGACAAAGACATCTCGGACATGTCCCATCCCCAGTAAAAAATAATACGAAGGCACGCCCAAAAGGTTTATAAAAGTTGCTACAAGCATGATCCGAAAAACAAACGGGATAGTCTGAATGAATTTTGCTCCTAGCCATATTTGCAGCAAAGGCGTCGCCAAAATGAGCATCGCCAAATACATAGGAATGCCGAAAAAGAAAATGATCTTCATTGCATGACGACTTATCTGGGATATCCTGTCCTTAGCATATCTTGTCATATTTGCGCCAATCCGGCTAATTTCAGGCATTAAGGCCCGAAGGCCTGCTTCAATGAGACCTCTGATCTGCATACTTGCGCTGAACGCGATTTCGTAAACAGGTATTGTAGCAACTCCAGCGTATCGCGAGAGCATTAACTTAATAAATGGGCTGCCCAACATACTAATAATTGTCCCTCCTAATATCGCGCCGCCAAAGCGCAAGAGACACTTGCCGCGTTGAGTATCCAGGTTTTCTATCCGCAGAAAGCGGATGTGGGCTATGCGCGAAATATAAATGAGGCTTACTATATGAATAAACACATACGAAAATGCATTTCCGATAAGCAGACTTTCAATACTCCGACCGCTATAGAGCAATATGGCCGAAACGATCACGGCCACGCATCGACCCAATGATTGGGTGTAGTTCGCCAAATCCATCCGGCCAAGGCCGGATAGCGTAGCATTTAATGCCTGAACGATGAAAACATATATGCTTAAAATGCCTATGAAGGGCAACAGCCACGAAACTATTTTTGCATTATTATCACTTAGGTTGAATGCTGCAATTATCTGTGTCTTGAAACCAAGTATTGCAATCATTACAACCGTCCCGCCGACAAGGAGAATGATCATTGCTGTTGCAACATACTGTTGGATAGCCTCAATATCCTTACGGCCATACTCTTCAGCGACCAGCTTCATAATGGCTTGACCTATGCCGAGATCCCCCAATTGGGCAAAACTCAAAACTGTAGTTAGTACCAGCCAAACGCCATATCTTTCATAACCAAGAAAATGCAAGTAGATCGGAAACGCTGCCGCCATCGCGGCAATATTGATAATTGTGGCTGCCAAACCGGAGGCCATATTGATACGAAGCTGTGATGAGAAAATCTTTTTAATCATAGTTTGTAAAGTGGGCCGCCCTTGAAGTATGGAATGCGAGAGGGGACGTTGGCACTTTGTCACTTAATACCCAACAAATCCCACAACCTCTTATCTTTGTCACGTATATTTTTTCCCCGCTCTGCACATCGCAAGGGGTATTTCCGGGACGGGGGTATTTTCGGGACATCTTCAGTTTATAAGTTTCTCTTTTTTATTATTTTTTAAAAGCTCTTGGACAGGATACAGTATAATTTTGAGTTTTGGGCATGGAAGAAAGTTTTGGGTTTTGGGTTTTGGGTTTTGAGTTTTAAGTTGAGAAAGTTAAAACAAAGGAAACAAGGGGTTATTTTCTGTTTACCAGATAGTAGCAACTTTTTTGGATTGTCTTAATTTTTTGTCAGCAGTAACCAGTTCGGCATTTTCGATGATTGAAGTTGC
>Ga0307378_10013696_pt1 | contig 10248 bp, 11 predicted proteins | sample UN1MG_FD_202238 | JGI IMG/M metagenome (GOLD analysis project Ga0307378, IMG submission 202238) | Soil microbial communities from Risofladan, Vaasa, Finland - UN-1 | ecosystem: Environmental > Terrestrial > Soil > Coastal area > Acid sulfate soil | place: Finland: Risofladan, Vaasa | collected...
CAGGAAATAATATTCTCGCTAATAAACTATGTAAATCAGCGCCTTCAACAACAGATTTAGTCATTGCTTCATCACCACTAAAATCAGCAGCAATTACAGTTTCTTGACCAGACCAGTCACATACAACCATTTTCTTCCCAGGTTGTACTTCAAAACAATCTCGAGTAGCTTTATCTTTAGGAAAATTTAAAAAATTTATATTTCCTCGTCTAGTACTTAATCTAGCCGTATCTACCATAGGATTAAAGTTTGTATATATGCGATTATCATCTATCTGATCATAAATTTTTTGACCAAAAGTTGTAACCCTATGTTTAGCTCCTTGATAGTGAAGCCACATATCTACAAAAGGATGTTTAGATTTACTAATAATATCTTCTTTGATAGAATTTTTACCATCTTTATCTTTAGTATTGATATCATATGCATTAAATACACTAACCATTTGCTTAGGTGAAGTAACACTTACTAAGATTCTTTTCTTCATATCAAACATATCTACTTGTTGATCTGCAAACTTAGGAAGGGTATTAAAAATATACTCTTCAACTTTACGTTGCCACTCATCTGTATCATGAATATCCTGAATCATCTTAGCTTTCCACTTTTCAGGACTAATTGGTAAACCACATTGTTCCATATAAGCTAAAGCCTTGATATACCTACAATGTAAAGAATAGGTCTTTTGTTGACCATTCTCCTCTATCTTTTTCACAAGAGCATCGTGTAATTCTATCAATCTATCTACATCATTAAATGAATAAGTAATTGCAGTATGTACACTTAACTTTACTATGTGAATATTCTTTTGAGATGTCTTATCATAAGTTATCCCAAGCTCTCTTTTCATACAGGCACCAAAATTATGTCTTATAGGCATCCAGTTTCCATAAATTTCTTCAAATTGACCATTGTAAATAATTTTAGACGCGAGCATCGTATCTCTCACATCCCTAGGAAAAAATCCATACTTATACATAAAACCTAAATCAAATAAGGCATTATGAAGAATTAGGATTTTATCATAAAGATAGGGTGCTAAGTCAGAAAACTCATAATTATCATCATACATATGAATTAAATAGTTATTCCGACCAGTCCCAATTTGCACGCAAAAAATATCACAATCCTTTGCTATCAGACCCGTCGTTTCTGTATCCAGGGCCAATATTTTTTTCAACACCATGTCCTCTAAGGAACAGAAGTTATATTGCCCTATCTTATCAAAGAATTTAGGGTGTTTAGTTATTATATAATTCATATTTGTTATATTTATGCTCCAAAAGCTCTCTCTTGAGCTTCTATATAATTAGATTCTCTTTCTGATTGTTCCCATGAAGTTATACACTTATTGGCCCATTCAGGAAGTTGTTCCCAGTTAAAGTCATCTACTACATTCTTTCCATTACATTGAACACAAACTTGATCATATGCTCCATTATAATAAGAATCAAGACCATCATAATCACCATCATCTTCCATTGATTCAACTAATTTACTTTCGTCTAAATCTTTTCTGAAATGAGTTCCATTACCATGACAAGCAGGACATACTATTTTTTTCGATGAAAGTACAATACCTTTTTCTCCAAGTTTTTCAAAGTCATACTCTTTTTGATATTCAAATGATGGATGATAATACATTGTTTTCATAATTTGTTTTTATTAATGAAGTCTAGTGCTCCAATTACTTTATAATGAAGAGTCCTAGCTTTACGCAAGGCATCAGTCATCATATATCGTTGAGGTGTCCATACATCTTTGTATAGATACCCTGTATCTTTTGGCTTAGGTGGAATGCACATTACTTTATTAACGTAAATGTGATATCTCTGCCATATCCATTTTCTAGTAAAACTAAAAGGTATATCAGAATCTCTGTTTACTCCTTTAGGAGCTTTAACATCAAATACTGTTATCCATTTATCATCAATAAACTGAGCTTTGAAATAGGCATCACCTTTTTCAAACAGATCATTGAACAAAACGTTCTTAACTTTAGGATCCCAAATAATAGTTCCATCTGGAGTATACTTAGTTGTTCCTAGGAGCCTATCAGTGTGATAATACCTCTTTGTATTTTCTCTAGAAGTTCCTTCATAGATAACTTTATCTTCATACCATTGATAACTTAAACCATCAAATAATTGAAAAGTCTCCATATCATTTTCAGGTATGTACTTTAAGATTAATCCTAAGGCAAGAGCTTCAGCTACCCATAGTAGCCAAAACTCTTCCTGAGTAGGATTATCTAATCTCTCCATATGAAGTTGAAGATTAAAATAGTCACTATATTGTTTCATTACTTCTATCATACTAATTGTCTTCTTCCTTTTCATGCTCTCGAAAATAAGACATTACACAATCCTGAGGATTTACAAAAGGTTCATCCACATTTTCCATTACTAAAAAAGATGGTATTTCATTGTATGTATCTAAAATAGTTTGTGCTTCTATAATATGTTCTCCACAACCAACTAAATCAGCTACCATTGCTCCTATATTCATAAATAATCCTGGATTATCTACAATTGCCCATTCAATAAACTTTCGTCTATCTACTGTAAATTTGCTTATATCTTTACTAAATATTCCTATCGTTCCCATAATTATATTTAAGTATTAATTATTCTTTAAAATCATCATCTTCCATACTCCATGCATATTCTTGTACTAATAACTCTGCTATTAAACTTTCTGGAGGACGTATATGGTTCTTTTTAACCATAATTTTAAGTTGTTCAATAACTTGTTTTATTTGAAATTCTCCATTTTGAATTCTATCAGAGTAAACGTTGCAGTAAAAAACTTTACCATCTACATGATTATCTTCTAAATTAAAATGACATGGTGTTTTTAACCTTTCTTCAGTTAATTCGGCTATTTTCTCTAGCTGATCATATACATAATCAGCGTCTTCTACGGTTTGGAGTACTATTTGTATATCTCCTTGTGTACAAACTCCCATTATCGTAGATTTCCTTTAGTATAATGAGCATGTCTTGGACAACCTCCATGTTTAACAGGTGCCATACCTGTAAATTTGATACGCTCTCCTATAAGAAAGTTTCCATGATTTTGCATTAAGGTTTTTCTATCTTTATGGTCAAAACCATTTAATGCTACTGTAAGTTCATTACCATCATCCATTTTTACTTTAAATCCTTTAGCCATTCCTGATGGAATTCTATCTTCTTTAAGTTGAGATGTTTTACTGCGACCAAGTTCATTGATAGTTTTTTCAGCACCTTCACGGGCTTCAGTTCCTTCTTCAACACTTAAAATAACTCCTTCATACTCTTTATTAGAATCTTTTATTTTAAATCCTTGAGCAGAGTTTAAAGTAAGACGACCTGTTTTATATAAAGAATCTTGTCTCATAAGTACAAGTCCTTCTCCTCCATTTCTAATAGATGAATCATAAGCGAGGGTAATTTCATCTATATGACTAGGTTTAAATTGATAAATTAACGTTGCTTCATCATTACTTACTTGTTGTCTTTTAAACATATGCTGTAAATCTTCATATCTCTTGTATTTAGTTCTATCATCTCCATTGGTAAATACATGATCAAATACATAAAACTTTAATGATGGATGCCATGTAGTAAGCCATTCAACAGTTCTTCCTGGGTATTTCCAGCCCTTAGCAGGATCCCCTTGAGTTTTCTCCCATAACTTAGTGTATTTAGCTACGGTATGTTCAGATGTTACATTTTCTGTTTTGAAAAAATGCATTAATTCAGCAAAATTCATATCATGTGAAAAGAATTCAGCTTCAATTACACCAGTATGCTGTGTAAGTAGCGTTAAATCTTCAGCCATTCGATTAATATGTAAAGATGGTAGTGTTTTTAAACTTCTACCTTTTACAATACCATCTTCAAAAAGTTCTACGCGTGCTCCATCATATTTATGAGATAAAAGCCAATTTTGAGGATTACCAATTCTAGCTTCCCAGTCTATAGTTTCTCCTGCCTTATCATTAGGCAATAATTGTGGTTTAAATAGATTCATTTTAATTTGTTTTTAGTTTATATTTCTTCTACTTCTGGTTTTTCATCTTTACCAAGATTAGGAAATTCCCATATAGTACCTGCTACCCATTCATCATCAGCTAATTCTTCTAAAAAAGCAAATTCTGATGGGCCTTCTCTTTTAAGAGCAATTTCAATAGCTTCTTCTTCTGTTTCAGCTTCTACATTTGTAAAATATTCTGTACTAACATATACTGATACTTTAAAATTCGTCATAAATTATAGGTTAAAAAGCCCTACTATTTCTAATAGGGCTCTATTAATAAGTAAATAAATTATCTTACAGGATCATCTGTAACACTAAATTCTTTAACTTCTTCATTAGCAGTATCACCAATATAGAAATGTTGATCTTTAGCTAAATCAACACCTTCATTAACAGCATCTGCCATTAACTCTTCAATTCTAGCAGTAGACATTTTATCATACTCTGAAGAATGATAGATACCTTTCAATGGTACATCTAAGTCCCATACATTGTTAGGGAAGAGAGCATCAGTTCTGATAGCTCTACCTTCACTTTGAAAGGAAAGGATATCTCCTGGATTAACAAAACATACCAAGACAGCTCTAGTAGGGCTTTTATAAGTATCTATATACAACAATCCTCCTGTATATAGACCACCTCCACCAAAAGTATTGTTTAAATTTCTACGTGCTTTTTTAGGTAAACGTTGTGCTTTTCCTACTTCATACACATATCCTAGTTTTTGTCCACTGAAGAACTTATCTCCATTTTTGTGAATAGCAGGTGTAAATAAGTAATCTTCTAAATGTTCAGGTTTTTCATAAGATTCTTTAGTTAAAATCTCCCCAGTTGTTTCATCAATTTCTGCAGGAATAATTTTATACTTTTTCTTCATTACCTTAGTATAAGAATCATCTTCTTCATTATGTTCTAAAAGATATTTCCAATCTACAATATCAGCTACTTTGTATGTCACAAGCATTCCCTCCTTGGAGATAGAAATATCCTGATAAGTACACATGGCTTCAGCTACTTCAGGGTCGATATCTTCCTCTTCAATTAATTTTGAAACAGCAGGATAATCAGTGAATGTAGCTTGTAAATAACTAGCAAAATAGTTACCCATTTCATCATTGTAACGAGGATTTGTCAATAATCTTGCCCATGATTTAAGAATAGGCATAAAGTCTATATCTTTATCATGTGATTTATTAATAATTTCAACAAGTACCTGAGGAATAGCTTTTTTACTTCTAAAACCATCAAAGGTTAAGAAATATTGATTAGTAACAGGACTATAAATTAAGTATTTATTGCTTCCAGCTACTTCTCCTAATTTAACTGATTTAACATATTCCCATACATCTATATCAGGTGTATCATCTTTCTTTGCTTTTTCTAGCCAAGCAATAGCATCATTTGTTTTTGTAATATTAAAGGGTTTTCCTCCAATAACACCTGTAATAGTGTTTTCTAGTTTTCTAAAATTAATCATGATTTTTGTTTTTATGTATTGTGTCTAATAATAAATTTAATAATGGTGTACATTCTGCTGAATAATAACTAATGCTACTAATAAGTGGAGCAATAACTGAGAGTCTTTTTAACTCCTCTTCAACAGAGTCTATGTAATCTTTGTCATAAGCATATATGTTATGAATTTTATCAGTATCGAAGACCTCTAAAGCTTTCAATGCAATTGCATCTTTGTCCTTTGATCCTACTACTGTTTGAAACTCAGCTAAGTTGTCCAAATAGGACAAAATTTCTGTTAATAATGCGTTATCTCCACCCGTTGAGTGTAACATAACGTCTTTTATACTTCTTGCATTATGGTAGGAAAATGTGTCATATTTATCCTTGTCAATAGATGACAAGTTACAAATAATTTCCGAACAATTTGCAAAATTTAAGTACTTATCTTTCAATTTTTTGAACTGCCAAGCAGTATTTAAATCGACTAATTTTTCGCCTATCATAAGCTGTCCTGTTTCTAAATCTAATTTTCTAAAATAATTCGTTATATGAGTGCCTCCCATCTTCATAAAATGCTCAGAATTTTCTTCTGATACAAACACTGCTTCAAAATTAGTAGTGTTCTTAAACAGCTTGTCAATCATTACCATCATTTTACCTAATTTGGTATATTTTGATGGAACAACAACAAGATCAGTGTGTTTGAAAATTTCTCCTAACTGTGCAAGTTTTCTAACTATTTTTGTTCTTTCAAATTCAATAGTATCATATCCCCAACTGTCAAAATCATAAGTATACCAAAGTATCTCCTTATTCATTTTTCTGAGCTTAGCCTGATTGACTTTATTATCTTCTAAAAGAACATCGTCTAAATCATCTGTTTCAGGCTCCGTATATGTCCATTCATATGTATCTATAAAAAGATCATTATATTTTACTATAAGGTCAAGAGCATACTCTTTAATTTTCTCAGTTGGATACTCTTTACCTAACTTAGTTAAAGAGAGTGTAGACTTAATTCTTGTAGTATTTTCTCTGATATATACAAAGGAAGATACATTAAACTCATCTAATAGATGAGAAGCTAATTTAGGCCCTAAAGTTCCTTCATTAGCATATACCAATTTCATATTAGATACTTGTTCAAAAGATCTTACAATCTCAGTTTTTAATTTTAAGCGTTTATCATCCATAATTGTATAAACAATTTTAAAATCAAAACTATAAAATAGAAATTCAAATAAGGTTTCTCCTAAAATTGCTTGAATAGGTTTTTTATCTCCATTCAAAAGCATACTATACTTAGGTCGTATGTTATGCATAGCTAAGAAAGAGGAAAAGGTATTAGTTACATTATATGATCCTCCTGAAGAAGAAGAATTATTATATGCATCATTTAAAGCAAAAACATTATCCTGGTCTTTTATTATGATGTTCTGACGTACATACTCTCCTGCTTCATCTTCTGCAATACGTATAGATTTTAATACGGTAGATTTAGTTTTATCCGTCCATTTTAAAGATTCTCTACTCTGAGTGATATCTACATCATTAGCACTAACCTTTAATGCTATTCTACCACGCCGAGTTTCTAATTCCAATTCACTCCAATTTACCAGTCCATAGGATATCCCATCAACTAAAATATGTGGTGAACTATAAGTAGAATACTTAGGTATAAGTAAATGTTCTGATTCATATTCAGGATGCTCATTTAAACTATCAAATTTATCTAATTCCCTAAGATTTTTAATATGCAAATTAACTGCACCATTAAAATATTGAAATTGTTCTTTAACAGCTTTAATATAAGTATCCTTATTATGTTTTTTCACTTCTACTGATACAGAAACAGAATTTTTCTCATCAGTTTTTTCCCAATAGATATTTTTATTAATTACTTGATTATTAGCCATGGTAACTTTCCATACCTCAGTCATTCCATCAGGAGTATCAGGTGTAACATTTTCATAATCTCTATTATATATCATAAAGGATGTTTTAAATCCATTATATACACTAGTCATTACAAAATAATCTACACCAGTTGCTAACGCCGATTTACTGCCAAGGCCATATAAGCCTCTAGCAGTTATAAAGTTTCTCTTACTAGACCAACCAAGTTTAAAATATCCTTTAAGTCTGGTTTTTCCTAATCCTACACCACGGTCAGTAATAGTGACTCTATCTCTAGGCATATCTTCTTCATAAACTACAGATACTTTATCATCTTCTGATAAAAAATCTATATTATAATAATCTGGATCGTATTCTGAATCTTTTAATAAGGCATTGTCTTGTCTTTGCAGAAAATATTTCTTTACAGGGTCTCCTGCACGAATTTTTCTAAATACATTCTTTTCTATGATTGAGTCTAAACCATTAGAAATGGTTTCTCTTATAAAACTCTTCATAGGAAAAGAATAGATGTCTGATTGTAGAGCATTAAAGATAAGTTCTAAACTTCCCTCTTCAATTTCTTTTTTAATCCCTACAACCTCATCTTGTTTAATAACTAATTCTGCCATAAATTTTTAAGGTTTTAATAAAAAAAACCACACCTATTTCTAGATGTGGTTTTAAAATAATTATTTAATTAATTATACTTTAGATGATTTGGTCATTTTAAAGTCATTATTAACATTTGGTTTTTCGGTAACGACATCAGCACTTTCAACATCTTTGATAGAATCTTCAAGATCTACTTGATTATCTACAGGTTCAAATACTGTTAATGGAAAGACAGTAATATCTTTTCTAGTAAGAAAAGTTAATTGACCTTTATCAGCTCCTCTGGAGACAGTTTTTGGAATAGAAAATACTCCTCTAGGAGCTTCGATAGCGTATTCAGTAGCCATTACTAAATCTACGTAATCATTTTCTTCAAAATCAACACCATATAACTCTTCTAATTTTGGTACTAAAAAAGTCTTACCAAAAGAACTAACAGTGTTAGTGTCAATACTTCTACTAGGCTCTCCATCACTATCATAGGAAGTAGAACCATAAACATCAATTTTGGGATTTCCTGCTCTAGGAACAATAGCAATAAATAGCATAGGTTCAGGGGTAGCAATCATTTGCCAGTTTTCGCTGCTAAAGATATCTAGTCCATTACCAGATTTTACTAATTTAATTTTGTCTACTGCAGTATCTTTTCCAGGTACTACAATCTCTTCTTTAGGACCATGATGCAAATTATATAAATCTGCTGTATCAGGATCAGTAAAGATTCTGCCGTTTTTATAAACTCTGAAATGTGCTCCTGCAACAGGAGACTTTTCAAGTTTAACTCTTTCTGCTCTCATTTTAGGAGCAACTTCTTTTACTTCTACATTTTTAAGGAAACTTAGATCCATTGTCATAATTTTAAGATTTGTGCACATTCTTATTTGTGCTATTAATTATATAATTTTAAGATTTTACTTTAAACATTCTTTTACAGAAGCTTTAGACATAGTAGCTCTTTTAAACCAGGATAACTCTGTAAAACAAGCTATATTGTCTACCATTTTGTTATATTCTTTTCTGAGAATTATACTTGTTCTAATGTCAGTATTTAAAAGAAGATTTCTCTTTACTACTTCATCTTTACTATCTTTTAAACTTTGAATTTTTTTGTTTAAATCACTTACTGATTGAGACAAAGATTTATTTTTCTTTGAATAAAGTTTATTTAAGCTTTTTTGAGTTTCTAACTCTTTAACTAATTGCGCTTTTGTTGGCATAATTTAAATTTTAATTGTTAATGATTTAATGATTTAATTTTGGTGACCTATATCTAAATGGGTACATCCTATCACATTACCTTTATCGTCTCTCACTGCACCTTTTGGTGTCAGAAAGTCTTTTCTCCTAGGCATTGCATTCTTTACTAATTGTGAAACAATATAATAGATACCTTCAACATATTTAGGAACATCAACTGTTCTACTCCACCTTGTAGAGCATATTGGAATTCCATCTATGTTATCGAGTTTTGTTACTGTTTCCTTAACTCTAATCATACCATTACTTTTTGGAAAGACCCTAAGGACTGTACCATCTTCATTTAAAAGATATACGGCATGTGGTGTCTTATTGATAATTTTTTCAACGTTGTTCATATATTATTCAATATTTGTTTCTAAGTTACTATCTTCTCGTCCTCATCTCCATCATAATTATTAAATATTTTATCAATTAAAGTATTTATATACGAAGATGTTATTTTCTTTTTTTCAACATTTCTTAGTGCATTTACTAATGTAGAAAAATAAGCTACATCTACACCAATAAGTTGTTCTTCCAAGGTCTCAATATCTGTTAAATCCAATTCTGATATCTGAAACATCATCTTTAAAAGTTCCCCTGCATTTATTGTCCACTTTCTACTAACAAATTTTTTTACTCTTATCATTGAAGTAACTGGATACAAGGAACCTTGATAAGATAGATTTCTTGTAAGTAAACTTTCTAATGCTTCTTTATTAAGAACTAATCCTTCATCAAATGTAAAATAATTAGTAGCATGAATAAAATCAAATGTCTTATGAATCTCTTCGGGAGTACCATTAAATCTCAATACAATTTGAATGTCATCACTTAAAGAAATAGCATTCTGTGAAAAGAATACAGGTAAATAATGTGTATCCTTTTCTTGTTCTATTCGTTCTCCAGCTCCATTAATATTTAACTTGACTTGATCCGACTTTAAATTAGAGAGTCTAATATATTGCTCAGCAACAAATTTAAAACCATCTCTACCTATTGGATTATCATGATCAA
>Ga0307378_10013699_pt1 | contig 10247 bp, 9 predicted proteins | sample UN1MG_FD_202238 | JGI IMG/M metagenome (GOLD analysis project Ga0307378, IMG submission 202238) | Soil microbial communities from Risofladan, Vaasa, Finland - UN-1 | ecosystem: Environmental > Terrestrial > Soil > Coastal area > Acid sulfate soil | place: Finland: Risofladan, Vaasa | collected...
ATTTTATAGTCGATCCAACATATAACTTCCCACCATCTATCTTTGTTTGATCATCTGCATGTTCCCATGATGCGTTGTTTGTTGCATAGTCATCTATGCCGTCTAGTTTAAGGCTGGCTGTTGAATCTATTTCAGATAGACTTGTTGGTGCATCTGTGATATTTGAATATCCTGTTGAACCTGAACTAAATACAAATGTTCCTGTGCAGTTTAAAACTCGAGTATCATCGTCATAACTAAATATAGGACTGTTAGAACCACCCATATAGATAGTCTTGGCATCGAGATCAATATTCATACCCGTAGCTGAACCATAATCACTTGTCTGTATATTACCTGCTGTAATAGTTCCTATATCTGCGGATATAGCAGACAGACTTTCAATTGCTGCAAGTTCGGATATGATTATTCTCGAAGGTACAAACTCATAAATAATTGTTTCATTTGCGTTTGTGAAATAGATTCTAACTTGATTCGCTATTGTGTTATTTGGAAGAAGTCCAGTGTTAAATCCTGCTGATAAATTCCAAGCATTTGAAATTGCATTAGCTTGACTTGTTCCATAAGATGTCAACTCGCCCGCTGAATAACCCGCAAAATATTCCCAAGTCGATCCCGCATCATCTGACAATGCGAAATAAACTATTGGGTTTGCGTTTGCAGACCAGATAGCAATTCGGTCAAAGTAACTAGTCATCTTGTATGCATAGTCAATATATTTAGATGATGGATCAGAAATTGTTACACCACCAGATGCAAAAACTCCATCATAAACATCTGTAAGAGTTCCTGAATAAGATGCATCTGTTGTGATTGTTATTGAACCTTCAAGTTCAACATCCACATTAACAGCTGGAATCAATAAAGGACTTTGACCGCCAGGTATAACAGAAGGAGTTCCTACCCCAAATCCATCATACGGATAAACCTTAACATAATAAGTTGTTCCATATTCAACATCAAAAAATTCAAATATATTATCTGGATGAATAATCCTTGCTACTTCTGTAGTAGGTGGATTGGAAGTATCTATATAAACTTTATAATACTCCATATCGTTATCCGAAGTAGGAGTCCATTCTACTTTTAAATATCCTGTCTTTGGAGTAACAGTTGGAGTTGTAGAAGACATATCTGGTGCAGGATTAGATGCTACCATAGTCGCAGGATCAGATGTGTCCCCATATACATCCATCGTATAAACTTTAAATTTTATTTCACGTATTGGGGTCCCCGAGTTGTCTTCAACATTCATGGCATAGGTGTAGACATATTCTTCATCATATTTAGATGCCGTTGTAAATGTTCTTAATAAAACATCTACAGTTGTGTATACTTCAACTTTGTAACCAACTATGTTAGATGTTCCAACAGATGTTGTATCAAAAATAATAACGCCGGTATTATCATCTGTAGTAAATCCAGATCCGTCTGACGGATCCCAAAGAACATGACAGTCACGACCGCTAAATTCATCTGAACCTTCATTGGTTCTTAAATTAGAAGGTGGTAATGGACCATCAACTGTAGCGGTTACTGTGAAATCATTAAAGTATGCATAGGTTGAGAATAGGGTTAGATTCCTTGCTCTTACCCTAAAGTCATATGTACCTGCATAAATGTTTCTCCAGTCATAGCTTGAGTCGCTTGTTTGTTTTAGTTTTATATAAGGTTCGTTGTTTTGTTTGTATTCTAACTCATACCATTCTGTACGAGGATCATCAGACTCCTCCCAACTAATAAGCATTGCATATTTTCGATTTTGAGAATCACCATCAGTATATGTGTAAGGTTGTATTTGTAAGTTAGATGGAGCTGAAAGATTTCCAGTTGGTAAATTAGAGTCTGCTGGGTTTTCAACTGTATATCCAGTTTCAATTTCCGCATATTTGCTTGAATTATATTCACATGCGCTTATAGTATATTCATTTTCACTTACCTCTGCTATACTTACAACTTTAAATTCTTTATATGTCAAAGATGAATTTGAAGCAGCTATTACAACTTCAGATTCGTTAGCAGGTGTGTGATCGGCTGGTATTGACCATGTCAATACTTTAGTTGTACCTGCGCTGTTTGTTAATTCTTTTGTTAAAATAGTTGCTACTACATTTTCAGATGTACCATCTGTACCCGACACTGCTGCATGAAGTGTGTATGTTACTGCTGGGGCAATTGTTACATTTCTATCTAAGGTTACAGATGTAGATGTTGCAGAAACAACCTTTCCTCTTAATGGATCTGAACCATAATAAGGATCTTGAATACCAATAACTTCGCCAGGAATACAATCCGACCACTCATATCCACCATTAAATGTTACTATTTCTGTTTGATTAATACTTGTATATAAATGATATTTAGCACGTCTTATCGCTTCGTTTCTACTTTTACATAATACAGCATAGAAATCAATTACGTTATAACCGTATAATGAGATACCAGCTTCATCTTCAACAATAACAGTTTCTTGTTTACTAAAGTTATCAATATCGTTATATGTAACTTTACATGCTGTATATCTTAAGGTTTTATCTACACCCTGATATTCAAAATACCCATCTTTAACATTTGATGGTGAGGCAATTCTTGATACCTCTGTTGGTGCATCATATACAAATGATAAATAACCAGATGACCAAATTGGAAAACCTCTGAATATAGAGCAAAGATTATACAATACTTTTAACGCTTGTCCTCTAGATTCAATTGTTCCATTTGCGGTGAATCGTGGTTCTGTTACAGCAGTGCTTAAATATGTACCATCTGTTTGTCTATATTTTATATTATAAGAAACTTCTTGGTCACAGTATTGAGCAATTTCATAAAGTTTATAATGATCTACATTTTCAGGGGGAAGTCCAAGACCGTAAGTTGTGTTTATACAAAAGTCATATACAACCCAAGCTGGGTTTGTACAATAACCAGTTGACCATGAGACGGTATCCCAATCATCAGAATACGTCCCACCACCATCATCCTTATCTGGAGTATAGATATCAGGATATTTAATTAGTAATCCACGAAGTTTCCAACAACGATAGGGAATATTATCACCAAACAATGCAGCATCTAGTGTGCTTCCGACTACAACACTATCCATATAACTCAATCTTACATTCTTCTTTGTTGAATATGAATACCAAGACATAGCATTTACAAGTCTAGATGAGTCAGAATCTGCTGTTATTCTTGTAATTGTAATATCCCAAGGTCCAGCACCATAACTAACTAAATTTTCAATTAAATACTGTCGTCTAAACTTGGATACAGTCTTTTCTTTTGACAATACTACATCTCTAACCGTAACAGGAGCTCCACCATCTGGTGTAACTTTAATATTAAATCTAATGGATGTAGGAACAATATCGCCATCATCTTCGTTTTCTAAGAGACCACCCACTTGTATTGTAACTACAACGTCATCTACTTCTGTATCATTTATTGTTCGAGTTACAGGTCCAGCTAAAACAGTAACATCTGTAGATACGGTTGTTTCGGTATCTACACTATCGAATCCACGTAAATATGTTTGAACTCCATCGCCTTCACCATACCTACCTTCAACTATGGCTCCTTTAAAATGAAGAGTTCCAGCGTCAGGGATTCCGTTTTCCTTTACTTGTGTTTCATTAAAGAATGTAGATTTCATCCACCTGTTTTTATCTACAGTATCATTGTCGTGAATCGCAGGTCCTTCAATTGGTCCTTCACACAACAAATCAACCAACCTTGCTATTGTTTTAGATTGAAGTGTGTTTGGTGACTCAACTGGAGTATGACCGCCGCCACCCTTGCTGAATTTTATTTTTTTGTCATCCATTATAATAAGTCCACCGTCTCGATTGATCCCGATATAAACCTTGAACCAATATATCCTTCACCGTAATGAACAGGAATAGCTAAACCTGGTTCAACATAATTGCCCGGACCATTGAATAAATATGATGGTTTCTTTTCAACTTCCTTATCATCTGGCTCACCCGGCATCATCATAACACTAATTCCTCCCATTATCATACTTATACCGGCCATTACCAAATATGGCTGGCTAAATACAACACCTACCACTATTAATATAATACCAAGTATAACCATAAAAGGACCACCACCCTTACCACCACTAAAACGTGCCGCTGGCATTATAAACCAATCACATATACCAAACTTTAATTCAATCTCATCCTCGCATACAGGTGTGCCGTTTACAATATTCTTACCTCTAACTATTCTGTAGTATCCATGCTTCTTAAACAGCTGTCTGAATCCTTTATAATTACAATCCATTGCTTGAATAACTTCACGAACAGATCGCGCTTTTATATTGAATCTGGTTTTGGTTGTATTAAATTTCTTTTTAAATGCTCTTGCAAGAGCTCCATGAATTTCAATCATTATTTATATCCCTCCCACTCGGGATTATGTCTTACTGCATATCTTGCATATATTTTATGTGATGATCTTGGAAGTATTCTTGAAATCTGTCCAAAGAAATGATGAAGGACTCCGTTCTCAAGATTAACAGCACAGTGGTTTACGTTTGTTGTCCCTTTTATATTATATAAAATAAAATCGTTTGGTTGTACTTCTTCAAGAGGTATCTTTATAAATGGCATTGAGTCCATTGTTGTTCCCATGAAATCAATTTTTGTATGCCAAAAAACAAACTCTCTTGGTTTATTTGGCGGAGTAAACCTCATATTCTGCCTAATGTAATCTCTACACAGTCCATAGCAATCCCAAATGCCATAGAAAAACTGTCTCTTTAAAACTGGTTCAAGTGGTAGTTGATCTCCCCAAAATATAACATGTGTCACAGATTTGTTTTTCATTGAAACAATTCCACAAGGAATATCTAACTCAATCTGTCTTTGTTGATCTTCAAAAGAAGCTAATGCAAAATGAGATCCTGTCTCGTGACTATGAATTACACATTGAATATCGCCATCCCGATATAATCTATCAAAGTCAGCATTGTTTATTTCATAATTATTAATTAAATCTGTAGCACTATTCTCAATAGGAACAAATTCTTCTTCAACAATAATTCCGCCTGATTCCTCTGGCCACTTAGATTGGACGTATTTAATCGCATCGTGTATTGCCGATTGTGAAAAGTATTGTTTTTTGTTTGTTAAATACATCTTATCTCCTATATGGCGTACCAACTTTTCCTATTCCAGGGAATCCATAAAACGGCAATTCATCATCTGAATTTGGATATCTCAGTTTACAATCAAACAACTTTTTACCACACATATCATTTGCTAAAATTTCAACGTTACCAGCTTCATCATAATAACCTTCACCACCATCATATGGACAAGTTGTAGTAGACCCACCTATACCATATCTATGTGTACATATAGTTAATACCTGACGTTTTGGAGTTATTAAGTTTTCGTTGTCCATAATTGCGGCAAGTTCCCATTCGATAAATAAAGGATTCTGTCTTGTTTTCTTTTCTATATAATAGACATCGCTTGGAAATTGTGCGTTTGGATCTGCTCCGGATTGTGAATCTAGATATTTTTTGAATGTACGTCTGCGGGTTATAATACAACCACATAAATCTTTATATGCATTGACATATGCAATTAGTGCTAGGGTTATATTTGATATTTTTATTTTAGGTCTTGGCATTTTTCCGTCGCCAGGATATTCAAAACCTTCAACTTCTACTGGAATTGGTGGGTAGTCAACTCCATTAAATGTGATAATCGCTCCATCAACTGGACCGATTGAAAAATAAATAGGATCTTCTGCTGGAGCTATTGGTGTTAAATCTAATTTAAATAACGATACAATAGGACTACCCACGTTTAATTTATGTATATCCTGATGTATCTTTAGATTAGTTGTCATTTAAAATACTCCTATGCTACAGGGAATTCTCTTCTTAGCACACATGAAATTTGCCATTTATCTATATCTAGATACATTCTGTTTATTGAGTGAGCTGTCCAATACTTTGTTGATGACTCACCTGGTGGTGTCCATGATAAATAGTTAGATGTTCCGTTGACAGAATTTAATAATAATGATTCTAATGAGTTTGTTGTTGTGTTGGTCATTGGTATAAATTGTAATGACCATTGTTCCCATTGGTAGTTTATTCCGTCAAGTGATATCTGTCTATATCCATCCCCGAACTGTAGCTCTTTGAATTTATATTCAGGAGCTTTAGCAATATTTTTTGTTAATTCATATGTGCTTGTGTTTAATGCTTGTGCCATTATGCAAAGCCTCCCATAGATGCTCTATTAAATGCTCCTCCTACTCTCATATCACCTCTTACATTTTCTTTATACCTATTATCAATATGAGAATTTAATGTGTTTAAAAACTTTTGCATTTCGTTGGGATCCTGAGCTAGTTTATCGCCGTTTTCAATATTGATATTATTTACAATTGACATTGTGACTCTATCTTTTCCAACTGAAGCTGCTACTCCAAGATTGCCATCCTTTCCTCTCTTTAAAGGCATGATAGCTTCAGCTCCTGCTTCACCCATAACACCTACATCACCATTCGCCATAGGGAACACAGTTGGTTTTGATACAATACCACCACGAGCATGCCAGTTTACATCACCAGGATTTACACCATGTGTCCCTGCGCCAGCATAGTCGCTTGTTCCTCCAGGTACAATTCCGCCGTCCGAAAATCCACCCATGACAGATTTGATAGCTTTAAGTATTAATGCCTGCATAATCATCTGGGCAACTTGTTTTAAAAACGAAGCTGCAAATTGTTTGAATGCCTCTTCTGCAGTTTTGGTTCCTTCGGCAAATTCAAATAGAGCATCTGTTAAACCCCATGCAAAAGAGTCGGCTGCGTGTTCCCCAATTTGTATAAGCTGTTTATCAAATTCAGATAGTTGTTTTTGGGCTTCTTTTTCTTTTTCTATCATCTTATTAGACATTTCAATATAGTTTCTCAAACTTTCTTCAGCTGCTTCTTTTTCTGTGATAACACCTTTTTCAGTTAGATCGTCTAATATAGATCTAGTCTCTTGTGCTTTCGCTATAATTTGATCCATATAATCAACTTGTGACACATTAGGTGCTAAATTTAATTGATATTTATCTGCTTCTTCTTCTGCTAATTGAAGAGGCGTTTTCTTAGTATCACCCGATCCGCCTGGTGTTGTTTTTTTTGGTTCATCATAACCAGTAAAGGCGTCCCATCCAGCCAGTTCTTGTTTTGATAAATAAAGATTTTGTGTTCTTTCTAAATCCTTAAGATATTGTTTTCTTCTATTTAATACAGCTTCAGATGCATTACCAAAAGGGTCTGTATCGTCTCCTATTGATCCTCTTGCTATCAATCTTTTTTGATTTGCGATCGCAGCTTTTAATTGAGTGTAGTTGTAATCTTCAATAGCTTTTTTAGCTTTCCCTGCCGCATCACTGACACCATAAAATTCATCTTTAGTTATTCCTAAACTCTCATTAAACTTATCAATTGTAGTTTCTCTCTGTTTAAATAGAAAATATAAAGCAGTGATAGTACCTACAACTAAAGTTACCCATCCAAATAAGCTAGTAAAAAGTGCAATCAATCTAACTAGAGCTCCAGCGAACCTACCTCCAGCTGTTCCAGCAACTTCAACTGATCTGGCGATTATAGGAAGTTGTCTTATCATCCCTCCAAATCCAGATACTCCGGTCAACGTTACTACCGTAGCGGATAATTCTATCAAACCACCAGTTAATATAGTTACATATCTAATGATTGGAATTGCTATTATAGCACCTAATATAATTTTTAATTCATCAAAATGGTCGTTAAGAAGTTTGATTATAGGATTTAAATTTGTAGCTATTAAAGTATATAAATCATCCATACTTTCTTTAAACTTGGTTATAAACTTATTTATTTCTTCAAATTCATTTCCAGTTGTTTCGCCAATATTCTTTATAAATATTTCACCCTTTCTAATGGTTTCATTCATAAACGCCATTTTCTTATCTGCGTCAGTTAATTTATCTACCGCTTTTCCTATTGTTACTGCGTAATTTTCATATGCTGTTTCTAGATTTAAAATAATACCAAGGTTGTCAAGAATCATTTTTGATTGACGACCAACAGCTACAGCTATGTCTCCAAAAGCTTCTTCAGCAGTTTGACCTGTAATTTTCATTGATGCTCTAGCAATTCTCATCAAGTCATCTAGTTTATCGGCGGGTATACCAAGAAGCATTGCTGTTCCGGCGCTTTTCATTAATTTGGCTGTGGTTATGGTTTGATTGGATATATTTTTTAGATTTTTAATTAAATCATTAGAATTTATTCCCATACTAGTTGCTAGTTTGTTAAATGCTTTTTCTTGGATAAGAAGTGCACTACCAATCTTCGTTGTCTCTATTGCTTTCTCAACAGTTTTATATGAAGCATAAACTGCCGTAAGGGCTTTAACTGCTTTTGTTGAAAAATCTGAAAATGAAGAAGCAGCTTGTTTCGTTGACGTGCCTACTTTCTTTTCAAAAACATCTATTGATTTTATAGCTCCTTTCTCATCTACAGCTATTGTATATTTTATGTTTCTTGCCCCTGTCGCCATAACACCTCTTTAATACTTATTTTGTGAAGATATTATAACGGATATAAATATAACCAATCTGTGAAATAGATCTTTATATTCAACTCCGGTGTAACCTTCTGTCTCTAAAATATTTTTAATTGAATCTGTGTTAATTCCACCCATACCGTTAGAGAATGTTCCTACTCCGTATCGTTCTAAAATACCAATACATTCCCAGTTCTGTTCGTCTAAACCAACAAATCCAACTTCACATTTTTTACAGTCTGGTATACTACCACTTTTATTTTTAAGCTCGATGCACGTTTCACATGATATTTTGGTTGGACTTCTGGATATAAATTCAGCGTATTCAATTAAGTTTTTTTTGACGAGATATTAACTAGTTTGGCATTCAGTTTTGCACTATTATCACATACAAAGTTAACTAATTCATCGCTATAATCGAAAAGAAACTTTTTATTTTCTGCATCGCATTTGATTAGTTCACCTTCTGTATCTACTATTCCCTTCCAATCTACTAGACAATATATCGCTTGTTTAATTAGAACTTCGATTATATTTGAACCGGAAGGAGTTAGAGATCTTTGTGAAAGTGGAAATGGACGAAGTTCAAACGAAACATCCTCATCATATTCAACCCACTCTGTATTGGTTGTTTTCTTATCTAAAGTAATCATAATAATACCCCCGTGTTAAGTTATTCGTCACTACGTGACCAATTTTCTGATACTTCAAATGTAAATTCAATTGGAATTATCTCATTTTGAGCAGCAGATGTGTTGTACGAAGTAATATAGACTTCTGTGCCTGTGAAATAAACTGTTGCATCAAGGTATAGTCTGAAAGTAGTTAGCGCCGTACCATCCACATAAGCAGATCGTAGTTGTTCCTGACCATCAGTATCAGCTACATTGATATATCCAGATACATTTCCAGCCACATTTCTAGTTCCCATACCGTGAACTTTATTAAAATCGTCCCCGAATACAGGTGCCTTCATCACATCTCTTGCATCGTTTACTGTGTAAGATGCCATATCTGCTACAAGAGTTGTTCCTAATTTAACAGAAGCATTTGTTCCTGATAAAGTTGCCATGTTGTTTTACTCCTATGTTTGTTTATATCTTATTTGTACTTCTATTTGACCGACAGAAGCTTTGTCTTGGCTTCCACCTGTATAAATTACAGAGCTACCTATAATCACATCTGCGTTATAAGTAAAGTGCTCTGATTCTAAAAAGTTTTCTACATCCTCACAAAAGTTATATATTTGTGAAGTATCTGTCAATCCATCTGTATTTGCATAACAGTAAAGGTATAGAGATAACAGTCTTATCTTTGCCCTACCCATCAAATACTCTTCAATCTCATCTTGATAACCCCAAATATTCATAGATGGTTTTAACTTAAAATCGTCCCATAAATAAATACCAATCCTTGCTTCAACTAGATTAGTATTATATCCACTCGCTACATTTAAATGTTCTTGTAAATCAGTTTTCAACTGATCTATAATTGTTTTCCTAGTAGTTGTCTCCATTTATCTAACCCCCTTGTTAATACTATCCGCAATTATATCATTTATTTTATCTATATTCTCACTAATTGCCGGACCCATAAATGGACGTGCCGGTGTTCTAAAGTTTCCGAACTCATGTATCGCTGCATATATCACGTTTGATCCTATTGAACCATGTAC
>Ga0307378_10013700_pt1 | contig 10247 bp, 8 predicted proteins | sample UN1MG_FD_202238 | JGI IMG/M metagenome (GOLD analysis project Ga0307378, IMG submission 202238) | Soil microbial communities from Risofladan, Vaasa, Finland - UN-1 | ecosystem: Environmental > Terrestrial > Soil > Coastal area > Acid sulfate soil | place: Finland: Risofladan, Vaasa | collected...
TAGTTTACTTTAGGGTTACCGGCATAATAGCTTCTGGAGCGGGTCATGTTATGAAAATGCGGACCTTTAAGTATAATAGAGCTCAAGAGGTATATAACCGATGGCTTTAAGCCGTAAGTGACAGGCGGTCTCGTGCGAACACAGGCGTAGGCTCGATACTTTAAAGGCAGATGCGTGAAACAAAGTCGGCCACGCCACGAATGCCCGGCTTTAGTTTAAAAAGGGCTCCAGCCAAGGAGTCCGCTGGTCTATCCTGCCTAGCCGCTGTTGTTACATAGAGGTCATCCAGGTTGTCTCCGCCAAAGATCAGGCTAGTTACATTAGGGGTCGGTATATGGATGCGTCTTTCTTCAGCACCATTTGGTGAATATCTCACGACCGTGCTACCACCAAATCTTGCTGACAATAGGTACCCTTGAGAGTCGATAGTCAGACCATCGGCTAAACCCTCTTCCTCCTCTTGAGGTATATCAGTGAATGTGCGCTGGTTTGTCAAGGAGCCGGTAGTTTGTTCATAGTCAAAGACATGTATTTTCCGAGCACGGGTCTCGGTAAAGAATAATTTATTATGGTCAGGTGAAAAAGCCATCCCATTTGAAATTTTAACGTTTTCCAGCAGTAATACTACCGTGCCATCTGTGTTTATTCGGTAGAGTCTTCCAGTATAGTCCTGTAGAGACATAGTGCCGGCATAAACTCTTCCCATTGGATCAGCGATGGCATCGTTGAAACGTCTTTCCTGTTCATAGGCATCCTTAATTTGAGTAAGAATGGTGAGTTTGCCTTTCCGCCAATTAGCTATAATTCCCTTTGCCATTAAAAAAAGTAGAGAGCCGTCTGCCTGTAACGTCATGCCACCTACTGGCTCGCCTTCGTAGGCAACATGATGTGTTTTAGTGGACGGGTCATAAACAAGTACCATCCCGCGAGGAATATCAAGCCAATATAAACATTTCTCTATGGGATGCCATAACGGCCCCTCCCCCAGATGGCACTGGTAATCAACGACGCGTTCTACTTCCATGTTTACCTCCGTTACGTCTTTTATTTGTTAATTCATCAGCTACATCCTTGAGGTCCAGCTCTTCAAGTTTAGCCCTTGTTGGACAACCAGTATTTTTGTCCCAGCCACGTAACTTATAGAATCTATCCAGCAAGTCAAGAAATTTATTAACATCAATAGTCTGCGGACCTGGTTCGTCAGGCCAGTTAGCTGGTTGCTCAAAATATCGGATAATACTCTCATCATGCTTCCGATTCCTTCCCTGTCTTACATGAAGAGCTCGCATCACATTAAAAACTCTTTCCGCTGCTTTGTTCATATCATCTAGCGACCAGTCGGTCCCAACGACAGCATTAAACAGGCGCACTTCAGCATCCACGTCTCCAATTTTATCTTTCTTATATGGGTCATAGAGTAGCGGGAATTGGCGGTCGCAAACTGGAATACTAGACTTGATAATAGCACGGTGATTATGCCAAACGGCAACATATTCTTTATCAATGTAACCCAGATCAGGTTTATCCCAGCCCTCATTAGCATATCGAGCACCATAGATTTTGGCACCGGCTCTACATATTTCCTTGTAAGGTATAGTATCGGTGTCCCACAATGACTGGTTACTCCATTCTCTCACGAAAGACGGGTAGCGCTCCGGATAGCCGTGTTCTTGGTTAAAGGGATCCCTCCCCTGTGTTGCCCAAGAAAGCGCCGAATATATCCAAACCGGGTAGTGGACAAAGTGTAGGTATCGCCCATCCCAGTGCGGCCCATAGCCGTGCTTGTGTGTTTTCCACACCTCTTCTGATAAACCCATCATCTCTGCTCCCCTCGGTGTTCCCTCTGCCCATACATCACCCTCACCCTCACGGAAGGCTACTCCTCTTAACCACTTTACCGCTAATTCTGCGGTGAAGCCAGCACTGCACTCTGTTTTGGGATAGACTGCCGGGCCGTTTTTATTGAGTTCAATAGCCTCGCCCATTATTTTGGGCAACTTACCGGCGTTCTGACAATTCTGGAAAAACCAATTCATACCCAGGAAGGCTTCCCAGACATTTAAACCTAACTGGTCCATGAGTTTACCGATCTCAAAATTTTCTTCTTCGGAATATCCACTCCTGAGAAGGAGCAGATTTGCAGCGCCTGCAGCACAATATGTATGACCTGACATGCTGCCATGGCCGGTGTGCTTTAAGGGAACGCTCTTAAAATAGCATTGTGGGCACTCGTTAATACCGCCAGTGCATCCAGAATAGGCACAACTAACGCGGTGGATTGTATAGCGACCCTTGTCTGTAAAAAGAGGAACCCTGTTTTGGTCCTTAGGTGACATTTCGGCAGCGATCACTTGTAATTCTTCCAACAACTTATCGGGATGAGCAATGGGTACCCTGACTGAACCCGGTTTTACCACAATGGCTTTCAGCTTTTTGTCTCCCATTACAGCACCGAATCCACCTTGACCAGCGGCGTTGTTTGTTCTTGACATGATCGTTGCCCACCTGACGCGGTTTTCCCCGGCTGGCCCGATGCAGGCAATAGCAACATCGTTACTATGCCTGGATAGTAACACGCCCTGGGTACTGTAGGTAGTTAGACCCCATAGGAAATCAGCATCTAACAATTGGATTTCAGTTTCGCTGACAAAAAGATACTTTGGGGAGGTTGCCTTACCGGTTATGATTATAGCGTCATAACCAGCGAACTTCATTTTGGGGCCGAAATCACCACCAAAACCAGAGACGGCTGCCCATGGTACGGGATATCCTTGCGGTGCTAGGCCGATTACCTCTGTTCTGCCAGACGTGGGCACTGGTGTGCCACAGCAAGGTCCGGACGCGAAGATAAGTGCATTTTCTGAACTCCATTCAGTAGTTTCTTCATTGGTTTCATCCCATAACAGTCTATAACCCAGTCCGATGCCACCGATAAAATGCGGTACATAGTTCAATGTGTTGAGCTTATTTATGACCCCATTCGTCAAGTCTATCCTGAGTATTTTACCTACGTAGCCGCCGTACACTTGTCTTACTCCTCTCTCGTTACCAAGGTGAGAGCCTGCCGGTCGCATACTTCCACACAAACGGGACCGCTGGCCCTTTCCTTACAAAGGTCGCACTTAATAGCAATGCCTTTTTCTTCGTCAAGGTTAATTCTCTTTACTTCAAACGGGCAGGCTTCAATGCACTCCCCACAGCCAATACATTCGTCTTTATCAATATATTTCGCCCCGGTCACACTATCTATGCATAGAGCTGCGTCTTTCAACGGACAGGCATAATAACATTCCGGGTGATTACACTGTTTGCAAAACAAAGGATAGCTTTGGGAACCATATAAAAAATCGCCCTCGACCCATTTGATAGCTGAAAGTTGCGGTGCAACAGCACCCCAATGATAAGTGGCACAAGCCATCAGACATCGGCTACATGCAGAACATTCCTTCTGATTCCACCTGATGTAGCTTGATTCAGGAAGCTTTTCTTCTGTCAATTCCTAATCTCACCACTACCCCAGAAAATGACCTGCCTCCATAAATTATACTAACTTCTACTGCCTTATCTTGACCCAAGTGGTTCAGATTAATGAGCCTAAAGGTTCACAAAGCACCATAATACTTTGCCTTCTGACAGTTTGTCAAGAGGGTGAGTAAAAAGGTCTATCAGTATTATGAGAGGGCACTTGTTTTACTAAGGACGCCCTCTCCGTTTCCTTGGTGCCCATTGATTAGCTTGCTCTCAGTGGCCCGGCTGATTCTAATTGTTTAGCTGGGCTAGTTTGCTTTAGGGTTACCAGGAACTTTTTCCTAGGGCGAAGCCGTAGTTTGGCTATGGATTTTTGGGGATAGCTGGTGGGGTTGCTTTTGGCTGCTGTCTCTTCACTCACATCTTCTACATCGGTCATCTTGCCCAATTTATCCAATATATCTACCAGTGGGGTGACCTTTCGCAGCAAGATAGTAATAGTGGTGCCTCTATCCCAAGAGCCAACTTGCTGCACAACAGTTGCCTCGAGTGCCTCCTCTAGCTGATAGACGAATCTGAGTAGCCGAGCTGTATCGACAGGCGGGGGTATAATTAACTCTGCCTCTTTAACCAGGGTGCCGGAGCTATCACATCCCAGCGGCAGGTATTCTGACTCCCCTACCATACCTTGGAGTGTGAAACGCTCATCAATAACTAACTCACCGTTGCGAACTTGCCTAATAGCCTGGGCAAGCTCTTGGCACTTTATGTCTTTAAGCAGGTAGCCTACTGCTCCGGCATCCAGAGCCTCAGCCAGACAGTCCTCGCGCAAGGTTAGTATAATGACACTGCCCGGCATCCGTTTCTGGCAATAGAGGCGAGTAGCCTCAATTCCACCCATGCCTGGCATCTCGACCTCCATAAGGATAATGTTTGGTGAGAATATTTCCGTCTGGAGCGAGGCTTCCTCGGCAGAAGCGCAATCGCCCACGATTTCTATATCCTCTTCCTGCTCCAGCATGTCTCGCACGCCACGGCGAACAATTTCGTGATTATCAACTAGGAGCACTCGGATTTCTTTCATAATCTTTACCCCCTGTCTTTGATATTACCGAGCAAGGGGTTATAGTATCCTACAGTTTCCAGCGGGGATAAATAGTCTTTTAGTAACTCTATGTCTAGGCAATTAGTCCTATCGCCTTGGCCTGAGGAAGTGCTCAAGGGACTTTGAGGGGTAGAGCCCTAATTGTATTTGCAGTTATCCCATCAGTTTTGGGGATAGGTTAGTGGATAGGGTAGTGGCTGGAGTTCTTCGGCTGAAATCCAGCCATAGCGTATGGCTAAGACTACAGCGTGGGCTCTATCATTAGCATTGAGCTTACGGAGGATGTTGCTAACATGATTCTTAATTGTCTGCTCACTGATTTGCAAAATATGGGCGATTTGCTTATTTGAGTTACCGTTGGCAATGTAGTTTAGAATCTGTGTTTCCCTAGAGGTGAGGGAAACGACTATAGTATCCATAGTTTTCCCATTGATATTATGTATGCTTTGGAATTGTTTTAATAAATGCTCAGCAACCTTAGGTCTGGCTAAGACGCTGTCATTTATGGGGTATTCACCACGGGCGACTTGTCTTATGCTCTTGGTCAGCTCGTCGGCAGTAATGCTCTTATCTAAGTAATCTACAGCTCCAGCCTTGATAATCTCAAAAAGCTGCTTATCATCAGGGCGATAGGTTAATATTATTACCTTGGCAGTCGGATAATGTAGGGCAATTTCTCGTGCTAGTTCAAGCCCCTTGAGAGAAGGATAGTCAATATCCAGTAGTAATACATCGGGAGGAGTAGCTTCAATTAGCGCTAGTGGGTTCTCATTTGGAGCACAGTCAAATATCTCGAAGTCAGGTTGTTGGGACAGAGCGTGGCGCACACCAACTCTAAAAAGAGCCTGTTTATCAACTATCGTTACTACTATCTTGTCCACCTAGTCACCTCCGGCCGTAGTTAGTTTTGTTAAGGCATAGAGTGCCAGGGGGCTATATTATGACCACAAAATAGCCGTTTGTCAAGTGTCTTTAACTTAACCTAGCTCAGCTTAGCAGGGATCATCCCCACTGGCATAGGTCTTGGCTGCCAGTTGACAAATTTTATGTGAACCTGTATTCTGAAATTAGGTTTAGTTGCCACACTTTTCTAAAGGTGTAAATATGTATACACTCAATAGGTTCACCCGAAGGGGCTACTACCAGAAGATACCATTCCTGCTTGAAATCACCCGTTTGCAGGATTGCTTAGGAGATAAACTAGCCCTATAATTTGAGGGGGTTAGTGTGGCTTTTTGACATCTGCCATTTGGCGAATTATAATTTAATAACGGATTAATAAATTAAAGGCAGGTTAGTTCTAATGGAGGAAAGGGAAATCAGTATTAGTCCTCTGTTCAAGTGGCTTACTAAGCGATCCCACAAGAAGGGCAAGAAGGTGCGGAAGACACGGCTCTTGCGGGGAAAGAAATTCAAGACTGTAAAAGAGGGGCTGGATGAAGGGCAGGTAGTTACTTTTGTTGATAACCTGCTTGACCAGCATGGGGCTTCACAACAAGCCTCTGCCGACTCACTCCGCTCACTCCTTAAGACAGCAGTAACGGATGCGGAGCAGTTTGCAGCTAGCATCAAGATGAAGGCGCAGGCAGAGGCCGAAGCCGAAGCTGCCGAGATTATCACCCAAGCCAGGCAAGAGGACCAGGAAATAAAGAGAAGAGCTGAAATAGCAGCACAAAAAGAGGCAGAAGATATTTTGTCGGCGGCAAACAAAAAGGCAGAAGATATTTTATCGGTGGTAGATAGAAAGGATGAAATCACCGAGGTAGAAGCGAGGCAGAATGCTCTACTATTCCTTCTCAGGGCAAGAGAAGAGATAGAGAAAGAAGTAAGAGAGGAGTACAAGGACGCCTATGCCCGGCTATCCTCCTCCTTACAGAACCTAATGGATGAAGGGCAGAATATAGAAGTGGAGCTAAAAAGTAAAAGGGCACAATTATGGGAAAGTAAAAACTTTGAACTGAAGGAACATGAAGCCGCGTTGCTTGAGGCTTCTGGAGAAGCTGTGCCTCCCGCAGAGGCATTAGCTCCTGAAGAGGTTGAAGAGAAGAAAATAGAACAGCCAGAGAAGCCGAGAGGAAGGCGAAGAAGGAAGTTAAAGGAGCAGCCCGCCCAGCTTCAGGAAGAAGAGGTCACAGAAGAGAAGATAGAGCAGCCCGCCCAGTTTCAGGAAGAAGAGGTTGTCGTCTCTGCTGAGCCAGCGAAGGCGACAACGGAAGAGGCCGTGGAGCAGCATCCCCTGGATGAAATACCTGATGAAGAGGAAACTCCCTCTACCCAGTTAAAACCAAGAGAAAGCCAAACCCTTTATGTCGGTGAGATAGAGCTAGCTATAGCCATACCGGTAGAACTAAGGGCGGTTTCTAAGTTTTATAACTATTTGCAAACGATACCTGATGTAAAGATTCTCCGTACAACAGGCTCTTGGGATCGAGGCACTACTATAACAGTTGTGGCCGATAAGCCAGTTCCCTTAATCAGTACAATATCAGAGATACCTGGTGTAGAAGTAATATCAGAGTTATCTCAACAGGATAGCTCAGTGAAGGGGACATTAAGCTCACGGCGGAGAGAAGGGGGAAAGGGAGTAAAAAAGATTAAACTAACTCTAAAAGAAGCGTAATCCTTTCTAGTTATGGGTAACTTGTTAGGACACTAAGTAAACTAGAGTTATTTATTAGGTTAGCGCGAGGAGAGGAGAATGGGGTCACCTAAAAGAACATCACCAGAAGAATTAGGCCGAATGCTAGTCGAGGCAAAGCTGATTACTGAGGAACAGTTACACCATGCCAAGGAGCTGCAAGCCCAGAAGGGTGATAAGATTGAGCGAATTCTGCTGCAACAGCGATTAATCTCACTGCAACAACTAGCACTCTTTACCAGCCTACAACTGGGAGTCCCTTTTGTTAACCTGAGGAAAGAGGGTGTTCGACCCGAGGCAGTAGCGTTAATCCCTGAGGCTATAGCCAGGAAATATAGTGTTATCCCCATAGATACACTTGATGGTACACTCGTGGTAGCCATGGAGGACCCGAGGGATATCCAGGCTATTGAGGACCTAGCAGCCCTGACAAGGAGAAGGATTGAGCCAGTGCTCAGTACCTCTCAGGATATCCAAGAGATGATCGACCTTAACTATAGGGTCGGTGGTGAGATTGAAGAGCAGCTTAGTCAAATCCCCACTCGCTATCAAAGAGTAAAGGTAGCGGAGGCACGCGTCTCGGCTGAGGCAATCGCTCAAGCCCCTATTGTTCGCGCCATAGACCTTCTTATCAAGCAGGCAGTGAGAGACCGAGCCTCTGATATCCATGTTGAGCCTGAGGAGGACAAACTACGTGTCCGCTTCCGCATTGATGGTATTCTGCATGAAATCATGTCCCTACCTTTGGATGTCCATCCACCATTACTTTCCCGGGTGAAAATAATGGCTGGACTGAATATTGCTGAACGCCGCCGGCCTCAGGATGGTCAAATCACCTTTGACATGGGAGATAGGGAGGTGGATATCCGGGTGGCTACCTCAAATACTGTACACGGAGAGATGGCAGTGCTACGGATCCTGGATAAGACCTTCGCCTTTCTTCCCCTTTTAGAGATAGGCTTTTTGCCTGATTCCTTAGAGAGATACAATCAAATGGTTAAGACTCCCTTTGGGATGGTATTAATCAGCGGTCCTACCGGTTCGGGTAAGACCACTACTCAGTATGCCACAGTTAACCAGCTTGATAGCTCTGGACGCAATATCTTAACCATCGAAGACCCGGTAGAGTATCGCTTCACTAATATCAATCAGATGCAGGTTAACCCCGCGGCTGGGGTGACCTTTGCTACTGGTCTTAGAGCTTGCATGAGACTTGACCCCGATGTTATTCTGATAGGAGAGATACGCGATGCTGAGACAGCTCAGATAGCTACCCAGGCATCCCTCACCGGCCACTTGGTACTCTCCTCGGTTCATGCCAATGATACTGTAAGTGTTATCTTCCGAATGATAGACCTGGGAGTAGAACCTTTCCTTCTTGCCTCAGCAGTGATTGGTGTTGCCGCCCAGCGGATGGTACGTCGCGTTTGTCCCTATTGTTCTCGGCCTACCCCGGTCAGTCCCGAGGAGCAACTAGCTTACGAGCAGGAGCTGAATGAGAAACAATCGGAATTTCTTATTGGTGCTGGTTGTAATTTCTGCGCCAATACTGGCTATCTGGGACGAACCGGCATCTTTGAGGTTATGGTGATGAGTGAGTCAATAAGAAGGATGATTCTGAGTGGTACCGACTCCGATGATATTCGTGCCCAAGCCTATAAAGAAGGCATGGCCTCACTATGGCATGATGGCATGCTGAAGGTAAAAGAGGGCATCACCACCCCTTATGAAGTCATACGCAACGTTTTCTCTATCAGTTAAGGAGAGACAATGGCAAGAACCCTTGATGTTCCCACAAAGCGAAAGGTCATATCTTATCGCTATGTAGCTGCTACCAGCCAGGGGAAACTGGTGAAAGGCACTATTAAGGCTACCAACGAGGTTGCAGCCGAGCGCCTTCTCATCGGGCAAGGTTATCGTCCCGTAAATGTGGAGGTCGCCCCTTCTATGTTCAGCCTGGAAGAGGCTTTACCTACCCTTTTTAGAGTCAAGCCTCGGGATGTGATTGTCTTCTCCCGCCAGCTAGCTACACTTCTCCGGTCAGGCATCTCACTCCTGCCCGCTCTGGAGATTCTCCAGGGGCAGGTAACAACCAGTAGAGTATTCAAGAAGATTCTAGAAACTATCGCTAATGACCTTGGCTCCGGCAGCTCATTTTCCCAAGCCATTTCTAAACATCCTAAGGCTTTTAGCGATATCTACTGTAGAACGATTGCGGTTGGTGAACAGTCGGGGAATCTGGAAACTGTTTTGAACCGAATGGCTGACTACCACGAGAGACAGGGGGCAGTAGCTAAGAAGATAGGCAGGGCTTTAACCTATCCATTAATGATTATGGGCGTTGGTATAGTAGTTGTCATTATTCTTATGACAGTGGTCATGCCCCAGCTACTTGGCATGTTCACGGCTATGAATGTAGACTTGCCCTTGCCCACCAAGATTCTTATCTGGCTAACAAATTTCCTCACTGCCAACATACTTTACCTTGTGATAGCAGCAGTGGTACTAGCCGCCCTGGCACTGTGGCTAATCAAGCAGCCTTCAGGAAGGCGAATTCTTGACCGGCTGCGACTCACCGTTCCCATAATTGGTCCCCCTACCCTCATGGGAGAGTTGGCTCGTTTCTGCCGAACCATGTCGGTGCTGGTCGGTGCTGGGCTGAGTTTGCAGGAAGTAATGGAGATGATACCCCAATCCAGCAATAATAGGGTCATTCGTGATGCCTTAAGCCGGGTCAATGAGGGGCTCCTGCTGGGAGGAGGGCTATCTGAACCAATGTCCCGCATAGATATATTCCCACCCCTCCTGGTCCAGATGGTAGCGGTGGGTGAAGAAAGCAACACCCTTGATTTTACCCTGGGGGTTGTTGCCGATTTCTATGAAGTTACCTCTGAAGAAAAAACGAGCGCCATGGTGGGGATGATAGGCCCTCTCCTCACCATCACTATGGCTCTGGGGGTTGGCTTCATCGCCATATCCGTACTCATGCCAATGTATACCCTCACTGGAGCCTTTGGATAACGAATTATACCGGGC
>Ga0307378_10013701_pt1 | contig 10246 bp, 7 predicted proteins | sample UN1MG_FD_202238 | JGI IMG/M metagenome (GOLD analysis project Ga0307378, IMG submission 202238) | Soil microbial communities from Risofladan, Vaasa, Finland - UN-1 | ecosystem: Environmental > Terrestrial > Soil > Coastal area > Acid sulfate soil | place: Finland: Risofladan, Vaasa | collected...
TGATCCGTATCCAACTTTCCCACCACGGCCCGGCCCTCGAAGTCGGCGGCCAGTTGACGCACGATCGGTTCCATGTCCTTGCACGGTCCGCACCAGGTAGCAAAGAAGTCCACCAGCACCGGCTTGTTGCTTTGGAGCACGGCCGACTCGAAATTAGCTCCGGTCACATGAAACGGGTCCGTCCCGACCGGCTCCGGCATTTCCGGCGGCCGGCGCCGGCAACCGACGATCAACACCAAAACCACCGCGAGTCCAAGAAAAAGCTTCTCTTTCATGAAAACCCCATTACCCGAGTTGTAAGCGGTGAGTGGAAAATGGGGACTGGCTCCGAGCCGCATGTGGTGTGAAAATCGCCCAATAGCGCTGCCGGCTCGGTGCCTGTCCCCTTTTTCCACGCGGTTGCGGCAGTCACTGCCCGAAAATGGGGACTGGCACCGTCGGCCGCTTCCCCAAAAGAGGGGCACCGACACACATCCACACTCGCATAAAATATACCACGGCGGTCAACCGTCGCCGAATGCACGTCGGCACGTGCCGCACGGAAGGCGTGCAAACGCCGCTGCCTCCCTGCTTCCGAGGGGGCCGTGGCGCGAAGTGACATTGACTCGCCCGCGAAAAGTCCCGTATAAGCCCCGTTTGCCTATCCTTGCACGATCGGCCGAAAGGGATTTACCCGTAGCTGGATTCGGAAGAATTCAGCCGTAATGCGAAGAACCGAATTCTTGCGAATCCGGCTACAAACAAATGACCGCGATCCTCGGCATCTCGGCCTTCTACCACGACTCGGCGGCGGCCCTGGTCGTCGACGGCCGGATCGTCGCCGCGGCCCAGGAAGAACGGTTCACTCGCAAGAAACACGACCACGAGTTCCCGCAGCACGCCATCGATTACTGCCTGGCCGAAGCGGGCTTGAAGGCGGAACAGCTCGATTACGTCGGCTTCTACGACAAGCCGCTGACGAAGTTCGAGCGGCTGCTGGAGACCTACCTGGCTTTCGCGCCGAGTGGATACCGCTCGTTCCGCCGCGCGATGCCGCTGTGGCTGATGCAGAAGCTGCACCTGCCGCGCGAGATGGGCAAAGGGTTGCACGGACGTTACACGGGCCGCTACGTCTTCGCCGACCACCATGAGTCGCACGCCGCCAGCGCCTTCTTTCCCTCCCCGTTCGACGAGGCGGCCATCGTTACCTTCGACGGCGTCGGCGAATGGTCGACCACCTGCTACGGCGTCGGACGCGGCAACCGCGTGCAACTCGATCGAGAGATCCGCTTCCCGCATTCGCTCGGGCTGCTCTATTCGGCCTTTACTTACTATACCGGCTTCCGCGTCAACAGCGGCGAGTACAAGGTGATGGGGCTGGCGCCCTACGGCCGCCCGATCTACAAGGACCTGATCCTCGAGGAGCTGGTCGACTTGAAGGAAGACGGCTCGTATCGCATGGACATGCGGTACTTCAACTACTGCCAGGGCCTGACGATGACCTCGCGGCGGTTCCACAAGCTCTTCGGCGGTCCGCCGCGAAAGCCCGAATCGCAGATCACCCAGCGGGAGATGGACCTCGCGGCGTCGGTCCAGGCGGTGACCGAAGAGGTCATGCTGCGGACCGCCCGGCACGTACACCGGCAAACGGGCATGAAGAACCTGGTGCTGGCCGGCGGCGTGGCGCTGAACTGCGTGGGCAACGGCCGGATCCTCCGCGAAGGCCCGTTCGAGAGGATCTGGATCCAGCCGGCGGCCGGCGACGCGGGCGGGGCGCTGGGGACCGCGTTGTTCATCTGGCACCAACTGCTCGAAAACCCCCGGCAGGCGGAACCTTCCGACGCCCAGCACGGCTCGCTTTTGGGCCCGGCGTTTTCCGACGACCGGATCCTCGACACGCTCGAAAGGCACGGCGCCGCCTACACCACCTGCGCCGACGAGGACCACCTCTGCGACGAAGTGGCCTCGCTCTTGGCCCGAGAAAAGGTGGTCGGCTGGTTCCAGGGGCGGATGGAGTTCGGCCCCCGGGCGTTGGGCTCGCGGAGCATCCTGGGCGACGCCCGCAGCGAGACGATGCAGTCGGTGATGAACCTGAAGATCAAGTTCCGCGAGTCGTTTCGCCCCTTTGCCCCGATCGTGCTCCGCGAACACGTCGACGAGTACTTCCAGATGCGGCCGCAGGAGGACAGCCCGTACATGCTGCTGGTGGCCCCGGTCCACGAGCGGGTGCGCAACGAGCCGGGCGAGGAGCATGAAGGGGCGTTCGGGCTCGAGAAGCTTCACTTCAAACGTTCGAGCATTCCGGCGGTCACGCACGTCGATTATTCCGCCCGGGTGCAAACGATCGACGTCGGGCGCCATCCGCTGTTGCACAAGCTGATCAGCCGCTTCCACGAGCGGACCGGCTGCCCGGTGCTGATCAACACGAGCTTCAACGTCCGCGGCGAGCCGATCGTCTGCACGCCGGAAGACGCCTATCGCTGCTTCATGGCGACCGACATGGACGTGCTGGTGATGGGACATCACATGGTGTCGAAGGAAAATCAGAAGAAGGTCGGCCGGGAAGTCCGCGCGAGACACCTGGCCCGGTTCGGTTTGGACTGACTGCCGAGTAGGTTATGCTTCAGCATATCGCGTATCGAGTAGTATCGAGTGGGTTATGCTTCAGCATATCACAATTCCCTATCATCCCAAATTCGTTATGCTGAAGCATAACCTACCATGAAACTCGTCAGTATCAACTTGCAGCCGACCGATCGCCAGCTTCGGCAGTTCGGATGGATCTCGCTGGTGGCCTTGCCGTTTCTGGGCTGGTTTTGGAGTGGCGGGAACATGACGGTCATCGCCGTCGCGGCCGCCGTGGGGGCCGTCTTGGCCGTCGGGGGATTGCTCTGCCCGAGGGCGATCCGGCCGATCTTCGTGGGGCTGACGCTGATCGCCGTGCCGATCGGGATGGTCATCAGCGAACTGGCCTTGTTGCTGGTCTTCTACGGCATGTTCGTGCCGATGGGGCTTTTCTTCCGGCTTGTCGGCCGCGACCCGTTGCAACGGAACCTCGACCGGCAGGCCGACACCTACTGGCAACCGAAGAAACAACCGGCCGATTCGGCCAGCTATTTGCGACAGTGGTAACCGGCGGCAAACGGTTTTCCGGCGGTTTGGCATTAGGCTTGGGAGGTCACTGTGGGTGGCACGCCCTGAGGAACGAAGGGCGTGGTACGTCGCACAAACACGCCCTTCGTTCCTCAGGGCGTGCCACCCCAGAGTAAGAAGACCGGTGAAGAACGGAACCACCTATCATCGAGAAAGGAATCGCGCGATGTCTGACACGACCCGATTCGAAAAGGCGGCCGAAGAGAAGCCGCTTTCCCTGGCCGGAGAGTTCCTGCTGTTTCTCAAAGAGAACAAGAAGTGGTGGCTGCTGCCGATCGTGCTGGTCCTCGGCGCGATCAGCCTGCTGGCCCTGTTCGCGGGAACCGGCGCGGCGCCGTTCATCTATACGATTTTCTGAAGTGCCGAATCGGAAAGTTATTCTTCGGCCGCCCCTTCACCCGGCCATAAGATGCCGCTCGACCTGCCGAATCGCCTCGTCGACGTTCCACGTGCGGTCGGCCAATTGCAGCGGCTCGCCGGCGGCCATCCAATTGTCGACCCGCTTCTGAGCCGAAATCACCGTGCTGTGACTGCGGCGGCCGAAGTACTGACCGATCTCGCTCAGCGCCGCCCGGGTGTGCTTTCGGGCAAGCCACATGGCCAGCATTCGCGGGTGGCTGACCCGCTTCGACTTGCCGCCGGAGTGCAGCGTGCCCGACTCCAGACCGAACGCACTGCAAACGGCCTTTTCGATATCGCTCAGGCGGACCACGCGGCCGCTGTTGCGGATCATCTCGGCCAACGCCTCCTCGGCCATCGCCGGCGTGATCGGCCGGCCGAGCGCTTCGCTGGTGGCCTGCAAGCGGCAGATCGCCCCGGAGAGTTCCCGGGCGTGATTGGTCAAGTGCGAGGCGATGTACGCTTGCACTTCCCGCGGGACGCGAAGCTTACGGCGGGCGGCCAGTTGGCCCACGATGCCCAGCCGGGCCGTGTGGTCGGGTGGATCGATCGGGCAGACCATGCCGCTTTGCAGCCGCGTGGCCAGTTCGGGGCCCAACTCGGTCAGCTCGGCCGGCGAGCGACTGGCCGCGAAGACCACTTGCCGACGCTCGCGCAGCAGCGTATCGACCGTGTGCAGCAGTTCGACCTGCGTTGCCCGTTTGCCGGCCATGAACTGCAAGTCGTCGAGGATCAACACGCCGAGGCCCCGGTACTTGCGGCGGAAACTGGGCAACCCGCTGCCGCGCAGGGCCTCCAGAAACTGCGTGGTGAACTGCTCGGCCGAGAGATAGAGGACCGTAGTTCCCCGGTTCGACTTTCGGGCGGCCACCCAAATCCCTTCGAGCAAATGGGTCTTGCCCACGCTGGTCGGTCCGTGGATCAACAGCGGCGTCATCTCGCCCGGGCAACGCGCGACCATCTCGGCCGAGGCCAACGCCACGCGATTGCGATGACTCAGCCCGGGCAGGAACGATTGCAGCGAGGCGAACTTCCGCCGGGGGGAAACACCCAGGGACGGTTCTTTCTTGCGCGTAGCCGACGGAAGTTCTTCTGCCGAGGTGGCCCGCGCTGCCGGATCGGATCGCGCGGCATCGCCCCCTCTGGGAACTCCATCGCTCCCGACGGCATGGTCCGACGTGCCGTTGGGTTGCGACAACGGTGCATCGACGTGGAACTTCACCGCCGGACATCGGCCCATCACCTCCAGGCAGGCGCTTTCGATCTGGCGGCGGAAGTTCGAACGAATCCAATCGAGGAAGAAGCGATTCGGCACGCCGATGAGGAGCGTACCGTCAGCGAACTCGAGCCGGGTGTTTGCTCCGAACCACAGCTCGAATCGCTCGTTTCCGACCTTGTCGGCCAGTGCGCAACGCAGAGCCGACACGATTTCCATATCGTCCGTGGTCACTTCCGGTGCATCCCCGGCGCGCACGCTCTCCGCTCGAACTCTACCTGTACGGTACCATCGGGTCGCCCCCGAAAGAACACGGGGCGATATCGGAAAGAGGACGCGCTGTTCGACGGCTGATGCCGTTCTGGTTCCCTGATTGTCTCACACGAGTGAGACTGATTGTAGCGTTGCCGGCAATGCTGTCAAACCTATCCGGCCGTGGACGGGAAAGTTTTTTTGGACGGCTTCTGCGGGGGCCGGAATCTTCGGGAAAAGTCGCCGAGACGGCCGGATGAGCAACGCGAAAATCTCCGCTTCACAAATGGCTTGAAGTGGAAAAACTGTTCAGAGTTCCCCTCGTTCTCTCCCCCCGCAACGCAGTGCGGGGGCGTTTCGGCTTCTTCGATCCCCACTACCCACTACCCACTACCCACTACCCACTACCCACTACCCACTGCCCACTACCCACTGCCCACTACCCACTCACCCCTGCCCACTCCCCCCAAACACCTTCGAATACGCCCGACGCCGATCCCACGTCTCGAACCCTACGGCCGCGTACATCGCGATCGCCGGGCGATTCTCCGCGTCTACCGCCAGAACGAGTCGGGGTCGACCCGCCTGCCGGGTAAGCCCTTGGGCATGCCGGGCGATGTCCATCCCCCAGCCGTGTCCACGCAAAGACGCCACCACCCCCATGTAGACCAACTCCCAGTTGCCATGTTCCGGGTGGTCGGCCAACAGCAAACAGCCCACGTCCCGCCCGTCGTGCCGGACGATCAACCAGCGGCTCGGGTCGAACACCCCGGTCGCCCGGTAGCCGTCCAACACGTCCTCGATCTCTCGCACATCGTCCAGCCCCGGACAGTCGAGTGTCTGCTGATAGGTGGCCTCGACAACCCGGGCAAGCCGCTCGTGATTGGCCGCAGAGTACGCTTCGAATGTCAGCGGGCCTTTGGGTAAGCATGTGGGGAATCGGCTCTCTTGGCTAACCAGGTAAAGCAGGTCGGCCAAGGGCTCGAAACCCACTCGGCGCCAAGTTGTCTCGTCCGTGGGGTAATCCGGCTGCAGCAGGATCTGGGCAACGCGTACTCCCCGTCGGCCGAGCCATTCACACGCCGCCTGAAGCAGTTTCTCGTCGGTCGTGGCCGGTTCGCCCGCGAGGGTACGCGGCGGCCAAACCAGGGCCGTCTTGCCGGGCTGAAGCTGCGAGAAAACGGCCCCGACCAGCCGACCGCTTCGATACGCGCCCAGCAGGCCCTCCGCCGCCAGCGGGCTGGAGTCGGCATCGGCCAGCAGCGACTCCATGTGCGCACGCCGCTCCTCGACTGCATGCCGGCCGAGGATCAACCCCAGGGCTTCAGCCCGCCGCGGGGCCGAAACAACATCGATTTGGAGATCATTCATTACGAAGCCGGGCTACCCAGTTTCACGGAGGAAGCAAGCATGGTGTGCCATTGTAGCGTCCCGGACGTTTTCCCGCAGCCCGACACTGCTGCGGTCCACCCCGTCTTGACGCTATGGCAGTGACGAAGGGCCAGCGCTGAGAGAGGTTCAGAAGTTCTCGTTCGATACGAGTGGCTGCCGGGACATCCACATGCCCTTGAACTTCGCTGAACAATGTCCCCAGCCTTCGGCGATCCGGCGTTTCTCCTCGCACGACAGCAGGCGGTCCGACCGAACGGCTTCCAGGACGATCGCCGCCAGGACCAGCAACGCCACCCAGGGACCGAGGCAAATCGCCAGCGGGGCGGCCAGGATCACGCGGGTGCCCCGATCGACGCCGAAGCCCAGCAGGTGACTGAACCACAAGACCAGCACCAGCGCGACCGCGTTGGCCAGCGTCGTGGCCAGCACGGCGCCGAGCAATCCCAGCCGCGGCAGCAGGAGGAGGTTCAGGCAGACGTTCACCACCAGCCCGACCAATAACGCCGCGCTTGCCAGATGGGCTTTCTCCGCACACCAGAGATAGTTGTGCGAAACCATGGTAATGCCCAACCAGATGCAGTAGGTCAAGGTCCACGGCAGCACGACCAACCCGCCGGCGAACTTGCCGCCGAACGCCACGCCGAACAACAACGGGGCGGCAAACATCACCGCCACTCCGCCGGCCGTCAGCCCGAAGGCCAGCAGCTTCCGGAACAAGCTCAGCCGGGCGGCGACCTGCCGGCGGCGTCCGGCTTCCCAGTCGTGGCTCAAGTGCGGCGTGATCATCGCGCCCAGCATCGCCGTGATCGACACCAACAGCAGCGGCACCACCCGGGAGCTGTGATACTCGCCCACCAGGGCCAATGCCTCCGTGGCCGACAACCGCGAGTAGTGGATGATCATGTAGCGGTCGGCGATCTCGAACAGGTTCGTCAACAGGCTCACCAGCACGATCCACGACGCGAACGGCGCCAGCTTCGACCAGAGCTGCCGGCGGGGCAACGCGGCGCCGTCCGGCGGCATGACGCGCCACGCCCACCGCAATCGCCCGAAGGCCACCACCGAACAGATCAAGCAGGACGTGCCGTACGCGATCACCACGCTGGCCGCCGTCGCCCGCCACGCCAGCAACAATCCCACGCCCACCGAAGCGAACAGCAGACTGTTGGTCAGGTGCAAGCCGGCGACGAATCGGGCGTTGCGCAGGGCGTTGAACAGTTCGACCTGCGTATTGTACGCGATCACCGCCGCCAGGCTCACCGCCAGCAACACGATCAGGTCGCTCTGCGCGGGAGTGCCGAAGACCAGTTGCGAGAACCAACCCCGCGCCGCGTAGACCAGGACCACGGCGGGCACGGCCAGCACGACGCAAACCAGACCGACGTTCCGCAACAGCGCGCGGAGTTGGCCCCGTTGTCGGTAGTGTTCGATGTAGCGGCCGAACGTGCCCGGCAGGGCCAGCACGGCCAGCGGCGCGGCCAACAGCAGGAACCCGAACGCCATGTCCCACTGTCCCAGCTCCTCGGGCTCCAGCCAGCGGCAGAAGAGGACCGCCCGGCCGAAACCCACCACCCGCTGCACGGCGGTCAGCGTCAGGAGGATCACCACGCTCTCGGTCAACGTATCGGTGCGCAGGCCGCCAACCAGGGCCGGCGATTTCTCGCGGTCGGCTGAGAGAGATTCGTGATGGTGTTGCGAGGATTCCACGCGAATTCGCCGAGTAGTTCCGATATGGCAACTCTCCCTCAGAATCCGCCGGATGCAAACGGCTTTTCCCCAGTAGCCATCTCGCTCCGCGAGATGAAGCCACGTCTCGCGGAGCGAGACGGCTACATTACGGTCGTAGGGATTACGACGGTCGAACCACCGCTTCGCAACCGGGCCGAAATTTCCCCCGAGCAGAATGCTATTGTTTCAATGGACTCTTGCCCGTCGCGAACCCACTGCATTTCCGCCCCGTCACGGAGAACGCCCGGTGAGCAGCTTCCATGAATTCCTCGCAGACGTGTTGGCCGACCGAAGAATCGATGACGCGGAGGTCCCGCGAATCCGCGAGTACCTGTACGAGGACGGGCGCCTGAATCTCGACGACGTCAAGCTCCTGATCGAGATCTACTGCGGGGCGATCCATTATTGCCCGGAGTTCGAGGACCTGTTCTTCTCCGTGCTGGAAGAGGTGATCCTCGACGACGGCCAGATCGAGCCGAGCGAGCAGTTTTATCTGCTGAAAATGCTCTACTCCGATCGGGAGATCCGCGATCGCGAGAAGGACCTGCTGCTGAAGCTCCGTGAAAGGGCCGAGCACGTCACGCCAGAGTTCGAGGCCCTCTGCGACGAGGCGCTGAAAGCCCATCCGACCGCCTGGAGCGTCGGCGGGCGGTAGCGTCCCGTCAACGAATGCCTTCCTCCGGCAGTTCGCTCTTCACGCCTTCGTCGATCGGCATCTTGTCCGGCAGCGCGCCGGTCTGCTGCATCAGCCGCCCAAGCTCGGCCTTCAACTCGGCCACCTTCGCCGCGCGGGCCGGGTCGTCGATCAGGTTGTTCGTTTCGCCCGGGTCGGCCTCGAGATCGTACAGTTCCGCCTTGTGCCGATCGGGTTTGCCGTCGCCGTGGGGATAATGGACGTACTTCCACCGATCGGTCCGCACGCCGCGTACGTTCGGCGTGTAGGGAAACTGCTTTTCGTAGTTGTATTCGTAGTACCACGATTTCCGCCAGCCGCCGGCGTCGCCGCCGAGCAACGGCTTCCACGACTTGCCGTGGATGTTCTCCAGCGGCCTGGCCCCGCAGATCTCCAGCACACTGGGGGCCAGGTCGATGTTCAACACCTGCGGCTCGATCACCGTGCCGGGCCGGATCAGCTCAGGATACCGGGCCAACAGCGGCACGCGGATGCTCGGCTCGTGCATGGTCCGCTTGTCGGTCATGCCGTGTTCGCCCAGGAACATGCCGTTGTCGCCGGCGAAGATCAGCAGCGTGTTGTCCAACCGTCCGGTCTCCTTCAACGTGCGATAGATCCGCCCCACGCTGTCGTCGACCGACTTGATCGTGGCGGTGTACGCCCGAACGAACGCGGCGAACTCCTTGACGCCTTCCGGGCTGGTGTCGGGGAACTTTTCGCGGAACCCGTAGATCGGCCCGTAGATGCCGTGCCAGGTCGCCAGCCGCTGCTCGACCCATTTTGGCTTTCCTTCGAGGGCGAAGGCCGTTTCCGGATACTTGATCTTCACCTGGTCGTAGATGTGCAGGTATCGTTTCTCCGGCGTGAAGGGCGTGTGGGGGGCCTTGTGGCCGAGGATCAGCAGGAACGGCTTGCGATGCTCTTGCTCAAGCCAATCGATCGCCATGTCGGTCACGCGATGGGTGTAATAACCCTCCTTGACCATCTGCCGGCCGTTGACGTTGAAGGTGGTGTCGTAGTACTGACCTTGTCCGGCGTGCGTGACCCAATAGTCGAATCCCGGCCGCCGCTCGTCGCTTTGCTCGCCCATGTGCCACTTGCCGATGTAGGCCGTTTCGTAGCCCTCCTCCTGCAGCCGCCGCGGGAAGCTGGGCAGATCGGCCGGATAGTCGGTGAAGTTGTCGACCACGCCGTGGCTGTGGGCGTAGAGTCCCGAGAGGAACGACGCCCGGCTGGGCGAGCAGAGCGACGTGGTGACGAACATGTTGGCGAACCGGGCCCCTTCGTCGGCCAGCCGGTCGATGTGCGGGGTTTTCAGGAACGGGTGTCCCTCGCAGCTCATCTGGTCCCATCGCTGGTCGTCGGTGAGGATGAACACCACGTTGGGCCGCCCGGCGGCTTCCGCGGCCGAGAGCAAGCCCGAGAGGAACACGGCGGCGAGCAGCCCGGCGGTG
>Ga0307378_10013702_pt1 | contig 10246 bp, 6 predicted proteins | sample UN1MG_FD_202238 | JGI IMG/M metagenome (GOLD analysis project Ga0307378, IMG submission 202238) | Soil microbial communities from Risofladan, Vaasa, Finland - UN-1 | ecosystem: Environmental > Terrestrial > Soil > Coastal area > Acid sulfate soil | place: Finland: Risofladan, Vaasa | collected...
GGCCTGGCCGTTTGGGTCCGTGACTTTGCCGGCAAGCTTCGATCCGGGACTCAGCTCGATAGTGACATTCTGTGTGCCTCCTGTTTTCACACGCACGGCAATTCTGCGCGCGGCGTAGCCCGAGGCTGTGGCGTACACATAGGCGTCCTCGTTGGACTTTTCATAGACAAGCTGAAATCGGCCCTGGGCGTTCGTGGTAACAGCTTCGGTCGGCTTGAAGCCCACCTGTGCCCCCCGGATTGGCCGGGAGGTGTTCTCATCCGTGACAATGCCCGCCACTATGGTCTGAATTACCGCCGGAGGAACCTGGGGTTCGTTGGGTTCCTGGTTGCTGGTAATTGGCCTTCGCTCAGGCTCGGTTTGGCGCTCCTGGATTGCCGCAATGGCCTTTCGGAATGGATTGTCCTGCTCCGATCCCTGCCATTGCTCGGCGAGTATCTGCAAGGCAGACAGCGCCGAACCGTTACCAATTTGCCCAAGATACTCGGCCACGCGCATCTTGGTGGAGGCCTGGCCGGTCTGAAGAAGCTCAAGCAGCCCCGGCAGGTCTTGTCGCTCGAGGAGCTGTCTTGCCGTCTCCAGCTCTTTTGCGAGCAGTGCCTGGGGACTATTTGATTCCACTCGGGTCCGATCCTGAACGGTGGTGGCGGTGCGGGTCGGCTCAGCAGGTGCGTGCGCTTCACGGCCCGTCAGATGTTTGGTCAGCATGAACAATCCTAAAAGCAGCACCGCTCCGGCGACCACTTTTGTGATTGGACTTTTCATGATTGTTCTCCATATATTCGGCTCCGGGAGAGCCGACTCTGTTTTTCTTGATTCGGCCAGTGCCCTGGAGATATCCTCATGGATTCTTCTGTCCAAATCGGCACTGGCTTTCAGTTGCAATTTTTTGATCAACTCATTTATGTTTTCTGCCGGTCTCACTTTCTTACCTCACCATCTAACATTGACCGCAGTTTGTCCAACGCGTACCGGTATCTGCCCTGCACGGTATTGATTGAAACATTTTGCTGCCGGGCGATTGCCTTGAATTTCATCCCGCTGTACGAGTGCAGGAGCAAAACCTCTCGCTGCTCATACGGAAGCTGCCCGAGAGCCCAGCTCAACTGGCGCAATTCTTCGCCGAACATCGCGGCGGCATCCGGCCGATTCGCATCCGGCATAACCGCGCCAGCTTCGGTATTCTGATGTCTTCGCCCGGCCTTGTTTCTGTTCCGGGCATTATTGGCAACACAAGTCGCCAGATAACCCTTCAGGCTCCCGGTCAGCCGGAACTTCCGGGAAGATTCGATAAAGGACACAAAAACATCGTGCACAACGTCCTCGGCGGAAGCTACATCAGTCAGAAGAGCAATAGCCAACGTTACCAGATCGTTTTTGTACTTTTCATAGATGCTCCGCAAGGCCTCGCGATTGCCGCGGTTGAACTTCAATATGAGCAGCTTATCTTCCAGCATTGAAAAGGTTCTTTCCTAAGCTTAGAACAATCGATTGTCGCTTATAAAACAACTCAGCGGACTGTTTTAGTATAAGGAAAATAGAATTTTTATGCTATATTCCCTTATGAGCACCAAATCCGGTTTTGGCCCCAGGAGCGCATAAGAAAGGCCGAGCCAAACAAGCCCGGCCTTGTTCACGGATTCACAAGATAGTGAACCTATTTAGGCAACGCCGCTTCGAGTTCTGACAGTTTCTCCGGGGTAACGGTTTCTGCGTGCAAATCGCCATATATGACGCGGTATTCGTTATCTAAGACCTTCCACCGCATCAGGACCTTATCCGTGTCTTTGGGGGTAACGGTTTTCACGTAGTGTACGGGGTCCTTCTTGTCCCACTGGAGCACCATGTAGAACCTAACGAGACAGCGTATGGGCAGTGTGGCATCACTGAGTCTTTGGGCTTTGTCGTCTTCCGAGAGCCCTTTTAGCTCTTCCTTCAATCGCATGGCTGCGGGGGTTTCACTCTTTTCAAGTGCTGACTGTAGAACTGTTGAGAAATTTCTGAACCTCTCTGGATCTGGATAATTGCCGAGCAACTCGACACATAGCTTTAGACCCTGGATGGCGATTTCCTCAGTGATGTGGGCGGGAAACTTGACCACTGTACCTGTATAGTCATCTGGTATGACCGGCACACATTCGGCCGCATCAACAGGGACATCCCACTGGAAATCGTCCATCACAAAGTGCTCGCGATCGATAATCTTGTCTCCCATCTGGTCATAGTAAGCAGTTGTGAATTCGTATCGCACAGGCAAACGTGTCTTAACATCTGCCCACATCTTAACATCGACCTCGACTTTATCTTTTCTATAACCTAAGCAATTGGGATCGTTGCTTTGGAATCCTTCGACCTCGATGCCATCGATGGTTTCTTTGCCCAGACTCTCGTGTTTGTATTCCAGGATTCGTTTGGTCATCGTGCGAGGATCGTTATCGCTCTTCCACCACTCTTGGGCCCAACGGTCGTCAAATTCTTCGCGCGAGTATTTCTTCTGCTTGTGCAAAATACTAATTATCGTCTTCTTATCTGGGAGCCTATACAATTCGGATGTGCTCTTTCCGCCATTAGGGTCGAGTTCTTCAAAGATAGTTTTCCAGCCATATTCTTGTGATACCAAAAAGGTGCCACGTGATTCTGAACTGTAAGATTTCTTGTTAAGATCCTCGCCGGTCATCTTCTCACTCCATTGGCACCTGAAAGCCTTGACCTTTTCGATGCGGGCCAAAACGTCCGCCAGGGCAATACCTGACCCGGTGGTCCTCCAGAGAGATAGGCCGATCACACACGCGATAATAACAACCGCGGCAACAGCAAGTTTTGTTAATGGATTTTTCATAATCGTGTTCCTTAAACTGAACGAGCGGACCGTTACCGATGTATGCCGGTGCGCCCGCGAGGTTAACATTTTGACGGCGTCCGGGTGCTGCTGCTTCCACTGTTCGAAGTCCGTCCGCGGCTTTTCCGAGCCGATTATCTCGGTCAGGGCTTCATCGAGCCATTTGTTATTTTCAGGACGTTCCATAATCGTCTCCCGTAAAACCGTTTCGTTTCAAATACTTTGCAATCTTACGTTTTGCTCTAACCAGCCGGCCGTTCACTGCCTGCGGCGACAGGCCTAAAACTTCCGATATCCGTGCCTGCGAGAATCCGTCGAAGTAACGCAGAACAATCAACTCTCTTTCTGCTTCTCGAAGGTTCCAAACCGCCTGACGAATAGTATCCCGGCGATCCCCGTAATCACTGCCGCTCTGTACGGCGTGTTCGTCGCTCAAAGCAGCCGGCTTGATTCTGTTGGCTCTGAGCATCTGCCTCGAAACGTTCCGGCAAATACCCGCCAACCATGCGGCAAATCTTTCTTTACTTTTCAAACTCTCTATGTCGCGGCAGGCGATGGCGAAAACTTCCTGTGCCGCATCCTCGGCGAGGTCTCTGTCGGCCAGCATCGAATAAGACAATGCAACCATCGGGCTGTGATAACGTTCGTAGAGAGCACCGAAGCTTTCCAAATGGCCATTTTGGGCGGCTTCAACTAATTGTGTTTCTGAATTCAAATCCACAACAATTCACCATTCAAAGAACAAGTTGATATCAACTTCTGTTATTATAGTGTGATTGTACTGCCGAAATGTGAGCACAAAATTTATTATTTTACTCAAACTGATCGTTTTTGAGTCGAATGCTACAGCAAATCGTTCGATGATAATAACATAGCACAATCTGTCATTCCCGCGAAAGTGGGAATCCACTAACCGTTACGTTTCTGGATTCCTGCTTTCGCAGGGATGACAGTGCTAATTGGTCAGTTTGAGTTATATAAGCCGGGGCCAGGACTATTTCTCCTCGGATATATCCGGAGGTGTTTTTTTGTTCGAATCTGCTGTTTCGTCTTTATCCTTCTTCTCGGCGGTCTTTTCCTTCGCATCCAGCCGCTTTTTGATGTCGTCCAGGTCGTTTTTGAGTTTGTCTGTTTCTTTCCTGAACTCATCGACCGTTTCGCGAAGGCGGACTATTTCATCCGGAACGAGCTGTTTTTGCTGCCGTAATTCTTTCAGGGCTCTCTCTGCGGCACGTTCGATATTGTCGTCCGGCTCATCATTGGAAAACGTCTCGACGATGGGAATGGCCTTCGGGTCGCCGAGGGTTCCCAATGCCCCAATCGCCCCGGCCTGAATCCTGTTCTTCGGGTGATTTACATATCCGGCTATAAAATTGCGTACCTTTGTTTTGTCGTCTTCGTTTCGTGAAATATGTGCCAGTGTGCTGAGTCCCCGCGTGAAGGACAATGAATGAAAGTCCATCTCACGCTCATCCAGCACTCTCTGGAGAGGCACAATGAATAAAGGCTCATCCAGCATACGAATCGCCTCGACCGCGGCGGTTGCCAGTTCGTTGCGAAAAGACACGGATTGGAGATATTTCAGAAGCAAGCGGCGAGTGCTTTTGTGATGGTAGAGCCCGAGATTGTTAATCGCCGCCTCCAGAATCGCGGGATTCTTTTCATTTCTTAAAGTTCTTTTTAGAAGTGTCAGAGTTTCAGACCTGTAAAAGTTGCCTATATCTCTGACAACCTGCTGGCGCACCCGCGCATCGGCCTGAACCAGCGAGTCGGCGAGCGCCTCAAACGCCTCACTGGTGTGAATCTCGCGCAACGCCGAAGATGCATTTCTGCGTACGGCGTAAAACGAGTCGTTGTTAAGAACATTATTGAGCTTTTCGACGGTCTTCTTATCCTTATTTTTCTTAATCGCGTCGAGGGCTCTCAATCGCCCGATCACGTCGTCATCATTATCAAGCTGCTCATACAGCATCGCTGTGGGTTTTTCGAACTTGATATTGGCCAGCAGGCCGTAATCAGGATCGAATCTAACGATGTTTGGCTCGTCGGGCAGCCGAAAGTAAAAATCGTGCTGTTTACTGTCTATAAAAATTTCACGGTCGATCAATTTGTCTTGTATTATAAAACGAACCTTCGTCTGGAAGTGAAACAGCATTACCTTCTCGGTGACCTTATGCGTCTGCTCGATGGAGATTTTGGCGAGCTTGTCCTTTTCCGACCAGTTGTAGCTGACTGTCAAGTCGGGATGCCGGCCGTGATAAATCCACTGGTCGAAGAATCTGTCATACGACCGGCCGGTCAATTCCTCGATTACCGACCGGAAATCCTCCGTGACTACGCTGCTCAAAGCATGACGTTCGAGGTAGGTCTTTACACATTTGCGGAACATCTCCTCGCCGAGTTCGGTCCGAAGCATATGCAGCACCCAGCCGCCTTTCTGATAAGTGCGGTAGTCGAACTGCTCGTCGGCATTGTTGTATGAGCGATAGACAATCGGCTTGTGCTCGGGACGGTCTCGAAGCAGGTATGACGCAGTGCTGTACAGGCCGGCGAGCATACTGTCTCTGCCGTTTTTGTGGCCGTCGTATAAATCTTCATAATAGGTCGCAAAGCCTTCGTTCAGCCACGTATGGCTCCAGTCTTTGCACGTGACATAGTCTCCGAACCACTGGTGGACCATCTCGTGAGCCACAAGGCTCTGGCTCGAACGAATGTTCTCCGTCTCGTCCGTATGAAGTGTACCGTCCGTCAATATGGTCAGTGTTGTGTTCTCCATTCCGCCAGCTACGAAATCCATGACAACGGCCTGGTCATATTTGTCCCACGGGTAGGGCACGCCGATCTCTTTCTCGTAGAACTCCAGCATATCCGCCGTGTCTTTGAATGAGTTTTGGGCGTACTCTATCAGCGACGCTGGCGTATAAAAAGCTATCGGAATATCTTCGTACTTTGACTCGATCTTCTTTAATTTGCCCGCCACCAGTGCGATCAAATAATTGACATGAGGTTTTTCCTGGAGCCAGGTTACTACCTTTAATCCGCTGTCGGGATCTGTCTGTTCCGAAACGAGCCTGCCGTTCGATATGACCGTCATCTCCTCCGGCACCCGGCAGATCACCTCAGAGCTCGAACGCTCGTTGGGATAGTCGTAGTTGGGATACCAGTGCGGAGCCATGTGGGATTCGCCCTGGGTGAAAAGGTGTGTATCGGCCTCGGGGTAGCCCATCTCCGGCGTGCGGAAGTACAGCCCCTGCTTCGGCTCGGCCTCGTAGACGACCGTTATGGTTGTCTCGGCTCCGACTGGAACAGCCGGCTCGAAGGTGATTTTTATGTCCTTGTCCGTTGCGGTATATCCTTCGATTTTAGCGCTTGAAGTAACCGAGGAAACATCCAGATCGACCGCGTCCAGACGGAACTCCGTCAGCGGCTTGGAAATCGGCGCAAACTTAATCGTTGTCGTTCCCGCGATGGTCCGGGTCTTGAAGTCTGGAGTTACATCGATAGTGATATGCAGAACGTCCGCCTCCCGGTCCGGGGCGTACTGCGGTTCGGCGATTGCCGCCCCCGCAACACAAACCAGAAATACACAGCATATTATCCGAATAATTCGAGCCATTCTATATCTCCTTTTATAAAATAAGACTTCGTAATGCAATATCTCAAAGAGCCAGATTCGAAATGGTGTGTCATTGTACATTAATGCAAATATACAGCGATCCCGCAAAAGCGGCAAGCCCGAATTTTGGGCCGTGTATTTGATTGTGTTGTTATGGGACGTTTACTTTTTTGCCCGCTCGAGAGCTTTTTCCAGATTGCCGAAGCCGTCCTGCCATTCATTGAGTCGGGTGACGTCTTTTTTCCTGGCCACTTCCTTAAATTGTTCAAATGTCGCTTTAATCGAATCGGCCATCGGCCAATCGGCGCCCGCGGCTTTGCAAGCTTGGCGCATGTCGTCCCATCGCATCATAAACGTGTACATTATCGGCAGTTGGGCGACCCGGACGCGGAAGAGCAAATCGGGATTGTCCATGACGGCGGCTTCGGCGGCTTTCAATCGCTTCCAGCCCTTGCTGAGTGTTTCGAAGGAGAGGAATTTCGCCGTGTGCTGTGAGAAGCACCCCAGATGATCACCGCTTGCCTCGACGGCATCGTGTGTGATTTTCAAATAGTCTTCAATGTTCGGCCCGGCGGGGCCGTAATAGCCGGCGATGAATTCATCGATAAGCTCCTGTCCGTCCAGCTTGGGATCCCACAGCAGCTTTGCCAGAACCCATGCTCGCAATTCGGCCATCTCGGCTCCGCTGGATGTATACGCTCCCTGTTCGAAGATGCCTTTGACGCTGTGGTCGACGAAGAACTTGACGTTCGGGCCCAGCACGCGCAGATTCGGGTGCGGCAGAATATAGTGCCGGAAGTTGGTCGTATAATCCCAGATGTAAAGACGGTTGCATATCTTCGACCAGCCGACAATGTCATCGCGAAACTTCTTGTTCCGTCCGTCGCTCAAAGGCTTACTGAATGAGCACTCGATACTGCACAGCCGAACAATCACGTTGGGTCTCGATTTCGTAATCTTCGGCGGCTTGCGCGTGTATTGATAGGCTAACGTGCTGATAGCAACGTTCGGAAATTCTTCTTCGATGTCTTCGGACACGGAATTGACGAACCGCAGCATAAGTCCCGCCGGACTGCCTTCTTCTTTTTCAATCGCTGCACATTTGCTGCACTGGCAGTTCCCGTGCCAGTCGTTCTGAGAGACCGAAGCAATAGTTGCCGCCGGATTATTGCGGAGACGCTCCCTGAGGTTCTTGATCAGCTCGGCGCGCATTTCTTCGTTCGTCAGGCAGAGCTGTGTTCGCTCGTGGCTGTGTTTGCCTTTGATTTCGCTGAACCATTCAGGATGGTCCTCAAAATATTTATCCGGCGGGATAAGCGGGAAGAAAGTGTGCACGAATCCTTCGTACGTGTGTTTGCCGCCGTGTTTGGCGTCCAGCCGCTCGCTGTTGCCGTTGCTCTTGTTCCGCACGGCCCAGTCGCCGTCGAAAGCATCGAACCAGAAGCTCTCGCGATATTCCAGCGGCGGCACGTAGCGAAAGTTAAGCTTGCCGACTTCAAGCGTCGGCTTGACCGGGATGGTGCTGGCTTGCGACGACCACCACCTGCAGCCGATATGTTCTTCAAGGAATGTGTAAACCGCGTAAAGAGTGCCTCGCGGCCGGCCGCCGGCTAAAATCAAATCGTCGCCGACAGTGCGGATGACGATGCCGTCGGTACCAAGATCATCGGTGGAAAAATTCGCTTCGGCCAGTTTTGCCGCTCCGGGGCCGACGAGCAGCCGGGATTGACCGGCGGCGGGGGGGGCTTGAATCTCGAATTCAGCACCGGTAATCTGCCGGAGGAAGCCGGCCAGTTCATTTGCAGCGTGCTGTTCCGGTTCGTCGGCATCGGAGGCAACGACAATAACGGCTTTCGCCGCGCCGTCTTTTGCAATTGTCACTTTATCGTTTGTCGCTGCTTGCGCGTATGCGATGCTAAGTGATAAAGCTAAAAGCAATACAGCTATTTTAGTTCTTAGTGACATCATTGTACGACCTCCTTAAAGAGCAAAAATTAATCGTCTTTATTTTTTCGGGCCTGTATGGTAGCAAGCTTGCTACCCTCGAAGAGGTGGATCGTGCCGTCGCCCATGGTTTGTACGCACGGTTTGATGCCCCTGATCCACAACTTAAAGGCAGTGGGGTGTTTGTTCTGTGCCTCCTCGATAAGCACCGTATCCGGTTTGCTGTAGTTTCCGAAATGTACTTCATACCATGTTAGATCCGAAGGGCAGTTTGTGAATGCCATGCTCTCTCTGATGTCGTTTATCAATTCCCCCTTATTATCCGGGAGCCGGCCGTTTTTTGCCCTGTATGCTTCGATGCATTGGTATAGGTTCTTCTGTTGCTCTCCACACTCCTGAACTTCGGTGAAAACCCGGCCGACGGCGGTGTTCCTGTCAAATATCTCTCCTCCGAGTGTGTTCGAGCCTAGGACAACCAGCGGCGTTTTCCACAGCCAGAGCTGCAGCCCGCCCCAAATCAATACAAGTATAATTATGCCTGCTATGGCGACTTTATGACCTGATTTAATTCTCATATTAGTTACCTCTTTTATTGACCATGCTTCTGCACATTGTACGTTCTTAGTTTATCATTATTCGTTGTTGAATACTATTTTCCATGAGACCAGGTGATTTTCCGGGCTGTTTATGGTCACGCGGATTTCCGGGCTGGCCTGCTCTGATTCGATGGTGACACCGGCCTGACGGTCGGCTCGTGATACATCAGCTGATCGTACCTGCCAGCGACCGTCGCCGACCGGAGCGTAGATGCGAAGCTCGTACGGGTCCTCGCCGACGACTTTGGATTTGCCGCGCATCTCGTATTTTCTGCTGTTCCAGTCCTCCTGGTCAACATCCACGATTCCCTGGGTGACGTGCCTGGATGTGCTCACGAGCACGGGTCTGTCGCCGAGCGGGCGGATGCTGATTATCCGGCAGCAGGAAGGCCGTAATTGGGCTTCGAGCGTACCGGAGAAAGGCTCGATGAACTGATTGGCCCAGTAATCGAAGCCGACATATTTGCCGCCGGCGCTAGCGGGCAGGTTGAACTTTTCCAGTTCAACGCTAACCGTATCGGACTGCTTATCGTTCCAGTTGAACAGGCCGATGATATCTTTTCTTTGCCGGCCCTTACCGGCGTTAAGATGCCAGACCTGCGCAAGAGTGCTTTCGAACAGATCGATAGGCCGGCCGCACAAGCCGTGGTTCGGCATGGAACGCTTGACAATATCGAGCCTGTCGTCGGGCAGGCCGGGCAGCCATTCGCTGGCGATATTCAACTGGCCGCTGATGCCGATCCAGGAGCCCCACGCGCGGGCCTGGTCGAGAGTAAGCGACTCGCGCAGCATCAGGCAATCGGGGTCATTATGCCAGGTTCGGTTGTGCATGAAGTACAGACGTGTGCCCATGGTTGCCCCACTGAGGATTCCACTCCATCTGGCGCCGATGTCGCTCCCGACCCGCATCCCGTCCACCAGACCTATCGAAGCGCCGAGTGTTCGCATGTTCTGCGCGATATTGCAGCCGAGAATGTACACATCTCTGCCGGCGGCTTTGCGAACGAGTTTCAGGCCGTCACGATAGGCCTCGATGTTTGTCTTTGACGGATCGTGAAAGACGGCGTCGCCAAGTTTATCGTCACGGTAGTCCGGCTTCGGATACAATATTTTGACCGCCATCCCGGTCCACAGGCCGTCGATTTTGATATACTTATAGCCCCAGTCTCTGGTGATTCGGGCTATGACTTCGTACAGGAACTCGCGGGACTCCGGGTGTGTCATATCCAGGCAGCTTCCCGCCCAGTGCAC
>Ga0307378_10013705_pt1 | contig 10245 bp, 10 predicted proteins | sample UN1MG_FD_202238 | JGI IMG/M metagenome (GOLD analysis project Ga0307378, IMG submission 202238) | Soil microbial communities from Risofladan, Vaasa, Finland - UN-1 | ecosystem: Environmental > Terrestrial > Soil > Coastal area > Acid sulfate soil | place: Finland: Risofladan, Vaasa | collected...
TTGAGCACGAACTTCCCATCGCAGTAAACATGCACGTGCCGAGGGGCGTGGTCACCTGTCCAGGTCAGGAATACGAACCCACCGCGCCGGATCTTCCCCACGCAATAATAGTACCAGCGGTGGTAACACTACGCAAGCCGCTGTGGGAAGTGTTGCTGACTAACGGTCAGCGCCTGAGCTGCGCGCTGACCAGGTTCGTTTGTCACTCATGTTCACCGCGTCAGCTCCAGGCGCGTGTTAGAGAGCGCAGAGTCTCTAGGGATCTGCGGCAGGATCAGCTAGCGTGCCGTGATCGTGACGTCGTCGACCCAGAACGTGCCGGGACTCAGAACGTTGACCTCCAGTCGGAGTCGATCGAACTCTTCGGGCATAGTGTACGGGTGTTCGTAGTGACGCCACTCAGAAATGGAGTCAGCTGTCTCGACGATCGTCTCGTACTCGCCTTCGAACGCGCTTACCCCACCTACCTTTGCCCTAAACCGAGAGCTCTCGTTCTTCACCCACATTCCGACGAGGTACGTCACTCCGGCCGTGGCTTCATATTCCTTGCTGAAACCGGGCGAATGCCAGCCGCCGGTTGGAGCGCAATCGCGCACTACGAACTTGAGAGACTGCTTGCCCTCTTTGTACTCGACCGTGTCGATCACAAGGTCGTAGTCACCCGTGGGTATCGTCGCTGGCGTGTAGACGACCCAGTTCACAGGGAGACCGTCCTCGGTGATCTCGAATCCCCCGTTCACGCCGGCGGACTCATCGGTAACCGACTCGCTCATCTGATCACAGCCGAGAAGGAAGCTACTCGCGACCGCAGCTGGGATAGCCATGAAAGTGGACATCTTCATACCGGTCTCCGCTTCTGGAGAGGCTGCGTGAGGCTCTTCGGATCTCAACACCAAAGAGAGCAATCAGGTCGTCGGTGCCTAACGCCGGCGTTCACGCGCGCGGTCTACCGCGGCGCTGTGCAACGCTTTGTTCGGCAACTCGTTCCTTCCTAGATCCTCACAGCCCTACGACGCGTCCTTCGCGTGACTCCCTCGAGAAATGCGGGTCAGCTCTGGATTTCAGAACCGACTAGTTGTCTTTGTTTGAGGCCAAATCCGCCGGCTCCTCCTGAGCTTGCTTCGGCTGCCAGCGCTCCTGCAACGCAGGCATGTTCTTGCTGTGCGTTAGAATCACCACCTCGTCGCCCATGCGGAATGTCGTATCTTCATCGGCATGTGAAAACTCGCCGTCACGGTAATAGCAAATGACCTTGGCATCGGCGGGCAATTTCAGATCCTTGGCCGCGACCGCATCTTCCTCTTTCGCAATCAAGTTGAATAACCGGGCTTCGTCCTTGATCACCGTGGAAAGTTCGGCGTTTTCGTTGCCGCCCACCATATCTTCCAGGTAACGGCTGATTGTGCGGGAGCGGACGATCGTGTCCTCCAGACCCAACTCATGGCAGATTTCCTCGAACTGTGGATCGCCGATGGTCGTCACGACCCGCTTCAATCCGAGGGAACGGCCGACCAGGCTAGCAATGAGGTTGGATTGGTCGCTATCGGTCAAGCAGAACAGGAAGTCGGTCTGCTCGGGATTCACCTCGCGCAGGATGTCCGGGCTGCCGCCATCGCCGTGCAGAAAGCTGCAATCCATCTCTTCGGACAATTCATCGATCTTGGCCTTGTCGGTCTCGATGATGATGACTTCGTGGCCCTTTTTGGAGAGCGCTTTGGCCGTTTCGACGCTCACTTGTCCCGCTCCAACAAAAACAGTTCTCATGTTCCCTCCATTCTCCTGCCAAACCACGTTCCGGGATACAACATCACCAACCACGCCATGATCTCCAGTCTTCCCATCAGCATGTCAACGCACAAGATTCCCTTGAGCAGTGGGGGCAGCGTGGCACTCGTCACTCCCACGGAAAGCCCCACCGTTCCAGTCGCCGAAGCCACTTCGAACAGGGAATCGAGCGGGTTGTAGCCCATGGCCACAAACGGCAGCCAGGACAGCGCCACGACGGCGACGAACAGCACGATCAGGAGCAGGGCCGCCTGAATCTCTCGGTCCTGCAGGCGACGGCCTGCCAGCCGAGGTTCGATGACGGCGTGTTTCGGCAGACAGGTCCGCACGACGATCAAACGCAACACGCTTGCCGCGATCAACAGCCGCAACAGCTTGAAGCCGCCCGCCGTCGATCCTACGCCACCTCCCACAAGCATCGAGAAGATCAGGACGAGTTTCGAGCCCACATCCAGTTGCCCGACTGAAATCGAGGAAAAACCCGCGGTGGTCTGGGCCGAAAGGGCGACCAAAGGCGCGTGGTGGAGCACTTGCGGCCAAGCCATGCCCCCGATGAGCCGCATGGTTGCGACCACCGCCAGCGAAACGACCAGGGACGCGATGACGACGGCCCGGAGTTGCAGAAAGTCCAGGGCAACCCGCCGCTTCTCCTTCAACATCCGGTAATAGAACGCCAGCGGGATCGCACCGGCGAGGCAGAGCAGGGTGATCCACACCTGCGCGGGCCAACCGAACGTCGCGAGGCTGCCGTCATGCGGTGCAAAGCCTCCGGTCGAGACCGCCGCAAATGTATACAGCACCGCGTCGAAAAATCCGATTCCCAGCGACAAGGCACCGATGATGCCCAGGGCAGTCAAAACAGCATAGACGACCAGGGCCCGCCGCGCGTATGCCCTCGTGCCACCGACCAAATCGTCGGTTTCGGCCTCTGTGACAGCCAGGCCTTTCGCCAGCAGACCCGGTTGCATTACGAGCGCCAGTGAGAGGACTACGATGCCCAGTCCTCCGTACCACTGCATCCAGGCGCGGGCAAAAAGAAACGTCGGCGGCGCGCCAACGAGCGTCACCTTCGTGCTCAGCCCCGTGGTCGTCACGCCAGAGATGGCTTCGAAGAAGGCGTCCAGAAAACCCAACCCCGAGCCCATCATCGGGTAGGACATCACGAGCGGAGTGAAGAGAAACATCAGCGCGACCAGCACCATGCCTTCATTGGCCTGTATCTTGGCAGGAGCCCTCAGCCGAGCCAGGCCGGCCCCAAAGGCTCCCAGCCCGCCGATCACAACGCCATATCGCAGGCTGATGGACCAGTCACCAACAATCAGCGACACCGCCAACGGCACCAGCGTCAGGGCGGCGAGCACGAGGCACAGTTGACCGAAATACTTGAAGACCACACGAAATCGGACAGCGTACCTGAGTTCGGTTGCTTGTTTAGCCACAATCGAATCCTCTCTGCTGTAAGCCGAGTTTGTGTCGAAGCCTCCTGGTGTTTGATGACTCAGCCTGCTGCCGCCTAACGGACTGCGATTCTGCTGCGCGGCACCCGGGATATCAAGCGCGGATCGCTTACCGACCAGTCTTACCGCGTCAGCAGCAATCGCTTGTTAGGCAGAGGTTGACGAACCGTGGTATTCCACTTTCATCGCAGTCGACTAGACCGCCAGATTCACTTCCGCGCGCGTCTGATTCTCGCGACAAGTGCTTGAATGGCGCCCGCCACAGCAAGAATAAGCCCTACCAGGGAAAGGATAAGACCCAGAAAAGCTGAATAGGACGCGGCGGCAGATTCCCCGAAAATGGTATCTGATAACATGAACAATGCTGCGCCTGTCAAGAGACATATCGCGCCCCACTTGAGATTGACCATCTGCGACTCCTCACCCTCGGTCGTTTCTCATCCGTTCCGGCATGATAATTTGCATCGGTCTCTGTGGCCGACTCACGGTGCGTTCCAGCTCTCAGCTGCCCGAACGCACCGTCAATGCCTCGTCTCGCGCGGCTGGAATGACGCTGGGCGGCGCTGCCTAGCGCCCTGCTTCACCTGCGAGCGTGACAGACGCGATTGTCAGGTGCAAGCGCTTGTTAGGTGGCAGATGTTTAAGCCTACTGTCCGTCGAGTGCCGCTCGACGTGCTCCTGCTCGCGCCGTCCTGGTAACCTGGCCAACTCCACGTATGAACGCTATGGCATCAAAAGCTTTTGCAGGTGCGAGGGTAGCCATGCCCCCCTCTCCGCGCATCGTTTGTTCCGCTTCCAGCCACGCACGTGCCGCACTACCAGGCGGAGCCGTGCGAAGGTCGAGCAGGAAAGCATCGGGCCCTACGGCCGCCATCAAGTTGTCGACCCAACCCTCGGGAGCTGACATTAGTCCCGTAGAATCCACACCCCGGTCGAATGAGAAGCCGATGGAGATCATCGAACCACCAAATTCCTTGTCGAGAAGGTGACCTAATGGGTCCATCGTCGCAGGAGGACGGCCCGGAATCTCTAGATGCTGTGCCGCCCGAGCAACATGGAAATTGTGAGCCCAGACGATGATTCTCTCACCCGGTGCAGCAACGCGCAGCAACCAGGAGAGGTTGTCTGCCATGGCGACCTCGCGCGTAGTTGCCGCGTCCTCGAAAGAATCATGGATCAGGGAGAGCATCATATGGTGAGCTTGCCTGGCAACAATGGCATGTCGCAGAGCCCACTCGTACTCGGCCTCTCCGCCCTGTGCGACCAGGCCGTCCCTCCGTTCAATAAGAGCCCCAACCAAGGACGTCAGTCCGACCCCGAGAGAGTCAACTGCCCCCGCGGCCAGATCCCCGTACTTCTGCATAGTCTGAGGCCAGAAATCTACACGAAACGGTGCGAGGTCGATTGCGCTCCTCAACCGTTCAGCAGTTTCTGGATCTGCTTTGGCGAGGAAAGCGAGAGAGAATTCTACGCCTTGTCGTGCTCCATCTGAACTGTCGAAGCCATATACGCGCACCCCAGGGCCCGAGGTTGCTTTCTCGTTGTGAGCGCGAAGAGAAATCATTAAGGCCTGCAGTTCAACGGTGTCCCAAATGTACCAAGATCCCATCTCGCTGAGCACTTGGTCCAAGTCGTCTCGCTCTCCGAGCAGAAAGGCGTTCAGGGGAGACGTGCACGGGAGGCTCTCTTCCATCGCCAAAACGGTGAACCCCATATTATTGACCAAGTACTCTATGAGGCGATGCTTGAGCATCCACTGTTCCCGAGCATCGTGACGACTATCCCCCAGAAAGACGATCCTCGCATCACCAACCAGTTGTTTGAATGCTTGTAGATCCGACTCATCACTGCCCGGCTCTATCGTGTTTAGCACGACAGCCTGTTCCCTGGCCCAATTAAGCAGAGCGTTGTGTCCTGATTGCGACGACGTTTCCGAAGGCGTCTGCGCTGAACAAGACACTACCGCGGCGAAGCAGTAGCCCCCCACGAAAACAATATTGAGGATGTCTTTGGTCATAGATCATCTCCAGGCTTCGTTACTTGGGTTCGCCGTGCTTCCCGGCAACCACATTTTGCCTCTCGAATTTGGCGGCCCAACGGTCGGCGCTTGAGCTGCGCGCCCGGGTCGTCTGTTGTCTGCACGTTGAACCCATCGCGTCAGCTCCAGGCGCGTGTTAGGTCTCGGACACTCATTGTCGCAGGTACGCCAATGGCGTATAATATCAGGTGCTGATTCAGGAGACGGTGGTCTTCTCCCGACGGGTGCAGCAGCTTCTGGACCCGGAAAACTACCGGCTTCTGCAACTGCGCCTCGCGGCCGATCCGAAGGCCGGGAACCTGATCCCCGGAACGGGCGGCCTGCGAAAGATCCGCTGGCGAACCCTTGGCGGGGGCAAGCGCGGCGGCGTACGCGTGATCTACTATTGGGCCGGCGCTCACGAGACGATCCTCATGCTCATGGTCTTCGCCAAGAGCGAGCGGAGCGATCTGAGCCCGGAGCAGAAGGCGGTCCTGCGCCAGATCGTCGAGGAGGAATACCAGTGAAGAAGGACCTGTTCGCCGAGCTTGAGACAAGCGTTCGCCAGGGCGGCCGAATCCTGAGCAAGTCGGAGGCGGCAGCGCGAAGCTTCGAGCTTCCGGAGCAGGACGTAGCCGCGATCCGGGAGGCGTACGGCCTGTCGCAGGAGAAATTCGCTTCGCTGCTCGGAATCAGCGTACGCACGCTCCAGAACTGGGAGCAGGGCCGGCGAACTCCCCGAGGACCGGCGCGTGTGCTGCTGCGCGTCGCGGCGCTACATCCCGATGCCGTCCTCGACGTCGTAAGACCTCGTCGCAAACCCTCGCGCAGAGTCCCGGCCAAGTAGTCTTCTCCTCCCCGTAGAACTAACGGATTTGTGTTTCAGCTGCGCGCCACGGTAGCTGCAGCTCCAGTGCCAAATGTATGCCGCGTCAGCTGCTAACGCTTGTTAGGCTGCGTAACCGAGTAACATCGGGATATTCGGCCCCCTTTCAGCAAAGTGCCGCCTTTCGGAGCGTGCGTGGCAGGCCCAAGTGGTCCGGCGTGGTTCAGACCTCTTCTCGCACCTGCGCATAGGTAAGGACGGCAAACATCCCAGTACCTCCCAGGGCATTGCCGAGAAAGGCCGGCAGGATTGCTTTACCCACGGCAGCGAACGGACCGAGGTCGCCGTGTAAGACCAACACGAACAGTTCGGTGGAACCTGCTACTACGTGGGACAGGCCACCGAGCCCGATCATGTAGGTCAAGATTAGGATCACTAGAACCTCTCCACCGGTGTCCATCCGCGGCAAGATCCACACGATGGAGGCGATCAGAAATCCGGCCGGAATGCCCCAGGTCAAATGTTGGGCAGCGGTGGCGCTCCCATAGTGCCGCGAGATCGTCAGGATGCTCTCCAAATGCGGCGCGGGGACGATATGCCCAAAGACAAGCAAGGCGGCGGCCAGCAAGCAGCCCGTCATGTTCGCACCAAAGACGATCCCCCAGATGCGCACTGTCCGCAAGAAGTTCTTGCGAGTTGGCCGGTGGAACAGTGAGAGAATTGGTGTAACTGTGTTTTCCGTGAATAATTGCATCCGGCCGAGGATAACGATGAGAAATCCGACTGGATACCCGAGGCTGACAACGGCAGGGGTCCAGGGCGCGTCGGGCAGAACTGTCTGGAGAAAGCCCATGGAGACTACGGACAAGCTGATGGCGACCCCGGCGGTGACGCCTGACCACCAGAGCGCGCCAAACGAGCGGGACAGCTCATGGTCGCCCTCAGCGCGGATTGCTTCAAAGATGACGGAGGTCTTGACGCTCGTCATCTCCTCGGCCTGTGCGCGCTCCTCTTTGTCGAGCGCCGATCTCTTCTCCGGCATCGCCGACCCCTTTCCGGAACAATCTAGCGACCCTCGGCTCGACCATTGGCCAAGTGGGTCAGCAGGTGTGTGGCTGTTTGGTGCGGGAGGAGTCCATGTAGCAGCCTAACGTCTCGGCCGGTCAGCGGCGGTCGAAGGCCGTCCGCTGCACCGGCTTGTTGGGCGGCGTGCGGAGATCGTCACAGTTCGGCCCGCTTCAGAAGTTGGGCGTTGATCGCCACCACGACCGTGCTCGCCGACATCAGAACCGCACCCACAGCCGGCGTAAGGAGAATGCCCCATGCCGCGAGCACCCCTGCGGCAAGCGGTATCGCGACGATGTTGTAGCCGGCAGCCCACCACAGATTCTGGAGCATCTTCCGGTAGGTGGCGCGGGAAAGCGCCACGATCTTGGGGATGTCGCGCGGGTCGGACCGCATGAGCACGATGTCTCCGGCTTCCACTGCGACATCCGTTCCCGCTCCGATCGCAATCCCGACATCGGCGGTGGCCAAAGCTGGGGCATCGTTTACTCCATCGCCCACCATCGCCACCTTCTTTCCCTGTGCTTGCAACTCCTGCACCTTCGAAGCTTTATCCTCCGGGAGAATCTGGGCGAACACGGTGTCAATGCCCAACTCCCTGGCGACTGAATCCGCCACCGCCTGTGCGTCGCCGGTGAGCATCGCGACCTCGATACCGCGCTCGTGCAGGGCGCGGATCGCCTCGCGACTTTCTTCTCGGATGGCATCGGCGACCGCGAAGACCGCCATTGCCTTGCCGTCCCGAAGCAAGTAGATGGCGGCCTGCCCCCGGTTGGCGGCTGCCTCGGCTGCCGTCCGAAGCCCGTCCGGTATCTGCGCGTCCTCGTCTTTCAGCAGCGCCGGTCCGCCGATGTGATACTCCGCGCTGCCGATCGAAGCGGAGATACCCTTTCCGGTGAGCGCACGGAACCCATCCGCGGCAGGCACGTCGAGCTTCCGGTCCTCGGCCGTCTTCACGATTCCCCGTGCAAGGGGATGTTCGGACTCCGACTCCACCCCTGCCGCGATGCGAAGCGCCTCGTCTTCGGACAAACCGTCTGCAACTGTCATCTCCACCACACGGAACTCGCCCAGGGTGAGCGTTCCCGTCTTGTCGAAGATCACAGTGTTCAGGTTTCGGGCTTCCTCCAGCCCCCGCCGATCGCGCACAAGGAGACCGTTTCTCGCGCCCAACGTCGTCGAGATGGCGACCACCAAAGGCACGGCCAGCCCGAGTGCGTGCGGACAGGCGATTACCAGCACGGTCACGACCCGAACGATGGAGAAGTCGATGTTCGCGCCCAGAAACTGCCAGACGATGAACGTGAGGACGCCAGACAGAATGGCCACTCCTGTCAGGCTCTGCGCCGCACGGTCGGCCAGATGCTGCGCTCTCGACTTGGACTTCTGCGCGTCCGCCACGAGTCGCATGATACCCGACAACTTGGTCTTGTCACCGGTGCCCGTGATCTCCACGCGGAGCGAGCCCTCGCCGTTGATGGTCGCGGCGATGACTTCGTCGCCCTCCTTCTTCTTCACCGGTTGGGATTCCCCCGTGAGCATCGCCTCGTCGAGGGCGCTTTCCCCCCTGCGTACGATCCCATCCGCCGGGACGCGTTCGCCTGGGCGGACGAGCACGATTTCGCCCTCCTGCAGCTCGGTGACGGGTACGATCTCTTCGCCCTGATCGGTGACGCGAGTCGCAGTGTCCGGTAGCAGCTTCGATAGCTCCTGGAGGGCACCTCGGGCCTGCGTGATCGAGCGCATCTCGATCCAATGCCCCAGCAGCATGACGGTCACCAGCGTAGCCAGCTCCCACCAGAGCGCATCCGCTTCAACAAACCCAAGCTGCACCACCCACGAGAAGACAAAGGCCACGGAGATGGCCAGGGAGATCAGCGTCATCATCCCTGGTAGCCGCGCCCTCAGTTCCCTCCACGCCCCCTGCAGGAATACCAGGCCACCGTAGAGGAAAATGACAGTCGCGAGAACGGGAGGGATCCAGGACGAACCGGCGAATTCAGGTGCCCGGTACCCCAGAAGTTCCTCGATATGTGCCGACCAGAACACCACCGGAAGAGTGAGGGCGAGGGAGAGCCAGAACTTGTCCCGGAACATCTCCGGGCTATGGCCAACGTGCTGATCGTGGCCTTTGTGGTGCTCCGAACCCTCACCCCGTTCCCCGTGCGTCCCGTGGTCAGCGCGCGGCTCGGTCTCGGGGCCGTGGTGGTGAGATGCAGCCATACTGGTCAGGGCGCTCCTTTCGTCATGAGTAACAAAGTAACACTGGCTGGGACGGTGATCCATCGCGTCCACCTGACGGATTTGTGTTTCAGTTGCGCGCCACTACTGCTACAGCACTTGTCCCAAGATGTATGTCCCGTCAGCTGCTAACGCTTGTTAGACCGCATCTGAATTGTCGGATCTCGCTACCTTCCACAAACTAATCGCCACCATAGCTAGACTCGGCCAGAAAGTAAGCATGGCAAGCATGCCGAATGCGACTGGATTTGGGTTAGGATCGCTTGTGAGTCGAATCTTGCTTGCGGCGATGATGACAAGGAGCGGCCCGCTTCCAAAGACGAAGAGAAGAAGCCCTGCCCGGAACAGCCAGCCAGAAAAGGCACGCTGAAGTCGGCTCATCGCATCCTCTCATTCGTGCGCCTAACGGTCGGCGCTTGAACTGCGGAGCGTTGAAGATACGGGTGTCAGTCGAAGCTCTACATGCGCCGCCAGCTTCAAGCGCTTGTTAGGCTGCGCGGCAGGCACACTCACTCATCCTGGACAAACGCCGATCGAAGTGCCGGAGTTCCAGCGTGCTCACACGGTGATTACGACTTTGCCCCGGGCGTGGCCGCGCTCCCAGGATCGGATAGCCTCCGGGACCTCGCTCAAAGGATAGGTCCTATCGATGACCGGCCTGACTTTCCCGGCCTCGATAAGCTCTTTCAGGGTCTGCAGATCCTCCTTGCGTACGCTTGCCATCAGCAAGCGGAATTTCCTGCGCATGAACGGTGAGAGCGCAAGCCACACGAGCGACTCCCCGAGGCCGCCGAACCACCGGCCACCGCCTTCTCCGCCGACGGCCACGAGCGTCCCCCGGGGGGTGAGGGCGC
>Ga0307378_10013706_pt1 | contig 10245 bp, 1 predicted proteins | sample UN1MG_FD_202238 | JGI IMG/M metagenome (GOLD analysis project Ga0307378, IMG submission 202238) | Soil microbial communities from Risofladan, Vaasa, Finland - UN-1 | ecosystem: Environmental > Terrestrial > Soil > Coastal area > Acid sulfate soil | place: Finland: Risofladan, Vaasa | collected...
TAAAGGAATAACTGCATCATCTAATTGTAAAAAAGTTTTTCCTAGTGCATTTTTATAAGAAACTAATCCTCTTTCTTCTGTATCAGTTTTAGTAGTAACTTTTACAACTACTTTTTCTTCTAAGTTATCTTCAGTAATAAATCCAGCATCAACTACAGAAGTTCTTGTAGTGTGGTCTTCAATACCTTGTTCATCTTTAACTAATTCAAGAAAACCAAAAGATGTTTTTATAGGATGTAATGGTCCAATTTTATTTTTACGTGCTAAACGTCTGGCTCTGTCTTCTGTATATTTAGCTTTAATTGCATCTCTAACATTTTTATGAATTCCCTTTCTAAACATAGATTCACCATTTTCCCACTTCAGTTCTTCTGTAGGCATTGTTTGGAATATGGCATAACTTAAAGGATTTTTAAGTTGTTCTTCAGTTAATTCTTTTCCATCTTCATTAATAAGATTTCCATCTTCATTAACCAGTACTAAAGATATTGTTGTCTTCTGGTCTATTTGAGGATTTATAACTCCACCATCATCTAAAGCTAAAAATTCAGTTAATCCTGGAAGTCCAATCTTTTCTTCATTATTTTTAGTAATGTGGACAGCATATATATTCTTTTTATTTTCTAAAGTTTCTAGTTTATTCCCAAATCTATTAGCTCTAGCTTGATGAGGTTTTCCAAATTCTTTTCCCATTCCTGCTACAGTAAGTATCTCTGTAGGTTTTTTAGCATCTGGTTCATATGTAGGAGGTGTTTCTACTCCTTGTATAATCTTTGTTTCTTTTGTCCCTAATAATTTCTGTTTAGCCTTTTTATTTTGAGAAAGAGCTTCTTCCTCTTTTTTTCTTAGATCTCTTTGATTTACAAATTTTGTAAAGTATTCTAAGAATTTTTCTTTAGCATTATATTCCTTTTGAAGACTATCTAGCCTATCTTTTAATTCATTTAATTCATTGGTGAGTTCTTCTGATTTATTAGATAGCTCAGGAATATTTAGATTCTCTTGTTCTAAAAGAATATCATTTTGAAATTTTAAAATATCATTAGTGAATCCTTCCTTATTATCTATAATAAGTTGAGCACCTTGTTCTCCATAATATTTTTCAAGACTATCTTTATAATCTTCTATAGTTGTATACATTAAAGGATTAACAGCCTTTAATAACTTTACAAAATCTTTAAATGCATTTAAAGCAGTTACCATTGCTTTCTTAATATTTTCTATTAATTCAGCAGTTTTGGTAATAGCATCATCTGTAACTTTAATAAGTTTTGAAATTCCTTCTAAATTTGCTTTAGTCTTTTCAATAACCTCTTCATTATCTTTTGGAAATTCTCTTAACTCCTCAACATAACTTTCATAGAAAGGAATAGAATATTCTAACTGTGCTTTTTCTTCATTTAAATCACTAATATGATCTTCTAATCCTATTACAGCTTTTGCTAATTCATCAATAGTAGATAGGATTTCTTTATTAGCTTTTATTCTTTTATTTGGAATTCCTTTTTTATTTAATATAAGTTCCTTTTTATATTCTTTTATTTTCTCAGATTTTTCAACTAATTTATTTTTATATTGTTCAAGTAATCTTCCTACACTCTTACTTCTTTTAACACTTTTTTCATAGAAGTCAGAAAGAAAATTATCCATTGCTGCTAATTCTGCATCAATTGATTTTTCTTCATCAGTCTTAAATAATTCTTCAATACTTTGCTCTTTAGCTGGAGATATTTTTCCAACAGGATTAAGCATAGGATTTTTAAATTTACCTTGTGCTTTGAATTGTGTATTCTGAACAGGTACTTTTGTTATTTTTCCATTTTCATTACGAAAAACAAAAAATAACATTCCTTGTTTAGGATTGTGTTCAATTTTTCCTCTTATGTTTTCCCCTTTCTTTCCCCATCTATTAGTCTTTTTACGTGTTAAACCTTTATGTTCCCATATAGTATTCCAGTGTTCCATTATGAATTTACCTCTTTTAGTAGGTGAATCCAATTTTCCTAAATTATAATCAATTAATTTATCTGGTTTTACAGTAGTAACCACTCCATTTTCATCTCTAATATCAATAGTATTATCTTCTTCATTTTTTCCAACTATAGTTATTATTGGGGCTCTTACTGTTTCTGTACCATCTTCTGCATATTCTATTACTCTACCTAAATAATATTTTGTTCCTAACTCAACTTCTGTTTCTCCACTTTTTGTTTTTACTTTTATAGTTTCCTTAGGAGTTTCAGGAGTTTCAGGAGTTTCATTTTTTCCTTTAAAAATCTCTGGAGTTTTTATTATTTGTTTATATTCATCAATAAACATTTTTCTTTTAACAGACATTCTTGCATAATCAATAAAATCTCTTTTAATATCATCTGGTTCTAGACTTTCTTCTTTTTCTATAGCATTTAAGCCTTCTGTTATAGCAGTATCAACATTTTTATCTTCTTCAATTTTATGAGCATTATTATTCTTCCAACCATCACTTTCAGTAATAGCTGTTTGAAGTGGAAATAAATCTATATTTTTGCTTCCAAGTTTAACATCTAATTCAGCAAGTCTTTTATCATAGTTAATAATTTTAGCAGTGTCATAAACCATTTTCTCTACTGTTTCATCAGTATACATTCTTTTTCCCTTATCTGTATAAATATTGGAATATTTATCATTTATAAGACTATATGCATCTACAACTTGATCAGTTGTTTCCTGTATTTCATTTAAACGTTTTATAAACTGTTCTCTTGTTTCTCCAGGAATAACAATACCATCTTGTATTAATTCATTAAACCCAGCTTCACTAGAAGCTTGTTCTCTATATAAATCTAATTCTTGTTTTATTGAAAGTTCCTTACCATATTTTACTCTAGGCATTATATATGCTAGAGTATAATCTCTTTCATAATCTTTTTCTTCTAACTTATCATCCTCTTTAATAGCTCCTTGTCTTTTCTTTTGAGAACCAATGGCTATATTAATATATCTAGCACCATCTTTTAATACCTGATCTAATTTCTTAGAATTTTTTAATTCTTTTATTGCATCTCTAGTATTTTTTCCTTGTATACCACCTCCACCAAATACACCTCTTCTTTTAATTGTACTTTGACCAAAAGGAGAAAAAGAAGTTTGTAATCCACCAGAGATACCCCCAATAAGCATATTCTCCCAACCCTCTTTTGTAGAAAATGTTTCTCTAACACCCTTTCCAAAAATATTTCCAATTGTACCAAAAGTATTTGACCAGAAATCACTTACATCATCTTTATTTTCATAAGCTCTATTAAAAAAATCATCAGAACCTTTTTGTGTTGCAAACTGTGCACCTTCTTCAAATGCTTCTATTGGATTAAAAAATAAAGAAGCAGGTTTTATAATATATTTATCAAAAAACTTTCCAGGTTTTCCTGCAACAATTTCTCCTATTGTTTTTTGTGCTGCATAATCGGCTCCCACTTTTTGTGCTATAGTTGCTCCTTTCTCTAATTCTTTTTTGGCTATTTCATTCATTATTCTTTTTTCAGCCATTTTAGAAGTGTTAAGAATTTTTGGAAGCATCATATAATTTGTAACAGACAATATAGCTGCATTCATTCCCCATATCCTATCACCATGTTCTTCAGAATAAGAATTAATCTCAACAAGATCTAATCCAGTTGGTTTGTAACCATTTTTATCTATATAATTTTGTATTAATCTATCTCTATATTCATTCATACCCTGAACAGATTCTAGAGCAGCTTCTCCAAACATTCCCATTCCAGATATTATTTTTCTTTCTGTTCCTGCAAGAACTTTTCCAGCTAATGGTTTTAAAAATTGATTTGATAAACTATTAAGAGTATTATTTACAGCTCCAAATCTTCCCATTTTTGGTGCTGTTAAAATAGCATTATCCACAGCTTCAATCATTTCTAAAGACTTCCCTGCTCTAACTAATCTACTTGTTATTCCTAATGCTTTAAATGCAAGTCCCCAAGCATAACCACCTGCTAATGTTCCAACAGAATATCCTAGATTTTTTAAAACTTTATCTGACCAAAAATTTGCAGTAAGAATATTATCAGGAGAATACCAAGCTGCATCACGTTCAGCTGCTGTCATATAATTAGGACGAATATCTTCTAAATATTTATTCCATTCATCTAGTTTTTGATTAACAGGATTATTATAAAAAGATGAAAAATTTCCAGTACTTGCCCAAGCTACAGCACCAGCAACAACTCCTGCAGTTCCTGCCAAAAATGCTGAAGAAAAAGTTCCTCCCATTTTCATAAGACCATTTTTCCATTTCTCTAAACTACTTTGTTGCTGAGCATATGATTCCTCTGGATCTACACCAAGAATTGTTCCACTAGGATATCTATCTCCCATGTATATATCTGAACCTTTAATAAAATCAGCTCCTCTATTATCTGTAGGAATTTGTGCTAACATTTCATCAGCAGATAATGCAGATCCTGGTTTGCCTGTATTAGGCATAACAGGAGTATATACAGGAATATTTTCAGCTATACCAGTTAAATTGACAGGTCTGTTAGGTAATACACCAATTTGATCTTCTTCTTCCATAATTATTCTATTGGTTTTTCTTCTTTTAATATTTGAACAATATGTCTAGGTTCCAAGCCTTTTAATAATTGTAAAGTATTTTGTAAAGTATTTTGTGGTTGTATTTGTTTTATATATGATTTTCCTTCATGAAGAATATATACATAACTAAACCACTGTCCAGTTGTAGAGTGTCTTATATTTGCTTTTACATCTTGTTTAATTTTTGTTAAATTAAAAAAATCTCCCTTTTCTAGAATTGCATCGCCATTTTTATAAATTGTAGGATTCATTAAATCAGGATTTAATGCTGTTGTTCCATTACCAACATGACCCATCCAATCTTCTACCATTCTAACATCTTTACTTTTATACCAATTTTCTGGATATTTATTAAGATCATGAGCTTCCTCTAAAGTAATGTCTACTGTTCCTACACGTCTTTTTTTAGTTGAAGCATCATAAAATATTATTGAAGATTGAATTTCTCCTGTAGCATCATCCTTTTCAGAATACAATTCAAAACTACCACTATTTTCTTTTGCAGCAATATTAAGCATATTATTAACATTGTCTAAAAAGTCTGGTGCTGTATTTATACCACGATCTTTGTAAAAACCAAGTATTCCTTGCACCTTATCTCTTAGCTTAGTATTTTTTCCTGTATCTTCAGTTAATATCTCATCTCTTAGTTTAGGATTTACTACAAAAATATCTTTTGCTTTCTGTTCTCTTTTTTCTATATTTTCCCCAAAAAAAGTTTCATCTGAAGCATTGTTTGCATAATGTAAAAATCTTTCTGTATTTGGATCTTGTGGAACAAAATCAGCATCCCAATTAGGGGAACCATAAATATAATCCTGATTGTTCTGTCCTTGAGCCCCTATTCCACCTACAATCATACTAATGTCTTTGTCAGTAAATCCTTTTGCATGTAATCTTTCTTTTGCATTTTCTATAAGTGTTTTACCATATGCAGAATCAAATCTTATTTCAGAAGAATTAGCAAGAAGAAAATCATATTGTAATTCTGGAGTAAGTTCTAAGTCTTCTCCCTCATAATTAATAGTAAAAGTAGATAGTTCGCTCTTCACATCTTTAATAGGAGCTTCTTCATCTAATTGTGTATTATATAATTCTTGTCTAATTAATTCTTTTTTTGCATTTTCAACAGCAGTTTTTAAATAGTCTGCAGAAATAGTTAAATTTTCTCCATTTTCATTCAATTTTGTCATTACATCATCAATCAACTTTGTTTTATAAGCAGAAATATCACTATATCCCTCAAGAATAGCTCTATCTTCTATTATCTTTCTTTTTATTTGTGATAGAGTCCATTCAGGTTTTTCTTTTTTATATGCTTCAATAACTCTTTGTACATCTTCATTTTTACCCAAAGCATTAACTTCAAATATTAATTCCTCTGTTAGATTATTCCAAGTAGTAGAGGCATTTTGAAGCAAATCATCTCCTAATTTTAAGTGAGAATAATTTGATGGCACTCCTGCATTAGTAGGAGTATCATTATATACACCATTTGTTCCATCTCCAGCTTTTAATTTTGCAATATCTATTTTTGATTTTTCTCCTGCATAAAAGAACTCTGCTCTTTGATTAAACTCTGCTTGTTTCCAAGCCATTTCTTCATAATGTCTAGCATTTGCATCAGCTAATGTTTGTACTTTAAACTTATAATTCATAGCAGGACTATCATGTATGGACATTTCTTCTTCTACACTAGTATACATAGTATTATATGTATTTTTCATAATTTCTCTATACAATTGTCCTCTTACATAATCTGGATTTGATACACTAGCTTCTATTAATTTATCAAAGGATTGTATTTCTCTATTTTTATTTTCAGTAATTTTATCTATTTGTGTTTGTTTTTCTGTTTGTTTTTCTGGATCTTTTAAAATAGTTTTTTCAATAAGAAGTTCTGATATCTTTTTATCATATGCATCTATTCTTTGTGTTTTGTTTTCAGTAATTTTTTCTTTTAAATAATCAGAAGTCATTCCTTTATATTCATATTCTCCTGATATTTGTAATTGATTGCTTACTCTAGGATCTTTAAATATATTATTAATAGCTGCTTCTACTCTTTCTGGAAACATTCCTTTTTTCTTCAGTGTAGTCATTGTTTCTGAAAGAATATACTCTTGTCTCTTTTTCCCTGTTTTTGCATCTGTAACAGTTCTAATTAATCTATTACCATTTTCATCTGTTTGAAATATTTCATCATGACTATATCCACCAGGTAATAAACTATTAAATGTTTCTCTAACATATTTATCTATGTCAAAAAATTGAGAATATGAACCATTAAAAGTTACAGGATCACCATCTTCTCCTTGTAATCCAGCATCCATATATGCTTGACGTTGTTTATAATAATGTTCTGTATTAGCTGGATTTGAATTACCTTTCTTTTTTTCTTCAGCCATGAATTGTAAATTCTTTCTATCAATAGCAGTTGATTGTATGGCTGCTGTAACGTATTTATCTTTAATAATACTATTAGTCATTCCTGTAACAGAGTTAACTAATTGAGTGCTAGAGAAATCCCCTCCAGCTACTGCTCCTAATTTTCTTTGTAATTGCCCTAGTTTTGTTTTTAAATATTGTTTATCTACATCTCGTATAATATCTATACCAGCAACATTGTCAATACTAGATTGAATTTTTTGTATCCCCTCATCGTATTGTTGTTGCTTGTACATACCAACCTTAACCATAGCATCAACAGGTTGTTGTTGTATGTAAGGATTAAATGTAGGGGCTTTGTCTGTCCAGCTTGCCATAAATTTTAATATTATAACATATTTAATATGTTGTTAACAAATGTAATGAGAATTATTATAATAAACAACTCTAATAACTAATTCTAGTAATTTTTAATAACTAAAAAAGTTAGTAATCTTTCAAAGCTTTGGGTATATTTATACCATTTTTACCCATTCTGCCATATTTAGAATTATAACTTTGATTAGCATTAGGTGGTATATCTCCTGTTCCTTGATATTCATATTTTGCTTTTTCTCTTTCTTCTGCTCTTATTACATCTCTTATAGCTTTTTCTCTTGCTTCTGCTCTCATTTTTTGTACATCAGTAGAAGCTAGTCCTTGATTTCCATCATAGTTAAACTCATAGAAAGGATTCATATTAATAGCTCTTCCATCCTTATCAAATCTATACTTGTACATATTTTCATATACTCCAAGAGTTCTATTCTCTAATTTATTCTGAGAATATTTACTAGCCACAGAGTTTAGAGCAAGTTGTATTGCTTCTTTAGTGTTTGATTTAGCTTGAGCCTGTCTTGTATATTGTTGATCAAATATAGCTAGGTTCTTTAATTGGGCATCATTCATTAGAGCTCTATTTCCTGAATATACTTTGTCTTTCATAGCTTGATTAAGTCTAAATTGATCAGCTAATACTTTACTCTTTGGTCCATAAGCTTGAGAAGCTACCATAGCAGAGAAAGCAGGATTATATCCAGCTAGTTTCTGTGTAGCTCTTTCTGAAGCAGTAATTTCATTTAATTGATCCTGTAATGATATATCATAAGGAACATCTAATTGTGGTCTATACCCTTGTGCAGGAACACCTTCTTCTTGGTTATTAGCCATAGAATATAACTCTCCTGCTAACTGATTAGGATCTAATCCTTCTGCATCACTAGGTCTTAAATATTCTAGTGCCTGATTAGCATAAGCCATCCAAGGAAACTTTGTTTTTTCTTCTTCTTCTTCTACTTTTGGTTTTTCAGGATCAAATACATTCATAAATTTATCAGGAGTACCTTGTTCTGTATTTTTAACATCTTCTTCTCCTATTTTCCAATATCCTTTTTCTCCATCTTTTTCTTCTGCATTAGGATCTCCTTTCCAGTATTTATCAAAACTATGATTATTTGGACCAATCCATTTTTTTGCACGAAGTTCATCAGGAGAAATACCACTTTCTATTTTTTTAATTATTCCTTTTCTCCAAGCAGAGTGATCTTCAATTTCTCCCCCAGGAGCATCACCAACAGGTTTAGATTTAAAATCAGGATTTTCTCCTGTTATCCATGTTTTTGTTTCTTTTTTAGTAACAACTGTTTTAGATGGTTCTCCTTTTTTAACTAATTTATCTTTCTTTTCATCAGCATATTCCCAACCTTCTTCTTTTATCATTCTTTCAGCTTCTTTTCTGGCTACTTTCTCATCATCTTTTTTTACAGGATCTCCATCTTCTAATTTTTTCAAACTAGCTCCCCATTTAGCATATTCTTTTATAGCTTTTTTGTCCACTTTATATTTACCTTTAGCAAGATCATCAGCTACAATACCTTGTTCTTTAGCAGTATCATTAATAGCATTTTGTAAAGCAGCAGCATCCATTTTTCTTTGTGCAAGATCTTTTAATTTCATATTAACACCTTCATCAATTAATTTTAGAGTGTCTTCTTTTATCTTACCAAATCTAGTAAATGAATTTGCTTCTCCTAATTTTATAGTATTTTTAGTAGCAAGTTTGTTTAAACTTTCTTCTTTCTTAGAAAGAATTTTATCATAGTTTTTAAACTTTTTATTTTTAGCTAAAGGATCCTCTAACATGTTTTTAGGTATTTTAAGATTACCAAATATGGTAAGACTTTCATCTCCTACTTGTCCACCATCTTCTAATTTAACCCCAGTTTCTCCTCCCTCTACTTCTACTGGACTATTTCCAAAAGATATACGCTGTCCACCATCTTTATGAGAAGGTCCATTAAACTGCACTGTTTGGCCTCCACCAGGCAAATAACGATTGGTAGAAATAGTTTCTACATCTCCATTATATACTTGTAAATCGCCATTCATTGCTACATCTCCACCATCTTGCATGTGAGCATCATTCATTTGTTGTACTCCTTGTGCTAAATATCCTCCAGAAATAGAAGCCATATTTCTATCTGTAGCTCTTTGATGTCTTCTAGTTATTTTTGGATTTTTGTCAAGAAGACTACCAAAAATTGTTCCTGCAGTTCTTCCTATCGCTCCCCCAACAGGACCAAATATACTACCTATTCCTCCACCAATTTCTCCACCAATATCTCCACCAGCATTATTTCCCATTGCAGCTCCTGCAATACCTCCACCTAATTGACCCACTTGACCCCAAGGAAAATTACCACCACTTTGTGCTTTTGATATTTTTCCACCATTTTTCGTAGAAAGAATATTTGTATCATTTCCATATGAATTATGAAGATTACCTCCTGCAAATTCAAAATCTTCAGGATGAGCATATCTTCTTTCCATTTCTTCTGGTCTGGATGCAGCTGCTATTTTACTTATATCAGTGACACCATGCCATTGTTTTGCTGATCTACGAGCTTTTTTTTCAGCTTTTAATTTTTTAAAACCTCCTATAACTTTTCCTACAGGACCAGCCCATTTCTCAGCCATATTATTAAAACTTTGTCCTTGTTTTCCTTGTCCAACATCTACTCCTGGTGCAAAAGTTCTTTCAGCAAAATCTTCTCCATTCCAAGCAGGAGGACCCTGAGGTTTAAATTTTTCATATTCTTCTCCCCATTGAGCTTTAGGAATATTTCCACCATATTTTTTTTCAATTTCTATTCCTAATTCTTCTAAAGGACCACTAATCACAGGTCCAATTCCATTACCACCACCATCACCACCACCAATTCCTTGGAG
>Ga0307378_10013709_pt1 | contig 10244 bp, 9 predicted proteins | sample UN1MG_FD_202238 | JGI IMG/M metagenome (GOLD analysis project Ga0307378, IMG submission 202238) | Soil microbial communities from Risofladan, Vaasa, Finland - UN-1 | ecosystem: Environmental > Terrestrial > Soil > Coastal area > Acid sulfate soil | place: Finland: Risofladan, Vaasa | collected...
ACTACCGGTGGTGATGGCACTATCCTGCGGGCGGCTCATGTGGCGCTTCTGAATCAAACCCCTATAACCGGGGTAAATTTAGGTAAACTAGGATTTATGACTGAACTCAGCGCTGATGAAGCTGTGGATAGGTTACCTGCTTTGCTGGCTGGAGACGGTTGGATTGATGAACGGGCTATGCTTGAGGCAGAGCTTCCTCCTACTGACCAGGAGCATGAGTCAGCCCGAACCTTCTACGCTTTGAACGATGTGGTGGTAGCGCGGGGGGCAATAGCTCGGACAGTCTACATAGAAGCCAGCATTGATGGTGAGCCACTAACCACATATAAGGCTGATGGGGTGATTGTGGCTACAGCTACTGGCAGCACTGGTTATTCACTGTCAGCCGGTGGTCCTATCCTTCATCCGCAAGCTAAGGAGTTCCTGCTGTTACCAATATTGCCTCACCTTAGTTCGGCTTATACCGTGGTATTACCATCAACAACGGTAGTTAAGCTGCGCATTAGCACCCCTCATCAGGCAGCATTGAGCATTGATGGCCATATAAATTTACCACTGTCAAGTGGTGCCATTATTACTATAAAGCATAGCTCTAAAAGGGCTCGATTTTTAAGAATTCATCCAGAGACCTCTTTCTATAGCTCTCTAGAGCAAAGATTGAAAGGAAAGCAAGTAAAATGAAGCCCGAAAAAGCTAAGGTCAGCGATGTGCCCCAGATGCATAAGTTAATTAACTCTTTCGCCGATAAGGATGAGATGCTAGCCCGCTCGCTGAGCGAGATATATGAGAATATCAGGGATTATTTTGTGATTAGACAAGGTGAACGGGTGGTTGCCTGCGTAGCACTCCATGTTAGCTGGTTAGACTTAGCTGAGATAAAGTCTTTGGCGGTGACTGAGGACTGCCAACAACAAGGGATTGGTGTCCAGATAGTGGAAGCCTGCCTCAAGGAAACTAAAGAGCTTGGTATTCCCACTGTTTTTTGCCTGACCTACAAGCCAACCTTCTTTGAGAAGTGCGGCTTTTCTCAAATAGATAAAGCCGAGTTGCCCCGCAAGGTCTGGGGCGAGTGCTACCGTTGTCCCAAATTCCCTGATTGTGATGAGGTGGCCCTTATCTATCGCTTGGAAACGGGAGCTTAACCCAGTGGAGAAGACACTATCAAGCCAGCTAGCCTATGATGGGCGAGCAGTAAAGTTGCGGGTTGATACCGTCAGGCTACCCAGCGGTCGAGAAACCCAGCGGGAGATTGTGGAGCACGAGGATTGTGTAGCTATTGTGGCTATTGATGCCAATGACAATGTGCTGCTGGTAAATCAATTCCGTAAGGCAGTGGAGAAGGAGCTACTGGAGATACCCGCCGGTGGCATTAACCCTGGCGAAGACCCGGTGACTGCTGTGCGCCGTGAAATGCAGGAGGAAACTGGTTACCTACCTCAGAAAGTGGAGAGGTTAGGCGGCTTTTACTCTACACCAGGTTACTGCACTGAATACCTTCACCTTTATCTGGCTACCGACCTTACCCCCAGCCAGCTCTTTGCTGAGGATACTGAGGGTATTAAATTAGTTCGAGTGCCGGTCAGTCAGATTCCCTCTCTTATTGCTTCAGGTAAAATTTGTGATGCCAAGAGCATAGCCGGCTTGCTTACCTATTCTTCCCTATTAACTTAACCGCGGTTTTTATGGCTTCAGCAAGGCTCTCTGGATTGGCGATACCTTTACCGGCAATATCAAAAGCCGTACCGTGATCCACAGAAGTCCGTATAAAGGGTAGCCCTAGGGCGACGCTCACGCTCTTTTCGAAACCGTAGACCTTTATCGGAATGTGTCCTTGGTCATGGTAGAGGGCCAAAACTACGTCAAATTCCCCGTTAATTGCCCGGTTGAAAACTGAATCGGCAGGGAAGGGTCCCCGGGCGTCTATGCCCAGATGTTGAGCTTCCTTTACCGCCGGCTCGATTTCCTCAATCTCCTCACGGCCAAGGAGACCACCCTCCCCGGCATGAGGGTTGAGCCCGGCTACGGCGATGCGTGGCTGCCTAACCCCCCACTTTAAGAAGGAATCATGAGTCAGCTTCAGCTTGGCCAGAATCCGCTCCTTGGTCACCAGCTTACAGGCATCTTTCAGGGAATAGTGGGTGGTCAGGTGAACCACGCTTAAGGAACCGCTAACCAGCATGGTAGCGTATTCAGAAGCACCGGTGATGCGGGCTAGGTATTCGAGATGCCCGATATCCTGATAACCGGCTAGTTTTGTTGCCTCCTTGCTGATAGGTGCTGTTACCAGAGCTTTGACCTTACCGGCTAAGGTTAGCTCGGTAGCTTTGGCGATGTATTCCATAGCGGCCCGACCGCAGGGTGCACCTATCTGGCCCAGAATGACCTCCGCCTGGTTGAGGTTATGTAAGTCAAGAAGGTCAATAGTGCCGAATTCGCCTTTGACCCCGGTTAGTTTCTCAATGGTATGTAGCTTTAGCGGGCTTTTAAGTAACTCCACCATCTTGTGTATAGTAGTGCCCTCGCCCACGACCAGCGGGCGGCAGATACGATAGATTTCCTCAAGGTGAAGAACCTTAACAATAATCTCAGGTCCGATGCCGGCAGCATCTCCCATAGTAACGGCTATAAGCGGTTTCACGCTGGTGGTCATATCACCCTCCGAGAAAACATTTTAGAGGATACTAAAAATAGTAAGGAATTCTATAATCCCACTAGGGAAAAGTTTCTTTATATAGTCGGCTAGCCCAGTGTGTCTGACAGTTTTCTCCCGCCGAGAAGATGCAGGTGTAGATGAGGCACTAACTGTCCGCCTTCTTCCCCACAGTTTATCGCTAGCCGATACCCACTTTCGGAAATACCATCCCCTTTTGCCAGCCGATTGGCAGTATCTACCATGTGTCCGATGAGGGGTGACTCGGCTTCAGATAGGTGAGTAAGAGAAGGAATGTGCCTTTTAGGGATGATAATCAGATGTGTGGGTGCCTGAGGATTAATGTCACGGAAGGCGATTACCTCTTCATCCTGATAAAGGATTTCACTAGGTATTTTGCCAGCTACAATTTGACAGAAAATACAATCCATTGTTTTGTTTCCTCCCGCTTTATCCCCTCTGTTTCTCTACCAGCTTGCCTGCTTTTGCCTTGGCGATGAGCTCATCCTCGCGCTTTACATCCTCCATTGTCTTAGGCTCTACTTCAGGGTGTGGGGTCTCCAAACCATACTTCCACTTCAGAAAGCGCAGTCCGGTGATGGGGTAGAGAGCGTTGATGAGTACATCACCAATATCCTGAGAGAAATCTTTGATAGTCTCTCTGGCCTTGTCCAGTTCCGGTTCGAGCAAATCAGCCGGGCGGCAGGTAACAGGGGTCTTTCCTTGCTTATAATGCTTGAGCACTATTTTCTGCACCTCAGGGTCAATGGGAGCCGGTGTTTTACCATATAGTCCGTAAACGTAGTCCATTACCTGAGTCGATACTAGTTTATATCTGCCAACAATCACGTTCTGAACGGCCTGGACCCCTACAATTTGGCTAGTCGGTGTAACCAGGGGTGGGTAACCTAACTCTTTCCTGACCCTGGGTATTTCCTGGTATACCTCTTCAATTCTATCTAGCGCGCCAAGCCCTCGTAGTTGAGATACTAGATTGGATAGCATGCCTCCAGGAATTTGGTGCATCAGTACGCTGGTATCAATAACTGACATGCGGGTAGTATTGAGGAAGTCCCGGTACTTGGGGGCGATAGATTCAATATACTGTCCTAACTTAAACAGGTGAGCTAAATCAAGCCCGGTATCTCTGGGAGTTCCCTGTAGGGCGACTACAATAGGCTCGATAGCTGGGTGTGAGGAACGTAGTGCGAAAGGAGCCAGGGCAGTATCAATAATATCCACCCCAGCTTCAATTGCTTTGAGGCAACTCATGGATGCCATACCACTGGTGTAATGGCTATGCAGCAGCACCGGTATCTTTAATGCCTGTTTAAGTGCTTTAATCAGTTTATAAGCATCATCGGGGGCAATAAGACCAGCCATATCCTTGATACACAGGCTATCAGCTCCCATATCCTGGAGGACGAGCGCTTTATTGATATAATAATCAAGGTTAAATACCGGCCCTCCCATTTTGGACTCAGTGAGAGAGTAACATATTGAGAGCTGGGCGTGCTTACCACATTCCTTAATTGCTTTCAAGGAGGTTTCAAAATTACGCTCATCATTCAAGGCATCAAATACCCTGAAGATATCAATACCCACTTCAGCGGCGTGATGCACAAAAGCGGTAACCACATCATCGGCATAGTGACGATAACCCACCAGGTTCTGTCCTCTAAGCAGCATCTGAAGGGGAGTATTGGGCATTAACTTTTTCAGGATGCGCGGTCTTTGCCATGGGTCCTCATTCAGAAATCTGGTAGCAACATCAAAAGTAGCCCCACCCCAGACCTCCATGGAGTAAAACCCGGCTTTATCCATTTCCCCGGCGATTTCTTCCATGTCCTCGGTTCGCATTCGTGTAGCCAGTGAGGATTGATGCCCATCGCGGAGGGTAAGGTCAGTAATTTTCAGGGGATTCTTCACCGTGGAATATCGCTGCGCTTCTAGTTGGGTCAGTCTGTCTGGTTTATCCTGCGTCGTCATTTAAAGCTATTACACCTCATGGGTAAAATTTGAATATAGCTAGGTGAAATCATATCATCTTGCCTATTACACAGGCAAGTTTATTTCCCCCTATAGTTGACGCTTAGATAGGCTTATGATACTATTAAAACACTTTTTGGTGGGGTTATGTAAATCACCTTTATGTATGCTCTTATTTATCCCTTAGCTATTCAGCTATCATATTGTATTAGTAATCCGTCTCAGGGGAAGGAGCGATGCGGGTAGAAGAAGAGTTAGCCGGGTTATCACCTAAGAAGGACATGCTGCTAACCATCGGGGTTTTCGACGGGGTTCACCTCGGTCACAAATACCTGCTTGCACGTTTAACGAAGCAGGCCCGACAGCAGGATTTGATTGGTGGAGTGGTAACTTTTCGTCAACACCCTCAGGAGGTGCTGTCGCCCCAAATTAAGCTGCCATTCTTAACCGACCTCGCTGAAAGAACTAACCTTCTCAAAACTGAAGGTGTTGAAGCTATCATTCCCTTATCCTTCACCAGTGAGCTAGCTCAGCTCAGCGCTCGCCAGTTCGTTGGTCTGCTGAAGAAATACCTCAGGATGCGTGGACTGGTAATTGGACCTGACTTCACCTTGGGCCGAAACCGGGAAGGCAATGCTAATAGCCTCCGCACGCTGGGACAAGATATGGACTTCACTGTAACCGTAATACCCCCCATAATGATAAACGGTGAAGTGGTAAGCAGCACAGCTATCAGGAATGCTCTGGCTAATGGAGATATGAAAAAGGTGCTTAACCTGGTCGGCCGTCCCTTTAGCCTAAACGGGCGCGTAACCAGTGGAGTCGGTCGAGGCTTGGAGTTAGGCTTCCCTACGGCTAATCTGGATATAACCCCAGAACAGGCTCTCCCCGCTGATGGTGTTTATGCTACCTTAGCTTACATTGATGGCAAAACCTATCAATCAATGACTAATATTGGTGGGCGGCCTACTTTCGGTGATAACCAGCGCATAGTGGAAGTTTATGTTCTCGATTACCACGGCGACCTGTACGGCCGTGAGCTAAAGCTTGATATTATGGCGCGGCTGCGCAGTGAGGAACGATTTGATACTGTAGATGAGCTAAAGAGACAGATAATAGAGGACATAAAGCAAGGGAGAGCTATATTAGACTCCCGAGGTAGAAACTAAGTATGAATGCCGGTGGAAAAGTTATAATCAGCCAAGATATTAACCGCTTGCTAAAGCGAGGGGTAGCCGAAATTATAATTGAAGACGATATGATGGAGCTACTACGTTCGGGCAAGCCATTACGGCTAAAAGAAGGTTTTGACCCCAGTTTCCCTGATATCCACCTGGGTCATATGGTAGCCCTCAGGAAGCTACGCCAGTTTCAAGAATTAGGCCACCAGGTTGTTCTCATTGTCGGTGATTGGACAGCTCAAATTGGCGACCCGAGTGGTGTTTCGGTTACCCGACCCATGCTGTCTAAGGAACAGGTTCAGGCTAATGCTGAAACCTATATGAAGCAGTTCTTCAAGGTGGTTGATAAGGAAAGGACAGAGGTAAGATGGCAGAGTGAGTGGTTTGGCAAATTTACCCTCAGTGATATTATCCGGCTCACCAGCAAGTTTACTGTTGCCCAAATGCTGGCTCGTGAAGACTTCAGTAACCGCTACAGCGCCGGGCAACCCATTGCGATAACTGAATTACTCTACCCCTTGCTCCAGGCCTATGACTCAGTGGCCATCCGGGCTGATGTTGAATTTGGCGGCACTGACCAGAAGTTTAATTTACTGGTGGGCAGGGAACTTCAATCGACAGCAGGACAGCGTCCCCAACAGGTCTTCATGACACCCCTCCTCATCGGCACCGATGGCAGTCAGAAGATGAGTAAAAGCCTGGGCAACTATATCGGCGTAGCTGAACCGTCTAACGAGATATATGGCAAGGTAATGTCTATCCCTGATAGCCTGATTATGCAATACTTTGAATTAGTAACCGATGTTCCTGACAAGGAGCTGGAGGAATTTAGACAGGAACTCAAGGCTGAAACCACTAACCCGATGACGCTCAAGAAGCGGCTGGCTAGAGAGATTGTTACCCATCTCTATGACCAGAAGGCAGCCAATGAAGCCGAGAAGCATTTTGTTAGGGTGTTTCAGAAAAGGGGAGAGCCAGAAGAAATAAAGGAGTATCATATCTCTTTTAAGGACTTGTCACCTCGGCAAATGGAAACTACTAGTGTTGATATTAGCAAACTGCTTATAACGATAGGTTTTGCTAAAAGCCGTGGTGAGGCTAACCGCTTAATTGATCAAGGCGCGGTTAGTATAGATGGTGAAAAGATAGCTAGCCATGCATCTCATATCAAAATAGGCAGTATTATCAAAGTAGGTAAACGCCGCTTTGCTAAAGTTATAAATACTGATAAATAAAAGAGGTTAAGGAGACAGATGGCAGAGTTACGCATTCCAGGACCAACCCCCCTCCCTAGTGAAGTTCTTCAGGCGTTAAGCCGGCAGATGATAAATCACCGGGGCCCTGAATTTGGACAGATATTGGTCGGGGTGATAGACAAGCTGAAACAATTGTTTCAGACCAAGAATGATGTTTTTCTGCTTACTAGCTCAGGAACGGGTGGCTTAGAAGCAGCTATCGTTAATACCCTATCTCCGGGTGATAAAGTGTTATCAGTATCTGTTGGTGCCTTTGGGGAACGCTTTGCCACCATTGCTGGGCAGTTTGGGGCTGAGGTAATTCCCCTTCGCTTTGAGTGGGGCAAAGCGGCTGAGGCTGATGCTGTTGGCCGGGCTCTTCAGGCTGAACCAAAAATCAAGGCGGTGTTGGTTACTCATAATGAAACCTCTACCGGTGTTACTAATGACTTGGCCTCAATCAGCTCCGTGGTAAAGGAATTTGATAAATTACTGCTGGTTGATGCTATCAGTAGCCTGGGCTCAATTAACCTCCCGGTGGATGAGTGGCAATTAGATGTGGCTGTTACCGGTTCTCAGAAAGGGTGGATGGCACCCCCTGGTCTGGCTATGGTTAGTGTCAGTCAGGAGGCATGGCAGGCAAATACCCGGGCTAAGATGCCCCGTTTTTACTGGGACTTTGCCTCGGCCAAGAGATACTTAGAAATAAAGCAAACGCCATGGACACCAGCTATTACCACGGTATTTGCTCTATCGGTATCGCTAAAAATGATGTTAAGGGAAGGTTTAGCCAACATCGTTGCCCGGCACGCCCGGGTGGCTAAAGCCGCCCGAGATGGCATAAAATCACTGGGACTGTCCCTTTTCGCCGAGGAGGGTTATGCCTCCAATACGGTTACGGCTGTAGCTGCTTCGGATGGTCTTGATACTAAAAAGATGCTACGGATGCTCAGGGAGAAATCTCAGATTGTGCTCGCTGGTGGACAACAAAGACTAGATGGCAAAATATTTCGTATTGGTCACCTGGGCTGGGTAACCGAGGATGATATCAAAAAGGTTATATCGGCATTAAAGGTAGTATTGCCACAGGCTGGATTTAGGAGTGCTAGCTAAGTAAGAATGAAGGTTTTAGTAGCTGACTCTGTTGCTGATGAAGGTATAGATATCCTGCGTAGCTATGCCCAGGTGGATATTAAGCTAGGGCTAAAGCCAGAGGAAATTATATCCATAATTGGCGACTATGAAGCCCTGGTAGTACGTAGTCGGACTAAAGTTTCACCTAAGGTCATCGAGGCTGGGAAAAAGCTGCAGGTCGTCGCTCGAGCCGGTGTTGGCGTAGATAACATTGATGTGGAAGCGGCAACCCGACGCGGCATCGTGGTAGTTAATGCCCCTACTGGCAACGCTATCTCGGCTGCCGAGCATACCATTGCTCTTATGCTCTCTCTAGCCCGCCATATCCCTCAGGCTAATGCCATGCTCAAATCTGGCGTATGGCAACGAAGCGATTTTATGGGCATCGAGGTCAAAGACAAAGTACTTGGTATTATTGGCCTGGGCAATGTGGGTTCAGAGGTGGCCAAGCGGGCCCGGGGTCTGGAAATGAAACTTATCGCTTGTGACCCTTTTATCTCTATTGACTATGCCCATAATCTGCAGGTGGAGCTTCTTTCCCTAGAACAGCTACTTAAGGAATCGGACTTTATCACCCTTCACCTACCACTAACGGCATCAACCAAGACTTTAATCGGAGCCAAAGAGTTGGCTTTAGTCAAGCCAACAGTTCGTATTATTAACACTGCCAGAGGCGGGCTAATTGATGAGGAGGCACTGGTCAAAGCAGTGAAGGAGAAAAGGGTGGCTGGCGCTGCCATTGATGTCTTCTCCAGAGAACCGACCACAAAGAGTGTCCTCTTTGGAGATGATAACATCATTACTACCCCCCATTTGGGAGCTTCCACCACTGAGGCTCAAAGTATGGCTGCCAAAGACATAGCCAGGCAGATTGTCGATATATTTAAGGGACGGCCAGCCAGGTATGCCGTTAATGCTCCCTTTATCTCAGTTGAAGCTCTATCTGTGCTGGCACCATTTATAAAGGCAGCGTCCACAGCTGGCAGATTAGCCAGCCAGCTAACTGAGGGACAAATGAGTGCCATCCAGATTAAATATGATGGTGACATTTCTAGTTATGATACTAATGCTCTCAAAGCAGCCGCTTTGGGAGGACTACTTGAGGAGATAAGCGAGGAACGGGTTAACCTGGTTAATGCTAACATAGTAGCTGCCCGGCGTGGTCTAACGGTAGTGGAACAAAAAGAAGCTGTCTGTAAAAACTATGCCAGCCTTATTACTGTAGAGGTTACCAGCAGCACCGGGGTTACTACCGTCGCCGCCACGGTAATACGCGGGGAAACTCACATTGTCCGGGTTAATAACTACTGGATTGATATTGTGCCTACAGGAGCTTACTTCCTGTTTAGCGACCACCTCGACCGTCCCGGCCTCATCAGTGCCGTCAGTAAGGTAACTGGTGATGCCGATGTAGATATCAGTGCTATGCATGTCGGTCGTCTGAAACCCAGGGGACAAGCATTGATGGTTTTAGCCTTAGATGCCCCCCTGCTCGAAGAACACTTACAAAAAATACTATCCATCCCCGATGTCTATACCGCCAAACTGATAAAGTTGTAATCGGGTTAGGGTTAGACTAACTACGGGCTCCAAGAAGTCCAGATGAGAAGTGTCTATACCAACCGATGGAAAACTAATCCTGCCGGTAGCTTGGGATAAAAGTAGGTTGATTTTCTGGGTAGCCTGTCACCAGCATCAGCAATGGCTTTGACTACTTCTACCTTAACTGGTCTTAATAGAAGGGCTAGCTGATATTCCTGGTCTAACACCCTATTTACAGCATCCTGTCTGTCATAACTATAACTAATCCTTGCTTCCTCCCTACCACTGCTCAGTCCCAGCAGCTTCTCCAGTATGATATGGTCAGCAATACTAACATCTAACCTTTTATACAGCTCGGAATGAAAGTAAGGCATCATTCGACTAGCCGTAGTAAAGTCACGTAATCTCAGAGCCAAAAGATGCTCTGCTAAACCAAAAAGGAATAGTCTGCTCTCGTTTGTTTCCATTGATAAATCATCAACCTGCTGCCAGACGCTGGGTGCATTCAATGGT
>Ga0307378_10013711_pt1 | contig 10242 bp, 17 predicted proteins | sample UN1MG_FD_202238 | JGI IMG/M metagenome (GOLD analysis project Ga0307378, IMG submission 202238) | Soil microbial communities from Risofladan, Vaasa, Finland - UN-1 | ecosystem: Environmental > Terrestrial > Soil > Coastal area > Acid sulfate soil | place: Finland: Risofladan, Vaasa | collected...
ACATGCCGATGGGCTTTCTTGGCCGCGGCCTGCGCCTCAAGGGCGGAGACATGAAGTTTGAGCCGGGCGAGTTCAAACAGGTGGACAATTCGGGCGGAAGTCTGCGCGAAAACATCTTCCAGCTTCAACTTGCCCCGCCCAGCCAAGTGCTTTTCCAGCTTCTCGGGCTGATGATTAACTCAGGGCAAGACATTTCGTCCGTCAAAGACATCATGATGGGCAATGCGAGCCAAAATATCGCCCCGACAACCGCTCTGACGCTTGTGGAGCAAGGCACAACGCAGTTCAACTCTATTTTCAAGCGTGTTCACCGCGCTCTAAAGCAGGAATTGAGCCTGTTGTTCAACATAAACGGGCGCACGCTGGACGAACGCGAGTATTTCACGTTTTTCGACAGCCAAGAGCAGGTCAGCGTGTCCGATTACGACGCTTCAACGCTCAACGTGACGCCTGTAACCGACGCCAACATGGCTGCACGCGCTCTCAAGCAGCAAAAAAGCCAGTCATTGATGCAAATTGCGCAGATGTTCCCCGACAGGCTTAACCGGGACATGATTCTGGCCGATTTGCTTGAAGCTGCGGAAATTGAAAACCCGCAAGAGTACATCCTTCCGCCGCCGCAACCGCCGCAACCGTCGCTCGACGAGCAGGCCAAGATGATGCGCGCCGAAACCGACCGCTTCCGCGCCGAAACCGACCGCGAAGCTGCCGGAGCCGCTGCCATTCTCGACCTTATGCAGGCCATGAAGGCCAAAGCAGAGGCTGACACCGCGTTTACCACAGCCGACATCGAAGGCTACATCCAGACCCTTCGTTCAATCACAGGAGAACTAAATGGACCCGCAGTACAAGGAATGGCTGGAGCACCCGGTAACGGCGGCGGTGCTTAAAGGCTTGGAAATCGAGTGCATGGAGCGCGCCCAGACCGCTTGTGACGTGTTTATGGATCAGCCGCTGGACGTTCCGATAAACACCGTTGCGGAGGTGTATTACGCCCTAGCCCTGCGCTTCGTAGCAGAAGCTATCAAAGAAGGAGGATTGTATGTCGCAACCCAATAAATCCGGGTTTACGCCCACGGGCTACAACGTCATCGTCAAGATGAAAACCGCCGAAGACAAGGTTGGTAGCATATACGTTCCCGACCAGCACAAAGAGCGCAAACAGTGGGCCGAAATGCACGGCACTGTGGTCGCTCTGGGGGAGTTGGCGTTTACAATTGGCCACCCCGGAAGCAGCGAAATGTATCAGCATAAAGTGTCTCCCAAGGTGGGTGATACGGTGCTGTTTGGTCAATACGCGGGTTCCAAGTTCAAGGGGCTGGACAACGAAGACTACCAGCTTCTTGAGGACCGCCAGATTTTAGGAGTCAGCCATGACTGAGCACACGACAATTCTTACCGATCTGGACGATGACGAAATTGCCCTGCTGAACGACGACGCACCGGAGGCCCCTGCGAATGAGCCTGACGAGCCGATTGTTGAGGATACGCAATCGGATGATGAGGGTGTCGCAGGGTTTGAGGAGGCTGCGCCAGCGCGAACGAGCGAGGCAGAAGAGGCTCTAGCGCGCCGGTTCGGGTGGAAACCCAAAGCCGAGTGGAAGGGCGACACCACGAACCACATGGAAGCGGGCGACTACCTTGAGCGGGTTATTAAGCCCCGCCTTGAGGACGTTCCTAAGGTGCTCGAACTCAAGGACGAGCTTGCGCAGGTTCGCCGCCAAGCCATGCAGTTGCAGCTTGAGCAACAACGCGCTCAAGAGCAGCAAAGCACGCAAACGCTGGAGCAGATCAAGGCCGCACAGAAGCGCGCGTTTGACCTTGGCGATTCCAAAGCCTACGAGGAAACGACCTCAAAGCTGGAAGAATACTATGCCGCCCGCCGCCCCCGGCAAGCCGACCCGGAAATTCAGCAACGCCAGCAGCAGGCTAATCAAGACCCGGCCTTCCTTGAGTGGTTGCCGAAAAATCAGGACTGGTACGGCGCTAATGAGGCCGCAACCATGCTGGCGGCACAGATCGCCGCTGAAAAGCTGCGCAACGATAACCTGACAGACGTGATGCAGCTTCCCACATGGGCGCGCAAGGCGTTCTATGAGGAAGTTGCGCAGGAGATTCGCGCGCGCACGGGCGTGGGCCAGCAAGCCGCCAAGCAATCTACCCCCAAGCCGCCCGCGTCTGAAGATGGCGCAGCAGCGCGTAAAGCCCCGGTAGCGGGCGCAAAAAAGGGGTGGAACTCACTGCCCAACGACGCCCGCCATGCCTTTATCAAACTGTCGCGCATGGGCATCTACCCCGGCGACGAAAAAGGCAAGCAAGAATACGCCCGCGACTACTACCGCGAAAACCCCGCTTGACACTTAACAGGAAAGCAAATATCATGACCCAAGAAAATGAAACTACCGCTCAACCGCGTGCCGCACGAGCCGCACGTCAGAGCGAAGCAGACTGGCGAGACCCCGCCAAGCGCCGCCGCCCCGGTCAACGCCGTAGCCGGTTTGATGCGCAAATCCCTGCTGGCCTCAAGGGCCGTTGGGTTCTTGACGAACCGGGACGGGTTCAAACCTTCATCGAAAAAGGCTGGAAGTTTGCGGTTGAGGGCAAGGACGCTCTCTCCGAAAGCGACGAACGCAGGTTCGCAGTTCACATTGCGCACGGGTCGTCCAACAAGTCCGGCGAATCGGTGAAACAGTATCTCATGCTTATTCCGACAGAGCTTTACGAGGAAGATCGTGGTGCGCTGTTTGAAAGGCTGGACGACATCACCGCTCAAATGGAGCACGGCCAGTTCGGTCACTCCTTGGGTAACAAAGGCTATGTGGCGTCTGAGGGCGTCACGGTTCCAAAAGGCAAAGGGTAAAACATGGCTAACGCCGATTCTCCTTTCGGCCTGATCCCGATCCGGTACGTTTCCGGCGCTCCGTATAACGGCGCTGCGAACGTGTACTCCGTTCTTGACACTGAGCATAACCTCGGCGTCGGTTCGGTTGTAAGCGCCAACGGGACGGCTGTAGACGGTATTATGCAAGTTCAGCGCGCTACCGTTGACGACGAAACGCCCGCCAACAACACCCCGATTGTGGGCGTGATTGTCGGTGTGGTGGATTCTGCTGACGGCACGGTGTTCCGTGAGAATGACCGCTACATCGCGGCTTCGACGAACGTACCGGGCTTTGCTTTGGTCGCTGATGACCCGGCCCTGCTGTTCAAGATGCAGGAAGACGGCAACCTCGACAACGCGGGCGTCGGCGCTCACTTCAACATTGAGTTTAGCACGTTTGACACCGTGTACGGCCAGTCCAAGGACGAGATTGATTCCTCAACCCTTGCGGCCTCTGACACGCAAAATGCGTACAACCTCAAAGTCCTTCGCCTGTTCCAAGAGCAGGCTTCCAACTCTGTCGGCACGAACGCGGTGTGGGAATGCATGATTGTCAATCATGCCCTGCGTCCGGGTGGCCGTCCGACCTCGGCTTAAGGAGCTAAGATATGGCTGGCGCTATTATCTCGACTGGCAACCACCCGTTAGCTCTTTGGCCGGGCATCGTCAACTGGTTCGGGCGTGAGTACAACCAGTACCCGCTGGAGTACACCGGGCTGTTTGACAAAGTGTCCTCGGACAAGTCGTACGAAGAGCGTGCGGAGTCCATCGGCTTTGGTCTGGCTCAGATCAAGTCGCAAGGCGCTTCGGTGCGTTACGACGCTGACCAGCAGGGCTACCTGCGCCGCACTCCCAACGTGACGATGGCCCTCGGCTATATCATCACGATGGAAGAGATCGCGGACAACCAGTACGCCGAACTGTCGCGCGCTCGTGCGGCGGGTCTGGCCCGGTCCATGCGCATCACCAAGGAAACCCTTGGCGCTCTGGTGTATGACCGCTCCAGCAACGCGGCGTTTGTCGGCGGTGACAATAAGCCGCTGCTGGCACCGGACCACCCGACCCCTTCGGGCAACCAGTCAAACGAACTGGCGAACCCGGCGGACCTATCGGAAGCCTCGCTCGAAGACCTGCTGATTCAGGTTGCGGACGCCAAAGACGCCCGTAACCTGCGCATTGGCCTGAAAGGTCGCAAGCTGATCATCGCCAAGGAGAACCAGTTCGTTGCCGAGCGCATCATGGCCTCGACGCTTCAGAACGACACCGCCAACAACGCGGTGAACGCTCTGCGCTCGACGGGTATGCTGCCGGAAGGGTACATGGTCAACCATTACCTTGAGGACACGAACGCGTTCTACGTCCGCACCGATCTCGCCCAAGGTTCGGGCCTGATCTATCAGGAGCGTATGGCGCTGGCCTTCACCCGCGACAAAGACTTCGACACCGAAAACGCCAAAGCCAAGGCCGTTGAGCGCTATGCGTTCGATTGGGCCGACTGGCGCGGGCTTTACGGTTCCGAAGGCGCGTAGGACTGACGAGGGGGCTTCGGCCCCCTCACTTCCCTTGGAGGACTACACATGGCTCTCAAGCCGACCAACTTTCCCAACGGCATCAAGGCTCCGATTGTCGCGGCTGATGGTGCCGCTGTTACCGCGCTGACGGACAGCACGGGTGGCACGGCGTCTGACACGCTTGCGGCTATCAGCAACACCCTGACCGGCGTTGACGGCACGGCTAGCAACGCTGCGCCGCTTGCGGGTGTGAACACCCAACTCGGCATTCTGCGCAACGCTATCGCTTCTCTTGCGGCCAAGGTCAACGACCTGACCGGCACCTAAGGAGCCGCACATGACTGCGACGGTTCAAAAACTGATTGATGGACCGCGCAATGCGGTTTTTCACATTGTTGGCTTGGGTACGACCACGGCACAAGTTGTCGTGGACGTATCCTCGCTTTCCGGCGCGCCTTCGGAAGTGCGCGTTGACAAGATCAAAGGCTCCACAAACGGCTCTGGCGCGCAGGCGCAATTGCTTTGGGACGCTACTACGGACGTGGCGTTTATGGCAATCGGGGTCAACGAAAATATCGACATCGACTATTGCGATATTGGCGGCCTGAAAAACAACGCAGGCGCTGGCAAAACGGGCGACGTGCTTTTGACCTCGGCGGGCGACACGCAAGGGCAGTACGCTATTACGCTGTATTGCGTAAAGAAATACTGACATGGCCCGCAAGCGTGGCCCTAGCCTGTCTGTCGGACGCGGTGAAAAGCGCTCGGTCGCGCAGGGCGCGGGCCTGACCGCCAAGGGGCGCGCCAAGTACAATCGTGAAACGGGGTCAAACCTGAAGGCTCCTGCGCCTAACCCGAAAACCAAAGCCGACAAGGGCCGCAAAAAGTCTTTCTGTGCGCGCAGCCAAGGATGGACCGGCGAGCGTGGTAAGGCGGCTCGTAAAAGGTGGAAATGCTAATGGCCCGTCGTGGATTGTATGCCAACGTCAACGCAAAGCGCGCCCGCATCAAGGCTGGCTCTGGTGAGCGTATGCGCCGCCCCGGCTCAAAGGGCGCTCCGTCTGAGTCGGACTGGAAGCAGTCAGCCAAGACTGCAAAAAAGAGGAAGAAGCGCTAATGCCCTGCGGCAACAAGTCTTACGGTAAAATGGGCGCTAAGTCTGGCAAGCGCAAAAAGTCCAAGCGCAGCAAGAATAAGTCGCGCTAATGGTCAAGCTGCGCACAGCCCGCAAGCGTGGAAAAATCCCGCGCAATATAACGCACGAGCATTACATTCGCTGCGATAACACGGGCCTGCGCGTTCTGTCCGGCGATTCCCGCAAGCAATGGGATAATCAGATCGTCTGGAAAGGCCAGTTTGACGAACGTCACCCGCAAGAGTTTGTACGCGGCGTGGTCGATAACTTTGCGGTCAAAGAGGCCCGCCCCGAAAGCCCTGACTTTGTAACGCTGGCAAGTGTGACTGTGCCGTTTACGTCCACGACCGGCGCTTCAATTGTGTTGGCCACGGCGGATGCTGGATCGCTCAAATACCTGTCGTTTGTGCGTTTCCGGGTCACAGAAATAACCGATACTCTTAACCCTACATACGTTGTGCAGCATAGCGCCGATAACGTGTCTTGGGCCAGCGTTGATGACACGCTTTCCCGGCTGGTGCTGGACGCTGTGCAAAGCGGCGTAACGACGCAACTGCCTGTGGGCCGCAATGCTCGGTACGCGCGCGTGCTGGCGAGGTTTAATACCTCGGTGACGTTTGAATATAGCGCTGAGTTAGACATGCTAGGAGGCAACGCGATATGACTACTTCTGGCGTAACGTCATTCAGCACTACGACCGCCAATCTTATCAAGGACGCGCTCATTGAGTGCGCGGTGATTGCGCCGGATGAAACGGTGCAGGCTGACATGCTGGCCGATGCGCAGCGCAAGCTGAACATGATGGTCAAGCACTGGCAGGTCAGCGGCTATAACCTGTGGACGTACACGCGCGATAGCCTCACGTTGGTCAATAACAAGGGAACGGATACGAACCCGTACACGTTCGGCCCCGGTGGAGACAAGACGTATCGCCCGCTGCGTATCCTGAACATGCGCTATGCCGACACGAACGGCCTTGAGCGCCCTATGACGCAGATCAGCCGTCAAGAGTACGACGAGCAGCCGCTCAAGACCAGCAAATCCTCTCCGACGCTGTTTTACTACGACCCGCGGCTCACTACGGGTGAGTTGTGCATCTGGCCCTTGAACGCCGATGGAGCGGGCGGGACGCTGAAATACACCTACACCCGGACGCTAGAGGATTTCGTCTCCAACTCCAACACGCCTGACTTTCCGCAGGAATGGTACGAGCCGCTCATGTATGGGCTGGCCTCGCGCCTGATAGCCTCTTACCGCCCGCAAGACGTGGCATCTATCCAGCGCCTTCAGGTGGCTGCTGCGCAATCGTTGTCCGACGCGCTGGCGTATGACGTAGAGCCGGTGAGCATGTTTGTGCGGCCTAGCCGGAGGGCGCGCCGTTGACCGAACGCATCCGCCAGAACGTCATTATCCCGCAGGTCAATGAGCCGCTGGGGCTTGTAGACGGCAAGCCGGTATTTCCGACGACTGCATGGCATCAGTATTTTGACGGGCTGTGGAAGCGTTCTGGCGCGTTCAATGACGGCTTGCTCGAAGAAATTATCCGCTCGTTCGTGGAGACCAGCGAAAACCGGGCCGCTATCGAGGCCGTGACGGGCCTTGTACGCTCGCTGGAAGCGCTTTCGCAAGCTAACGCAGACGATGCCCGCCAAGCCGTAGAAAGCGCTGTAGCAGCCGCTAATGCGGCCAGAGACACACTGCGCGCTGAAACCGAGTCCACGATTGCGGCGGCGCTGGAATTGATTGAAACGCAGGCGCGGGTTGCGCGGGAGACTGCGCGCGCGGAGGCGCAGGCTGAACTCGCCGTGGCGCTGGAGGATTCGTTTGCTCGCCTGCGCCGGGTAGAGGACAATCTTCGGGCCGAGGTGGAGGCCACGCTTGCCTCGCTGGGTGAATTGGCCCGCATTGACGCCGCCGCGCGCGCAAACATCGCCAGAGGGGCTATTGGCAACCAAGCGCAGGGATTTACCGCTTCGCACGCCATTCGCACGCTTCCCGCTGCAACACCGACAAACGCGGCTAGTTATACCGCAAAAATCCAGCGCACACCGTTTTTTGCTATTGCCCCTAATAGCGATATTGCGGTGAACGTGTCGTTTCAGTTTCGCGCGCCGTCAGACCTGTTTGATTGGTTTTTTTACAAATACACCTTGCGCCTTGAGCCTGAGGGCGGCGGCACGCAAACATTTCTTACCGCGCCTGTCGCCACGCGGCGTAAGGGTGAATGGGTATCCGGGTCAATGGCTGGCGCAAACTATGACCGCGTGGAGCCGTTTTCATTGCAGTATCAGTTTGCCGACGCGGACATAGCTAGCCCAAGCAGCACAGGGCGCTACCGCATAGCTTTCGACCTTGAGCCTGACAACACGGTAAACGTCGCGTGCGCTGAAGGCTGGGGAGCTACTGTAACCGGCACGTTTGCTTGGCAGAACATTGCCATTCAGGCGTTTGCGCTAAACGATGGACCCGTAGGAGGATAACATGCAGTTCAAAAACCGTACCGTACAAGGCCAACTTGCCTCCACGGCAGGTGCTCTTGTCACCGCAGGCCCTAACGTCACGATTATCATAACGAAAATCGTGTTGTTTGGCGAGGTGGCTGATACCGACATCAAGCTTTACATTGTGCCGAACGCGGGCAGTGCGGGAGCAGATAACGAGTTTTATCGCAACCCGTCGATTGGGCTTGGCGAGCAAGTCAGCGTTCCGCTTACGGGCGTGACTCTGTACGACGAACAAAGCCTTCAGGGCGTCAGCACTACGGCTAGCGTCATTAACTATCTCGTGTCCTACTCCGAACGCACGGGCGAGTAAGATGTACGTCGGGTTCGGGCCGGGCTTTTACGTCCGCTCCAAGTACGGCGCACCGCCGCTTGGTCTGGTCAACCTGTTTGCAGAAGCCGCCCCGAACCAGAAGGACCGGGGCTATACGCTATTGCCCACGCCGGGGCTTGTTATCTACGACGAGTTCACCGCACCCATGCGCGGCATTTTCTATCAGCAGGGCGCGTTCAACAACGATGTGTTCGTAGTGCATGGCAGCACGCTAACCCGTGTAGCGCTGAACGGCACAAAAACGGACGTGGCAACCAACGTGCCCGGCTCTGAAGCCGTGTCGCTGGCGTTTTCGATTATTAACGAATTGATCCTTGTTGCGGACGGCAAGGTGTATTCGTATGATGGCTCCACATTCCAGCAAGAAACGGTGGACGCCAACATTAACTTTGTGAGCGTGGATTACATCGACGGGCGCTTTGTGGTCGTGGGCGACAATAGCTCGCAATTCTACTGGTCCAACGTTCTGTCCACCACGTTTGACCCGCTCAACTTTGCGACTGCCGAGTTCAGCGCTGATGACCTTGTGACGGTTATAGCGCAGCGCAATGCGATTGTGCTTTTCGGAACAAGTGTCGCGGAGGTATGGGTGTCAACCGGAGACGCCAACGCTCCGTTTCAGCGTCAGCCGGGCGTCATTATTGAGAAGGGCTGCATCGGCCCGCGCGCGGCGGTTCTGGTCAATCAGGCGATATGCTGGGTCGGATCAGATGATGTGGTATACCGCATGGACGGTTATCAGGCCACGCCGATCAGCACGCCCGCGATTAGCGAGAAGCTGGGCGCAGTGGACGCCCGCGTCAGCTTTTATATTGAGGACGGGCACCAGTTCTTTCTGGTGAGCCTGCCTGAAACCGCGTATGCGTTTGACACGTCAACGAATGAATGGGCTGAGCGCCGGTCAAGCGGTGTGGATGGCTACAGGCCGTATCAGTATGTGTACCGCGATGGAATGCACCTTGCCGCGTGCCGCTACACCGCGAATGTGTACGAACAACGTACGGACACTTACACCGACACCGGCTCGCATATATTGCGCGAGGCCAGCCTGTTTGTGCCCTTGCAACAGCGAATGTCGTGTGATAACGTAATTTTGGACGGTGCGCGAGGCACCGGCCTGATTTCAGGCCAAGGCGAGCAGCCAATTATTCTGCTGGACTGGTCTGACGATGGCGGCAACACCTACGCCGCACCCCGCAACATCTTCCCCGGCAAAATTGGCAAGCTCGCAACGCGCATGTTCACGACGCGCTGTGGCCTTATGCGCCCGCCCGGTCGTGTCTTCCGAGTGCGCTTTACTGATCCGACCCTGTTCCGTCTGGACGGGATGCGCTTGAACGAGGTGGCTTACTGATGGCTTGGCAAGCTCTTGCAGCACTAGCTGGTCCGATTATTGGCGGAATGATGGGGTCAAGCTCGCAGCGCAGTGCGACCCGTGCGCAACAGCAGACTGCGCGTGAAGGCTTTGCCGCTGAAGAACGCATGGCGCAGCAGAACCTCGCGTTCCAGCGCGAAATGCTCAACAACATGGCGATGGCTAATTTCCCTCGCCAGTCGGCCTCAAACGCCGCATTGCAGCACATTACGGACTTGTACGGGCTGGGCGATATTTATGCTGCGCCTTCGCCCAACATTTTGGCTGGCCCGTCCAACTTTTACCCCGGCACCAACATTCCCGGTGCGCAGGGCATGGCGATTCCGCAGGCGCAGTTGCCGCAAGGTCAATACTCGCAAGTGCCTCCGGGCGGTATGCAAAACCTTCTTGGCTTCCACCCGAATGACCGTGGAGGCATGGGGTATTTCGGCGGTGGCATGTCGCCTGACATGAGGATTTATTGATATGATGAATCCCGCGCTTGACTATCGCCAGCCGGATTTCT
>Ga0307378_10013712_pt1 | contig 10242 bp, 5 predicted proteins | sample UN1MG_FD_202238 | JGI IMG/M metagenome (GOLD analysis project Ga0307378, IMG submission 202238) | Soil microbial communities from Risofladan, Vaasa, Finland - UN-1 | ecosystem: Environmental > Terrestrial > Soil > Coastal area > Acid sulfate soil | place: Finland: Risofladan, Vaasa | collected...
TCTGCTTTGGCTGGCTTTCGACAACGAGCTTATGAATTACATCAAACGAATCGCACGCGGTTTCGAGGTAAATGCTGAGACACTGGCTACCGACATTGTTAAATTGGTAGGGCCGGCCGGTAATTTTTTGGCAGAGCCACATACAGTTGAACACTTTCGTCGGGAACTTTGGTTGCCAAGCCAAATATGGACAAGGCAGAGTTTTGACGGTTGGCAGAGTCAGGGATGCAGCTCCTTTGCCGACCGGCTTACCGAACGTGTCAACAGCCTCATGGTAAAACACACTCCGCAACCGCTTGATGACGCTTTGTCCCGGGAAATCGATCGTATTGTCAAACATGCCGAGCGCGAACTCGGATAAAATCGGCCGCCTTGGCCTCGGCGTTTGCGTTCATTTTGGCCTTTTAAGAAATTGGGTTTGAATTGGGTTGGTTTTTAGGTTGTCGCGCTTCGCTCGCAGTAACGAGTTATATAGCATTTCTACCGTAGGCCAGCTTTTAAATGTGTCAAGTCCTGATTAAAAGTTGTCACATTATTTTTTGTTTTCCATAATTATTTTTCTCTAACCCGGGCCGACGGAGCGGAGCGACGGAGTGATAAAATTAGTGCGAACCGCAGGTATAAATGCGGTCATTCAAATGATTAATGATTATTTACTATTGGTTTTTTTGGATTCCTGCTTTCGCAGGAATGACCCCCATTAGATTATAAGACACTCTAAGCAATGGGGCAGGCAGATTATATAGCATTTCAAAGGACTGCATTCTTTGCTACAGTGTTTGTATGATAGTTGTTGATGGAAAGTGTTTAGAGGGTGTTGGTATTGAGCCTGATATCGTGGTGCCTTTTGACGTGCGTTTTGCCGTAGGCAGGGATAGCGAACAAAAGACGAGATGGTGAAACTAATTGAAGCCTCACACTTATTATTGTGGGAAAATCACAAAAAAGTTACCATTTCGTGTTTTTGCTAAAGTGTGTCATTAATGACACACAGTGGGTCACACATGACACGGTAAATTCAGAAGTAACAGTAACCACAAGGAAACCTTCCGGCTCCAACCCCTTTTTGTTGTAAAAAGTTATGATATTTTATCGAGTTTATTACTCTTTTGGCACGCTTTTTGCACTTAAATAGAGAGTGGAAGAATGTTTTGTGTCGTTTTTGCGCTACGATAAGCGGTAAGAAAGGAAAGACCATGCTTAAGTCAATAATCGCAAAAGAGATACTTAGTAACCTTTTCAGTTACAAGTTTTCGATCATAACGATTCTTTCGACAATATTAATTTTTGTCAGCATATTCGTTATGTACCGCGATTACCGCCTGGCCATGGAGAATTATGAGATATTACAGCAAGAGACTGAAAGTGCTATCGCCGTTATTCGGCCCACATCACTTTCTATTTTCGCTAAGGGCTTAGAAGAGAATTTATGCCGCTCCTATATAAGCGGATTCCTAGGACACATAGACATCAGCACTAAACAAAAATCGGTGAACAATCTTTTCAAGCTTTTTACAGCGCCGGACCTGCTGTATGTCGTCAAGGTCATCTTCTCCCTTTGTGCGATGCTCTTTGCTTTTGACATAGTTTCAGGTGAAAAAGAAACCGGGACACTGCGGCAATCGCTGAGCAACAGCCTGAAAAGGCCGGTCCTGATTTTTGGCAAATGGCTCGGCGGATTTATTAGCTTTATCCTGCCATTCTTCGTGGCTGTTCTTTTAGGCACAATTTTCGTGACCCTATCTCCTATGGTAGATATGAACGCCCAGGATTGGGCAAAGCTGGGGCTGTTCCTCTTAAGCGGTGTGATATATTTAGCCGTTTTCTTCTCCCTGGGGCTGCTGATTTCCTGCCTCACGCACCAGTCTTCCTCATCGCTGGTTATTTCTCTTTTTGTTTGGGCTATGTTGGTCTTTATCGTCCCTAATCTTGGAAACATTCTGGCCCGCCAGCTTGTCCGGATTCCGACGGTCCAGCAGCTTGAGCTAAAGCGTGAACAAATCGATATCAAGACAGGAATCGAGGTCGAAAGGCTGCAGACCGGTTCTGAGAGAATGGAATGCATTAAACGTGCTGAATCAGAAAGAGAAATGCTCACTGAAGATTACCGCAACCGCTTCAATAGACTGGTAAAAGTATCTCAAAATATCACACGAATTTCTCCGGCTGCCGTATTTACCTTCCTGGTGACTGATATTACGGGAACTGGCATGTTAGAAGAACGAAAGTTAAAAAGGGCAGTTTTGGAATACATGGATATTATAGAGGATTGGAATGATGATACAGGCGATAAGCCGTTTTTTAGTTATCGGCGTAGTTCAATGAAAGAAGTTTTAGGCACGGGAGGACTGAGCAATGGTTTAGTTCTCATTTTGCTCAACGTACTGTTCTTCACGGGGGCGTATGTGGCCTTCCTGAGATATGATGTGCGATAATTTTAATCGAAGGAGAATATCAATGTTAAAGACAATTATTGCACGAGAGTTTTTGAACAATATCCTCAATCTGCGGTTTATGATTGGGCTTGTTTTTTGCCTCATTATCACCGTTGCCTGCATTGTAATTTTATCTGCTGATTACCGGCAGGAACTGGCCGATTACAACCTTCGAGTCAATTTGCAGGATGAATTCCTGAGAAATTATGCTACCGAAGATAGATTTTTCCTATCGACTCACGCGCACAAGCCACCGGAACAGTTTCGACCGTTCGTCATTGGCATTCCAGGCAAAGAGAATTCGGAGTCTTTTGATGAAAACCCGCTACCAATACTCTTTCCTCATCTTGATTTTCTGTTCATCGTGACGATTATTATGAGTTTGCTGGCGATTTTATTTTCTTACGATGCTATCGCCGGGGAACGACAGAGCGGTACGTTAAGATTAGTGATATCCAATTCCATATCCAGAACAAAGATTCTTTTGGGTAAATTCATCGGTGGCATCGCAAGCCTGCTAATCCCGTTTATCCTGGCGCTTCTGACCGGCGTACTTTATATTTCCATCAATCCGTCTATCCAATGGGATGGTTCTGCATGGGTGGAACTTGCCTTATTGACTGCAGCTTCGATTACTTTCATCACATTATTTTATCTTTTGGGGCTTATGGTTTCTACGTTTTCCAGATATTCTTCTACTTCGATCCTGAATTGTCTTTTCCTCTGGGTACTGCTGATCCTGGTGATTCCCAATGTATGTCCCTATATCTCAGCCCAGCTTTATCGTATTCCATCGATCAAAGAAATTGAAATGCTGAATGAAGAAATTGGGCTTCATTCTACGAAAGTATATCGGGAACGTATAGACGAAATTGCAAAGAGATTGAAAAGAAATTACGGCGAACTATGGTCTGAATTCGAATCGATGAAATTCGGTGGTATTGGTCGTGTGGGAAGAGTTGAATCCAAGCATCGAAAAGCAGCCCAACAGCGAGCAGAAGCCGATCCCGAATTTAAGGCCATGATGGATGCATTTCGTGAGGAGGCCGAAAAGGCACTGAAATTTGTCCAGAGTATGCCAAAGGAATATGATATGCTTAAGAAAGACCTGGAGACAAAAGCCGCCGCTCAAACGAAGTTTGCTAAAAACCTTGCCTGCATTTCACCTTTTGCAAATTTCGTTTATGTTGCAAGAGATCTGACGGGAACGGGTTTGCGCAGTTTGGAGTACTTTGAAAATACTAAATCCAAATATGAAAAGCTGCTTATAGGATATAGGAGGAGAAAGTTTGAGCAGGCGAGGAAAAACGACCCAACATTTGACGGTTACTCTCTTCTTGATGTAAGTGACCGGCCGCGTTTTGTGTTCAAAGAGGAATCCTTAAAAGATAAATTGAATGCAGTACTGCCTTACTGGGGGATACTCGTTTTGTTTAATGTCGTGTTTTTTGCGGCGGCGTTTGCTGGGTTCATGAGATACGACGTGCGGTAATAAAAGAACTGTTTAATACAAAGAATATTAACTTTTAATACGAAAGGATAAACAAAAATGATTGATTATTGATTAATAGAGATTGCCGCCACCCTACCTTTTCGATTGATTATATTAATTTGTTTTAATTCGTATTGTTTTTATGCCGAACGCTTCAATGTTTACTTGTATTTCATGTTCGGTGAAAAAGGCCCGGCTTTTGTTCTTTTCAACCAGATTTGTTACCTTAGCTTCAGCCACAGAAATGTGAGGTAATGTTACAGTTGCAGTTTTTGATTTGCCCTGAGTTTCAATCAGGCGGATGATTATACCATCGCCGTCCTCGGCCAGTTTCATGGTTGTCAAAAGCACATTGGGCTTATCGACCGAGCAAAAGCTCATTGTATCCGGTGCAAGAGGGCCGTCCTTTTTGCCGCGAACATCATCAACGATAAACTGATTGGCAGCAGACCAGCCGAAGCGGGCGCAATCGCCTTTCTGCCAGCCGCCTTCGTGTGAGGTCAAAGAGTAGTGGAAGAGTATCTCGCTTTGCTGGACAGGCTGGAAGTTCGTCCTGAAATTGCTGCTTATGGCGAAAGCGTACATGTGGCCTTTTGTAACTTGCTGAGGTGTTACGAAATCGGCGCCGTAGCCGGGGGGGTCTATGCCGTGATGTGCCTGCGAACAGTAGTTGGGCCACAGCCCGCCGAACTCGAGCAGATGCGATTCGACCGCCGATAGTGTGATGCCGAATTGCCCATCGGAGACATCCGCCCAGTGCTGGGCGGTATAGTAGTTGGTATTTGAACCGGGGAACTGGTCGCGGAAGGGTTTGATAACAGAGTTGGAACCTTCGTATCTGAAATCAGGTTTGTCCATCCTGAAAGGGAATGCGAAGTAGATTTCCTGCAGGGGCGTGGAGTCTTTCAATATGCGGTTGGCGAAATCGATTCGTTTGGTATGATCGTAGAGAATGATTTCCTGCGTTATCTGCGGGCAGCCGGGTCCCTGGGCTTTTATTATGAGGCTTCCATAGACAGGGCCGGTGCGGCCTTTTTGGACGGTTACGTTAGTGGGCCCTTCTATATTGCCGGTCTGAATCCAGCGCATGACGAACTGGTTGACCTTGTGAGCAGCATCCTGGTCCACAAGCTCGCGTTTCAATTCCTTGTCGAATATACTGCTGATACCTCCGGTTTTGGGGTCGATTATTATCCTGTAAAAGCGGCTCTCCAGCATGTTTGGCCCTGTTTTTATGTTGTTCGATGGGCTGCCGGATGCCTTGGGGCCAATTCTGAAGACCTTATAACCAAGCGGTGGAACATCCCTGGCCACGAAAACCAGATCATGAAGCTCTCGCGGCTCGAACTGACCGCGTGCGTGACGATAAGCCGCGTAAGGAATTGCCGATTGCGGGCCGGCCAGATCGACGTATTGACAAACTTCAGAACCCTGGCTGGTCGTTTGGTTTTCCGAAGAACTTAAATCATAAACTCCGGAACCTGAGTTGCCGAACTTCGCCACTCGTACAATGTCCGTCCTCTTAAACGAAAGCGGATTGAATACTACGATATAATGGCCGTCTTCTTTTCTTTCTATTTTATTGACGAGGTGAGAGATGCTTGCGTTGGTGATTTGCTGCGTTAGTCCGGCGGCTCTGTAGGCATAGTGGCTCTTTTCATTCCATGCCCAGTCCTGCAGTTTGCCCGCCGGGTAGTCCTTGCCCCAGGTATGTTCGTCATAGAGCAGCATATCATCGTTGGCTTTGCGTATATCATCGGCCGGATAGGTAAAATCCCCAGCCATTGAGGCCGCAGTGGCCAGCTTTTCAGCGCTGACAAGCTTCTCATGTGTCAGACGATTAATGGTTGTTTCCTTAGCTGTCGAGAGTGCACCGACAACATAGTCGGTGTCCGGCAGCTCCCCTCTGAATGTGCGAATATCGGAGCATTGTTTCTCCAGTTCCTTGAAAAACATAGTGTTCGTGCCGACAATAAGTTTGGGATAAGCCCATTTATTGTTCCATTGACGAACGATTTCACTGATCTCTATGTCCGGCGGATAATTATCGACACCGTTGTGAATGTATCGCATTACACTGAAAGGTGTATTGTTTTTTTGCATCTTCTCAAGCTCACCGGGGAGCCTGTCCATCACATACTTGTACGAGTGCGGGCCCGTAACATCTCCGAAAAAGCCATAGCTGGACTGGTAGTAAACCAACACGGATTTGCCGTCAGGACCCTCCCAGCGAAATGCGTCCGGTCTGCCGTGCCGGAGGACTGCCGATTCGTCCCAGAAGGTGTGAATGTCATTTCTGCCCCATTCGAAATATGTTGGCAGTCCTGCGAAGAAATACTTTACACCTGCGCCGGCCATTACTGTGGGCAGTCCCCAGCTAAGACCCGGCACGTCGGTGATCGAGCCGGTCAGGATTTGGCCGTCGAATTGACGAGCCATTCTAAATGAAGGATACATAAGGCGAACAAGCCCTTCGTGGCCGCACAGGGCACTAATTTCATTGCCCATAAGGGCCCCGATTTCGATTCGTCCCTGTTTGACGTACTTGCCCAACTCTCCGATGCTTTCTTTGTCTCTTGTTTCGACGAAGTGCTTCATCGCCCAGGCGCCCTCGGCAGTGTAGCGGTACTTGGCTTCGTCCGGCCAGTTATCGGTTTCGCGGCAGAATCGCAGGATATCATCATAAAAGCCGGCATATCTGTTAAGGACGTTTTCAATTGTGTCGGTGTAGCCCAGGTCGTGATGAGTAATAGGGATAAAATATACGTTCCATTTTCTTTGCGGCTGCCAGGTCATGCTGCGGCGGTCTTGTTCTGTGCCTTCTATTGTTAGAATAAAGGTCACAAGCTTGGGTTCGCTGATGTTGGGGAAGGGAAATGTTACGGCCGTTGTACCTTTAGGAACTGTCGCAGAGATTTTTCTCATTCTTCCGCCGGCGATTCGAATTTGCAAAGTGATTTGTACTTCCTCTTGCAGGGGATTATTTATCGTTGCCTCGCCTAATTGGCTGAGAATATTGTCCTTGTGTATAAAGAATACGGTCGGCTTGACGGATGTAAATTTCAATTGTCCTTCGGCGATGGCCGTATTACTGCAAAGGGTGAAGATTACTATTGCCAACAGAGTAAATATTCCTGACTTGATATTTACATTGGAATGATTCATTCTTACCTCCTGACCTTGAGAATTCTGTTCATATTTAATTTTCAACTATTTATAATAAGATGACCTTGATTTATTTCAACTACATTCTGATAAACACGAATGAAATATATGTTGACTAAAAGAAGCAGGGCTGAGGAAAAAACAGTCCCTCTATAATTAGAAGTACATGCACGTTTGATATGAAAAATCAGTTCGTTTGCCGGGGCTCGGGGTACGTAATCCGATATAAAGAAAAGGATTAAATTTTTTTAGAAATTTAGAGATTTGTTCGAAATTACTATCATTTTTTACTGAAAATTGCGCATTTTTCGAAGTGTTGATCAGTGGATGTGGACAGTCAAATAACTACGCGCTTATTCGGGCTCCAGCCATCGGCAGGTCGTGAAATGATCCAGAGTCAAATGTTTCCTTGTAAAAACTCTTTCGAAGCATTTTAGGTTCACAGGCTACATAAATGTAGTCCATTAAAGTCAACATAACCCGGCCAACTAACAATCTAACCATTTCGCCCGGGCGTGATAGGTTCATCTCGACTAATCACTCCGCCAACGTGTGCCTGGCCCTGCCCCGCGAGGCGTAGATTCAGCACTTGGCGGCTGGTTGCGTTATCGTCCGGGAGGAGGATGTAAGGCTTGCTTGCTCTGAGTTCATTCCGTTTTCTCCCCTTGGGCGGCCAGACTGCACCTGGCACGAGACAGCCGGTCCTCCGCGAGTTGCTTGTCGCCTGCTTCCCGATATGCTTCGCCCGCGCGCTGCAAAGTGAGCGCCATGTCATGATAATGTTTCGCCTCTTGAAACAAGGCTGCCGCACGATCAAACGCCGCCGCGGCCTCCGCTGGATTCTTCTCCAGTAAGAGGATGTTTCCGGCGAGTCGCTCCCTGGCGGCCAGCAGTGGGGCATTGGTGATGTGATGCTTGTCCGCCTCAACCAGCGAGGTCCTGGCGCGCGCCGGGTCGTCCTGCTCGCAGGCGATCGTCCCTTTTAGCAGCGCAACCTGAAAGCAATGGCTTTCGTCCGGTAGTGCCAACAGCACCTGGTCGGCCAGCGATAGCGCCTGTTCGAGTTTGCCTTGCCGTTGGGCGACTGTCGCCTCTAACAAAAGCACGTCGGCTGGATTGCTCCCGCTCCGTTTGAACGCTTTTTCGGCTTCGGCCAGCGAGGCACTCGCCTGATCGAGTTGTCCCAGGATAATATGGCACAGCGCGAGGTTATAGGCCGCGTTGCCGATCTCAGTTGCGTCGTCCATGGCGCGCGCCCGGTTCAGTGCTTTCCTGTAAAGATCATTGGCATTGGCAGTTGCACCCTCATCGAATGCGGCGCGGGCGAGGTTGCCGATCCGCGAAAGTTCCTTGTCTTTAGGTGGCACGGTCCAAGTCGGCGAGGTGGAGCAACCGACCAGCGTCAGAAGAATCAGGGCGATGAATAACCTTCTCATGGCAGGACCTCACTGGGTGGAATGCGTGTGTTCGGCTGTCGCTGCTCGATGTACTTGCGGATCAGCCAATGTCTTTCGATCCCTTCAGTCAGTCTCTCCAACTCGTGCAACGTCTGCTGCGTCTGCAAAACCAGCCCAGGGAGATCTTTGGCCTCTGTGGCAAGGGCTTCGCTAACCGCAGACAGATGGGTGCCAGCGACCTGCGCATCTTTCAGAATGGTTTGGAGTTGATCCATGGACACGTTGCCTTTGTCGAGAATGGTCTTCAAATCATCCGCGAGGGCGGGATCGGTCAGGAGCTTGCCGGCTGTTCCTTTGCCCTGCTCGACGCCGGCGACAATGCGATCGAGGCGCCCGATGAGTTGATCCAGGTGCTGCCGTGACTCATCCAGATTCGTGCCCAGCTTCGTCCACGCGACCGCGCCGGCGCTCAATTTCTCACCAAGCGTGGTCCATGTGTCGAGGCCAGCGCTCAGTTTCTCCAAAACAGGCAAGACTGCACTGCGAACATCCTCAATCGCGGTCTCCATCGTGCCTGGCAACTCCCTGCAGATGATGGAGGCATCCTTCTTGGGCAACGGCTGACCCATCCCGCGCGTGATCTCAAAGTACGCATCGCCCGCCACGCCGAATTTCTTTTTGACGACCGCAGACGAATCCTTGCGCACGAATCGGAAAAAGTCGCCACGGATACTCGTCCGGGCTTCCATGCGACCAGTCGCATCGACGATGACATCGGAGACTGTTCCCACGAGCGTACCCAGGAAGTACACCTCTGAGCCCTGCCGGATGCCCGCTGCGCCTGCCTCGGGCAGAACGATCCGCAGCGTGACAGTGCCTCTGAACCAGCCCTGGCTGCGGGCTGCCCACACGATCGCGGCGATCAGCACCACCAAGACGAGGATGACGAATATGCCGGTGATCTCGTTTACGTGCCGAAATTTAAAGCGAGGTTTCATCAGGTCGCCTCTCTTGCTTCTTCCATCACGCGCATCTGCGAGCCGATCATCCGGCACCTCGCAGTGGCTCGCAGCTCAGGATGGCTCCAAACCTGGAGTTCATTAGTCGTCCACAGCACCGCTGCACCACGTTCCCGAGCCTCGCGAACCGTGCTGATAAGTGGCGCAATGACATCAGTGTAAATCCCAACCGTCGGGTTTTCAAGGAGAATCAAGATGGGCGCACCGAGAAACGCGCGCACACAGGCAGCCTTCTGCAACTCCTGTCGTCGCACGCTCGATGGCCTACCACGCGGCAGCCCCGACAGACCGAATACCCGGCAGAGCTGAGTCGCCTCCTGCTCGATCTCCTCGACGGAGCGTCGCGTGTGATGCCGCTGCGCCAGTGTGATATTCTGATCCACGTCGAGAGCACTGAGCCAGCTTTCACCCTCAAAAACGCGCCCTATCCTGCCGCGCTGCGTCGCCACGCGGTCTGCCGCCATCGTTTGCCAGTCTTCGCCGAGGAACGTGACCGTTCCCCGCACAGGTGAGATTAACCCCTCGGCGGCGTCCGCCAAGGGGATGCGGACTTCTTCGTTCTCCAACGACACTACAGTCAGATTACCGGACACGAGAGATAAACTCCAGCTTGAGATGCCCGCTTCGTGCTCGCGGTCCGCCGCGATCATCACGTCGTGAAATCTCAGGATGTCGGCCGGTTCATTCATCATCCGATGTACGTCAAGAGTGACACCCCCGTGGAGATCACAAAC
>Ga0307378_10013716_pt1 | contig 10241 bp, 6 predicted proteins | sample UN1MG_FD_202238 | JGI IMG/M metagenome (GOLD analysis project Ga0307378, IMG submission 202238) | Soil microbial communities from Risofladan, Vaasa, Finland - UN-1 | ecosystem: Environmental > Terrestrial > Soil > Coastal area > Acid sulfate soil | place: Finland: Risofladan, Vaasa | collected...
CGAAATAAAGCTGCAGGCCTTTTTCGAAATCCGCCAACCTTGTAGCCAGGCCAGCTGGCGTTCGTTCCTTCTCGGCAACGACCTCGAAGATCTCTTCGGGTATTTTCTTGCCTTTCACGCGGACGCGGTCAAGCCGGCGCAGGGTCATCTCCCCCGCCGCCATGCATGCGGACAGAGAACCGCAGATAATCCGCGTCTCGTACTGCTTATTGATCCCCTCCAGGCGCGAGGCCAGGTTGACGGCGTCGCCGATGACGGTGTATTCGAAGCGCTCCTGCGAGCCGATGTTGCCGACGATGACCTCGCCGCTGTTGATGCCGATGCGCATGCCCAGGCGCGGCAGGCCGTTCTTTTCAAAATCATCGTTCAAGGCCTGCAGCTCCTCCTGGCAGTGCAGAGCCACACCCATGGCCTGGGCCGCCTGGCGCTCCGCTGGCAGTGGCGCCCCCCAGAAGGCCATGACAGCATCGCCCTCGAACTTATTGACGAAACCGCCGCCCTTCATGATCACAGCGGTCATGCGCTTGAGGTAGGTGTTGAGGATGCGGACCACCTCCTCAGGCGGCAGCTTTTCCGACAGCGTGGTGAACCCGGCCAGGTCTGAGAAGAATATGGTTACCAGCTTCTTCTCGCCGCCCAGGTTCAGGCCGTGCGGGTTCTTCTTCACTTCTGCGAGCAGCGCATCGGACATGTAGCCCTTGAACGCCTTCTCGATGAACTTTTTTTCACGGTGGACGCGCTGGTAGCGATCAAAGGCATCATATCCGGCACAGGAAATCAGGCCTATGAATATCGGGATGAAATCGAGATCGACTCCCAAATAAAACAGGAATAAATTCCCGGCCAGGGTCAGCAGGATAACGCCAAGCGCCAGCAGCAGCTCCCAATGCAGCGCCTTGATCCTGAACAGGGAGAAATTCAGCAGGGCGATCACCAGCAGGACCAGCAGCCACTGCAGCCGTGTGTCGAGAACGCGGATGAAATCACGTTCCAAAAGGTTGGCCAGCGCCGTGGCGTGCAGTTCGAAGCCCGAGCCGGCGGGATTGACCGGCGAGGCTCGGTTGTCAAGCAGTCCCTGGGCGGTCGGACCGATCAAGACGATCTTGTCCTTGAAATCATCAGCCGGGACAACCGCTTCCTCACCTGCTTCCAAGCGCACCTGTGATTGGATCAACTCGGCGATGCTGTAACTCGGGAAACTGCCTTTTTTGTAAAAATTGAGGTTCAATCCTCCGTCGGCAGCAAAAGGAATGTCAGCCAACTGCAATTCCTGATCGACAAACAAGGCCAGGGCCAGGGAAAATGAGGGATAGATACGGCCTTGGTGGCGGAAAAAATGATGCAGGCGGCGGTAAATACTGTCTCGATCGGGATTTTCAGCACCATTACCGCCGCCGCGCAGGACGGCAGTGAATTGCGGAATCGGCAGGAGCACTTCCCCTTCTTTGCCCGGCAGGCGGGAAAGGGCCAGTTCTTTTTTCAAGGCAAATTTTTCCAGATCCGCGACCGCACCCTCCCCTTTTGAAAAAAACAGAGGCATAAAGACCCGGCCCGATTTTTTCATGGCTGCGGCCAGCAATTCGTCTTCACCTCCATACAGGCTGGGTTCGCTGAAAATCATGTCCACGGCGATGGCTTTGGCTCCGGCAGCGTTGAGGAATTCGATAACCCGGGCGTAGAGACCGCGCGGCCAGGGCCAGGGGATATTGAAATTTTTATCGTAAAAACCGAGGCTTTCCCTGTCTATGTCGACCAGAACGATCGGCGACGTAATGGGCCGGCTGAATGTACGTATTTTTTTGTCGTATATTTTATTTTCAAACAGGGGTGAGAATATATTTCCCAGAATGAAAGTGAAAGCAAAGATCAGCGCGGTCGAAACCAGGAAGCGTTTCAATTTCTATGCCGGGAAACGAACCGCTTGAACCTGGCCAGCCGGGAGCTGCTGCCTTTAATCGAACCGGGATCGAGTTGTTTCTCGACATAGGCGATGCGTTTGGAAGCCGACGGATGAGCCGAAAACGCTTTGGCCTTCTTTTTTTCGACCGCTTTTACCTTTTGCAGCATCGCCAGCAGGGCCCGGGTATCGTACCCGGTCGCCTTCAGCAGTTCAATTGCCCCAAGGTCGGCGTTTTTTTCCTGCTTGCGGGAATAACCCTTCTGCAGCAATGTGCCACTGATGTCCATGATCGAATCCTGGAAAATATTGAGCACCTGGCTGCTGGAGCCAATGGCTTCCCCGGCAGCAAAGGTGCCCAGCGCCTTCATTCTCTGCGATTTGATTGCCTTCAGGGGGTCTTTGGCTGCCACATGCTGGATCTCATGAGCCAGGATCGCGGCCAGTTCGTCTTCATTTTCAGTCATATCGACGATGCCGCGGGTGAGAAATATGATCCCGCCCGGGGCCGAAAAAGCGTTGGCCTCGTCACTGTCAAGCAGGCTGAAATGATAGCCGGCGAAGATCTCGGGCCTGGCGCTTTTCAGAGCCAGGACTTTGCCGATCAGGTTCAGGTAGCGGGTAGCCTCGCTGTTTTTCCACAACGGGTACTGGCTCAGGATATTGGCCGCCACCGCCCTGCCGATATAGTATTCCTCTTCTTCACTGATCTTGTGGGCCGCCCCGGAAACCAGCTCCAGGGCTTTTTTGGCCTTGCTCAATTTGCTCAAATTGATGGGCGGTTTCCAGGAGAGTAGAAAAAAGCATAGGCAAATCAATAGTAATTTTTTCATTTCAATTTCCCTTCACGGATGAAAGCGGCCAGCGCCGCATTGGTGATATCCCAGTCCATTACCCAATCCACGTCGGAGAAATTGTAGCCCTTGCTGCCGCGCAGTTTTTTCTCGTTGCCCTCGTTGAAACCCTTGGCGGCCAGGGCCAGTTCCTCTTGGCTTGCTCCCTTTTTCCCGGGAATGATACCGCTCAGACTCGTCTTGCTTTCGGCAACTGCCGTTTGATGTATATACCCTTTCAGCCCGGTGGCATTGCGCACCAAATACCAGTTACCTTGTGTTTCGATCAGCTCCAGTTTTGCTCCCTGTTGAATGGGAGTCAGGCTGCCGGAAAGAAAATCGGGCTTGGCCAGCAGGTTCGACCGCATGACCTTTACGACCAGGACCTTGCCGGCCAGCAGCAGCGCGCCCGTTGCCAAAAACAAGAGCAGCGCCAACTTTTGTTTCATTGTCTTACCTCTTATCCGTTGTCAGCTTAAAAAAAAACCTGGGGAAATTATAATACAATCGAACCGAGATTTCAACCACCTGACCGCTGGTTCGGAGGTTATCTGCTTCGGCCATCGATGACCGTACTTTTATACTCGCCGCCCGGTAACAATCAGGTCTGGATCGCGATGGCAATGACTATGACATAGATCAGGACCAGGGTATTAAATTGCTTTTTCGCTTTCATTCTTATCTTTCCGCTTTTCCAAAAATCAAAACACGCATGAGTATGGTAAACCGGTCGCCCGCAACAAGATCGTGTGTGATCATGATCGTTGCTTCTTCATCAATTCCAGGGCTATTTCGGAACTTTTAATCAAATCGGCCGTAAAGATGAATTCATCATTGGCATGGGGATTCTGCGCCCCGATGCCAAGGTTAATCGCCTGGATTCCCCTGCCGTTCAACGAATTTGCATCGCTGCCGGCCAAAGAAGCTACCGGGACAGGAGTAAGCCCTACTTTTCCCATGACCGTTAAAACATCCTTGTATATTTCGCTCTCCGGAGTGATGTCATAGGGTTTAAAATCCCATTCATCCTTGAATTCCAGCCCGGCCCCCCGCGTGGCGCTTTCTTTTAAAAATATTGTTTTGATGCCCGCGATCACCTCATCCACCATGCCCAGTTCCGCCGACCTCACTTCGCCTGTCAATAGCGTTTTTTCAGGAACCACATTGACAGCCGATCCGCCGCTTATGGTGCCGATATTGACGGTGGTTTTGTCTCCAATTCTCCCTTGCTTGATCTGGCTGAGCGCGAAGGCTGCAATGGCGATCGAATTGATGCCTTTTTCAGGAGCCAGACCGGAGTGGGCGGCGAGCCCTTTTATGGTAACAGTAAAATTTTTTGCTCCGCAGCTTGAATAGATAAAAGCACCCGGGCGTAAGCAAGAATCAAAAATAAAACATTTTTTTATACGGTCAGCAATTTCCAGGTTCAATGAACCAGCCAATGTCGACTCCTCGCAAGTGGTAAAACCGACAGTGAAATCTTTGATGACATTTTTTTCAAGCAAGACTTTTTCCAGCGCATAAAGGATCACTGCGATACCTACCCGGTTATCGATCCCTAAAACGGACGTTCCGTCAGAAGTGATCCGGTCGGCCAGTATCTGCGGATTGACCCCAGCCGTCGGCTGGGCCGTATCCATGTGCGCTAAAAGCATGAAATCCCCGCCACTGCCTACCTTGCATATCAGGTTTCCGGTGTCGCTTCCCGTTTGGATGCATGATTTGTCGAAATAAGGTTTTAAATTTAAAGCATGCAAAAAATCATGGATGTGATCGGCGACAGGTTTTTCATGCTGTGACATTGCCTCGATTTTTATTAACGACAATAATATTTCCAGCAACCTTTTTTGTTTCATGACGTCCTCGCATGAGGTCTCACTTCATACATAGAACATGCGCAGCTGGCGCTCCTGCCCCTTCAGCTCCTGGGCAAGAATATCCTTTTTTTTCAAGGCGATCTCGGTGGCGACGGCGTTCAGCAGCACCGCCATGGCCGAAATGGAGGTGGTGAAGAGGATGTTTTCACGGGGTATCTTCAACAACAATAACGCGATTTCAGATAAAGGCGAAAATTCGTTATCGGAAAAAGTCACGATTTTCAATCCCCGGCGCTGGGCCAGACGGGCGAATTCGACCGTGCATTTTGAATACGGGAAGAAAGAGGAAAAAATGATAATATCGTCCTGGTTAAGGGCCAGAATTTTCTCCTCCACCGGAGTATGCCCCTCATCCAGGCTGTGGGTTTCTTTTTGGATCTGGTTGAAGGTGTAGGCGGCCAGGTTGGCAAAAATGGAGGAAATGCCCACGCCGTAGGTGAAAACCCGCTGAGCTTTTTCGATACATTCCACCAGTTTCAAAAATGTTTCTTCGCTGATAGTGGCCAGCAAGCGGTTGATATTTTTTACGTCCTGGCGGGCGGCCTTGATCAGGGATTTTTTGCCGCTCAGGTCGCTTTTAATTGAAAAGAAACGCTCAACCGGGTTGATGATGTTGTGCATGTGCTCGCTTTTGATCTGTTTCTTGAAATCATAGAAGCCCTTGCAGGACAATTTCCGTGTCAAGCGGGTGACGGAAGCCATGCTGACCCCCGATTTTTTGGCAATGGCCTCAATGGACAGCAGCGGGATCTCCGACCAGTTGTCAAGAAGAAAATTTGCCAGGCGTTTCTGGGTGCGGGAAAAATTCCCCATGCCTTTTTTTATTTCTTCGCGCAAATTTAATTTCATTGTCCGCCCTTTTCCGTCATCTCTATATTCGGATCGCTTCGACAATTGCACAAACGAATCTAAAAAATTCTAATAAAAAGTCCCTTCCCGGACCCAGCCGGGAAGGGACCCAGTAATCGTAGCAAGCGATGTTTCCGCCTGTCAAGCGGATGCGCCTGCGAAAACCCTAAAAATTCACGCGGACGCCGAACTGGAAAACGCCGGGGCTCAACGTGCGCGTGACCTTGCCGAATGTAGCCGATTCGAACACTGCTCCCTTGCCTAAAGTGGTATTGTTGTTGGTCAGGTTGTAAGCGTCGACGAAGAGGGTCGCCGAAGTGCTGCCGTCGGAACCGATCGGGAATTTCTTCTCCAATCCCAGGTTCAGGGTCCAGAAAGCGGGCAAGCGGTCGTCGCCAAACTTCTTGTCTGGCTCGTAGACGGAGAAATAGCCGAGCCCGTTTTTCCTGTTTGCAGACTCTATGTAGGGGGCCAGCACGTAGCCTTCCTGGGCCGCCAGGGCGAGCGTAACATTAATGTTCCAGGGCAGCTGGTACAATCCCGACACCTTGAACTGCCAGCGCGAGTTCACATAGACGCCCGAAGATCCTTTCAACCCGCGGGGCGAATACGGGGCCTCGTTCCAGTAGTCGAAATTGGTCATGTCGAAGGTATCTTCGGCGAATTGTAAATTTTTCCAGTCCTGGTAGATGAACGAAGCGTCGGCCATCCACTTGTTGGAGAATTTCTTGGTCATGGACAGCTGCAGGGCCAGGTAGCGATTGTAGTTCTTCTTGTAATTAGTGAAATAGGTCCCGACCGGAACCTCGTGGCGATCCCAGTACTCGACCGTCTTGCCGTTCACCGTCTCGGTGCCTTTTTTGTACCAGTTGGCAGCGGTTTCGACCGTGCCGTCCTCCATGATGCCGAGCTCGCGGATCTCGTTGTGCTGCTTCTTGTAGAAGCCGGTGACAGAGACGGACAGGTCCTCGGCGAGTTCCTTTTCAAAGCTCAGCGTCAGTTCATCCAGCAGCGGCGTATTGTAAGTGTCAGCAAAGCGGGCGTTCACGCGGCCGGTTTCGTAGTCGGTAGTGGTGCAGTAGTTTGCGTAATAATAATAGTCATAACCTCCATATGCGAGCTCGTGATAAGTGGGAATGCCGTCGCCGTCATCATACCAATAAATGTCGATCTCGCGGAAACCGCCTCCGTTCGGCAGCAGAGGAAGTATCCCACTACCAATACTGAAACGCGAGCCGTAGCGGGCCGCCGATAACTTGATGACGTTCTTGCCGTCGCCGGTGATGTCATAGGAAAGGGAAATGCGCGGCGAAAAGCTCTTGAAATTCGGCGCATTGTATTCTTGGACGGTCAGCGGCCCGAGCCATTCCGGATAAAGTTGGTCGCCGTCGTGCTCCGGGTCGATCTTGTCCACCCAGGTGAAGCCGGGCAGGTCGTATTTGTTGATGCGCGGCGCCTGTGAATCATAGCGTAAGCCAAGGTTCAAGGTCAGGCGCTTGAAGGTCACCGTATCGGAGATGTATCCCGACACGCGCTGCAAAGAAGCGTTGATCTCGTTGTCGGCCTCCAGCCATATTCCGTACGACGAGGTATAGTCGCCGTACCACTTATAGTAGTTGACGCGCTGGTTCGGAGAAAGGGTATGGGAAACCGTGTCGATGTTGTTGTATTCGACGCCGAAACGGAGCTCGTGATCGCCGTTCAGCAACTTTTCCACAAAAAGGTTGCCTTCGAGTTGGGCGTTCATCTGGTCGTATCGGCTGAACCAATCGTTGGCCGAGCCGGTCTGCCGGATGTAGTTCCTGGAGGAGTAGCGCTGGACGTCGTTGCCCACTTCATGGCCGCTGATCGGGTCGAGCTCGGAGCCGTTCGGGTTAAAGTCGCAATCTTGTCTGATCAGGCCGACCTTGGCGCTCAGCATCAGGTTGCCCAGGACCTGCTCCAAGGTGCCGTACCAATAGTAGTTGGGCATGTTCTGGACGCGCAGCGCGTCGGTCGTCACCTGGGCCAGATCCCAGCTCTGGTTCGGCTTGTAAGCCATATTGTACTTCTTGTCGTAGGAAAGGTGTAACTCCACCGAGGTGTTGCCGAACTGGGCGTTGAGCTTGGTGTAGCCGTTTGTCAGCACGGCGGCGCTCTCATCGTTGCTCATCGCGCGAGCGTGGATGTCCTGGATACTCCAGGTGCCGAAGAACCAGAGCTTGTCTTTCTTGATCGGGCCGCCCAGGCTGACGCCGTATTGATACAGGCGGTTGATGCCCGGTGTCACGTAATTGGCGATGGGCGGCGCCTCGGGCGCGTCATGCTTCATTTCCCAGGCCTTGTCCTCGACGTAGAGGTGGAAATCGCCACCCATTTTGTTGCCGCCGCGCTTGGAGACGAAATTGATCTGGATGCCGCCGGTCATGGCGGTGACGTCCATGGCGCTGGTGGTGACCTGCAATTCCTCGTAGTTGTTCACGTCGAGGTAGCCGGTCGACGTGCCGGCGGTGACCATGGAGCTGTTGTCAATGCCGTCGACGCTCCATATGGTGTCCCTGGAGCTGGCGCCGCCGGAGGTGGGGTTCGATTGCTGCGCCGAATCGGAACCGCCGACGTCGGCATTGTTGGCCATGATACCGGGGACCATGTTGAGCACCGACCAGGGGTTGCGGGCGCTGGGCAGCGACTGCAGAGCTTCCTTGGAGACGTTCATGCCCACGGAAGTGCGCCGGGTGTCGACCACGTTGGCCTTGCCCGTGACCACGATCTCTTCTTTGATGGTGGTTGTTTCCATGGGGATGGTCAGGGTGACATTCTTGCTGGCATACAGGTGAAGACCCTTGCGAATGACGGTCTTGAAACCGTCCAGTTCCAACCTCAGTTCATAGTTGCCGGGCAGCAGGCGCACGAAGCGGAAATTGCCCTCCGCCGAGGTCACCGCCGTTTTCGTGCCCAGCACGTCGGCGGTCAAGGTCACCGCCACGCCGGGGATGGCCGACCCGTCGGGCAGGACCACGGTGCCGTAAATGTCAGCCATGGTTTGCTGCGCCGCCAGCCCTGCTGACAGGAATAGTAATGCACATACTAGTGAAAGCCATTTTTTCATCTTTCCTCCTTTGAATTTATTTATTTTTATATTTTTGTTTTTGCCGAGAGATGCAGCCTGGAACATTCATAATTATATGAATAGAATATTTATTTTCAATTGTCAATAGTGAAATATTATTTTCTTTCCATTATAATTCTCCAGGACGTTCAATGAATAATCGATTTTAAGTGAAGGAGGTGAACAATGAAGGTCGGCCATGATTTTAAGACAAAAAGGAGCGGTTCCCGAACCTTGCTGGCGATCGGCCTGCTGCTGGCCGCGGCATTTTCCTCAGGCCTGGAGTCCCAGGAGAAAAAACTGGCCTGGGACCAGAGCCAGTCCGTCTACAACCGGCGCATCCATCCGCAGCAGCCGGCCGCCCGGGTGGACTGGGAAGCGCGGGTCACACGCCTTCTGCGCGAGGAGCCCGGGGACATCGTCGTCACCTGTGTCGGCGACATGATCTTTAACGAACAGATCAGCCGCCTGCGCGAGTCGGACCACCGGCAACTCTTTCGCATCATGCAGGAAGCCGACATCGCTTACGGCAACCTCGAGTTCTCCATCAACGACCATCCCGAGCTCCAGCGGCCATTCTATAACTTCAGGGCGCCTCTGGAATTCGCCTGGGAGGTCGCCGCCATCGGCATCAACCTGGTGAGCCTGGCCAACAATCATGCCTTGGACTTCGGGCCTCAGGGACTCGCGGATTGCCTACGGGCTCTGGATCATGCCGGCATCACCCATGCCGGCGCCGGCCTGACACTGGCAGCGGCGCACGAGCCGGGGACAATGAAGGTACAGAGTCAAAAAACAAGGTTCGCGACGCTCTCCTACATGCGTTACTGGACCATGAAGTACCGCAGCCGCGAAGCCGGCGCCCCCGGCCTGGCCACCATCGACCCGGCGGAGATCCTGGTCGCCGGGGCTGAGGGTAAGGTCGAGACGGTCGAGGGGTTACTCGCCGGTGACGTGAGTCGGATGGAGGACGACATCGTGATGGCCAAGCGGCATAACGACATCGTCATGGTCGCCCTGCACAACCACGACCTCAGCCACCACCGCGCCTACGGCATCCAGGACACGACGCCGGCGAACGACCAGATCATGTATCGCCGGGCTATCGACGCCGGCGCCGACATGGTGATCGGCAGCGGACCGCATGTCCTGCGCGCGATCGAATTTTACAAGGGCAAGCCCATCTTCTTCAGCCTGAGCAACTTCATTTACCAATACCGCACTCCGGACCAGATCCCGATCGACCTGATCCACCAGCGGGACGGCGAGATCGCGCGGCCGACGAATGTCTCCGTGTGGGACCGCCGCGATCCGCCCCAGATCTTCGAGGGCGTCATGCTGCGCCTGACCATCAACAAGGAGAAGCTCAAGCGCATCGAGCTCATCCCTTTCACCATCGACGACGAGGGCCCCTTGTACGGGGTGCCGCGCCTGGCCAGCGATAAAAGGGGAAGTGAGATCATCGACACGCTGCGGCGGCTCTCGCTGCCAGCCGGTACGAAGATCGTTTCCAAGGGATGGTATGCCGAGGTGGAGTTCTGAAACGTCCTCCGGGTCCATCGCCTGCAGCTCCGCTGTCTTTTCATCCCGGCAGATGATATAATTATTCCGCGAGGTTTAAATAAAATGCCCATGAAGTGGAAGCTGACAAAAGTATTTATCTTGATCATTGCGGTCCCCTTGCTTTTTCCAGGCGC
>Ga0307378_10013717_pt1 | contig 10241 bp, 6 predicted proteins | sample UN1MG_FD_202238 | JGI IMG/M metagenome (GOLD analysis project Ga0307378, IMG submission 202238) | Soil microbial communities from Risofladan, Vaasa, Finland - UN-1 | ecosystem: Environmental > Terrestrial > Soil > Coastal area > Acid sulfate soil | place: Finland: Risofladan, Vaasa | collected...
GACGACGATGTACTTGGTATAGGTTTTGCCCAGGGCGTCTTCAGCGACAAGGCCTCTTCAACCTATACCGATGATTATGAGAGTGTTTTTGAGCTTTATTACAGTGCTCAGGTCACTCCATGGCTGACAATCAGCCCAAATGTTCAATATGTCGCGAATCCCGGCGGTAGTGGGGCAGACGGTGATGCGGTCGTACTTGGCCTGCGGGCAAAATTTAGTTTTTAAGTATTAAAAAGTAATATCGTGGTGGTAAATATGTTAATGGAACTTAAAATAATCGGGAGACATTTATTATGCATATGGCTAATGAATTACTATCAGTACCCGTTGCTGCCGGCACGGCTGCAATAGCTGCGGCCGGCCTGGGTTTTGTCTGCAGGAAGGTTCGGCGGATTATCACCACCGATAAACTTGCACTGATGGGTATTTTGGGAGCATTCGTTTTTGCTGCGCAAATGGTCAACTTCCAGCTTCCAGCGATGCCCGGAACGAGCGGACACATGGTTGGAGCGGTCCTGCTGGCAATCATATTAGGCCCGCACATGGGCGCAATAGTGATATCGTCTGTGGTGATTATTCAGTGCCTTATTTTCCAGGATGGAGGCCTGCTTGCGCTTGGATGTAACATTATCAATATAGCCCTTGTGCCCAGTTACCTTGGTTACTTTTTATACAGGATCGTCACAGCTGGTCCGTTCAGCAGTCTGCGGGCATGCGTGGGCGCCGTCCTGGCGTGTGTGATTGCCATGCAGGGCTCGGCCGCTATGGTTCCTGTACAGGCGGCTTTGTCGGGCGTCCTGGCGGTTCCGTTCACAACATTTTTGATAACAATGCTCGGTGTCCATCTTTTGGTTGGTCTTGTGGAAGGCTTGATTACGGTAGCGGTTTTGGGATATCTGCAGCAGGTCAGACCCGATATTGTAGTAGATTCACTGCCGGGCGAAGTCAGGTTGAGTAAAAAGGCGGTGCTGGCGACGTTGGTGATTTTTACTATTGTTATAGGTGCGGGGATTTCTTTGCTGGCCTCCGACAAGCCTGACGGCCTGGAGTGGAGTTATGCTGAAAGACCGGACCAGCCGGATTTTGAGAGCATTATCTCTAATGATAACCCGACAATTGCGGCGGTGGATGAATTGCAGACCAAGTATTCCCTTTTGCCCGATTATTCTCGAAGAAGCTCTGTAATCGGAGACACAGCCCACACCCATGTTGGAGCCTCGGCAGGATGGACCAGCTTTGCGGGCGTGGTCGGCTCCGCAGTAACGATGGCACTGATTTGGCTTATAGCGCGGGTTCTGAGAAAGAAAGAGAGGCTCCATGCGTGAGTCTTAATGAATCCGACCACGAATTGCATACCACAAACCACAAGGTAAGAAAATGCACCACGCACACATAGACAAATTTGCTTATCAGGATTCGCTTGTGCATCGACTGGACAGCAGGGTCAAGTTCATAGTCGTGCTTGTCTTTACGGCCCTTGTCATCTCTTTGCCGCGCACTTCGGTCAGCATCCTGGCCTGTTATGCCGTTGGACCGTTTGCAATTCTGGTGTTAGCCGGAATTCCACTAAGATTTGTATTTAAACACATATTGCTGGTTAGCCCATTTGTTTTAATTTTGGCACTGAGTTGTCCATTATACGATAAGACGCCTGTTTCAGTTGCCTTTGGGCCGTTTCTTTGGAATACTTCGGTCGGCTGGATGCGATGTTTTACTATTCTTGGAAAGTTCACCGTCACCATGCTGGCTCTGATCGCCCTGGTCTCTACCACGCGGTTTAACGATTTGCTCACGGGACTTCAACGGCTGGGGCTGCCCAGGTTACTTGTTATCCAGCTTGGCTTTTTGTACCGTTACATATTTGTTCTTATCGACAGGGCGCATCGCATTTTACGTGCACGGGCCGGTAGGAGATTGCGACGTCTTAAATTTAGGGCGGAACTTAAAATCGCAGCGTCTATGCTCGGTTCCCTGTTCATCCGCAGTATAGACGCGGCCGAGCATATAAATATTGCTATGCAGGCCCGTGGTTTTGATGGGAACTGGCGTACGCTTTCGAAGCTGCAAATTCGCCGCTGTGACCTGTTCTTCTTGCTGGCCGCCGTGGTCTTTATGCTGGGGATCTACTTTTTTCTTAAACCGATTTTACTGTGAGAATTTATGCCGAAAGCAATTGAAATAGAGAGTTTTTCCTACAAATATCCCGATGGTACAACCGCCCTCAGTGACATAACACTAAGCGTCGAAGCAGGCGCTCGGCTTGCCCTGATAGGGCCAAATGGAGCAGGTAAATCGACATTACTGCTCGCAATGGCCGGGTTTGTTAAGGGGACGGGAAAAGTCCTTATCGACGGCCTGGAAATCAACAAGGAAAATCTGAAAAAGATACGTACTCGCCTTGGTTGTTGTCTGGAAAATCCCGATGACCAGTTGTTTATGCCGACTTTGTTCGATGACGTGGCGTTCGGGCCGCTCAATATGGGCCTCGAAGCCGAACAAGTAAAGCAACGCGTTGCCGAGGCGCTGCAGACCGTCGGTCTGGCTGAGCTGGGGGACAAGGCCCCCCACCATCTCTCGGCCGGCCAAAAAAGAGCTGCAGCAATAGCTACGATTCTGTCTATGGCACCGAAAATAATTACACTCGATGAGCCTGATGGCAGCCTGGATCCAAGGAACCGTAACAATCTTGTAAAGCTGCTTAAGGACTTGCCTCAGACCTTGATAATAGCGACGTGTAATATGAATTTTGCGGCTGCAATTGCCAACAGGGCCGCTCTGCTGGATAAAGGTCGGATTATCGCCCATGATGACGCACGAGAGCTTATGTCGAATTCTGAGCTGATGACCGAACACGGCCTGGAGGTGCCACACACAATATGGCAAGGTGACATGTAAAAAGCCCTGTGAAAAATGCGGAGGCTTATTGCATATTGCAGCCCAGTTTGCTATGATAATTTCCCGCAGGAATATAAAACGGAGCGTTAAATTTTGGCCTGTGAGCCGATATCGCTTTCTTTGGCGTAAAATATGGAAACTGAGCTTGTGTTCCAAACCTTGATAGAGTTTTTTAATCAGTCCCTGTGGCAAGCGGAGTCGGCTAAGCCGTGCCTGGAAATCGTTAGGGTGGACCGGCAGGAGACTATCACCTTTGAACAGCTCAAAACGAGGGCACAGGAGTTCGCGATATGGCTCATTCAAACAAGAGATATCCGCATAGGAGACAAAATAGCGATATTGGGCAAGAACCGTGCGGATTGGGATGTGGCTCTTTGGGGGATTATACTTGCCGGCGCTTTGCCGGTACTTATTGACCCCGAAAGGCCGGTAGAAGGCGTAAAGAAACACATCGCTTCCACGGACACCCGTCTGCTTGTTATGGCTGATGATTATCAAGATGCCGATTCCCGGCGGCAGCTTAAAGAGTATACCTTGGGCCGGGGCCTCGGTCTGATTGAAATGACCGTTTATGAAAGAACCGGCTTTGATAGTGCCGCGGCAAATGAATTGCTGAGTAAAATCCACGCCGAGATAAAAGCTGATGACACTGCGGTAATTCTGTGCACTTCCGGCACCACCGGTGACCCTCGCGAAGTTGAGCTTACTCATACTAATCTCATTTCCAATATCCAGGGCACCTTGGAGATAGTGAAAATCACCGGCGAAGACAAGCTTGGGCACGTTACCCCGCCTCATCACTCTTTTGGCCTTACCGTTGGTAAACTGCTGCCGCTTTGGGTTGGAGCAACTAATGTTTACACTAATAAGTATCGCCATGTCGCTCAGTTGATAAAAGAGAAAAGTATAACTATCTTCGTGGGGATACCTGCGCTTTTTGCCGTTATTGCCAAGAGAATTGAAGATGAGCTCGCCAGGCAGAAAGAAAACAGCGTTCTTGTCAGGATTCTTGATAGCTACCTGCCGAGGCTGGTTGGAAAGCAGATTGTCAAAAAGCAGGGCTGGGAGAGTCTTCGCTTTTTCATCTCCGGGGCAGCTCCGGTCCCTCGGTGGGTGCTGGAGGTATTTTGGAGACGAGGTTTGCAGCTTCGCGAAGGCTACGGCACAACGGAGAACTCGCCGGTTTACGGCTTTAACGCCGACCGGCGAAAGGTAGGCTCTGTCGGCAGGCCCATTTCGACCATGCTGGTAAAGACCGTCAATGAAGAAAACGAAACGCTGCGGGCCGGTGAAACAGGAGAGATTGTTCTCGGCGGCCCCTGTATTATGAAAGGCTACTATAAAAATCCCGGAGCGACCGGTGCGGTTGTCAGGACGGACGATAAAGGCATCCGCTGGCTGCATACCGGCGATCTGGGGCACCTGGACGAGGATGGCTGCCTTTATATAACCGGCCGAAAGAAATACCTGATTGTGCTGCCCGGCGGCAAAAATGTTAACCCCGAACTCGTCGAGTCTGTGCTTTCCGGGGCCCAGTATGTTGAAGAGGTATTGGTGGTTCCGGGTTTCGAAGAAGATTCGGCCGGGATAACTGAGGAGGCCGTCAGGGCAATTGTCCGACCGGCATGGGAAAGAATAGAAACCATTACCAACCTCTCCTGCTCTGAATTGGTAAAACAGCCGCAGGTTCTCAAAAAACTGGTCTGGGACAATATCAATGAATGCCAGCAGCAAAGCCGGGAGTTGTCCGGCTTCGAAAAGGTCTCTTCGCATCGTCTGGAAATAAGAATAGAAGAGTTTCAAAAAACCTCGACCGGTAAAATTAAGCGCGACCTTTACATCAAAATGGGGCGGTAGGGATTGGCTTTGTTTGGGTTTGTTTTGGGTTTGAATTGGCTTTGTTTCGGGTGAAATTGGCTTTGAATTGGCTTTGATTGGGTTTGTATTGGCTTTGTTTTTCCCGCGTTCACCAAGTGTCCTATTTTCATAATTCTTTGTTAATGCTTTAATTACGTTCATTTGACTTTCCTGAAAATTGGGTTTGTTTTGTATATTTTTGCTGATAAATTCGTACGTAAGAATTCGTATTTCGTATGTCGTATCGCGTATTGCGGATAGCATCTCGTATTGCGTATAGCGTATTGCGGATTGCGTATTGGCCATTGAGCGATCCCTAACGATTAAATTTTCAAACTGGTTCCCTGCCTACGACATGCAGGGATTCGGGCTTATATAAAAAAACTGCCCCTCTATAAATGCACGGATGTGCGCGTTTGATACGAAAATCGGCTTGTTTTTGACAGGATTTACAGGATTAAGTTGTTGTGGGCAAAGCAGTTAAAATTTTTATATTTTTTTGGGATTTTGGCGGTTACTATGTGCGCTTTTGGTCGCGCATTTTACCTATTTTAACGCGAAAGGAAGGCAACAGACTCAAGACGCAAGACTCAAGACATAAAGACACGAAAAAGGTATTTTATTAGTCAAGAAAAGGCTCAAAATGCATAATAATTCTGTTTTTGTTAGCAAAAATGACCAAAGAAGTGCTTTATAAGCACGTAAATAGCATAGACAAATCAAAAATCAAAATGAAAATATAAAAAATACAATGGGAAAATGGATTATCTCTTTCGGACGAGCAGAAAGCCTTTGACGGTCGTGCCAAGCACAAGCGATATGGCCGCTCCAGCGCATGTAACGAGCATATGCCACGGCACGCCGATTTTATGAAGCCAGGCCCACCGGCCGGGTGGGGCCACGTCAAAGGCAGCCAAAGTAAACTCCTTTTCCGGTGTCGGGCCGAAGTCACAGCGGGGGATATCGGTAACGCACACGTCACGACTATTGTCGAACCACTTGCGTTCCGATCGAATCGAGCGGACCACAGGGATACCCGCATGCGTCGGGCCGTACTCAATCTCCAAGCGCCGGTCCACTGTGCTCTTGCCGTCGTCGTGGGTAGCAGAACTATTCGCGGACTGAAGAGTGCAGTAAGCGTCCAGCCGGAATACCACTGAGCCGTTCATTAAATAGCGGACTTTGGGAGAGACGAAGGAGTCCCGGCAACTAATTCTGACTCGATTCCAACCATCCTGCGTAAACTGCTCGAACGCAGTGATTGTCACATCCAGGATACCAAGAAAATGTGGAAGCATCCTATTGGGGATCCTCAGATATTCCTCTCTGAACTGAGAGGAAATCCTGCAATAGGAATAAGCCAGCCTCGGTATGTCGGAGTGCGGCAGATTATCCTGCGTCCACTGGGAATCATCGGATTTGCGATGCAGAATGAATGATCCTGAGGGAGCAGCAACGGCGACCGTAGCATATCCGTCCTCCTCAATCATCCGACGGTGGCGATCGCCGTCGTGAAACACGATGAATCTCTCGGAGGAGATCTTTTTAATCCCGTCCTCGGAGTAGTAGTACTCGGTCGACTCGATCTCCATCTGAACCTGACGGTATAGGGCTTCGAGTTGCTTCTGTCCGGACAGGTACTTTTCGATAAACGCGTTCCACGCCGCCAAGTCAACTCCTTCGCCCACCTTGACATGTTGGAAGGGATGCGGTTCGCACAGTTCTGGTATTTCCGAAACCTGCTTTTCTACGTCGGCCCAGCAGCGACGATCTAATTCGTCCAGATCAACACCGAGAATGCGCCGGCAGTCGTCTGCAAAGGTCCTGGGCTTACAAGTGGTATAGAGTTCAAAGAGCTTTTTTGGGCCGTACTCCCGGAGGATGAACTCGACCAGGACACCGCCCTGCGTGTAAATACGGTCCTCTTGGTTGTTGTACCAGTAGTCATTTGTCAGCTCCCGGAGAGTCAGTACCTCGTCGTTTCGTTTGAGCCTCCATGCCCGGGCGAGTCTGCTCGGCTCGTAGTCCGACTGCATCACGGCCCAGCCCTCGACGAGGATGTTGGGCGGGGTGTTGTCCGGACCGCAATGATGGTGCAGTACGAAGTGGGCGACCTCGTGGCGATCAATCCAGGTGGGTTCGTTCTGGTCGGTGACGGGGGGGCCGAACGCAAGGCCCTGGTTGTACTTTTCTCCGAGGCCGATGACACTGCCGCGAATCCAGTGGACCTTCGTCTTGCATCGTTGCCCGAGCAATTCTTCCATCTGCTGCACGAAGCGATCCATAGCCGCTACGTCGGCGGTCGGATCGGGCACTTGATCGTAGATCATTACCACGCGTTGTCCCTCGAGTCTGTTGGGATATTTGTATCGTACTATGCCGTCCAACAACGCCGATGCGGCGGGCGCCCCCAACTTGACGACCGGCCCCGGGGCCATGGGTACGGAGCGGCTGTGTCCCACCCACATCCCATAGCTGATATAAGCAGCCCAAAGCCAGATTGGCGTGGTAGCCAGCAGCAGCCAACTGAGCGCCCTAAGTCGTTGTGGCCCTCGTACTAAACGCAACAGCCCGGCCAACACCACTGCCAGGGCTCCGATCAACTGAATCACCAAGAGCGTTGTCAACGGGAGGAAATGTGGGTGCATGACGTGAAATCGATACATGCCCCACATCAGCACTATGCTGCCAAGCCAGGTGAGCCAGACGATAAACGTGATGCGCGATAATGACAGGTGAAGCCACAAACCACCGGTTTTCGGATTCGCATTTGCCATCTTATCTTTCCGGCTGGACGTTTTTACTTAATATCTCTAAAACTTGCTGAACAGGTAACGCTGTGTGTATTTCAAACTCGCTATATCCCCAAAACCATCTTTTGCATGGCTTCTTGCTCTTGTAAGATTTCGAATACATGAGAAATCTACCTTTTATATATTAACAGATGCCATCGCGAAACTCAACGATGACTCTCTAAAGGCCCCAGGCGGAATATGGAAGCATCAGTGTGGTTGCCAATAGGTGCCTTCTCATAGTCTGCGGGGATAAAATACAACAGAACTTGACAAAGGTCAAATAAAAAAGTAGGATGTGAAGGTTATGGAGCGCAGGTCTGAAATTGTTCTTTTGTTGTGCGGGATTGCCGTCGGATTGCTTTCTTGTTCGGCGGTGGCGCGGGGTCAAATAGAGAAGGCAAAGACGGCGATAGAAGCGGATCGGTTTATCGTCGAAGCCGAAGAGGTTGTTACGAGGTACACTTCTGCCAATAATGGTGCAGGGCCTTTATGGTGCTATGGTTCAACGGTTATTGCCCGGCAGGGAAAAGACGTATATCTTTCAATTATAGAAACGGGAAAAGATGTTCCCCTGCTTTGTAACACCAGATGGCAATTGTGGCACCGGTCGGCGAACGGCTGGAGAATCGCTCAAAGTGAGAAAGAATACCGGCAGCGTGAGCCCTGCCCACTGGCAACTTTTAAGGAAGGAGCGGTCTTTCTGTCAGTTAATCCTTCCATCGAGCCGCCCGGTGTTAAATATGGTCGCTGCCGGCCGTTAGTGCTTGAATTCAATCCCCATAATCCTGTTAGTACTATGAAAACGCATCAGCCGGTCTGGGCTGACGGAACTTATTTTACGGACCATTCATACCGTGGCTTTGCCGCCGACGGCGCAAACGGTGAACTGCTGCTGCTCGATATCAACGCGGGAACAGGTGAGCAATTTGTCTCCTACTTTGACAGCAGCGGCAAATGGCATCAAAAGGGAAAAATCAAGTTTCCCATCCGGTCCTGCTATCCACAGGTTGGGCTGCGGGGCCGTGCCGCGGCTGTTATGGCTATTGGCGATATCGTTGAGCCGGTCGAGGAATGGCAAAAGCTCAAATTCGAAAAGCTCAAGCGCAAATGGGATTATGTTTTTCGGCGTTTGTTTTACACTTTCACGCCGGATATCCGGACCGGTGAATTCGTGGCTCCGGTTGAGATTGACACGGTGGAGAAGACCGCCGGCCATATTCAAAATCTTGATCTTTACATCGATAAAACCGGGACCACTCACCTTCTTTATCTTAAGCGGCCGCACCAGTACTCCTTTATCAGAGACAGATATTTTCCCGGCCAAGCTATGACGTCCCATCTGGAATATATGGTCATCAAAGACGGCAAGGTCCTGTCCAGGAGGACCCTCGCCGAAACTCCGCAGGATTCGAAAGGACTGGAGCCGTCGTTTGGCCGCTTCCATATCGACAGCGACAGAAAGCTCTGGGTCATCGCGGCCGGGACGCGCACCGATGGAGCCAAAAGGACTTTTGGGAACTATATCGGCCGAATCCTTCCGGGCCAAGCCAGGCCAAAATTTGTCCGAATCGACCTCAAACATCCATTCGGAACTTTTTTTACAAATACTGTCCGCGGCGGTTCAGAACCTTCTGATGTTATTGACCTTTTTGGCATCGCTGACGATGGTCCGAACCTGCGATATGCCAGAATTCGCCTTAAGAGCCTATCCAAATAACCCGCTCTATCCGGGAATTACTTTTTCAAATTGACCCCGTTAGAGACACAAATGAAAAGATTCTTTACCGGGATGATGCCAAAAGTCTCTAACGGGGTTGACAGACTTGGTGCCTTTTAGTAGAATCCCGCTTCTCTTTGCAAGTGGCTAATTGTACTGAGAAAGTGTAGGAGTAGTGGGATTGTGTGTTTAGTTGGTCATTTTGACCAGCGCCCGGCATGGAAGCTTTTCGAATCGGGTTACACGCTCCAGTAAAGGAACGATATGTATGCTATTGATACTGCTTGACAGCCCTGATGAGGTCAGAAGGCACTTTTATCCTTTGGCATTGAGTCGTCCGCTATGGGCGCTTCGATGTGGGTTCAGCTCGCTTGGAGAAAAACTGGTCGCCAGGGTGGGTGCCGGCGACGTGGCTTATTTCGTGCCTGATTATATGGCCGATGCGTATCGAGCGAAGGTGGACCACCCGGTCAACGATTCATCCGTTCTCGATGGTGATGACCTGCTTATCGTGAACCCACGGGTCAAGGCGGACAGCTTTAACGTGGCGGGCAGCGGTCCCAGTGAGGTCGGCCTGGATGAACAAGGCAGCGTGCTGTATGCCCGTATCTCCAAAGCCGACTTAGCCAAGCTGAATCAAGACTCCAGACTCAAGACTCAAGATTCAACATTCGTTGCGGAGTTTATAGCGGCGGCCAAGGCGAAGCTGCCCAACGTCAGGTCCTCACTGCCGACGTGGAAATACATCTGGGACCTTGTCTTAGCTAATGCAGAGCAGATAACGGCTGACTTTGCAGCGGCGGGGCGAAACGGCGTTGAGGGGAAAGTTGAACAGCCGAACGCCATTCGCGGCAGCAAAAAGGACGTCTATATCGCCCCAGGCGCGACGGTGCATCCGATGGTAGTTATCGATGCTGAAAATGGCCCGGTCTATATAGACCAGGACGCGGAGATATATCCTTTCAGCCGTATTGAAG
>Ga0307378_10013718_pt1 | contig 10241 bp, 17 predicted proteins | sample UN1MG_FD_202238 | JGI IMG/M metagenome (GOLD analysis project Ga0307378, IMG submission 202238) | Soil microbial communities from Risofladan, Vaasa, Finland - UN-1 | ecosystem: Environmental > Terrestrial > Soil > Coastal area > Acid sulfate soil | place: Finland: Risofladan, Vaasa | collected...
TTATGAAATTGATGTGAATTATAACCCGAACCCGGCTCCCCATTTCTTAACCTATAACACGACTAATAAAAACAAGAAATCTGGTTTAGGCTGGGGTAAAGTGCCGTTTATATTGCTCTATAACAACAGCAAACAGACCACAGATTTAGAGCCGATTAAGCGGTATATTGACGCCTATGACGCTGTTACAAGCGGCTTCTTAAACGATATCCATGATATACAGACCGCTATTTGGGTATTAAAAGGCTATGAAGGAACTGACTTAGGCGAGTTTATGAAGAACCTCATTACTTTTAAAGCTATTAAACTTGAAGCTGATGAGCATGCAGGGGCTGAACCTGAACGGCTGGAGATACCGGTCGAGGCTCGGAAGGTGATGTTAGAATTACTTGATAATAAAATATATTCGATTGGCCAGGGTGTTGACCTAAATAAACTGGTCGATAATACCAGTGGAGTAGCCTTAAAAATATTGTTTACCGGCCTTGATATGAAAGCTAATACACTTATCCGAAAGCTAAAGAAGGCCTTTGAAGATTTGACCTGGTTTGTGTGTGAGTATGTTAACCGAGTCAAAAAACTGGGCTATGATTATAAAGATTTTGGCTTTGTTATAAACAAATCAACTATCTACAACACCAAAGAGCTATGCGAGAATGTCGTATTAATGGCTCCGTTTATGTCAAAGGCAACTGCAGTCGCTAATAACCCATTCGTTGAGGATGCTAAGGCCGAAATAGAGCAGATGGAAAAAGAGGAAAAGGCTGAGGTAGACGCTTATGGCGGGAGTGTGAGGAATGGGAATAATAATCAGAATTTACCGGGGAACGATAATAATCAAAACGAAGAAGAGGGAGAATAGATGTTCTGGCAACTGATAATCGGCTATTTTAGTATATTTGCGATGTCAATAATATTATTTATATTCATAAAATGAAGGGGGTAAGATGTCAATATTAGATATAATTGGTAAAAAATTAAAGGTAGCCGGACATTACCATAAAACATTTTATGATGACAAATATCTCAATAAAGAAGGGATATTAGGTCAATGCGATTTTATCACTCAAAAAATAAGAGTATGTAAATATTTTCAACCCAAAAAGGAAAGTAAGAGAAAATTACGATCAAAAACAGACATTGAAAGGACTGTTTATCATGAAATTATGCATGCAATAGATGGCATGTATAACCATTATGGTCTTACGGAAAAAGAAACTGATAGATTATCTACTGGATTACATCAAGTTATGGGCGATAATTTTATTGTTAAAATTAGAAAGGTGTCTAAATGAACCAACCCGAATTTAATACTTACTGGCAGAAGCGGACAGCCTTGCGGTCAACTAAATACTGGCAAAATGCTGATAATGTATCGAAAGCGATACACAAGGCCTATGTCACTAATTATAACCAACTGCAAAAAGAGATGGCTTTAATCTATGCCAAATATATGAAAACTGGCAAGGGTGTCTATCGGGCTGCTTATGTAAAGCAACTAATGACTAATATAGACCCTAACCTGACAAAGTTATGGCTAAAGCAGAATAAAGAAATGAAGGTATTATTCGGCAATACCTATCAAGATGAGTTTTATAATAGCATATTCGATTTAGGCAAGGGCGGCATGGAGTTTACCTTTACGCCGCTCAATAGTAACGCACTGGCAAAAATTCTGGCTTATCCCTGGAGTGGTGCAGACTTCTCAGATAGACTTTGGGATAATAAAGACAAGCTATACCGCAACCTGAAGCAGACAATGACACAAGGGTTGGTGCAGGGTCAACCATACGATAAGATGATTAAGAATTTAGCTGATAAGATGGATGTATCGTATAGGCAGGCTGGGGTATTAGTCAAGACCGAAACGAGCCATTTTATGAATCAGGCTCATCTTGATGGTTATAATGAAGCTGATATAGATAAATATCAATTTTTAGCAACAATGGAAGAAACTACCTGTCCAATATGTGAACAGCTTGACGGGCAGGTATTTAAGATGTCTGATGCTTCGGTTGGTGAGAATTACCCGCCGATCCATCCACTGTGCAGATGCTCGACTATACCAGAAATGGGTCAAAGCCACAAAGGCACGAGAGCCGCTAAAGTCGGTGATGAGTGGGTGGAAGTACCGGAAGATATGACCTTTGATGAATGGCGGGAAAAGAATGAATATGCTTACTTGAATCCGCTGGGAGATTAGTATATAATATTAATTAAGGAGGAGAAATAATGAATACTGAAGAAGCAATAGAATTTTGTAAAAACCAACAAAATTATAATTATAATGGACAAAACGAAGAAATACAAAGGGCATTGCGTATTTTTAATTGTGGGTTAGACGAAGTTATAACCCTTCTTATGCGAGGTAGTGCATTTGAGAAGATGTTTAGGGAAGTAGAAAATATGTATGGAAGTAGTTTAACATGGGATATCGAGCAAAAATACTTCCCATCTGAAATAATTAACAAATAATAATCATGGCAATCCTTGACCCTAAATATCCTAAACAAATCGTATATTATAAGTGTGATGTCAAGGCGATTACATCCGCACTTGACCCTGACGATACCCATTATTATTACAAGGGCAAGTATGTCGGCACGCTTAGGATGTCAACAAAGGCAGGGCAGGTCGGCATATCATTTAAGATAGACGAGAAGCTGCTGGATAGCATGGGCGAAGAGGAATATTGACAGGATAGTTAAAAGTATGTTATAATTAGTAATAGGGGTACACGCATATATGAATCATTATTATGAAATTGCAAAACATGAATTATATAAATCTGCAATAATGAATATTGAAACTGATATTACTTTACCCTTTTTACAAAATATGGAACATAACGATAATTATATATGTAGTACCGTTGAATACAATGGAAAAACTGGTACTATTGTTTTTTACGATATGAGGCAATTTAAAATTGCATTGTTTAAATTAGCTGATTATTTTTATGTAAATTATAGGCGCAAAAAGCCAAGTCACTTATAGGGAGCTAGACTCGATTATAAGGGCAAGGTCGTGGATGGCGGGGAACCGACCCCAAAAATCCATCGCCTAAACATTTTCTAAAAACTAAATAAGTCTGAGAACGCCTAGAGCGTCTTTGATCAAGAGTAAAATCTTGGTTTGAGACGCTCTTTTTTTTGTTTATAACGGCCGCTAAAAGTTCAGGCTAAAAACTGAAGCATTTCGAAAGCAGGACGGTAACCTGTCGAAAAAACTTATCGAAAGGAGATTAGAAGTATGTCAAATGTATTGAAAGAATTACTTGGTGACCTTTACACAGATGAGGTCAAAGCAAAAGTTGGTGATGTGAAGCTAATAAAACTTGACGAAGGAAAGTACGTGCCTATTGATAAATTCAATTCTAAACTTGAAGAAGTTAAACAGCAGAAAGAACAGCTTGACGAGTATAAGAAGCAGTTAAAAGAGATAGAGAAAAAGGCAAAAGGTAATGAAGAGCTTGAAAATACTATAAAGGATTTGAGGGCTGACAATGAAAAGAAAGACCTTGATTATCAGGCAACTATTAAAGCAAAAGACAAAAGTTTTGCCATCCAAAACGCCATCAAAGACGAGCAAGGCAAGAATATCAAAGCTATTTCGGCACTGCTGGACATGGATAAAATCACGGTTGACGATAAAGGGATAACCGGACTTTCCGACCAACTGAAAGCATTAAAAGATTCTGATGCCTATTTATTTGGAGAAGATAAGATTGTTGGTTCACCCGGACATATACCGGAAAGTGATAAAGGAACTCCACAACCTAAAGACTTAGACGCCCAAATAAGAGAGGCAGAGGATAAGAGTGATTTTAAGACATCGATAGCACTAAAACGACAGAAATATGAGGGTGCTAATGAAACTAAAAAATAAAAACATTTAAGGAGTTGTTAATAAATTATGGCTACAGGTTATTTACAAACCCTGCCGAATTATTCAGGTGAATTATTTACTGCTTCAAGAGAGCAGACCCCATTTTTATCTATGATTGGAGGTATTAATGGCGCTAAAGTTACTAAAGCGTTAACTTTCCCAATTACAAGTGAGTATGCAATAACCGCAGTTTCTCAGCCGGGTATTAGTGAGGCCGTTGCCGCTGCCGGACCCCCTGCCCCAGGTAACTTTACCAGAGGACAGGAAGTTAATACTGTTCAGATATTTCAAGAGAGCGTTGACTTATCTTATGTCAAAATAGCTACTATGGGTCAGTTATCCGGATTAAACATCGGCGGGAAACAGAATTCTGTAATGAGTGAGAAAGATTGGCAGATTATGGTTACCCTACAGAAGATTGCGAGAGATGTTGAATATGTATTCCTGCATGGCGCTTATCTTGCTTATGCGACTTCAGCTACCGCATTTACTTCACAAGGTATTGTTACCGTATCAGAAGCTGGGTCAAACACCACAGCAGAAGGTGGAGCTACTTTGACTAAAGCGTTGTTTAATGCTGCTTTAGTTGACGGATATAGCAATGGTGCAAAATTCATTAAACCGGTTATATTCTGTGGAGCGTTCAATATGACTAAATTTTCTGACATCTACGGCTATGCTCCGGAAAGCAGAACTTATGGCGGATTGGCTATCAAAACCATACTAACTGACTTTGGAGAAATGGGTATCGTGCTTGATCCACATTTATCTAGCGATACTATCTTAATTGCTGACCTTGCTGTATGTACCCCAGTATTTTGTCCTGTACCTGGTAAACCCGCATTATTCTATGAGGACTTGGCAAAGGTCGGAGCTGCTGAAGAAGGTCAAATGTTTACCATGTTAGGCCTTGATTATGGTCCCGAATGGATGCATATCACAATGACCGGCCTAGCAACTAGTTAGGGGGTGGCATAAATAATGGATTTAACTCGATTAAGGAATCCCCGACTTAGAGAAGATTTAGAATATTTGTTTGGATCATCTTGGACATACACTGCACTAACAGACACGGTTGATATCGTTGCCACTACTGTAGCTATTACCGGGAACTTAACCGTCTCCGGTTCTATCACCTTTGGTTCTACCGTTGTACCCGAAGCATATACCTATCTTGGTACTTTAACCGTTGGGTTAAACGATACAGGATATGACGTTATATTCTACGGAGCAACCGCAGGAAGCTACTGGATGTGGGATGCGTCCGGCGATGAGGTTATTCAGGTTGGCGCTCTAACTATGACCGGCGCTTTGGCTGTAACCGGTACTTCTGCTCTTACTGGGGCAGTTACTATTGCAGGCGCAGTTGGCATAACCGGTGCCACTACCATGATAGGCGCTTTAACCATTGGGGTAAACGCTACCGGCCATGACGTTATTTTCTATGCTGAAACAACCGGATATAAATTCTTCTGGGATCAAAATCAGGATACTAACGGCGGACTGACCATCATAGGAACGGTTATCGTTGGCGCTAATGATACCGGGCATGATGTTAAATTCTACGGTGCAACTGCCGGCTCTTACTGGTTATGGGATGAGGACGCTGACGGTGTAGTTCAGGTTGGAAGTTTAACTTTAACAGGGGCTGCAGCTATTACCGGGACTGTTGCAATCGTAGGAACTCTAACCGTAGGTGTTGATGATACCGGACACGATGTGAAGTTTTACGGAGCCGGTTCAGGCTATTACTGGTTATGGGACGAGAATGTCGATACCAATGGCGGAATGGTTATTGTAGGAACTTCTAAAATAACTGGTGCTTCAACCCTTATAGGAGCTTTAACGGTCGGCGTAAATGATACTGGACACGATGTCAAACTGTTTGGCGCTACTGATGGAAGTTATCTCTTATGGGACGAATCAGATGACCGGTTAGAGTTCGTTAATGCTTGGATTGAAATGGGTACTTCAGGAAGTCCGACTTCTATTGTTTTCGATGGGAAGAAAGTATTAGGTATCTATACTACCTGTGCATCTACTAATGCCGGGACTTCTCTTGAACCTGTCGTAGTATCTACTACTATGACTGGTGCAGGTCAAGTCGGCGGAAGATCACTCTTCTATATGACAACCAACGTGGCTCTGGGTGGCTGGTCTAATGCCTTAAAGGCTCAAGTAGTTTATGGTGCTGCTGGTAGGACTGCCGGGTTAGGTTCTGCTCTTGTTGCCGAGATGACTTTATCCGCAGGAACTACTCCCGGAACATACGCTCCTTTTGAAATTGAACTTAACATGGGTGCTGCTGGCGTATGCGGAGCGCAGACAAGTCTAATTTATATGGCTGTCAATGACGCTGCTGCCACTACTTTTGATACTGACGGATTCCTGTTTGCTATCAATGGATTGACTAAAGGTGTTGGAGGTCTGTTCCATGCTACTACTGCTACTGCTGCAACTCATGGATTAAGAATATCTGTTGGCGGCGTAGGTTATGACATTTTACTAAAAGAAACTGGAGCAAGTTAAACTAAATAGTTAAACAAAATAAAGGTTGGCGGTGAACCTTAAACCGCCACCAAATAAAAAAGGAGGATTTAAGTAAATGAAAATTAAGGCTGGAGAAATAAGATTTATTAACGAGGGATTGAAGGAAATTTTACAGATTGAATTACCGGTTAAACCTGCATATTGGCTGGCACGCTTTTTAACAAAATTAACTCAGGAAACAGAATCTTTTGAAAAGGCAAGGGTAAATTTAGCTATTAAACATGCAAAGAAAGACAAGGAAGGCAAGCCTGTATATAAGAAGGATAAAGACGGTAAACCTATCAACGAATACGATGTACCTGATATAAATGCCTTTAATGAGGAATTTCTGTTATTAGCTGAAGAAGAATTTGAGATAGATTTTAAGCCGATTAAACTTGAAGCGCTTGGCGATATCAAAATAAAGCCGGTTATATTAGCAAAACTTGAAAAGATTATCGAGATATAACCATGAGAAAACTTAGTTTAGAAGATTATACTTTTTCGGTTAAAAATCAGCAGGGCATTTTTCAGGTTGTAACCTATCCATTCAAGCAGACTCTAATTAACGTGTTAACCCATCCGACCCTGCAGTTAAACGGGTTGGAATTAATGGAAATTGAAGAAGTGTTATTAAAGATTGAAAAGGCATATACGGAAGTTTTGTTAACCGATAATGACTATCGCAAAATGGCTGAACACTTTAAGCGGTTTAGAGGATTTAGTAATAACGATAGAGAATTTGTCAAGCGGTTTTATAACTGTCCGGAAATGCCGGATGACGGTAAAAAAGTTATTGAATTTAGTAAAAATTAAAGGAGGGATAGTAATCATGAAATTTAAAGAAGGAAATATCCCTTGGAATAAAGGTATCTCATTCTCAGAAGAAACAAGACAAAAGATGAGTGAAGCACATAAAGGAAAGGTTAATTGGTGGCTTAATAAACATCATTCAGAAGAATCTAAAAGAAAAATGAGTGAATCTCATAAAGGTCTTCCAAAATCTGAAGAGGCTAAAAGAAAATTTAGTAAGACCATGAAAGGGCATATTGTTTCAAAGGAAACAAGAAGAAAAATAAGTGAAGCCAACAAAGGTATATGCCCTTCAGAAGAAACAAAGAAGAAAATCAGTGAAGCTCTAAAAGGGGAAAATAGTTCTAATTGGAAGGGTGGAATTACTCCACTTGATAAACAAATTCGTACTGATTTTAAATATAGACAATGGCGTTCGGATATTTTTACAAGAGATGAATTTACTTGCCAAGAATGTGGCAAAGTTGGCGTTGAACTTCATGCTCATCATATTAAGAGCCTCTCTTCTATATTACAAAAATATGAAATAACGACTTTAGAAGAGGCAATAGAATGTGAAGAACTATGGAATATAAACAATGGCATTATTCTTTGTGAAGAATGTCATAAGAAAACAAAAAATTATAAAAATAAAAAGATATTAAGAAAGGAGGAATATTGTGGTAGATAAACAAGAGGTAAAAAACATTAAAATCTTCGGTCGGGGTAGACTTTACCGCCCCGACACTGAAGAATATTTTGTCAGATTTGATGAGAATGGTGAGGCTTTGATTTCAAAAGATGAAGTACAGATTGTCAAAAAATACCATCCGCAGGTTAGGTTTGTAGGGCAGAAAGAAAAGCCAACTACACCAACTATTAAAAATTATGTTCAGCCAAAATCTATGAAAGATGCAAAAATGGGTTTTAAAATTCCAATTAAGGAGAGTTGATTATTATGACAGATGTAAAATATTGTACTATTGCCAAAGACGGTACTACTTCAGGCGCTGTTGATTTAGAGGATGCTGAAATATTAGGGCTGATATTACCAGCTCTTGATAATGCTGCATTGACTTTTACAGTTAGTGCGACACTTGCAGGAACTTATGTAACCTTAAAAAGCCAGGACGCTTCTACTGCATTTACTATAACTGCAAGTACCGGAGGCTGTGCAATCGAAAGTAATGATTTAGAGGCATTAAGAGGTTACCGGTTCGTTAAAATCGTAGCAGGGGCAGCACAGACCACAGCAGCACGCATATTTACCTGGTTATTAAAAAAGAATTTCCAAAGGTAGTGATCCATTATGGCTTTAGAACTTGATGAAGTTTTGGGATATTTGAATAACTATTTTGTATATACCTATGCGCCTCATGTCTTTATTGATATTGAATCGGTTGCCGGTGCAAGTACGATTACCTTAGCTGATGATAGTTATGAGTTTACCGACTATGCCCTTGATATTAGGGTGAATCAGTATATCCGTATCGTAGGTACTCGATTAAATGACGGTGTATACAAAGTATCTGTTGTTGGTGATACTTCGGTAACCGTTGATGCAACCTTACTTGATGAGGAATCAGATGAGGATTTAGACTATGTCACCATTTATGAGCTGAATATACCGCAAAAACTATTATCCCTTGTAACTGAAATGATCACTTGGGAAGCCTCTTCATCTTCACCGGTAACAGTTGGGAATATTCAATCTGAAAAACTTGGGCCTCATTCAATCACTTATGCAAAAACCGGAAGTAATAACAAACCCATGACAGTATTTGATACGTTTAACGGCAGATTAAAACGTTGGCGGAAGGTTGGCTGGCAATAAATGTCTGAACTTAGCGATTACATGCTCGATAAGACGGTAAGTCAAAAAAGAAAAGCGAGTAATTCCGGGAACTCTGTCGAGGCGTGGGCTGACGTGGTGGCCAGTTTAGCTATGGCCATATACCCGGCAAGCTCCATGTCTATCGCTAATTTTCAGAGTCCTTATGTCAGTATCAAATTTTCTCATCTCGGTTATTGCCTGACAAGTGCCGCAACCTTTCAAGTCGGTGACAGGGTAGTACACGGTTCAATAATTTATGCAGTCTTAGAAGTGCGTACATGGGATACACTAATCGAACTTAAAATGGGGATTGTCTAATGGCTAAATTTCTGTCAATAGAAGTATTACAAGGCATGGACCTTGCTAACCGATTTAGGCTCATGGGGAATAGGGCAGAAAATGAAACACAAAAGACAGTCTTAAAAGCAGGGCAACTGGTAGGCGGTAAAGGTAGGCAGTTAGTCCATGTGCTTACAGGACGTTGTAAAAATTCTATCTCGACACAGCTACAGGGTGGCAGCCTTCTCACAAAACCATGTTCATTGACCGGCCCGCAGGTAAGTTATGGCGCAGCTTTGGAAGCGAGATATCCGTACATGAAACCGGCACTTGAACAGTCGAGGGAAGATATTAAGCGTTTATTCGGTGATTTAACTATAACGATAGTTAGGGGGAAATAATATGGCATTAGCAACTGCTGCAATAACAACACTTATCGACAATATTATATCAGCACTTAATACCGCCGATATAGATGGCATTTTAGGGGTGTATTTTGGTGACCAGGAAGCATACTCAGCTTACCCGGTCATTTGTGTAGGTGCGCCTCCACTCTTAAATGAAAACTTCCCGGTTATGGCAGGGCAATCAGTAAGGGATGAAATATATAATATTCCAATCCTTTTATATGTCGAATATGCCGATACCTTAGTTAATAATAAACTACTTTATAATTTAACCGGTGCAATTATGACAGCATTAAGGACAAATTATTTAAGCAATTATGTTTATATGATTGAGATATTACAGACCCGTTATGTGTATGCTCAAAAAGGGGATGTGACATTGCGAGTAAGTGAAACAACCATTCGATATACAAAGCGAATCAGTTAAGGAAGGTGATCCTATTGAAATTACAATTTAATAATAATAGCGAACTTTGGTTTCCCGATTTTGGGATATTTAAACCAAAACAAGT
>Ga0307378_10013719_pt1 | contig 10241 bp, 7 predicted proteins | sample UN1MG_FD_202238 | JGI IMG/M metagenome (GOLD analysis project Ga0307378, IMG submission 202238) | Soil microbial communities from Risofladan, Vaasa, Finland - UN-1 | ecosystem: Environmental > Terrestrial > Soil > Coastal area > Acid sulfate soil | place: Finland: Risofladan, Vaasa | collected...
GCACGTGTTGGATCTACTCGGCTCCGTCGAGCAGATCGATGAAGTTGCCGGCGGCGTTCGAACCGATCACCAACTGCTCGAGTGCGCCCACCCCCGCCTGACCGTCGCTGGTTCCCTTCACCACCTGCTGCACATGCAGGTTCTCGAACGACAGCGGATCCAGGTCAGCAGTCTTCCAGACCTCGGACTCCATCGCGAGCTCGCCCTTCCAACGGCCGTGGCCCCAGTCGGGATGGCTGTAGCCGATGCCCTTCATGTGGAACCTGAGCACGGGTTCGAGCTCGATCTCCTTGGTGGTGCCGTCGTGGGCTGCCATGGTGAGTTCGGCGAATCGGGCCCAGCGGGTCCCGGGCAACCAGTCGATGTCCTGGGTCACGTGATGGAAGTGCTTGGTCGCCGGATCCGAAACGCCGGGGACCTCGCTGAGGCTCGCGTACGACGGAACCACGGCCGCGTCGACGTGCCAGGGGCGGCCGTCGGGCTCGAGGAAGAGACCGATGTGCGAGCAGTGGTCGTCCCAGTGCATCGGGTTCCACAGAAACCAGAAGCCTGCGAAGTCCGAGGCCGGGGCACCTGCCGGGTCGGGCTCGCCCACCGGGCGAATGCCCCACGATCGGTCCTTCACACCTGTCGTGGTGCCGGAATCGACCTCGAGCGTCTGACCGTCGAAGCTGATCTGGCCCGACCACCGGCCATACTGCGCGAAGCGGGTGTTGTCGAGCGTGCAGCGGCTGCCCGGCTGCCAGATCTGACGACCCTCCTCGACACACGACGTCTTCGCCGTGAACGTGAGGTCGGCGGTGACGCCGGTCTCGTTGTCGTCGAGCGTGATGTGGGTGACCATCATCGGCTCGACGACCTCGAGCCGGAAGGGGCCGAGTCGGGTGTCGGATGGATCGGCGGGTGACCGACCCGAGATGTGGAAGGCGTGCTGGAGCCCGTCCGTCGTCACCAGGCTCAGCGCCGCGTCCATGACCCCCAGGTGCGGGTAGCGGCCCAATGCGACACCGAAGTAGAAATCGCCACCCTTGTCGATGCCATTGAACCAGTAGCGATCGTAGGCATTGCGATCGTTTGTCGCCGGCTGCGCGATGGGTTCCGGGGTCTGATGGATCGGATAGTCGTCGAACGCGGAGAGCATCCCTCGACCGTAGGCGAGATCGCCCCGATCGCGCTCACGCCCATCGGTGGTTGCTAGGCGCGGGCGAGGAAGTTCCGGATCAGATCGTGCCCGGCGGCGGTGAGGATCGACTCAGGGTGGAATTGCACACCTTCGACGTCGACCTCACGGTGACGGAGCCCCATGATGACGCCGTCGTCGGTCTCGGCGGTGACCTCGAGCGAGTCGGGCAGGGTCTCGGGATCGACGACGAGGCTGTGGTAGCGGGTGGCCTCGAGGGGGTTCGGAAGACCGGTGAAGATGCCCGTGTCGTGATGACGGACGAGGGAGGTCTTCCCGTGCATGACCTGCCTCGCGCGTATCACGTCGCCGCCGTAGACCTCGCCGATGCACTGGTGACCGAGGCACACTCCGAGGACCGGCTTCTTCCCGGCGAAGGTCCGAATCACGTCATTGCTGATGCCCGCATCGCTCGGAGTCCCGGGGCCGGGCGACACGAGCACGGCGTCGGGATCGAGGTCGACGAGCTCGGCGACGGTGACTGCGTCGTGGCGGTGGACGATCGGATCGGCGCCCAGCTCGCCGAGGTATTGCACGAGGTTGAACACGAACGAGTCGTAGTTGTCGATGACCGCCACACGTGTGCTCATGAAGGCTCGACGCTATCGGCCGGGCGAGATCGGGCGTGAAGCGGATTCGTGTCTGCGCCGCTCGATCGCGGGCTCAGGCCGGCGCTGCATCCGAGCGCACCAGCACCGGGTGGCCCAGCGCCGACTCGAGCAGTCCACGTCGCTCGGTGGCGGCGAACAGCTCGAGATCGATGTCTTCGGTGACGTCGGCGACTGCCCCGATCACGAGCCGATCCTTCTCGAGGTCGGCGCGGATGCCGTTGACCCGGCCCGCGTGATGACGGTCGAGGCCGATGGCGATCCGCAACAGCCCGGCAAGCACCTCGACCTTGCGCTGATCGTCGGGGGCCAGCGCGGCGAACTCGATGTGCTTCGGCTTCGGTTGACTCTTGCGGTGGTAGCGGGCGATGAGTGCGATCATCTCGATCTCGTGGTCGGTGAACCCGGTGAGGTGCTCGGAGTTCCGGATCACGTAGTAGCTGTGCTTGTGGTGCCCCGAGTGAGAGATGGCGACCCCAACGTTCGCGAGGAGCGCGCCCGCTTCGAGCAACTCGCGCTCGACCTCGTCGAGACCGTGCAGATCGACGGTCTCGTCGAACAGCTCGAGGCTCAGATGAGCCACGTGAGCCGAGTGCTGGGCGTCGTCGTCCATGAGCTCGACCAGGTGCAGCACGCTTTGTCGACGCAGGTCGTGCAGGTGATGGCGGGACGCGCCGTCGAGCCGGGACGCGAAGTCGAGCAACACGCCCTCCCGCAATGCATCTTCGCTGACCACGATCTCGTCGATGGCGAACTCGGCGACGACCTGCTCGAGGATCAGGGCGCCGGCGACGATGATGTCCGCACGCCGAGCTTCGACGCCTGCGATCGCCCCCCGCTTTCGAGCAGTCGGCGCATCGAGCAGGGCCTCGACGACGGTGGTGATGTCGTCACGGGTGACCACGAAGTTGTTGAAGGTCCTGGGCTCGACGCCGTGCGCGGCCGCGGCGACGGCGGCCAGGCATTCGATGGTCCCCGAGCTGCCGACCGCCGTCTCGAATCCGAGGCGGCGTACCTCGGTGGCGAACGGCAGGAGCGCCGAGCGGATGTGTCGACGGCACTCGTCGACGGCATCGGGATCGAGCGGCTCAGCATCGAAGAAGCGTCGGGTGAGCCGAATGGCGCCGAGGCGCAGGCTCCGACTCGCCAACACCTCGGATCCCGCGGCCACCACGAGTTCGGTCGAGCCGCCGCCGATGTCGCACAACAGGGTCTGCGTGTCCCCGAGAGGAACCGCGTTGCGGACACCGACGTGGATGAGCCTGGCCTCCTCGAACCCCGACACGACCTCGACGTGGAGCCCGGCTTCGGTCCACGCCCGGTCGATGAAGTCGAGCCGGTTCTCGGCTTCACGCACCGCGCTCGTGGCAACGGCGGCGACGCGTGCGCCACGCGAGGTCGCGATCTCACTCATGCGGGCGAGCGTCGCCACGCCTCGGTCGATCGCATCGGGCTCGAGACACTTCATGTCACCACCGCCCGAGCCGAGTCTGACCATCTCCTTCTCCTTGCCGATCACATCGAGCCGACCCTGCCGGTCGATCCTTGCCACGATCATGTGGACCGAGTTCGTGCCGATGTCGATGGCGGCGAGGACGTCATCGGTCACCCGCCAAGTATCGTCCACCACCGTGACATCACCCGACACGCACTCCGACTCCTCCGACTCGCTTCGCACACGGCGGACCCGCTGATGGCGCGACCGAAGAAGTCCGGTGGTCGCGTGACTCCCAAGGGTGGCGGCTCCAAGAAGTCGTCCGTGCCGCCTCCGTCGAGTCGCTACACCCCACCGGTCCCGATCGAGATGAAGGTCTCGCCGAAGTGGATCCCGATCCTGATGTTCACCCTGCTGGGCCTCGGCACCCTGGTGATCTTCCTCAACTACCTCGGACTGCTGCCCGGCGCGACCGACAACAAGTACTTGTTGCTCGGTCTCGGCGGCATCCTCGGCGGCATCATCACCGCCACGCAGTTCCATTGATCCACACGTTGTCCACAGCCCCTGTGGACATTGTGGAGAACTCGGTGAACGGCATGGGTGACCGAAGTTACATCAATGTGACTTTCCCCAATGTCGTCCACAGACTGTGGACGACATCGGTCGGCGTCAGAGGTCCTCGACGGGGGTGACGAGATCCATCTCGTCCATGCAGTGACGGGGCGGGTCGGGCATGGCGTCGTTGGCCGAGGTCATCCGGACCTCCGTGCCACAGATCGGGCACCGATAGGTGAGCCGCACCTTGCGGAGCTCGCCCGGGGGCGGTGGCTCGGGGATCGGCCTCGCCATGCCGCCGAGCATGGCAAAGCCCACCCGGAAGATCAGATAGCCGGCCAGGGTCGCGACGCACACTGCGGCCACCGACGCCGACGTGAACATCAACGCCAGCGCGCCGGCGATCGCCGCGCCAACGGTCAGCGCCGGATGATTCCTCACGCCGAAGACCCTAGATGCGGCCCGTACGACTCCGCCGGTCCGGACCGGCCCGGACTGGACCAGCGGAGGCGCGGACTACAGGACTTCGATGATGGTCGCGTTGGCGAGACCGCCGCCCTCGCACATGGTCTGGAGGCCATAGCGGCCGCCGGTGCGCTCGAGTTCGTTCAGCAGGGTCGCCATGAGCTTGGCGCCCGAACAGCCGAGCGGGTGACCGAGGGCGATGGCGCCTCCGTTGACGTTCACCTTGCTCATGTCGGGGTTGTGCTCCTTCTCCCAGGCCAGCACGACCGAGGCGAACGCTTCGTTGACCTCGAACAGGTCGATGTCCTCGATCCCGAGGCCCGACTTCTCGAGCGCCTTGGCGGTCGAGGGGATCGGGCCGGTGAGCATGGTGATGGGGTCGACGCCGGCGAGGGCGAACGTGTGGAACTTGGCGCGGGGCTTGAGGCCGAGCTCCTTGGCCTTGTCCTCGCTCATGATCAACATGGCCGAAGCGCCGTCGGTGATCTGGCTCGAGTTGCCGGCGGTCACCTTGCCGTCGGGCTTGAACGCAGGCTTGAGCTTGCCCAGGCTCTCGGCCGTGGTGTCGCGACGGATGCCCTCATCTGAGGTCACCATGTCATCGGAATCGATGAGATCGCCGGTCTCCTTGTCGAGACGCTTCTCCTTCACGGCGATGATCTCGTTGTCGAAGCGACCTTCGTCGGTGGCGATGGCAGCCCGCTGCTGGCTCTGCGCCCCGAAGGCGTCGAGGTCCTCGCGACTGAGGTCCCACTTGTCGGCGATCATCTCGGCCGAGATGCCCTGCGGCACGATGCCACCGACATCGGCATAACGCTCCATGACAGCGGGGCCGAAGGGGAAGCTGCCGGGGGTGATCGAAGCGCCCATCGGGGTGGTCGACATGACTTCGACACCGGCGGCGATGGCGATGTCGTACGCACCGGCCATCACGCCCTGAGCGGCGAAGTGGGCCGATTGCTGCGACGAACCGCACTGGCGGTCGACGGTGGTGGCCGGCACGGACTCGGGGAACCCGGCGGCAAGCACGGCGTTCCGACCGATGTTGAGGCCTTGGCTCCCGACCTGCATGACGCAACCCATGATCACGTCGTCGACGAGAGCCGGGTCGAGGCTGTTGCGCTCGACGAGGGCCTTGAGCACCTCCGCGGCAAGGTCGGCCGGGTGCCAGCCCGAGAGCTTCCCGAAACGCTTGCCCCCGGCGGTACGGACGGCGTCGACGATCACTGCGGTGGCCATGAGCTGGCTCCTTCAACGTTGCGAACAAAACTAGACCGATCGGTCAAGTTGAGAGTCTGGCCGGTGCACGTGGGCGCTCGCAACCTCCCGACGTTCTGGGTGCACCAGCGTGGGCTCGCCTGGGTCTGGGTGCTGGGAAGCGAAGGCCCTCGAAGCCGTGCACGCAGAACGGCCCTGCTTCATCGCCGGCACCCAGATCGTCGGGTGAGGCGGGTCAGGCGGGCTCGTCCGCTTTCGGGTCGGGGCGCCAGAAGAGCGCCAACAGGGCGATCGCCCCTCCGAATCCGGCGACGAGAGCGATCAGCAGGCTCGGCGCGCCGACCAGGTCGTCGGTGAGGTCGAAGGCGTGGTCGAGGCTCCACTCACCGGGCGGGATCAAAGCCGTCGCCAACCCGGCGAAGGTGAGGGTCATCACGTACTCGTAACCCTCGCCAGGGCGGAAGATGAAGAAGCCGTTGCTCTTGTGGTTGGTGATCCAGGCGACGGTCATCACGCCGATCACCGCCGCGCCGGCCAGCGGCGTCAGCAGACCGACGATCAGCATCACGCCGGCGGCGAGCTCGACAATGCTTGCCGTCCACGCGTGGAGCTTGCCCGGCCTCATCCCCAGGCTCTCGAACCACCCAGCCGTGCCGGCGATCTTGCCGCCACCCCAGATGTGGTTGTAGCCGTGGGCGATGAAGACGATGCCGACGACGACACGCAGGACGAGCGGTCCAAGGTTGAACGCGATGTCGGCATCGGCTTCGGACACGGCGGCGAGCAGATCCATGCGTGCAGTGTTCCAGACCGGCCCCACCGACCAGCGACAGCCCTGCCCGACGAAGGCAACCCCCACGATCTTCGTTGCTCTGTCGCCAATTATTGGCGGGAGAGCAACGAAGATCTGCGGTTCGCTCGTGTTCGCCCAGGGGTGGGTCAGAACGGGGCGTCTCAGTTCGCGGTGCGGGTGCTCGAACTGAAGTCGAGCGTGAGGCTGCCCTCGTCGTCGCTGATCTCGTACCGCTGCGAGTCGAACGGCACCTGGGCGAACGGGTTGTCGTAGCGAGCATCGTGGCGGAGCGGCACCTCGGTGCCGTCGACGGTGAGGGGGCCGTCCTGGCCGAACGTCACGTTGCCGAGGGTCGGCGACGTGTAGATCACGTCGAATCCACCAGGGAGCCCGTCGGCACGGGCAGGTCGAGCTCGCACGTCGACGGTCGCTGCGACCAGTCCGGCCCGGAATTCCTCGAAGCTGCCGTGCGTGTCGGTATCGCCGACCTCGGTGATCCACACGTTGTCCGGTCCGCCGTCGGCCCGGAGATCGAAGGGCTCGGTGAGACCGTTGGTGAAGATGTCGTCGGGGACCGGATCGACGAACGCTGCCGGGCGGTGTGACCAGATGCCGACGTAGCCGTCTCCCTGCCGGCCGAAGACCCAGCCCGAGTCGTCGATCACGACCTCGTCGAACTTCTCGGTCGGGAAGAAGGCGTGGGTGGCCTCGAGATAGGTGAACATCGCCAAGGGACCGGTGTCGTCCTGGGCGACGGTCGCAAAGGTGGGCGAGTACAGCGAGATCGACATGCTGTCGACCTGCGCCGAGCGGGGCAGCGAGCCCGATCCGGTCCAGTATCCATCGGCGTCGGGGAAGCTGTCTTCGCCCAGGAAGGGCTCGTTCTTCGGGTGCGTCGTGAACACGATCGCATCTTCGGACAGCGTCGCCTGCCAGACGTGGGCCTGGTCGCTGAAGTCACCCTGGCGATGGTCCAACGCCGTCGACAACATCACGTCGTCGGTCCGATAGGTCGTGGTACTGACCTCGGGCAGGAACCCGAATGCCAGCTGCTCGGACAGGCCCGCCACGAAGTCGCGGCCGGCGATCGGGTCGTCGTTCACCGCATCGCGCAGCGGGATGAACGCCGAGAAGAACTGGCTTTCCCACAGGTCGTACTCGGTGAGTGTCTTCATCGTGAGTGGGACGGTCGGCCATACCGTCTGGGCACCCCGCTCCCACCAGAAGTCGATGTTGGCAGGATCGTCGAAGGAGATGCCGTAGGGCTCCTCCGGTGGATCGTCGAGCTCGGCGTTGTTGTCGAGCGGCACACCCATGCGTTCCTTGTCGATGATCGGCTCGGTGCTGGTGGCGATGCGCTCGATCACCGCCGGCAGCTGATACTTCTCGGCTCGGGCGAACAGCGAAGCGCCGGCATCACCCGTCGAGACGTACTCGACCTCGGTGTCGGCGAACAGGAGCTTGGCCAGCCCGAACACGTCCTGCTGGGTGGCAGTGCTCTTGTCCTTCATGTACGACCGGCCATGCGTGGCGCCGAGGTTGCCGTCGTGGAGGTGGAGGGCCAGGTCGAAGGCGAAGAGATCGAGCACCATGGCCGCCCGGTCGGCGAGGTCGGGGTCATCGGCCCACTCGACCAGACTGAGCAGCGGTGTGAAGTCCTTCTGGTAGTAGACGTCCGAGTGCCACTCGGTGAACCCGAAACGCACCTTCTCGTCGAGCCACTCGATGATTCGCTCGGTGGCATCGGCCTTGTGCTCTGCGCCGGTCCGACCGTCGTTGATGAACGTCGCCTCGGGGTGTCGCTGCCCTGCCAGGTACTCGTCGACCGCGAAGATGATGCGGTGGTTCTCTGACCAGTAGTACTTGTTGTCGACCTGCCCTTCAGGAGTCGGCTCGGTGTACCAGTACTCGTAGCCCAGCAGTGCGTCGTCGATCGCCTCGACCGTCTGCGCCGGGAGCTGGTCCTCGGCTGCGTAGAGCAGGTTCAGCAAGTAGAGGACGTCGAAATCGGTGGTGTCGACCCAATTGGCGATCTCGTCGAGCGGTTCGGCGAACACGTCGGGCGTGACGGTCGAGAGGTCGGCCTCGAAGCTGTCGTCGCGCTGCGCTCGGGTGGCATGGTTGAGAACGTTGAGGATGCTGCCCTCGCTCAGCTCGGTGGTGGCGAACTCGAGGTAGTCGTTCTGCCTGGCGGTGAAGGTCGCTGCGTCGACGAAGCCGACCGCCGAGCTCGAGTCGACCGATTCGGCATCGGCCGGCGAGCCATCGGAGTCGGTCGACGAGGAGCAGGCGGTGGCCAACAGACCTGCGACGGCGAGCACGACAACGGTTCTGCGCATCGCGAGATCGTGTCACGAACACGCGAAGTGGCGGCGGGTCGATGAGGAATCTCGGCGGTGTGCTGCGAGCATGGGACGTTCATGTTGAAGGCCGTCGATCTCCTCGTCGAAGTGGCCGGCGTTCCGGTGGTGAACGGCGGCAGCTTCGAAGTGCGCGCCCGGCAGACGGTCGGATTGGTGGGTCGCAACGGTGCCGGCAAGACGTCGATGCTCAAGGTGTTGGCGGGTCAGATGCCCGCCGCCAAGGGCTCGGTCAAGATCACGGGCGGCCTGGGCTATCTGCCGCAGGACCCCAAGGTCGACGACCTGGGACGCACGGCTCTGACCCACGTGCTGTCGGGTCGCGGGTTCGACGAGGACATGGTGCGCATCGAGAAGCTGCGCCTTGCCCTCGAGGAAGATCCGTCCGAGGAGAACATCGCCAAGTTCAGCCGCGCGCAGGAACGCTTCGAGGTCTCAGGAGGCTATGCGGCCGACAGCGAGGTGCGCCGGCTCTCAGACGGACTCGGTCTCGCCGACAACCGCCTCGAGCTTCCCGTGTCGGCGCTCTCGGGCGGAGAGCGTCGACGGGTCGAATTGGCCCGCATCCTGTTCGCCGGTTCCGACGTCCTGCTGCTCGACGAACCGACCAACCACCTCGACATCGACGCGAAGGAGTGGCTGCTCGACTTCATGCGGGGGTACTCGGGCGCCCTCATCGTCATCAGCCACGACCTCGAACTGCTCGACGAGGCGATCACCCGCATCATCCACCTCGAACGGCCCGACGACCTCGGGGCCGGGAGCCTCACCGAGTACAAGGGCACCTACAGCCAGTACCTCAAGTCCCGCGTGCTCGACGAGCAGCGGCTCACCAAGGTGGCGACCCAGCAGGCGAACGAGATCAACCGCCTGAGCACGCTGGCCGACTCGATGCGCGGGCAGACCGCCACGCGCGCCCGCAAGGCGAAGAGCCTCGACACCCGGGTCGCGAAGATGGAGGAGCATCGGATCGACGCACCCAAGGCGGTGAAGTCGGTGAAGGTCACCTTTCCCGACCCGCCACACTGCGGCCGCACGGTGGTCGAGGCCAAGGGGCTGGCGAAGAGCTACGACGACCTCGACGTGTTCGCCGACGTCGACTTCGATCTCGGTCGGGGCGAACGAATGCTGGTCCTCGGGCTCAACGGAGCGGGCAAGACGTCGTTGCTCCGCATCCTCGCCGGCCAGATCGAAGCCGACCTCGGCACGTTCGAGTGGGGTCATCAGGTGTCGCCCGGCTACTTCGCGCAGGAACACGAGATGCTCGACGACCACCGCGACCTCATCTCGCAGCTGCGCGGCGCCGCACCGGACGTCGACGACGTGACCCTTCGGGCGATGCTCGGCGGCTTCGGGCTCGTCGGCGACAAGGTGTACCAGGAGGCCGGCACGCTCTCGGGCGGCGAGAAGACCAAGCTCGCCCTCACCCTGCTCGTCGCCGGGCGGCACAACGTATTGCTCCTCGACGAACCGACCAACAACCTCGACCCGCCCTCACGTGATGCCGCTGCCGCCTCGCTGGCGGCATGGAAGGGCGCGGTCATCCTGGTGAGCCACGACACCGACTTCGTCTCGCACCTCGACCTCGACAAGGTGCTCATCATGCCCGAGGGCACGATCGACT
>Ga0307378_10013721_pt1 | contig 10240 bp, 5 predicted proteins | sample UN1MG_FD_202238 | JGI IMG/M metagenome (GOLD analysis project Ga0307378, IMG submission 202238) | Soil microbial communities from Risofladan, Vaasa, Finland - UN-1 | ecosystem: Environmental > Terrestrial > Soil > Coastal area > Acid sulfate soil | place: Finland: Risofladan, Vaasa | collected...
ACGGGCTCGGCGAGAAGTTCATCAAGCTCAACAAAGTCGGCCAGACCATCGACCTCAACATGATCGACGCGCTCGGCGTCACCACGCCCCGCAGCTACAAGAACATCCCCTTCTACGTGAGCACGCACGGCTACGGGGTGTTCTTCAACCATTCCAGCCTGATGACCTACTGGGTGGGCAGCAGCAGCGCGGCCGACGTGCAGGTGGCGGCGGAAGATGACTTCCTCGACTACTTCATCTTCACCGGCTCCATCAAGGAAATCCTCGCCCGCTACACCGACGTCACCGGCAAAGGCTCCGTGCCGCCGAAGTGGACCTTCGGCTACTGGCAGAGCAAGATCTCATACACCTCGGCCGACGAGACCCTCGAGATCGCCCGCAAACTCCGCGAGCACAAGATCCCCTGCGACGTGATCCACCTCGACACGCACTGGTTCAAGGAAGACTGGTACTGCAACCTGGAGTTCGACGCCAAGCGTTTCCCCGACCCGAAGGCCTATCTCGCCGAGCTTGCCCGCATGGGGTTCAAGGTATCGCTGTGGCAGCTTCCCTACATCCCGGAAGGCTCGCCGCTGTTCAATGATCTGAAGGCGGTCGACGGCTTCGTGAAGACCGCCTCCGGCGAGATCTACAACACCGGCATCTGCTTCACCAAGGGCTTCAAGGGCGTTGTGGGCTGCGTCGACTACACCAACCCCGCCGCCGTGAAGGTGCACCAGGATTACTTCCGCCGCCTGTTCAAGATGGGCGCAATGGTGGTGAAGACCGATTTCGGCGAAGCCGCGCCCCTCGATGGCGTCTACCACGACGGCACCCCCGGCCACCAGATGCACAACCTCTTCCCGCTGGTCTACAACAACGCCATCTTCAACGTTACGAAGGACGAATGCGGCGAAGGCGTGGTGTGGGCGCGCTCCGCCTGGGCCGGCAATCAGCGGTTCCCCCTGCACTGGGGCGGCGACAACAGCCCGAACTTCCTCAACATGATCCCGCAGCTCGAAGGCGGGCTCTCCTTCGGCCTCTCCGGATTCCAGTTCTGGAGCCAGGACATCGGCGGGTTCTGCGGCACCACCAGCGGCGAGCTGCTCATCAGATGGATGCAGCTCGGAATGTTCATCTCGCACAGCCGCATCCACGGGTTCGGCGACCGCGAGCTGTACAAGTTCAGCCCCGACGTGATGCGGGTCTGCCGCGATTTCATCCAGCTCCGCTACCGGCTGATGCCCTACATTTACGGCAGCGCGATTCGTTGCGTGGCGCAGTCGCTCCCGATGGCGCGGGCGCTCGTGGTGGAATACCAGGACGACCCCACCGTGTGGAACATCGGCGACGAATTCCTCTTCGGCGACGCCATCCTCGTGGCGCCGATCGTTGACGACGCCAACCGCCGCCGCGTCTACCTGCCCGCCGGCACGTGGACCGATTGGTGGTCGCACGTCCGCGTGCCCGGCTGCCAGTGGATCACCGTGGCCGCCGAGATCGACCGCATGCCGCTGTTCATCCGCGAAGGCGCAATCATCCCGTTCGGACCCGTGATGAACTACGTCGACGAGAAGAAGACCGACGCCATCGACCTGCTCGTGTCGCTGTTCGCCGCGAATGGCCGGGCCGACCGAAGCGGTCGGAGCACGTTCGACGTGCCGGTGAACGGCACCCTCGTGCCCGTCGAATACGTGGCCGACCGCGGCAAGCACGTCATCCGCATCGGGAAGTCCGACGTGAAGTTCAACGTGGAAGTGCTGGGGCGGGGCGAGGTGACTATCGAGCAGAAGTCTCAGACGCCCCACCGGGGCGTCTCTACGCAGCACGTCTCAGACGCCCCACCGGGGCGTCTCTACGCAGCACGTCTCAGACGCCCCACCGGGGCGTCTCTACGCAGCACGTCTCAGACGCCCCACCGGGGCGTCTCTACTTCAGGTAGTAATACACCCAGGCCGCCAGCTCGCGCTGCACGTAATAGGGCTTGAGCATGAGGGGCCGCGTTTCATGTGCGGGAATGGTACACGCCGCCAGGCCCGCGCGGTGGCTGAGCATGCTGATCCGCGACAGATGGTAGTTGTGGCTGACCATGAGCACCCGCCGCCAGCCGCGCTCGCGGGCGAGCGTCGCGGCGTTGGCGATCGTGGCGGCCGTGTTGACGCCGCGCTCGTCGAGAATGATGCGTTCGGCCGGCACGCCCGCCTTCACGGCGATGCGCTTCATAGCCTCCGGCTCGCCGATCGGCGCCGCAGGATTCCGCCCGCCCGAGAGCACCAGCCATCCGGCCAAGCCGCGCCTGTAGAGATCGCAGGCGGTTACCGTTCGGTCATAGAGCGCGAGCGACGGGCTGCCGTCGGGATACACGCCCGCGCCGAATACGATGATGGCGTCGCCCGGTCGGCTGTAATCGGTGGAACCGAACGTCAGCACCTGGGCCAGCAGGCACAGCCCCGCCGCCCAGACCGCCAGCCCCACGCGCAGCAGCCGCGGCCAGAGGCCGGGCTTCGGCTCCGTTTTCGGGCGGTACGCCGCCCACCACATCAGCAGCACCCCCAGCAGCAGGCTCAGCGGCACCGGAAACGCCGACGTGATGATGCCGCTCGCCAGCAGCCAGTAATACGCCGCCGCGTCGCGCAGGCAGATCACGCCGACGACCCCGACCACGACCCTGATCGGCAGCCGCACGCCGCGCCTCGCCCACCGCCACCCGAGCACGCCGATCACGAAGAACAACAACAGGAGCCACCCGGGCGAGCCGGGCTTGTCCGCAAGGTTGATCCAGATCCAGTTGCAGCCCAGCCGGGGCGAGACGGCGTTCAGCACGAGGTTCAGCCCCGTGAACACCGCCAGGCCGAACACGGCCTGCTCGGCGAGCGTCGTGATGATTCGCAGGATGCGCCTTGCCATGTTCTTTCCCCTTGTTCACCATCCTGGTGCTGACGGCTATCGGCCCATGTATTCTGTCCATCGGCATTCCCGCTGGAGGACTTGAGCAGCCGGAGGTACCAGCGACCTCAGGATTTGCGCAAAGAAAAAACAGAAAGAGGAGAAGATGAGGTCTGTAGACGATCTGTGGACGCAGGTAGGGGCGGGCTGAGTGCCTCGCCGGAATGCTGACCAACGCTGGTTTTGGGATAAACTAGCGAGACACAATCAGCTTGGCGAGGCACGAATCGCCCGCCCTGCTCGGATTGCCCGAAGACTTGGGCCTGCTACCGCTGACCAAGGCTTGAGGCAATCCCACGATTTCCCGTTGTATCCCGAAGACGAAAGGGCGGGCGATTCGGGCGACCGCAGACGGTCGCACCTCAGCCCGCCCCTACGTACCGTCACGCACATTTCACCGTGAATAGCGTTGTTGTGTTGGGATCTGTTCAAGGATGCACGTTTAGGCGATATAAGTGGTTGGTTCATGCGGAACCGTTCGGCGGTTCACACACGATTGGTCCTGAGATAATCGAGAAGTCCAAACGTTTCGCCGCCCCTACGATTGGTCCGCCTCTCATTCCACCCCAAACATCACAATCTCCGCCCCCGGCTTGTCGAACCGTGCCGTGATCCTGGCGCGGCCCTGCTTGTCGAAGCTCACGGATACGCCGTCGGTATGCCAGACGCGCTTGTCGGCTTCGTTGGCGGTGACGCAGGTATACTCGCCCTTGGCGCTGGAGAAGATGCAGACGGCTCCGCGGCCGGTGGCGGCGTTGATCTTCTCGTGGATTTCGGGGCTGCCGCCGACGTTGCCGGATCGGACGGGGCAGCTTTCGGTGATGTCGTCGCGCACCTGCTTGTAGAGGCGCAGCAGCGTGCCGAACGTGGCGATGCCCTCGTCGGAGATGCTGAGCAGGTCGCCCCAGATGCCGTTTTGCCCGAGGATGAGCGATGCGACGTTGATGAGCTGCGAGTCGGCGGGGTCGTCGGGCAGGTAATGCGTGAGGAAGAGCACGGAGGGGATCCACTTGTCGAAGCTCAGCGGCGTGCGGCAGATCCAGCCGCGGGCGGGACCGGGATACACGAAGATGTTCGACCAGATCTCGCCGGCGGGGATGTTGTAGTTGTGGTAGTAGGGGCCGTTGTTGATGAGGAAGTATTTTCCGGCGGCCAGCCATCCGAGTCCGACGAACCGCCCGCCCTCGGTGATGTCGAAATCTACGATTGCCTCGGGGCATGCGGCGCACAATTTGTCGACCACGCGGGCCATGTAGCGGCCGACGTTGAAGGCGTAGTTGTGAGCCCGCTCGCTTTCGCCGGCGGCGGCGTCGCCGTGGAAGTGGCCGGGGCAGTCGCACCCGTACTGCCCGATCGCGTCCCACTTGAAGTAGGTCACGCCCACGTCCTTCACGAGGCGGATGAGCTCGTCGGCGAACGCCTCCCAGTAGCGGCTGGCGAGGCACAGCCCGTAGCTTTCCTCGGTCTCCCAGATTTCCCAGGGTCCGGCGAGGCGGCCCTGCCACGACATGACGCACTCGCGGTGGTTGGCCAGCATCTTGCTGGACGCGGCGGCGACGGTCGGGTTGAACCACAGGCCGAGCTTCATGCCGTAGCCGGCGAGTTTCTCGCGCACCGCCTTCAGGCCGTCGGGAAACCGCTGCGTGTTTACCCGCCAGTCGCCCGTTTTCTCGTACCAGCCGGTGTCGAGCACGAAGACGTCGATCCCCATCCGGTGGGCCACGTCGATCTCGGCGAGCACGCGCTCCTGGTTCATCGAGTCGAGGTACATCTTGTGGTTCCACCACTTGTTGCGTTCCTGCCATGCCCAGGTATTGTAGAAGATGAAGGGCTTGCGGCTCTCGGCGTTCTGGGTGAAGTGGCGGAGGACGAACTGACGGTAGGCAAGGGCGAGCTGGTGCTCGTCGCCGCGGATGTCGGCCAGTTGCATCCAGATCGTCTCGCAGGGATGCTCGGGATCGATGGGCTGGCCGGGGCAGTAGTTGCCTTTCACGGCTTCGACGGTCACGTCGCGCTTGCGGCCGAGGGCGAATTGGACGAACGCGTCGGGCACCTGCGAACCGTGCTCGTAGGCGGCGAGCATGGTGCGGCCCTTGCGCATGCCAATGAGCATCGGCCCCATCGCGCGCAGGGCGTCGTCGAACTGGCTGTCGGCCAGCGGCCGCTCCGACAGCGTGAAGCTGTGCACCATCTCGTTGAATTCGGAGAATCGGACTTCCTTCGCCTCGGGGAAATCGGCGAGCGAGAAGGTGAAGTAGGTGAGTGCGTCGCGGCCGGAATTCTTTGTGAGGCGGTACGTGGCGTCGCTTTTCAGCGTGTAGCGGAAGCGAACGACGGGGCAGCCGGCGGCCACGCGGAAGACGATTTCGAGCGATAGGTTGCGGTCGCCCGCGAAACCGCCTTCGAACGCGTATTCGGTGCAGCCGTTGCCCAGGCGGCGAGGCTCGCGCGCGGGGGCGACAATCCGGAAGGCGGCTCGCTTCGTGCGGCCGTCGATCTCGAACGACGGCGGCCCGATCTCAATCGCCTTGCCCGCCCCCTTCGCCTTCAGCGACCACAGGCAATGCGCCTCGCCCGGAATCCGTAGCGTGAACAGATCCGTCCTGATCTCATCCATGGCGGCCTCGGAAGAAATGATGAATCATGTAGGGGCACACGGCGTGTGCCCCGGGGCGGACGCCGTCCGCCCCTACATCGGGATCGCCTTTTAATGATGAATCATGTAGGGGCACACGGCGTGTGCCCCCGCCTCTTTCATCATTCATCATTCATCATTGGTTCTCTACTTCACCACCTCAAAGACGATCGTATTGGACTTCAAGCTGCCCGTCCACAGCGTCACGAAAGCGTCGTCGGCTCCCAGCAGGTTGATCTTGTCGACCGTCATCCGGTACGACAGCAGGCACTCCTTCTGCTCGCTGTCGTAGCGGGCAGTCATCTCGTAGATACCGGGCTTGAGCCTGCCGGTTTCGATCTGGATGGGCCGTCCGTGGAAGAAGCCGGGCTGAAGCTTCACGTAGTGGGAGAACCTAGGGAGGTCTTCGCTCGGCTTCAGTTCGAGCTTCGGCGAGGCGTGCACCGGCTCGCGCTGGCCGGCCAGCCGGTAAAGCTCGAAGGTGAGCAGGAAGCCTTCCCGCTGGAACTCGCTGTACAGGCTGATGTCGCCCGGCATATCCGACGTCGAGCTGACGTTGGTGATCCGGTAGTCGATCACCACCGGCTCGTTTACGTTGAATACGTCCGTGCGGGGGAGCAGGCTGAGTGCGAGGCACTTTATGTACAGCGACCGCCCCCGCTCGGAGCGCGCAAGCTCATCCTTGTGCCGCTGCAACTGGCTGGTTCCGCATCCGGCGACCAGCAGGGGGAATACCAGCGATCCCGCGATCGCACTCACAAGGATGGATCTCCGCGTCATAACGCATCTCCTTTCCGAACAGGGCACAGGCTGCAGGCAACGCCTGTGTAAACGCAGTGGACCAAGTGGACTCAGTGGACCAAGTGGACTTGTGGCATGCCGCTTTCTTCGGCCCCAAGCCCCAAGCCACCTACTCGATCTTCGGTTTGAAGATTTCGAATCCGGCGGCGCGGTACGCTTTAGCGAGCCGGGCGTATGCGGCTTCATCCGCATAGGTGCCGATGGCGGCTCCGCCGGACCCGGCAAACTTGGCGTGGGCGCCCAGCCGCCGGGCGATCTCGATCATCTCGATATTGCGGGCGCTCAGCCTGTAGAGGCTGCGGCGGAGGTCGAAATTGCGGGACATCAGGGGGCCGACGTCCCCCGGCCTGCCTGCCAGCATCGCCTGCCGGGCCTGTTCCGCAAGGTCCGCAAACTGCCGCATCGCATCCGCCACGTCACGGTCGCCGCGGTCGAATCGCTCGCGGATGTTGTTGTGAAACACCTCCGAGCCTTCGCTCAGGCTCGTGTCGTAGGCAATGAACAGCGGCGGCAGCAATGCCGGATCCAGGGGCTCGTACTGCCCGTAGCCCTGCTTCTCGAGCAGGGTGCGGTCGAAATCCATGTATACTGCTCCCTCGTAGGTCTGGATCACGCGGTCCTGGAGGCCCGCCCCGATGCCGAGCTCGTCGCGCTCGGCGCTGAGGATCAGGCCGGGCTGCACGGGCAGCGGGATGCTGACCTCGTAAAACTGCATCAGCGCCCGGAGCGTCGCCGTCACGATCGCGCTCGAGCCGGCCATACCCACGCGCCGGGGGATGTCGCTCTCGTAGCGGACCGTGAAGTTCTTCGGTTCCAGCTCGATGCCGTTCTGCCGGCAATACAGGGCAAACCGCCTGGTGATCGCCTTGATCAGCCGCACGCCGCCGTAGTAGCCGTCGGTGCGGATGCCCGCCAGCAACTCGTCGAGGCTGGCGTAGCGGCCGCCGTCGTTCGCGCCCGGCAGGATCTCGAGCTCGGGCGATTCCCATAGGGTCACGTTCGCCGCGAAATTGCGGATGATGATCGAGATCGTCTTCCCGAAATAGCCGTCGGACGGGTTGCCGACGAGGCCGGCCCTGGCAAACGCGCGCGTTCGGATGATCATGGAGCGCCTCTCGCTGATCGCGGCGAACGATCTTCACTGTGGTATCCGATTATATCGGAATCCGGGGGATTCGTCAAGGACACTCCGCACGCTGCTCCGTACCCGGCCGTGGCCGGTTCGGCATTGCGTCTTGCGGTGTGGTCGCAGAAAACAGAAAAAAATCCGCTCCATCAGCTTGACATGTGACGATTTACGTGCTACAATATAACATAGGGCTGGCAGACGGTACTGCTGAATTCACACCGGGGGTCATGCGGCCAAATCCCGATTTGAAGAGGGCGAACACAAGTTTCGCCCCTACGTCCTGTGATCACGATACATGGCGTGGTCGCGATGCGCGATGTGACCGCAATATATCGCGCGGCCGCAACGTACACTGTAACCGCAGCACATACCGCGGCCGCAATACGTGGCTTGCCCACAATCAGAAGAACCCGTTTTTCCGGCGAGAAGCCGAGGAGGTGCACAGGCGCAAAATCCGTTCCCTGGTCGTTGATGTGCTTTTTGGGCAGCCTGCTGGGTGCAATCAGGATGTTGCGCGCCAGGTGATTCTTCTCTTGGGCGGCGGAGCCTTCCGCTTCCGCAAGAGCACGTTGACACGTATTGAACAAGAGAACGTTCAGATGAACAACTGGCTCAGGATCTGCATGGTGATAACCGCCGTCGCCGATGCCCCCGCATCGACCGAAGCGTGCGCCGTCTATGCCACCAGCGCCAGCACGGTCACGCTCACCAACACGACCATCAAGGACATCAACCCGACCAACAGCAAGCGCATCGTCTTCAACGAGGAGGGCACTGCCCTGACGGTGGCCAAGTGCACGCTCAATGCCCGTAGGGCAATGCTGAATGATGAGCGGATGAACGCGAAACGACGAGCGATGAACCGTAGGGGCGAACCTTGTGTTCGCCCCTGGATCATCAATCACTGGTTCATCTGAGTCCACTATGTCCATTCAGTCCATTCAGTCCATTTAGACCCTGTATCGGCAATAGCCGGGGAGGTGCGATGGCAGAACACTGCTGGATTTGAGTCGTTCACGCAGTTTCGTGGGCTTTCAACTGACTTGGCAGGAGAATAATATGAGCAGAATCATGATTGCGCTGTTCCTGTGCATTGTGCTGTCCGTGGCTACGCACGCGGAAACTATCACCTGGGACGGCAACGGCAATTCGAACAACAGCGGGAATTGGTCGGTCGCTGAGAACTGGAGTCCCGATAAGGTTCCTGGCGAAGCGGACACGGCGGTTCTGCCGAATGTCACCGCCGGCACTCGCACGGTCACGGTTGACGTGCCGGTGACGGTGGATACACTGAACGTGCAGCAGACGCGCAGCGCTGCCCAGTGCAACAACATCTCGCTGGGCGCCAACCTGACCATCAGGCAGTTGATCCTGGCCGGCACCGAAAACAGGTCCGCCATGCTCCTCAACGGGCACGTCTTCACGTATCAGCAAACCGGCAACACGCTGATGTGGATGACGGGCGGCGCAACCGACCGGATCATCAAGACCGGGACGACGTCGTTGAGCGTGAACTACAACGGCTACCAGCCGTTCTACGGCACGTGGGAGATCCACAACGGCATCGTCAGATTCGGCGGCTACAGCCGCACGCCCAACACCGGCCGGATCAAGGTCGTCAGCAACGAAGACGGCAGCGGCACGATGGACTACGACGGCCACGTCGACGCCCTGTGGCACGCCAACGCCTACACGCTCAGCGGGCCAGGCTTCAACGGCGTGGGCGCCATGCGGTTCCGAACCAACGCCGTCAACCCCAAGCCCGTCACCATTGACGGCGACACAAGCATCGGGTCGGAATCCGGCGTGCTCGGCACCCTCATGGGCGGGCTGAACGGCACCGGCGCGCTCACCAAGGCAGGCCTGGGCACCGTGGCGGTCGGCGGCTCCGGAAACACCTGGGCCGGGCCGACGATCGTGGCCGCCGGCACGCTCCGGATTGCCGCGCCCATTGCCAGCCCCGTTACCGTCCAGGCCGGCGCCACCCTCGAAGGCCCCGCACTGTTCTTCCCCAAGGACGGCGAAGGCAATCCGCTCGTCACCGTCGAGGAAGGCGGGCAATGGATCCCCGGCCCCTTCATCTGGTGGGGCAACGGCGATCCTGCCGCCGGCGGCTATTGGTCCGAACCGACCAACTGGAACCACGGCGCCGTCCCCGGCGTAGGCGATGAAGTCGTCATCGGCTCCACCGACGTCGCACGCATCATCACCGTCGACGTCCCCGCCAATCTCGCCAAGCTTCGCTGGGAGCAAACTGCCGCCGTCAACAACACGCTGGATGTGCTTGCCGACGTGACGTGCGATGCGTTTGAGATCAGCGGCACCGCCAGCCGCCTCGTGATGAACGTCGGCGAAGGCTGCACCTTCGGCTACACCGGCCCGTACTATTACGTCAACTACGCCGGCACCGGCTTCATCGCCAAGAACGGCACCGAAACGTGGTCTATCAACTACTCCTACTATCCGCCGTTCGCCGGCACCTGGCTGGTGAACAACGGCATCTTCCAGCCTTCCGGCTACAGCCGCATCCAGGCCTCCGGCCGGATCACCGTGAATGACGGCGGCACGTTCGACTACCAGCCCAATAGCGACGGCCCCTGGCACGCCAAGGCGTACACGCTCAGCGGCACCGGCTACACCAACCAGGGCGCCCTGCGCTTCTCAAGCAACTCGACGGTCGGCAAGCCCGTCACGCTGGCGTCCGATGCCACCGTCAGAGTAAATATGAACATAACGGGCACGATCGGCGC
>Ga0307378_10013722_pt1 | contig 10240 bp, 3 predicted proteins | sample UN1MG_FD_202238 | JGI IMG/M metagenome (GOLD analysis project Ga0307378, IMG submission 202238) | Soil microbial communities from Risofladan, Vaasa, Finland - UN-1 | ecosystem: Environmental > Terrestrial > Soil > Coastal area > Acid sulfate soil | place: Finland: Risofladan, Vaasa | collected...
TGGCGAGTGTAATCCATAATTTCTGTTTCATAGTCCGGATACACTACGAAATCCTCCTTCAACAGGCAATCACTTTCATCCGCGACGACCTTATGTCACTGTTGTAGAAGGAGTTATGTGGGGATAATATTTGCACCCTACGGGGACGAGGTTATTCGGGTGGACAGTGGCTGATTTGCGTGCCGACCCGTGGCTATTTTACATGCTGATTACCATGCGGGTTCTCGCCGGTAAATCTCCAACCTCCACAACGGCTGGGTGCTCCTTGCCGTCATCGACCAGGTGAATGCTTCTGTCGTGTTGCTCGACGCCGTCGAGAACCACGCGATGGACCTGCGTCGCCCGTTCGCCCATCTTGACCACGCGGATGTGGTAGAACGTATTGCGGTAGCGGTAATGCAGGGTGTACTCGTTCCATTCCGCGGGCAAGAGCGGCAAGAAGGTCAACGTATCGACCTCAAGCCGGAGCCCCAGCAGATCCTCCACGAGAAGCCGATACATCCAGCCGGCTGATCCGGTGTACCAGGTCCAGCCTCCCTGGCCTTCGTGCCCCTTGGCGCTATAAACGTCCGCCGCCACCACGTAGGGCTCGACCTTGTACTTCGATGCCCGTTCGGGCGAGTCGGCATGACGAATGGGATTAAGCAGTGAGAACAGCCGCCACGCCTCTTGGGCATTGCCAAGCCGGGCCACAGCCATGACGGCCCAGACCGCGGCATGGGTGTATTGCCCACCATTCTCTCGAACGCCGGGGACATAGCCCCGGATGTAGCCGGGGTCCATCTCCGTACCGTCGAACGGCGGCTCGAACAAGCGGATCATCGCCGCATGAGGATCGACCAGCCGCTCCAGCGAAGCCTCCAGTGCCTGCTGCGACCGATGGGGATCGGCCGCCCCGCTGATGACCGCCCAGACCTGTGGCAGCAGGTCGATCTGGCAGTGGCTGTTCTGCGCCGAACCCAGGGGCAGGCCATCATCGAAAAACGCTCGCAAGTACCAGCGGCCATCCCAGGCGCTGGCATCGATTCTCTCGCTCAAGCCGCGAGCTTCGGAGTGGCATTTCTCGGCGTAGGCATGGTCGCCCCGCCTCTGGGCCAGCTTGGCAAAGGAGTCCAGCACGTCATGGAGGAAGAACCCCAGCCAGACGCTCTCGCCCGATCCCTGGTGGCCGACGCGGTTCATCCCGTCGTTCCAGTCTCCGCATCCCATCAGCGGGAGCCCGTGGGTTCCGTACCGCATGCCACGATCCAGCGCGCGAACACAATGATCCCAGAGGGTGGCGCGGCGGTCGGAGACGCGAGGCAGGCCATAGCGGCTTTTCTCCCCCGGCTCCAGTGGCGCCGCATCGAGGAATGCGGTCTGTTCGTCCAGGATGCCGGTGTCGCCCGTCACGGCGACGTACCGGCAGACCGCGTAGGGCAGCCAGAGGTAATCGTCCGAGATGCGCGTGCGTACGCCGCGGCCCGACGGCGGATGCCACCAGTGCTGGACATCTCCATTCTGGAACTGGCGGCTGGAGGACAGGACCAGGTGCTGCCGCGTGAGCCACGGACACTCGTACAGGAGCGCTAGGGAGTCCTGCAACTGGTCCCGGAAGCCGTAGGCGCCGCCCGATTGGTAGAATCCACTACGTCCCCAGAGACGAGAGGCCAAGGTCTGGTACAACAGCCAATGATTGACCAGCAGGTTTACGGACGCATCGGGCGTCTCGACGCAGACTCGGCCAAGATTGCGTTTCCAGAATTCCCAAACCTCTTCCAGCATGCGTCGGGCTCCGTCAACGCTGCCATACTGTGCTAGCAAGGATCTCGCCTGGTGCTCGTTGTCGGCCGCGCCGAGCACGAAAACGACCTGCGTCTGTTCTTCGGGCGGGATGTCAATATAGGCCTGTATCGCCGCGCAGGGGTCGACGCCGCTGCCGACCCGGTTGGAGAGCTCCTTCCGGGCCATGGCTGCGGGTGCTGCGGGCGAACCGTTGCGCCCCAGGAACTCGGTACGGCGGCTCGTGATCGTTCGTTGGGGATGGCTGCAATGCAGAAAGGCGACGGCGCCGCTAAAGTCCAGGCCGTAGGCGTTCGACGCGAAAATGGCCCCGGTCTGTGGATCGAGCCGGGTCACCACATGCATGGCGTTGTGCTGGCGGCTCTCGCCCAGGACCCATTCAACATAGCCGGTCAGGCTCACCCGACGGTGGCGGCTGCTCAGGTTCCGGATGCTAACGGCGATGAACTTCAGGGGAGCCTCCGGCGCCACGTACATGAAGATCTCTGTGGAGATGCCTTCTTCGCTGTGCTCGAAAGCCGTGTACCCCAGTCCGTGTCGTGAAACGTATGCGGTACGGCCTCGGGCCGGCCCGGGCATCGGCGACCAGAAGACGCCGCTCTCCTCGTCGCGGAGATAGAAGCATTCGCCGCTGACGTCGCTGACAGCGTCGTTGTACCAGGGCGTTAGCCGAAACTCGTGCGCGTTCTGGTACCACGTATAGGCCGCCCCGGATTCGCTAACGACCGAACCGAAGTTGGGATTGGCCAGGACATTGACCCACGGCGCGGGCGTGACCACACCAGGTTCCAGGACGACGACGTACTCGCGGCCGTCCGTCGTGAATCCGCCCCAGCCGTTGAAGAACATCAGGTCGCGACGCGGCAGCTCGCCGGTCTCACGCGATGGTCGCTCGGGCTCTCGTGTCGGCTTGAGCGGGAGCGCCTCCCACTCGGGGAGCACCTGCCGATCCAACTGCTCAGACAGGGTGCCGGCCCGATCGCTCAGCACGATGCGGCTGACGGCCTGGAGCAGGAGTGCATCCTCTTCCGGTACCTGGGCCACATTCCGCACGAAGATGCCAGCAGGCTGATCAAGGGCCTTGGCCTCTGGTCCCACATTGATTAGGTCGATGATAGCGTCCAGGAGGCTCTGGCGGTAGCCAGCGTACGCCTCCGACACAATGACGAGGTCGATCTGCAAGCCCTTGTGCCGCAAGTACGCGTGCGCCTGGATCATCTGGCGCACCAGGTCCAGGGCCGTCGGGTCCGAAACCCGCAGCAGGACGATGGGTAGGTCGCCGGAGATCCCGTAGGCCCAGAGAGCGGATTGACCTTTTCGATTGCGGGCGATGAGACTGCCACGGGCACGCGACCGGGGGTTGGCGTAGGCAAGGAAACAGGCCATTCGCCCAAATAACTGGGCGTTGGCCTCCGTCGCCTGCAACTCGTGAAGCAGGATCTGGCTATGCATCCGCGCCAGTTCGAATACGCGGGTGGCCAGGTTCGGGTCACAATACCGGTCCAGCAGTGAGAACGCTGCCGCACGATCCGGGGCCACACCCCAGACGGCATCGATGGTGACGGACTGCCCTGGCTCCAGGCGTATCGTGCGCCGGACGACCATCACAGGATCGAGAGTGGGCTCGCAGGTGTCCGGGAACTCGCTGGCCATGGCGGCTGGATTGGCTGCCGTTCGGCAGCGGCCCAAAAAGCGGGAGCGGTCGGTCTGGCAGGTCACGCCCTCGGAAACGGGCTGGTGGTGCACAATCATCCCATGGAAGAACAAAGGCCAGTTCTCCTGCGGCGACCGGGTTCGACGCGTGCAGATGACAGCGGCCTTGGCGGGCAGGGCCTCCACTTCGACAAACAGGCCATTGAATGCCGGCTGTTCGGAGGCATTCAAGCCGTTGAGCATCGCCACCTCTGCGTAGGACGTGATCTCGATATGGCGCTCCCGATTCGACAGGTTCGAGACGATCAGGCGCCGCAGTTCGACGTCGTCCTCGGACGACACCGCCACTCGCATGTGCACTTGAATGTCTTCTCGCGTGGCGCGAAACTCGGCGACTCCCTGGGAAAATTGGACTTCGTAGCGGTCGAATTCGCAGCCGGTCGGCTGAGGCGTCGCGGACCAGAACGTTCCGGCGTCGAGGTCGCGCACATACAGGAAAGTGCCCCAATGGTCGCGAGTGGCGTCTTCCTGCCACCGCGTCAGGGCCAGATCCTGCCAGCGGCTGGCCCCGCTCCCAGCCGCTGTGATCATGACGTGGTAGCGACCATTGGAAAGCAGATGAACCTCGGGGACCGGTGAGTCGGCCGTTGTGAACGATCTGAGTGACGTGTCGAGCGACTCCACAGCGTGCTTGAGATACGGCTCCGCGCGGGTCATGTCGATCCGCGTGCGTACCTCTGCGAGGGGGACCCGCTCTTGCAGGAGCAGCAGTGAGGCACGATTCTGCGGGTCACTCAGGAATCGCCTGTGCATGGGCTGGCTCAGCAGCGCCTGGTCCAGCGCCAGCAGACTCATTCCGCTGTGGTGGGCCATGTGACTGCGGACCAGGGAAAGCTCCTGGCCGGGGGGTACTCGGCTGGGAGTGTAGTCGGCGGCCTCGTAGAAGCCGTATCGACCAAGAAACCCTCGTGCGGCCATCACTTCCAGGTTGGCGCAGGCGGTGCTCGGGTCGATCATCAGGGCCAGGACCGTTGCATAGGGTGCCACGACCAGATCATCGTGCAGCCCCTGCTTGAGTCCCAGTCCTGGGACGCCGAAGGCTCGGTACTGATAGGCCTTCTGCGAGTCGAGTTGGCTGTAGCAACTTTCGGAGATGCCCCACGGCACCCCTTGCCGCAGTCCATAGCGAACCTGCCGCGCGACCGCTTCGCGGCAAGACTGTTTGAGTAGGGTCGCGTCGTAGTCGGGCATGAGCAGCAGCGGCATGAGGTACTCGAACATGGAGCCGCTCCAGGATATGAGCACGGCGGCTCGGCCGCCTGGGGCGAGTTGGCGCCCCAGATGGAACCAGTGTTCAAGGGGCACCTGGCCACGGGCGATGCCCAGGAAACTGCACAGCCGGGCCTCCGACGCGAGCAGGTCGTAGTAGCCCGGGTCCTTCTTGTGCGCATCGACGTCGTACCCGATCGATAGGAGCTTGTGCTCCGGGTCATACAGAAAGTCCAGGTCCATTTCCGACATTTCACCGCACCGCTCTGCGAGACCCTCTATTACCGTGATGCGCTCAACGGCACGTTCCCGAGCCAACTCAAGCATGTCGCCTCCAGGTATCTGTGCTGTGGGGACAGAGTTCGCCGGAGTCGCCAGATCGCGCAGGGACGGTATCGAGTCCTGAAAAGGCGGCATGTGTCCGTTTTGCCTCTGATGCGGCGAATGGTGCAGCCAAGGCGCCAGCCAATCCAGGTCGGTCCGCAGGTCTTCACTCTGGCGGCGTACCGCGCCCAGCCAGTAAGCGATTTCGCTTTCCGGTTCCACCATCGGTTCCATTTGCCCCGCTGCCGAAACCAGGGTGGACAGCGCCTTGTATGCCCCAGGCAGGCCGGCTCCGGCGGATGGCAGGAGCTCCATCTGTTGGACCAAGGATGTCCGCACATGCTCGGATACCGGTTTGCCGGCATTCTCCGACCGTTCCAGTTCCTCCAGCAGAATGCCGACGACATCCTCCAACCCCTGCCGCCATCTCGGCGGCAGGATGGGGTGGCCGGCCAGCTCCACCAATCCCGCCTTAAGCACTACCAGAGAGCCCAAGAGGTTGCCGCTGTCCGCCGTTGACACGTAGCGCGGAGGGGCTGGCTCCAACGTCCGCGTGTCATACCAGTTGAGAAAGTGTCCGCGGTGCCGGGGCAGTTCTTCCATCGTCTGGAAAGCCTGACTGGTGCGATCGAGGAGCGTCCCGATGGAGACGTAGCCAAAATCCCACGCTGCCAGGTTGCCCAGGAGGGCCATTCCCATGTTGGTGGGGGACGTGCGGGTCGCCTCGCCGATGGGCGGATCCTCCTGGAAGTTGTCGGGAGGCAGCCAGTGATGCCCCGGCCCCACGAATCGCGCGAAGTACTCCCACGTTCGCCGAGCGGTCTTCTGCAGGAAGAGACGCTGGCGATCATCGACGCCTCCGCTGCGACGCAACGCCGGACGTCCCATGTACCACATGATCGCCGGCGAGACGAACCACGCGGCCAGGAACAAGCCTACGGTGACGATCGCCTCGGGCGCGGCTTGCATGTTGCCTGAGAACCTGACACCAGCCAGCAACGCAGCGACGACTGCAGCCGTGACCGGTGCAGGCCACATCGCCAGGAACGTGCTGGCCAAGGTGGTCTGCGTCTGACGGCCGACATCTGACGCTGTCTGCCACTCCAGCAGGTGCCGGCGGCTGACCAGGCGCCACTGAGTTCGGAGGATCTCGGCTACATAGATGGAGGCATGAAATGGGGTCAGCAGCAGTTCCAAAAGGCTGATCGCCCAGCCACGTAATTCCTTTGTCCCGGCGTGCGGCAGATAGGTGGACCAGCTCAGTTGCCTGGGTTTGAAGGTCATCGCTCGTACCGAACGCAGAAAGTCCGGGAGTAGGAACACGATCACGAGCATGACCGTCCAAGGCAATGCCGTACTTGGGGCCCCAAACCATCCCAGCAGAAGAGCCGCCAGCATGGCCGCGGGAACCAGCGTTCGCCGGAGGTTGTCCAGGATCATCCACTTGGCCAGCATCTCCAGCGGGTTTCGCCGCCGCATCTTGTCGGGCCCTGGTACGCGGGGCAGCAGCCAGCGGGCGATCTGCCAGTCCCCTCTCGCCCATCGGCGCCTGCGGCTGGCATCGGCCAGGTAGCGTTCCGGATGATCCTCCAGCAGTTCCACGTCACCGAGGAATCCGCACCGGGCATGGCAGCCCTCGATCAAGTCATGGCTGAGAATCCGGTTGTCGGGGAACCGGGCACTCACTGCGGTGTCAAATGCCTTGATGTCGTAGATGGCCTTGCCGACGAACTGGCCCTGTCCGAACAGGTCCTGGTAAACGTTGGAGACCTCGCGGGTATAGGGGTCAAGGCCAACATCTCCCGCGAACAGGCTGGCGAAGCGTGATCGTTGCGATTGGGGCAACGAGACAGCCAGCCTCGGCTGGAGGATGCCGTAGCCCCGCGTCACGCACTGGTGCGCCAAATCGACGTGCGGGCGGTTCAGGGGATGCGCCATCGCTGCGGCCATCTTCCAGGCGGCCTGCGGCGGCAGTTGGGTATCGGCATCCAGTACGATGCCGTACCGAACGCTGCGCAGTTGGCCAATATCTCCTTCGACCAGTGAAAAGGGTTCGCTCGCTCCCGTCAACACCAATCGGTTAAAGTGCTCAATCTTACCGCGTTTCCGCTCATGTCCCATCCATCGCCGCTGGCGCGGATTGCACAGACGTGGCCGGTGCAAGAGGTAGAATACCGTCTCGCCGGCCCCCGCGTATTGGGCATTCAGTTCGCGGATTCGCCCCAATGCGCGCTCAAGCAGCGGTCTGTCCTCGGGCATCTGCTCCTGGAGAGCGTCGGGCAGGTCCGTCAGGAGGACCATCAGCAGGTTGGAGCTCCTATTGCCTAAGTAGCGCAGTTCAAGATGTTCTAGCAACCTGTCGACCGTGGCCGCAGAAGAGAGCATCGCCGGGACGATTACCGCGGTGCGATGGGCCGCGGGGATGCCTTTGGAGAAGTCCAGCCTCGGCAGGACCCGGGGTGCCACCAACAGGCTCGCCCACCAGTTCACCAGCGACACCGCCGATCGTGAGGCGACCAGGATGACCGCCATTATCGTCACTGCCAGCCACCACCAGGGGAGACCGGGCCCGACAATCGAGATCGCCGCCAGCGATAGCAGGGCGGTCACAATCGCGATGGCCAGCAAGTACACCGGCAGCGCGTGGCGGAGCAGACGCCTTCCGACGCGTTGACGCAGGTGGGTCCTGTAATGAATCTCCGACTCGATCTCGCAGCGACCCTGGCCAATCAGGAAGTAGCCCACCGTCCCCTCGCGGGGATCGGTTTCCGGCCGCTTTGTCCGCTCTGTGGCGAGTCGAAGGGCGACCGAAGCAACGTCCTCCTCCTCTCGACCACTTCGGCGCGACAGGTCCTCGATTTCGTGACGGCAGAGGTCGCGGGAGCGGAAGTCCATTTGGAGATGTACGCCACCGGGATCCCGGCGAAGGATCGCTTCCGCGGTGCTGAGAGACTCGACGAGGTCCCGCCAGTCAATCCTGCCCAGTTGTCGAAGGCTGGTGATGCTATGGCTAATGGAGGCATGATCCATTGCCTGGTCATGGCTTTCGGCTTGCTGGATCAGCTCCAGGGTCTGCCCGCGTTCCGACAACTCCTGTTCGACCCAGTTGATCACCAGTCCCATGGCGGGATGGGTTCCTTGCAGGCGGGACGTCAGCTCCGCGATGAACGGTGCGGACATCAGGGGTTCCGACCGCACGAAATCCGCCAGGACCGTGATCAGGGACTTCGGATCCAACTGAACCGCCTGAACGAAGCGCTGGGACCAGTCGACGGCGAATTCCCGGTGCCGTCGGCGCCACGCGATCCGCCGCGATACTCGCCGCAGATTCTCCACAAGAGCCAGGCTCACCATGATCGGCACGGCCCAAAGCTCGCCCAACTTCAGGGGATGGACCGTCTGATAGGATCGGATGAAATGGGAAATGTTCTCGGCGTCCACGCGCCCATCCGTGTGCGAGACCAGTTCGATGGCCATCTCGTAGATGCGAGGAAATCCCTTCAATGGCCCCGAACTCAGGCGAGGGAGCTGCCGGCTGTAGCCGGGCGGGAAAATCAGGCGAACCTGAGCGATCTGCTCTTCAATGAACGTGTAGTTCTCTAACAGCCATTTCGCCGCCGGCGCGTGCGGATGGCCCTGTCGGATGGCCCCTGCCACCTCCTCGTATGACTGGCTGATGATGTCTTCGTTCTCTGCGAGACGCCGCAACAGCATCTCCGGACCAGGACGAGGAGCCAACTTGCGATCTGCCGCCAAGGATCGGGCGTGGCTCTCTAATTGTGTGATACTGAACAGGCCCTCGCGAAGAGGGGGCTCAATATTATCCAGCGCCCCCAGCGCGATCGGCCTGTCCTTGGCCAACATCCGCAGCCGTTGCCCTAGTGAGCGAACACGGTACCAAGCAATTCTTGCCAATTCCCACGACTCTTTCCCGGCTCTGAATTCCTTAACCCCCGTCTGGCCGCCAGAAGGGGGGCGTTTGCGTCGAGCTATCCCTGCACTTTCCCAACAGTTGGATCACCCCCGATGGGGCCGGGCACCAGACCTCGCGGTCCCGTCAGGTCCGCCACTCGCTCCATCCAGCGAGCCAGTTCCTCGCGTTCCTTCTCCGACAACTGACTGAGCAACCGCCCGAGCGTTGACTCCAGAGGAATCGGCGCCTGAGACAGCATGTCTCGGCCCGACTCCGTGACAGCGATCCGGACTTAATGGCGATCCTGACTGTTCCGCTCGCGCCGGGCCAGCCCCTTGCTCTCTATGCGGTCCACTATGCATAGGAGAGTACTTGGGCTGGAATTGACGTGTTTGGCCAGATCAACAGCCTTGGTGACGCCATTCTCGACCACCGCCATCAGACATGGGAACTGAAGCCCTGTGACCTTGTGCTCCGTTGCCAATCTCCGTGAATCAGTGTCGATGGCCCGAATGATCTGGCGGATCGAACGGAGTATCTTGAGGTGGTAGCCCTTATTCATGTTTGGCATAGGGTTTAATCCGCGATGCTGTTGCGTCTGCTATCTTCCATAACCATAGCCCGTAAGGCACAAAGATTCATAGCTTTGGCCATTTCTACTTGTGGTTCCTAGCACAAATTTGTGCGTAAATAATTAAGATAGCATATGCTTACTCAAGGTCTTATGAATATTTAGAGGCAAAAGAAGCCCCGGAGGAACGCACCTGCTTGTAAGAAGTCTAATTCACAGGATGTTGAATGTCAAATGCCATGTCGCAAGAAAACCAGAAAAGCAAACTATTTGCGCGAAGAACATACTTCTTCCCACTATTCTGGCACACCGCCAAAGTTGACCTCTATTCCAGAATCTGGTTTTCAGCAACTCCACACATCATCCCGGCCTCGCAGGTATTGTCAAGAAACGCAACTGCCGGATCCGGTCAAGGATTTCCTGAAAGAGTATCTGCGGAACAGCCACTTCTGCCATTTGAAACATCACGTAACGGGAATGGCTGACCACTTTGGCATCAATCTTGATCAGCTATAGCGCCAGAGGTGTTCTGGCAAATTCGCCAGTCGGCGGGCTGGTGGGATCCAACGGCGAGGGTGAGGTGATCCACTGCTACAGCGCCGGTGTGGTCGAGAGCAGGTACTGGGTCGGCGGGCTGGTGGGGGATATCTACCAGGGTTCTGTGATCGGTTGTTTCTGGGACTGTCCCTCCGAAAAACTCTATCTTACTGGTTGGGTAGGTGAGGCCA
>Ga0307378_10013723_pt1 | contig 10239 bp, 9 predicted proteins | sample UN1MG_FD_202238 | JGI IMG/M metagenome (GOLD analysis project Ga0307378, IMG submission 202238) | Soil microbial communities from Risofladan, Vaasa, Finland - UN-1 | ecosystem: Environmental > Terrestrial > Soil > Coastal area > Acid sulfate soil | place: Finland: Risofladan, Vaasa | collected...
CGTCCCACTCTATCTTACTCATGTCTTATCCTCCAGATTAGGTTATCTTCAATAATTACCTTCCATCGATGTTCTTCTCATAATTTAGCATGAATAATTCAGTTTAAGTGAGTAAATGTAGCACACGGTTTTTTTACGGTCAATCAGAATGGTTGTTTTTGCGGCTAAAGTTTTCTTTTATAATGGTCTTTGACTTCTCTGCACATTTTCCCAAATGCTTTATCTTTTTTGCGCCTCTCCAAATAGGACATTTCAAAAAATTCCGATTCTTTACGTACCTTTAAATAATTTTGATACCGTTTTTCACTCAATTCCCCGTTCTTGACCGCTTCTGTAACAGAACAACCCGGTTCTTCGGTGTGGGCACAATTGGTAAAACGACAATTCTGAGCCAGTTGGAAGATATCCTTGAAGGTTTCCTTTATTCCTGTACTCACTCCAATGTTTCCGAGTTCTCTCATCCCGGGCGTATCAATGATCAGCCCACCTCGTTCAAGGATGATCAATTGCCGGCGTGCGGTGATGTGTCTTCCTTTACCGTCTTTTTCACGAACGGTTTCTGTAGCAAATATTTTTTTTCCGATGAGTCTATTGATTAATGTTGTTTTTCCAACTCCGGATGATCCGAGAAGACAATACGTTTTGCCTGGTTTTAGTATCTCTTGAATGTTTTCCAGTCCTTCACCCGTTTTATTGCTGAATGCGATAATGTCACAGTCATGGGTGATGCTTTTAATCGCCGCGATCTCTTGTTCCAAATTTTCTTGTGAGATCAAATCACTTTTACTGAGCAATATGACGGGTTCGATTTGACCTTCTTTGATCATTATCAAATATCGTTCGAGTCTCCTTAAGTTGAAATCAAAATCGACGGATTGAACAATAAATGCGATATCGATATTGGATGCTATCGGCTGATACTCAATTTCTTTGCCCGCCACTTTCCTTTTTAAAAGTGATTTTCTCGGTAATATGTTGTGGATGATTGCAAAAGTGTCTTGGTTAAAATATTTGACATAAACCCAATCACCAACCGTTGGCAGATCCAGATGCGTTTCAGCTCCATACATGATCTTTCCCGTAATCTCTGCCGGGATTTCTGCATCTTCGTTTCTTATGAGGAAATTGTTTTTGTTGACAGTAGTAACGCGGGCGAGACTAAACTCAGGTTGTGGCGACTCTAGAAGTCTTTCCTTGAACCAGTCGTTGAATCCTAGATCTTTGAATTCCATTGTTAAATTTTCGCTCTATTTATCTTTTATAACTATTTAACCTGAATTATTCACGAGTTGAGATCGCTGCAAAGGCAAGGAAGTGGCCCACGAAGCTGTAGTGATCTACCGCGAGTGGGCTACAACGAAGACTTTGTAGTGAGATCAGCTCGCCCGAAAGGTAAAAAATGTCGATTATTAATGAAAAACGCATAGTGAATGCAATGTCCAAATGAGTATTCCAAAAAAGTTATGTATCATTCTGATATAGTGTCTGTAATGATAAGTATCGACATTTTTTATGAATAATTCAGGTTAGCATGACATTTGGAAAACATAAAGTATAATTTTTTTATAAAATACTTAACAAAAGATGAATGTCCGTTTATTTTAGGGGCATGCGATATAAACTGGTTTCCACTTATATCGAGACAGAGCATTCAATAACCAAAATATAGAGGAGAGGAAAATGTCAAAACAAAAATGGGACAGCGGTGACATTCCTGACCAGAAGGGAAGAGTGGTCATTGTAACGGGTTCCAGCAGCGGGATCGGTTACGAGACGGCTCGCGTACTTGCCAACAAAAACGCCACTGTGGTTATCGCAGTACGGAATCTCCAAAAGGGAAACGCGGCCCTTGATAAAATAAAGGCCGGATACCAAAACGCAGATGTTAGAGTTATGGAATTAGATTTAGCAGATTTGGAATCCATACGTAATTTTGCTGCAGAGTTTAAGAGCAATTTCAGTCGTTTGGATCTTCTGATCAACAACGGTGGTGTGATGATGCCGCCCTACTCGAAAACAGCCGATGGATTCGAGCTTCAGTTCGGAACAAATCATTTGGGTCATTTTGCACTTACAGGTCTTCTTTTGGATTTGATTGAAAAAACTCACGATTCAAGGATTGTTAATGTATCGAGTGGTTCACACACCTACGGTGAATTGGACTTCGACGATCTGAACTGGGAGAATCGGTCTTACAAAAAAATGAAGGCATACGGTGACAGCAAAATCGCCAATCTTTATTTTACTTTTGAACTCCAGAGAAGATTTGAAAATAGAAATATGAATGTTATTGCTTCTGCAGCACATCCGGGATGGACAGCGACTGAACTGCAAAGACATGTTGGGATTTTTGATTTTTTAAATCGTTTCCTTGCTCAGGGGATTGAAATGGGAGCACTGCCGACACTTTATGCGGCGATAGCTTTGGATGTCAAAGGCGGCGATTATTATGGCCCATCTGGGTGGAGAGAGATGAAAGGTTACCCGAAAAAAGTCGAATCGAATGAGCTCTCGCATAGTAGAGAGATCGCAGCAAAATTGTGGAATCTGTCAGAAAAGCTAACGGGAATAAAATTCCTGAGTAATTAAAGACAAATGGCAAGTGATAAAGGGTTTGAACCCGAATCTCCCAGTTTGTTTTTTGACACAAGTCAATGATTTTCGATTAAGATAATTTTATACTGAAATCCTTGATATAAAAACAGGAGGAGTAAATGAGTGAATTGATAGACAATTCCCTAAAGCGAAAAGAACTTCTTAAGCACATGATCCTGCAGCTCCATGAAGGGACAGCCCCTGAAGCCGTAAAAAAGCAATTGGTGAAGTTGCTGGGAAAAGTGCCTTATAACGATGTTGTGGAGGTTGAGCAGGAGTTGATCTCAGAGGGTCTGCCACAGGAAGAGGTGCTCAGGCTGTGTGACATCCATTCGGCAGCCTTGGATGGTGTTCTGGATCATACAGCGGCTAAGACTGCACCTCCCGGACATCCGGTTCACACATTCAAGGAAGAAAACCGGGCCTTGAGAAAAGAAATCCATGCTCTGGAACGATTATATGAAGAAGCTCAAAATGCAAAAAGTAAAGATCAGCTAAATACTCTCTTTGATGAAATACACCAACACTTCAATGCTTTGATGGATGTCGAGAAACACTATCTGCGCAAAGAAAATCTTCTGTTTCCTTTTTTGGAAAAACATGGCGTCACAGGTCCTCCCACCGTGATGTGGGGCAAACATGATGAAACCAGGGAGCTCTTAAAAGGAGCTTTTGAAGCTCTCAGGGCAGCCGAAAAGATCTCTGTGGATGAAATAATAACTGCCATCGGCCTTGTACTCAAACCAGCATCTCAAGCCGTGGATGATATGATCGGCAAAGAGGAAGAGATCCTTTTTCCCATGAGTCTGGATACGCTTAGTGATGAAGAGTGGTTACAGATCGAAAAACAGAGTATCGAGTATGGATTCTGCCTCTATGATCCAATGGTCAAATGGAGCCCGGAGGGAGTAGAGCTTAAAGAGATCGTTAGCGAAGAGACCGGAAAGATCCAACTTCCCAGCGGCAGCTTCAATGTGACTGAATTGACGGCGATTTTAAACACCATTCCCTTTGATATGACCTTTGTGGATAAGGACGACAAGGTAAAATATTTCACTCAGGGAAGGGAGAGGATTTTTGCACGCAGCCGGGCGATCCTTGGGCGTAATGTGCGGCAATGCCATCCTCCTTCGAGTGTCCATGTGATCGAGAAGATCCTGGATGATTTTAAATCCGGGAGGGAAGACCACACCACGTTTTGGATCACTTTAAAGGATAGCTTTATCCACATTGAATATTTTGCTTTGCGCAGCGAAGAAGGCGATTATTTGGGAACGTTAGAAGTCAGTCAGGATCTCACAGAGAAACGAAAGCTTGAGGGTGAACAAAGACTCCTTCAGTACAAATAAAAAAACACTCGGGATGGAAAAAACAAGTCTCCATTCCTTTGAATCATTAAAGTTTTTTCTCGGGAAGAAGATAGCAACTTTTATTCCGGCTGCTCCTCCATTGGCTCCATCTTTATGATAGCAAAAGCTGCCCCTTGGGGATCCAGCAGAACTGAAAATCTTCCTGTCCCAGGGATATCCGTGGGAGGCTGTAATACTGTAGCTCCCATTTCCTGAGCTTTGGCGCTGATTTGGTCACAATCTTCGACAGCAAAATAAGGCAACCAATGGGAAGGCATATTACCCATTTCTTCCAACATTTTGTACATGCCCGCAACCGGCTGTTCGTCAAGTAAAAAGGCTGTGTAGGTGATATTGATCATTTCAGCTGTTTCTGCTCCCCAATTGAAGAGCTGAGTGAAAAAGCTCTTGGCCTTCTCCGTATCGGTTGTGATCAGTTCATTCCAACAGAGTGAACCGGGGATGTTTTTAAAATGGGTTCCGATTTCTTTCTTGGGCTCCCACAGTGCCAAGACTGCACCTGTCGGATCCTGAATTATGCCCATCCTGCCCGAATCGGAAACATCAACTGGCTCCTGAAGGACGGTTCCATTCAGGGTTTTTGCTTTTTCCACGGCCTTATCAGCATTCTCTACGGTCACATAGGAATCCCAGTGGGGCCGCATTCCCTGTTCCTGCTGCTCTTTACTGATCTCATATAAGGCCGCCACTGGTTTATCTTTGAGCATAAGCATGGTATAGACCATGTCCGGTCCGACCGGCATATCCACTGCCTTCAAACCAAAAAGCTCTGAATAAAACTTTTTGCCTGATTCCAGGTCTGTTGTGGCCAGATCAACCCAGCTGAATGTGCCCGGTTGGTGTTTTTTTATTTCTTCCATTTTTTTTTGCCAGCTTGAATGTTTGTCTTCTTATTTCGCACTTGATTGATCATTTCAGTGACTGGTTCGATCACTGCTTCGGGTTTCTCTAAATGCATATTGTGTCCAACGCCCTCAACAATGATGTGTTTCCCGCCAGGAATCAAGGCCACCACTTTTTTCTGCAACTCTATTCCTATGTCTGCAATATTCTTGTTAGCTTCTTCACTAAATACAGGGGGCATGCCTTTTGACCTGTCTCCGGCCGTTAAAACGACGAAAGGGACTTGGGGCAGTGGCTTGTTGTTCTTTACCTGTTCCGTTGTGATATACCGATAATCGCCTTCAGTTTTTGGATTGTCGGGAGGTTGGAATCTGGAAACCATTTCCTCCAATTTTTCCAGGTCTTTACCTTTTAGGATTTTTCGTTGTTCCTCAAGAATGTCCTCATGCTGGGCGTCTTCTAAAATGAGTCCCCCAATGTCATCAGGGTACATTGACGCAAAGGGTCGAACAACACTCCCACCATACGAATGACCAATCACAATGTATGGTTTGGGAAGATTTAGTTTATTGAGCAGCGTGTGAAGGTCAGTTGCGGCTTGTTTGCCATGAGTGGGAAGCTCACCAATTTCGCTTTTCCCAATTCCTGCCCTATCATAGGTTAAGACTGTGGTTTGAGCGGCAAAAGTTGGAACAACAGGATTCCAATAGGTCTGTGGAGCCATGAAACCGCTGACCAACACCACTGTTGGAGAGCCTTTTCCGTAAACATTGCAGTGAAGGCTTCGTCCGCCGACATCGATCATTTCTTCGATTTTGGGAGTTGAAATTTCTGGAATCTGGAATGATTCTTGAGTTGAGCTGTTCCTCTCCAGATCTGTTGAAATATTTGAATCGGCCATTGCATTGATGAGGACAAAAATGAGTGCAAGGACAACAATAACAAGAAAGTTTCGTAAATGTGATAGAAAATATTTCATTTGATATGTTCTCCCTTCAATAATCCAATACTATTATAGAATGCTGTCCGTTGCAAAAACAATTCCTGCGCCAGATAGAAAATGCGCAGATGTTTGACGAAATCTCTTCTGGTCAAAATGAGGCAAGAATATTATCGTTACAAGAGAATAATTGGTGGACGACTGAGAGCCAAGAATGATGATGCTCAGAAGCTGGAAGCTGCGATTGACTACGCTATCCTGAATCGGATGCGTGATATGGGTAGGCCTTTGTCGTATGCAGTTGGATAGAATTGCTTGTCAGAAGAAGAGGTGCTTATGTCTTCGATTCATGCAACAAAGCCTCGCTCCGCTTGCAATGATAGGAGGGGGGCTCACAATGACTGGGAGGGGTGTATCAGATGGAGAGGCTTAGCCATTCGTTTTCAACGGCATAAGACATGCACCTGCGGAACATGCTTTCGTCGAATTCCGGGCACACAATCCCGGAGCGCTCCAATATGGGATTTGTTTTTTCCGTAAGAAATATACGTGTGTCTTTTATATAGGGTGAATACGCCTCCAGGTAACGTTTGAAAAGCTGCTCCAGTGAATTCCGGGGTATTCTCTGGAATTCCTCCTGGCCGCAAGCCCAAATTCCCTTAAGCTTAAACTGATTTTTAGTGTAATCAATGATGTCCTCGATTTTTGTTTGTCTGGGGTTGACAATATGGTAAATCCCTCCATCGGAAGAGTTCTCGATGACGGCGAAAAAGGCATCGACAAAAAAATCGATGGGGATCAGATTCACTCCGCTGTTTTTACACACCTCGATGCGCAGGGGAAGCCGGGTCGTGCCGTCCGGCTCTATGGCAACCCCCACTTCCGAGGCTTTCTCTCCCCCTCTTTCCCGAATATCCTCCTCGAAAATCTTCCGCAGAAAAAGGGTGGTTTTGACAGGATAATAGAGAGCGTTGAAGCGGAATGTCCGCCCTGTGTACGAATCTCCGTATACGATGGATGGCCTGAGGATAGTCAAGCGGAGGCCTTCATCCTGGCATCTTTCAAGGAGCATGTGCTCGGCGGCAGCTTTGGATTCCTCGTAGACGTTAAAAAATCCTTCGCTTTCTATCGGTTCTTCGGGGCAGAGGCCGCCCCGCCGGCCGGCCACATAGGCGGTGCTGAGATCGATGAATGATCCGCAACGGCTCTCGACGGCAAAATCCATAATGGCCTTCAGACTTTCGACATTGGTGGTCCAGACACGTTTCCGGTTCCGTTCGGAAAACGACGTGTCAGAAGCGCAGTGGATGATCCGGTCGATCCTGAGCAACGTTTCAGGGTTCATTCCCAGGCCGGGATTTTCCAGTTCGCCTTCGATCAGATGAGCTTTTGCTCTGAGGGCTCGATCGATACCGTGCCAGTCAAGGATCTTTTCCAGGCGTGCCGCCGACACCTTCCGGTTCCCGCGGATCAAAAAAAAAGTCTCTTCCCCTTTTAAAAGGAGTTCGGCTCCGATGTGGCTGCCCAGAAATCCCGTTCCTCCTGTCAGGAAGGTCACGGGAGACTTCCGAAGTTTCAATCTTTGGTCCTCTTGCTAAATCCTTCGTAGAAGAATCCTTCCTTGCGGACACAACCCTGGGAAAAGAAAGTTTTAATCCAGGTGAAGCCTTTTCTGGTCAGGGCCAGGTCGTCCAGCCAGGGGACGATCCGTTCCATGACAGCTGCGGCCTTTCTCTTGTCCTTGGCTGAGGTCTGATCGAGATAGTAATCGTACTCATAGACGGCCCTCTTCCCCATGTCCATGGGGGTGATGAAACCAAAGTCGTGGTCGATGCCTAGTTCTTTGGCGGTACAGCCGAAGGTCTCGTTCAGGGTGTTGAACATCTCGATGTCATCTGCCGGAAGATAGACGAGAAAAGCGAATATATGTTTGTGCCGGCCCATCCGGCAACTGACGATTCTGTGCATACTTAGCCAAACTCCGTCTGTATATTGAGGCTTGTGGTAGAGGGAGGTGTAAAATTGGCGGAGGTCCTCCTCGACCGCTTCTGCGGCGGTTACGGGCGTGGGCTGAAGTGCAGCTTCGATAAAGGGAGCTGCGGCGGGATCACATAGGATCTCGTAAGGCGGATGGTCCCCTTCGTAGGTGCGGACGAGATCGATCCAGTCCTTGCCCAGGAAACGGGGAAGACCGAGCATAAGCTTGCGCAGGAGTGGGCCGTCTATCACGGAGCCGGCCATTTTTTTGACGGCATCGCGGCCGTAGGAATCGGCGATGACGAAAACGGCATATTCGATACCGAACACATTTCCCAGGTTTTGTTTAAGGCGCTGGGACAGTTCGAGGGTTGGAGAAAGAAATGTGGCGATATAATGAGGGCCTAGAACGGCTATGGACAGGCCGATGCGGCGGATGTTCAGCTCCCGGGCTAAGCGAACCGCATCTTCGAAGTTGGTGAAGGGCACCAAGAGGCTTTCTTCGTCGTTGGAGATGGGATAGAGGGGAACGATGGCCCGGGTGCAGATGGCGGGTGGAGTCATGACCCGGTGTTGGTAGGCATAGAGGTTGGGTGAGGCGGGATCGCTCAAGTGAGTCACTCGTCCTTCGTCATCGACGAATTCCATATCGATGAAATTGTCGGAAAAAGTGCCATATGATGCCGACCAAGTGGAGAAAAGGCCGGTGCAGATGATGTTGCCGCAGACGGTTGCCGCCGGTTCGGCAGCATTGACCCGGAAGCCGAGGCGGGAAGCTTCGCGTTGGAGATCGAAGGAGGTCACGCCGGCGCCGACGGTTGCTGTCCAGTTGTCCGCATCGATGCGGATGTCCTTCATCCGGGTGGTGTCGATGACGATGCCATCGGTGAAGACCATGCCATAGACGCTACCCCCATTCCCCCTAACAACCGTGGGAACACCTTTGCGCCGGGCCAATTTGACGATGAAGGAGACCTCGGCTGTCGAGGCAGGGAGGACGACAAAGCGGGGCATTTGCATTTCTTTTAGGGGAAATGGATCGTTGGCGTAAGTGATGAGAATGGCTGGATCGTTGGTCGCACAGGCAGGGCCGACGATTTGTCTCAATTCCTCAAGGACTTCGTCTTGGGGCGGCTGATGGATGGAGTGACCGCTTTCTTTAAGGGCTTCAACTTCGGCCTTGAGGGCCTTCATCACCGATAGCGGCCTCAGCCCGGTTGCGAAATGACACTGCTTGTCGCAGATTCGGCAGAGGGTGCAGGTGTCGGCGATGTCGATCAGCCCCTCGGTCAGGGGGATCAAGTTACGCTTCAGGGCTGCATAGATGTCCATCCGTCCCTGGGGATAATAGGCGACGTAGTGCTTTTCCGGGCCCGAAGGACAGAGGCCGGTTTCCAGGTAGTCGATTTTGCACATGGCGTAGTGGCGGCACTGAGAGGCCGTCTCTAAAGGATCGTTGCTCATGGGACTTCCTCGATGAATGAGATGCTTTTGATATACCACAATCTCTGGAGAGAGAACAATAAAATTCTGTTTTTTGGGATTTTAATTACTTCGCTGCGCTTGCAATGACATCTCCCAATCCAAGCGAGATTATATCGCCGGCACAATCCGAGGATATCGCGATGGGCATTCGCTAAGCAAGACAGAGAGACACTCAACGTCCAATCGCTGGAAGCCAAGTTCAGGAGGCAGCTCTCTAGTTTGGGAATAACTTATGCTCGCCTACACACATGGAGGCAAACGTTCGGCAGCTATCTAATGATGAGATCTGGGAACATCAGAGCCATACAGAAGCTGCTGGGACATAAGTCGATTAGAACGACAGAGATCTATGCACACCTAAACGATAAGCATTAGCACCATGCCGTTTCCCTACAGCCATCTCTAAATATGGTCACAGTTTTGGCACAATTGTTACTGTTCCTTCATTTGATTAACTCGGTTTGGGAAGAATCTTTAGGAAACGCAAGAGATTCGGCTAAAACGAAAGCTGCCTGGAGATACGATGTCGGGCAGAGCGGAAAACATTCCTTGCAGCTATTGCACTCCTTTAAGGCGATTTCTGGGATGAATCTGATCTCCCGTCTTGCTCCGCAGTCAACAAATCCAACAGCATTTTTCTTCTTGACCTCAGCACAGTATCTCACACACAGACCACAAAGAATGCAAAACGAGGACTCTTTTTCCCTTTTATTTCCTAACGGACCGCGGTTGAATGTAGGGTCCAGTTTCCAACTGGACCGAATCCGGCCCACTCGGAGAGTGGGCCCTACAACTGCTGTGGCCACTATCATTGATTTTATCTATTTAAGAGCGTTCAATAATACAGATTTTAGACTTTGATCACAGGGCTAACTTTCCCAGTAGTTTTATATCCAAAGATGATGTCTTGAGTCAAGACAATATCATGCTCAATAACATGCATGGCCACATTATCGATCCCCATATAGGTATTCGTATGTTCCATACGGTAGCGATTTTCTTTAAGCAGGCCAAATCCACGCTCTATTG
>Ga0307378_10013724_pt1 | contig 10239 bp, 9 predicted proteins | sample UN1MG_FD_202238 | JGI IMG/M metagenome (GOLD analysis project Ga0307378, IMG submission 202238) | Soil microbial communities from Risofladan, Vaasa, Finland - UN-1 | ecosystem: Environmental > Terrestrial > Soil > Coastal area > Acid sulfate soil | place: Finland: Risofladan, Vaasa | collected...
GATCTTGGGTTTCAAGCCCGGGAACTACCTGACACAGTTCTTCATCCCCGCCGGTGAGGCTTTGTCCCGACTGGAAGCCCCCAGCATGAACCCCAGTCCAACCTCGGCCACCCTGCGTTACCTGGGTGCCCGGAAACCGGAAGACAGCCCCTATGAGGACAAGAGGATTTATATGTACTTCGTCAAGAACCTGGAGCCTCTCATCCTCAGGGTCCTCGTTGACACCGGAATAGATTTCGAGAAGTGCGTACTGGGTTTCACGGTGAACAAGTGCCGGCTCTCGCATGTAGCCGCGCCAAATGATGAACAGCTGAGAAAGGCAAAGGTTATCCGGTACTACTCCGAGCTGCGCTGGTAAACAGAGGACAGGAGGGAATATGCCAAGTTTAAGGCAGACTATGGATGCACCGGCACTGACTACCGTCTTCTCACTCGGGAGAGGGAATGCCAAGATTAAGCCAAGTCTAATCATGGTGAATAATGTCCTAGGGCTTCAGGACGCGATCATCACCGTTGTGGACCGCTTCACAACATCTACGAGCGCTGGCGCAGCCGGGGTAGTGACCACAGCGAACCGCCTGAACATAAACGTCTCCATGGCAGCTTGCGTATCCATGCGGGATGAGCTGAAGGATATTGAGATCCTCGGGCAGCTGGAGCTTCTTATCGGAACGGCGGACGTCAATTGTATCGTAACCGTGGCCTGGGATTTCCAATAAAGGGGAGGTTATTATCATGACCTACCCCGAACGCAGGCAGCCCTTTGACCAGCTGACCAACATTGACGAGAGGGTGGACTATGTCCACGGGCAGCTCTCTCAAGTCCAGTTCGCCCTCGACAAGCTCCTGGAAAGGGAGGGCATGGAGCCTATGGTAGCAATGACGAGAGATGTAAACCTGAGACTGTCTCTGCCCCCTCTTAAAGGGGACAGGGTCAAGAAACCATCTCCTCTCACCGGCAGGATTGTCCAGATCGTTCCTCATTGGCCTGAGGGCTGCAATGCTCTGGTGGACATGGCAGTGGGGCACGGAGAGAATACCTGGATTTACCCCAATGAAGTGGATACCTTTGCGGCCCTGAACGATGCCACTCCGGTGCTTGCTGTCAGTGAAGCTGTCACCAAAGGTGAGCAGCTCTGGATGATCGGGAGAAACGGGGACGCAGTGAATCCTCACGCTATAAGCTGCACTTTTGTGATAGTGGGGGTTGAGTGATGACTCCAGTATTTACAGTAGAAGAACGAGGAATAGGCAAACCAGATTATAGCAAAGAGGTCTCCTCGGCAAGGCAAAGGTCTGGCATATCCCTCAAATATAGCCAGCGGTTGATGGTCTTCGGTATATGCTTTACTGATATGATAGCCCACCCAGCACCAGTTCCCTGGGTTAAGCCACCACTAGCTGTCGGTGCGCAGGCTCATATGATTGATTTCGCCACTGGTCAAGATATGCCTTATGCCACACCAGCAGGCTACATATTTACTATGGTGCAGAAGGACTGGACTTGCAGCGAGGATATTGAACTATGGCTCTATGGGAGCACTCCTTCTGAAGCTGATGGTGGCTCGCTAACAGTGATTGCCTGCCCCGGAATTTCTCCGGGCGGCGATAATCAATATATGAACCTTGTCTATACCTACACTTCACTAACACTTGACCCACCATCAACCTATTCTCATAGCTGGGACGTGGTGGTGGTCAATAGAGGCGCCGGCATTCTGGAGGGAGGAATTGTTGTTGCAACACTAATGGAGGCGGCTGGAACTCCACCACTCCCAGATACGAAACAGTGCAAGTGCCCCTTCTGCCAGCATCTCCAGACAGTCCCAGTGGGAACCACAGTAATAGTATGCAAAGACTGCGGTAAGACGTACTTCGTACATGATTTCTCCAAGGTAAGGGAGTTGTAAATGCTGGAAAATATAGCGACTCGCATACTACGGGCTGTCTTTGGCGGCGGCGCTGATATAAGCTCCGCAAACCCGCTGCCCGTGACTTCAGAGACATCCCTTGACAGTGGGGTGGCCACCGGGGGAACAGTTAACACCCTTGACGACACTACCAAGGGCTGGCAGGTAAATATCTGGGAAGACGCCTTAGTGGAGATAATGGACATCTCTACAGGCATCTCTTACACCCGGGAAATCGACTCCAATACTGCTACTCAACTGAACTTCGCCACTAACCCCCTTCCAGTAGCCCCTGTCGCTGGAGATACTTATACCATCAAGCGGCTAGTCAGTCCCCTGAACCCCCTGTCCAGGGCTAATCTGTTCAATGTCGTGGGGTATCTCACTCCCAACGATATTCTCGCTGCCGCGCTGGCTCCGTTGAACTCCCCCTGCACCTTCAGGGTTGAAGCTGCTTTCAGTGCCGGCGGGATACTGAGTGCGACTATCACTCAGGGCGGTGTTACGGTAGTGACCCAATTCAACGGTGGGGTAGCTCTAAACATCAATTCATCGTACCGGTTCAACCTGATGGTTACTGCAGGAGATACCATTAACTTCCGGTACAGCGTCAACTCCAATATCCTGTCCTTCAAGGTACAGGAAATAATAGCTGCGGCTGAATAAGGAGTCTAACCATGGTAATGGCAACCAAGACTCCCCAGGGAGCCCGGCTTAACCCGCAGAACACCCTCGAGCTCAGCCAGGGGATGTCGATCCAGACAGCTCTCAATACTGCTGATGCTCATGGCGGCTTTTGGGTAATCCTACTCTATCCAAGTACAACCTATAATGAGGGGGACTTAACCACTACTGGGGGAGCACTGATAACTATCCGAGGGATGGATGAACATGTAATGATTGCTCCTGCCATTGCTCCTGCTGTGGCGGTTATCAACATTACCGAAACCTTGTACCTCGAGAATATCACCATCATTGCTCCGGATGCTACGAGACCGGCTGTGCTGGTGAATACCGCTGCCGGGGCCCCTACTATAACCGACTGCAACATCATAGGAGTTGGTGCAGGGTATAGTCTTCAGATGACCCAGGGTTCGGTAGATGTCCACCGTGGAAGTTTCTCGGGGGACGTTCATCTCAGTACCGCACGGTGCCTCATGGACTGTTTCTTTACAACATTCCTGGGAGACCTGATTACTGCTGCTGAAGCCCTCAACCATGACATTGACCTGATGTCGTGCGAGTTCACCGGAGGCAACATCACGTCACTTGCCACTGGCGCTACTGTTATAGCCATCGAGGGCGGGAGCGACATAGACGCAATCACCAATTCGGGCACTGGACTATTTACCATTACCGGTAGCTATGTCGATTCGGTAAGCTGCCTCAATGCCGGGGGTGAGATACGAGTCAGGGGCGGAACCCTCAATTCCATTACCCGAGCAGTAGGCGCGGTGGTCTGGTGGCAGGATGACAATACACTGAAGGTCATTCCCTCCGGCACGACGACCGATACCGTCATCCAGTGGGCCATCGCTGCTGCCACTGCCGGCGACGTTGTCCTGATTCACCCAGGGACATATGCCGAGCCAATTGCCTGTAAGGCCGGCGTCGACCTGAAGGGCGTGGGGCCGGCCAGCGGTGTCATCATCACTCAGGTTAATGCGGACATCATCACCCTGGCAACTAATGTCCACCTCGACAACCTTACTATCAGGCTCGGAACACCAGACGCCGAGAGACACCTGATTGAGGACAATGCGGTCGCCTGCACTGCTAGAATGTCTAATCTCATCCTGGAGATAACCGCCCCGACCAACATAGCGAATCTCATGGTCTTCTACTTCACCGGGGCAGGCGATTACACCATCGAGCGGTGCTCCTTCAGCATCACCTACACAGGTAACGCGGTTGGCCACGGGGTACATACTTCGACCAACGCTGCCACCCTGCACCTGGTCGACAACGACTTCACTTACCTGGTCAACAACGCTGCCATCCACATCTTCTGCTCGGTTGCCAGCACGATAACCGGCAGCGGCAACACCTGGGCAGGGACCGCCATCATGTTCGAGACCTCGAACGGCACCATCACCCTCGACCACGATGCCTTGACCTGCACGGCGGGCTGGACGGTAACGGGTACCACCATAGTCCTGAGGCACTGTCCTATCGAGGCCCCGGTAGTTGCCGGCAACCTCGCCACTGTCCGGATGAAGAATTGCTCCTACCGGGCAATCCAGAGGACCGGTACCGGCAACATCGTCGATGAGTCTCCGGACCTCAAGGACGCCCCCTGGCACGTCCAGAGATGGAGCTGGATGGCTACTCTGGCTCAGAGCCAGGTATCCGTGAGAGGTACACCAGTAGATGCCGGTACGGGCCAGGTACTGCTCCAGGTGGTTGACTCTGTGGTCGATGTAGAGGCCGTTGAATCAGGCACTGAAGCCGCGGGGGCTCTCTCCAATAAGCTAACTCCGGCGAGGACACCGAGGTTCATTACCCAGATTGTGGTCGACAGCTTCGATGCTGAGGTTACCATGTTCTTCGGGCTGAGGGAGACATTAGGTGATGCGGTACCGGCGGCTACCGAGGACCACGCAGGATTCATCTGGGACGGTACCAACTTCAAGTCATCGAGTGACGACGGGGTCGGCATCCAGGAGAATAACCTCGCTGAACCGAGTACGGATACCCTGCACCAGCTCGAAGTCATTGTCTTTGGCGGAGTAACTACCGTGGGATGGGTTGAGTTCTATGTCGATGGGCTGCTGGTTCAGACACATGTCACCAGGATACCCGTCAATGACCTCGACTGGCAGCACCTGCTACCTACAGCCGGAGGTGGCCTCGGTGACGCGATAGATGTCACCGTGAGGGGTGGGGGAGTTCAGCAGTGTCCGGTGTAAGATATCATGGGACAGGAAAACACAGCTCCCAGGAAGATAAACGGGGTTGAAGGTGTCGCAGGGCAGGTAATGGTAAGCGGCGGTCCCGGGACGCTTGAGAGGTGGGAAGTCGCCAAAAAGTCCTCTAGGCTACCCATGGAGAACTTTAGGCAAGGAGTCGCTGCACCCACCGCTGCTAAGCGCGCTGGGGTAGCTGGCTACCTTTTTACCGCCGATGCCGAGATACTTTATGTCCAGTTCTGTGTGCCTACTGACTGGGATGCTGCCAGCGATATAACACTGGTTGTTCATTGTATTCTTAATGCCGCCGAGACGGCAAACGACAAGATAGACTGGGAGACATCAATCGTCAGCCTTGCCGATCATGAGGATGTGGACACCGCTGGGACGCAGACGCCAGGAGTAGAACATGATATTGGGGCAGTAGTAGGGGCTGGCTCTTTCCACAAGGTGCCGATAGTGCTTGATTATAATGATGGCACCTGCCCCATCGCTTTGGGAGATAACATCTCAATAACCCTGAGCAGGACGGCCAATGTTGGTGCGGCTGGCTATGTGGCAGGGGTGATAGTGATAGATATTTGCATCGAATATCAGAGCAACAAATTAGGGGAGGCTGTTTAATGGGGCAAGAAAATACAGTTCCCAGGAAGATAAACGGGGTCGAGGGAACACTTGGTCAGATAATGCAATCCCAGGGGCCTGGTGTTGTAGAACAGTGGACCAACCCCTCTGACATCGGTGTTGACTACGGCCTGTCGTTCATCGGTACCGTCACCGGTATCGCCGGCGCTCCTAAGTTCCAGTGCTCGGGTCTTATTGGCTTTGGCGAAGAGTTCTTCAAAAGCTACTGGGCCTACGTGGTCTGGGATGCCGACGGAGCTGGAGCTCAACCCCAGGGCCAGATGCTCGAATGTACTGGATATGCTACCGCTACTGGTGACTTTACTGTCGCAGCTTTTGCCCCGAACGCCATAGCCGTTGGGGATAAGGTTTTGTTCCTGCACCCCAGTATTGCGGCGACAAGACGAATGCTTGATTCCCTCGACTTCTGGAGTGACCCTCAGGAGGAAATCCAGGTGCCGGCAGTGGCAGGTACTCTGGTATTCACACCTACAGTTACCGTAGCAGACCTACCTGTTGGAGCTACCGTAGTCAGGGCTTTCGCCATGTTCAAGTTCCGGATGGTGGAGAACACCGCCGATGCCCCCAACGCACTGGACGGTCCAACGGTGGCAGCTACAAGCCAGGTGATTCAGGTTAAGGAGACAGCCGGCGGAGCATACGTTGACGCCATCAATTTCGCCGATAACCAGTTTTCCCTGGTTAATTTAACCAGGGAGGGAGGCGATGCATATATCGGCTCCCCAGATATTGCTGGTGAGGTTGATGGCAATGACAGCTACACCTTCCAGTGGCTGTTGAGGAAATGTGACGCGGACTTCATCAACTTCAATGACTGCCAGGTCGGGCTGAGAATATGGTATTCGGTGTAGAAGTAGAGGCATTTAATGGCTGACATTACTCTTGATCTTGCTGCCCATTACACTTCTGACCTAATCAATAACAGAGGTGGACCATTTTGGACTACACCTCTAATTGGCTATGCAATCCATGTAGATAATGCTAGTTTTGATTTGGTCTATAACAAGACTATCGATGGCGGGGCAACCTGGGCAGGTAACAATGTCTTAGTAGCTGGCACAGTGTTTCAATTCGACTCCTGGGCTGACTGGCAGACAGAAGGTGATGCTGGGACAGTCATACACATTGCCTGCTTTGATGGTGACTCTGAAAATGTTCTCTATGTATACCTGGACACCTCTGATGACTCAGAAGGTACTGACCCGATAGCGGCATGCCTTGGAACTGGTGCATTCATCCCTATGCCTGATAGGGACTACCACGATATTTCAATAACGAAGGCTAGGGGAGGCAATATAGCAGTTGCCTTCAGATATGCGGATGATTTAGATGCATACTTCTATGGGTTCTATACATCTCCAGACGGGGACGCATGGACAAGTAGAACAGACCCTTGGGAGGCATACGATAACTTCCTTCTATTATTCCCAGGTAATGAAGCTGACAACCAAGATGTATGGGCGACTTTCTGGGATAGGCTTGCTGCTGCTGACGAAATATCACTAAAGACCTTTGACAACTCTCTTGATGTTTGGTCAGCAGGAACCCTTATTTCTGCTAATATGACTGCCAATTATGAGTATCTGCAAATGGATGGCACCATCCGTCTGAGTGATGGACATTTAATCTTTGCTGCATGGAACCTTTTCAACAGTGCTGCTGCCGACCTGATGACTTGGGATATAAATGGCGAAGGAAGCATTGTTGCAAAGACCAATGTTCTTACTGATAGTGCTGATAGCTATCTGGTATCAGTGTTTGTTAACCAAGCCAATGATGATATCTATGTTGCCTATACAAAAGGTACAAGCATAGGATCTCTAGTAACTGTCTTCTACCAGAAGTCAGTGAATGGTGGGGCCAACTGGGATGGTCAAGTGGCCATGCAGGCCAATGCGGAAGATGATGAGAGATGGATTAGTGCTGGTGCTATCAAAGTTGCTTGGGGCGGTAAGTTCCAGCCTGTCTGGTACAATGATGACCTGCACGACATATTCACCAACTCTGATAACGGCATTACAATAGATGGACCACCGCCACCGCCTCCAACAATAATACCATCTACCAACATGGGGTCCAAGATGGTGGCCGCGGGGCTGATATGAGGGCTCACAATAGTATCTATGTGGCAATGTGATTGCCAAGGTAGACGGTGACGCTACATATAACTTAGAGTGGACAGCGTCACTCGTAGACGTGGCAAACCTGACCTTCCATGATGTACAGGTCGGACTGAGGATATGGTACTCGGTGTAAGGTGCAGTCAATAGCGAGACTGAGGATTAGCTGATGGTAGAGAAGAAAGTACTAGACAAGGTTGTCTGGGACAAGTGGTCAAAGAGCAAAAGGGCGGAACTTAAACCTACAGTTAATGGCTGGAGTCAAGCTGTTATGCCCTGGAAGGGTGAGTTCAAACAAGACACTTCAAGTGACCAGCCCTTTGTGTATCGAGCTGAAGGTAAGTTTATCTCATTCAAGCCTGCCGGTCTCTGGTGGGCTACTCCCCAAGGACCATCTACGATTAAACAAGGGGTCAACTCCTCAATGGGCAATGTGGTTGAGGGCAAGGCTAGGTATGCCAATGCCCTTGGTACCGGTATCAGTATTGAAGCATCTGTAAGCCGAGACAGATGGCGGAAAGAAGTTGTCATTGATTCTCTGGTAGCTTTGGGCACAATCCCTGTTGGTGCAGAGTTCCTGGAGATTGGTTTTGAGATTGAAACCGACTTTGACATTCCTGAGTGGGACGGCAAGTCTGAATACCAGTTTAATACTGCGATTGAACTGACCGAACTTACAAGAATAGAGTCTATTAAGACTTGGGACAGCCATGTTATTCCTGAACCCAAAGAGGGTGAGGAACGTGAAGAACATTTCCTAAGATGTGCTGGTTTCATCAGGGTAGTAGATGGCAAAACCTACCTGGTAAAGAGGATACCAGTAGACTACTTACAGAATGCAGTCTATCCCGTTATTACAGACACTGTGATTAGTTATGGTGCTGAGTATGAGTTCAATGCAGTCACTACCGACTACATCTCCTGTGCCGCTCTGGACTCCACTCACTTTGTAGTGGGATATCGGGATGCTGGGGGTGGTAATTTTGGTCACGCAAAGATAGGAGTAGTTACAGGAAATGCTATCGCTTACGGTGCTGAGTATGAGTTCAATGCAGCCACTACCAACTACATCTCCTGTGCCGCTCTGGATGCTACTCACTTTGTAGTGGGATATCGGGATGATGGTGGTGATACTTTTGGTCACGCTAAGATAGGAGTGGTTTCTTCAGGAGATGAGATTGCCTACGGTGCTGAGTATGAGTTCAATGCAGCCGCTACCACCAACATCTCCTGTGCCGCTCTGGACTCCACCAATTTCGTGGTGGGATATCAGGATGCTGGTGGTGATACTTTTGGTCACGCTAAGATAGGAGTAGTTACAGGAAATGCTATTGCCTATGGTGCTGAGTATGAGTTCAATGCAGCCGCTACCAGCTACATCTCCTGTGCCGCCCTGGATGCTACTCACTTTGTAGTGGGATATCGGGATGCTGGGGGTGATACTTTTGGTCACGCTAAGATAGGAGTAGTTACAGGGAATGCTATCGCTTACGGTGCTGAGTATGAGTTCAATGCAGCCGCTACCTTCTACATCTCCTGTGCCGCCCTGGATGCTACTCACTTTGTAGTGGGATATCGGGATGCTGGGGGTGGTGGTCGTGGTCACTCTAAGATAGGAGTGGTTTCTTCAGGAGATGAGATTGCCTACGGTGCTGGGTATGAGTTCAATGCAGTTCTACCCAACTACGTCTCCTGTGCCGCCCTGGATGCTACTCACTTTGTAGTGGGATATCAGGATGCTGGTGGTGATGGTTATGGTATAGCAATGATAGGAGTAGTTACAGGAAATGCTATCGCTTACGGTGCTGAGTATGAGTTCAATGCAACCTTTACCTTCTACGTCTCCTGTGCCGCCCTGGACTCCACCAATTTCGTGGTGGGATATCAGGATACTGGGGGTGCTGGTTATGGTATAGCGATGATAGGCACCTTATCGGAACCAGCCGGCCTGGAAAACAAATCAGCCAACATGGGGTCCAAGATGGTGGCCGCGGGGCTGATCTGAGGGGCGCACAATAGTATTTATGACTGGAGGGTGCTATGCCAATAGCCTTCAAGCTGGAGGACTGGTTGCCCCAGGAACCGAGTCAGGGGCCTCCTCTGCCTGAGTTCCTGGGCATCTTCTGGCCATGGTACAAACCTCCGGCAGCCGAGTTCACGGTCAGTAACTTGATGATTTCACCCGCCGAGGTCAATCTAGGTCAGGTTGTAACAATATCCTGCACGGTAACCAACATCGGTACCGAGGCCGGCAGCTATAAAGTAGAATTGAGAGGTGATTTCATGGCAGATCAAGAAGTGGAACTAGCTCCTGGCAAATCGAAAATAGCATCCTTCGAGGTAATTCCGACAGTGGCCAAGTCCCACAGTGTATCGGTGGACGGGCTGGCTGGAACATTCGAGGGAAAGGCACCGGAAGAACCCAGTAATGGCATCGAAATCTACTGGCACGATGCTTTAGGCAACCCGCTACCCAGGAATTCACCGGTTACGATTGAGGAAGGTCAGACGGCCTTCTTTGATGTGTACATCACCAACGCGTCTACGAAAGGGGGAGAGCCCTGGCCAGTTACCTTTGATATCTTGATTGGTGCCTCATATGGTCCACCAAACTATTACCCTATGGGGACGCCCATCATGCTCCCTGGAGAGATG
>Ga0307378_10013725_pt1 | contig 10238 bp, 7 predicted proteins | sample UN1MG_FD_202238 | JGI IMG/M metagenome (GOLD analysis project Ga0307378, IMG submission 202238) | Soil microbial communities from Risofladan, Vaasa, Finland - UN-1 | ecosystem: Environmental > Terrestrial > Soil > Coastal area > Acid sulfate soil | place: Finland: Risofladan, Vaasa | collected...
GCTATGAGCGTGGTTGTGAGGACCAGCTTCTGGATGCGCTGATAGAACAGGCCAAAGACAGGCGAACTGATTTTGACTGGTTTGATGCGGCGGTTCTTAGTTTTAAGCTGACCCAGTCATTGATAGGTCAGGCGGACGAACTTTTACGTGGGAAGGATTCGATTCTACAGACTGGCTTACAGAAGCAAGGCGGGAAAGATAATTATAGGTAATTTGCGAACAAGGTCACAGGATATTTAGGTGTACATTATGGAAGACAGTATGATTGTTGAAGAGTTTCTGAATTATTTGAAATTTGAAAAGCGGTTCTCGGAACATACAGCGAAATGCTATGGAACGGACCTGGTTCAATTTGGTGAGTTTCTGATGGGACGTTCCGGCGGCGATGGAGAAAGCGAGACGGTTTCGATGAGTGGGGAGGTTTCGGGCGCAGTTACTTCGGTGGCGACACAGCCGGAGGTTAAGAAAGACCAGATGCTTTTGGCGGCGGATGTAAATTTGGTGCGCGGGTATATGGCTGTTCTGAATGAGAAGCAATATTCGAAAGCGACGATAGCCCGTAAGCTTGCGACGCTTCGAAGTTTCTACAAGTTTCTGGTAAAAAGAGGTCAGATTGAAGCCAACCCGGTGGTATCGATTCGGACACCAAAGCAGGAGAAAAAACTACCTCATTTTCTCGAATATGAGGAGGTCAAACGGTTGCTTGAGACGCCGCCGCTGGACAACTGGCTTGGTGCCCGTGACAGGGCGATTCTTGAAACGCTTTACAGCACCGGGATACGTGTGAGTGAGCTTGTGGCACTTAATATGGACGACATTGACTTTTTGAGCGAGGTTATTCATGTCCGTGGCAAAGGTAAAAAGGAGCGTATTACTCCGATAGGGACGTCGGCGCTGCAGGTGATTCAGCATTATATGGAGTTCAGAAACAGAAGGTCGCAGAGCAACCCGAATTTTGATTCGAAGGTATTATTTGTGAACAAGCACGGCCGTCGGCTTAGTACCCGAAGTGTGCGTCGTAAGATGGACAAGTACCTTAAGATGGCGGGGCTGGACCCCTCCATCAGTCCGCATACGCTGCGTCATAGTTTTGCGACGCATATGTTGAATAATGGAGCTGATTTGAGGAGCGTTCAGGAACTGCTTGGGCATCAGTCGTTGTCAACGACGCAGATCTACACGCATGTTACGACTAAGAAGCTGAAAGAGACTTATCAGAGCGCTCATCCGCGTGAAACAGAAGGTGAACAGAACGAGTGGTAAAGACGGCAGAGTGATGAATGGACGAGGCAAAAGGCCGGACGTTTGTCCGGTCTTTTTTATTGGTGCGGCTGTGAGTCAATCCGACTTTTAGGATTTGACGACTTATTCGTTTTCTTCCTTTTCCCCCATATATTCGGGCACAAGGTGTTTTACTTTTGATATTATCTCAGAGTGATTTTGGTTTTGGGCGATTTCAAGAAGTTTATTTATGCCTGCGTGGAGTCTTTGCCTGTCCATTGGGATATTGTTCCATATACCGATTTTTGGGTGTCTGGTGTGCTGCATATCCTCGCCTTTTATTGAAAGCTCTTCGAAGAGTTTTTCGCCGGGTCTTTTGCCGGTGAAGGCGATTTCGATGTCCTCTCCCGGTTTGAATCCGCTAAGGGTAATAAGTTCGCGGGCGAGGTCGACGATTTTTACCGGTTCGCCCATATCAAGTACGAAGATTTCACCGCCTTTTCCCATGGTTGCGGCTTGCAATACGAGCTGGCTTGCTTCTGGTATTGTCATGAAGTAACGTTTCATCTCAGGGTGCGTGACGGTTACAGGGCCGCCTTGAGCAATTTGTTTTTTGAATATTGGCACGACGGAGCCGTTCGAGCCGAGGACATTACCGAATCGGACAGTAACAAAATGCGTTTTGCTGGTTTTATTCAGGTCCTGAATGTACATTTCGGCGATACGTTTGGAGGAACCCATGAGAGAGGTTGGATTGACAGCTTTGTCGGTACTTATCATAACGAAGTTTGTTATTCCGTATTTATCTGCGGCGTCGGCAACGACCTTTGTACCAATAATATTGTTTTTGATTGCCTCGCCCGGGTTGAGCTCCATCAACGGCACGTGTTTGTGCGCAGCGGCATGAATAACGACCTCAGGTTTGAACTTTTTGAAGATTCCGTCCACTCGTATTTCGTCGGTGATATTACAGATAACCGCTTCCATAGCCGTGTCGGGGAACTCTCTTTTTAATATTCGCTCCACCTCGAAAAGCGGGTTTTCGGCCTGTTCAATCAGCAGGAGCAGTTTTGGTTTGAAGTTGCAAACCTGTCTCGACATTTCCGAGCCGATGGAACCGCCTGCGCCGGTAACGAGTATGATTTTGTCCTTTAGAAAAGCCTCTATCAAATCGAGGTCAAGCTGGATGACTTCTCTTCCGAGCAGGTCGTTAATGTCGATGTCCCTGATTTGTGAGACCCGAAATTTCCCGGAGGCGATATCGGTGATTGAAGGCACGGTGCGGAATCGTATTTTGGCACCTTCGCAGACCTGGATGACTCGTCTTAGCTGCTGGTGTGTGGAGGAGGGAATTGCGATAGCGATTTCGTCAATGTTGCGTTTGTCGCAGATTTTGGGCAGTTCTTCGACGGCTCCGAGTAGGGGCAGGTCGTGTATGAAAATCCCCCGTTTGCCCGGGTCGTCGTCGACAAAACCGACAACTTCGTATTCGGTGACGGGCATTCGGTGTATTTCCCTGAGGAGGGCTTCGCCGGCGTTTCCGGCACCGACGATTAAAAGCCGCTTTAGTCTTCCTGATTCAACGGTTCTGAATTCCTCGTAGTAAAGCCTGATTGTCATTCGCAGGCCGCTGAGCAAAAGGAGTGTCCCAAACATGTCGGCCATGAATATACCCTGGCTGACTTCGGTTAATGGCTGGAACAGCGAGTTTCTGGGTATGATGTTTGTTCCTGTTATGGCGAACCACAAGATGACGATGATGCCGGTGCTCACAACTGATGCACGGAGTATTCCGAGCAGGTCTGAAATACCTACGTATCGCCACCAGCCGCGGTATTGTCTGAAGAAGCCGAAGATGATGAGCTTTACGATTAGAAAGAAGGCGAGCAGGGGGAAGTACTGTTCGGCGAGCACGTCCACTCTGAATTGCATATTATGAGCGACGAGGAATGAAAGCAGCAGAGAGACGGAAAAAGCAACTATATGGGCGAGCACAATCAGAGGCCTTCGGAACCTGAAAATCGCAGCTTGGGGCATAGTGACTTGTGGAATGTTCTGGTTGCTGATTTCGGGCTGTTTATTTTCGTTCGAGTCGGGCATATTCATCCAGCATTATAACTTCCACCCTCTTTCCTGTACCAGATAGCAGAAAGTAAGTATAGCAGCGGTTCGAACTTGTGTCAAGCGGACATAATATGGTTGGTAAGACCGTTTTGAGTAAAGTTGTGGTATCTAAGGGGCACCGTCAAAGTATATTTGACTTTAGATTATATCAACAGCGTCAGTCAGATGAATCGGTCTTTTGTTTTTTCCGCTTGACCGGCTTTTCGGGCTTGGTGTCGGTAAGGTCAGACTGTGGTTCATCGACGAGGGTGTAAATGTCATCAAGTGGTGTGTTGTCAACTTTATTTCTCATAAGCGAGTAGATAATAGTGTTTGCACTGAAGAAGAAACTTATAACAAAAGCGACAAGCAGACCGACGACAGCCAGGATGAGCAGATGAACACAGAAGTGTGCAAGTGTTTCGGACCAGGAGGCTGTGGCGATATCCGCGGTTCCGGCCAGATTTGTGAAGACCGGTTTTGGCCAGATTGCGGCGAGTTTGCCTGTCCCTTCTGTTTCACCCAGGCCGAACCGCAGGAACCATCGGCTGCTCCAGAGCAGGAGGAAGAAAAAGAAGCGGACAAAGGTGTAGCATATCGCGCCGTAAGCAGCGGCGGCGGCGGTATAAAAAAGTATATGCCACGGTTTTCTTTTTATATAGCCGAAAGCCCGGGCCATGGCGTCGAAGAAGTCAGAGCCGTCGTACGCGACGGCAGGAAACATTAAGTTAAACCCTGCGACGGTCCCAATCAGAAGCACAGCGATTATTGCTCCGGAAATGAAAGTTAGGCACATTAAGATAGCTATAATTACGTCGCCGATGCCCCACGGTATTCTTCCAACCAGACCAAGCAGTGCGATGCACAAGCCGCAGAGGATAATGCCTATGACCGGCAGAAGAGGTGCGAAGAGGAAACTGAAAAAGTTCTTTTTTGCGAAGCGCAGAGGTTCTATGAGTCCGGGTTTTTCGCCGTGAGCCAACTGAAGGGCGGTGATTCGGCAGATGGCACCGCCGGCCAGAGCAATGACGACAAATTTTATTATGAAGAAGATAGCGCTGTAGACGTAATGGTACCTCAGAGCCCATGCCATGGCCCGAAAATAGTCGGCGATGTTTTTTGCCACTCCGGGTATGTCCAGGGCGAAGAGCGAGTTTACAGCACCCTGGAATCTTTTGGCGGCGAATTCCCAAAGCGTTTCGAAGACTCCTTTTCGCTGGCCGGTCTGTTTGTAGTTTTCGAGGTATGAGGGCAGCTGGTCAGGATATGTTATGTAGAGTTGCAGTTCGGTGGCTTTGCCCTGAGTCTCTGGTATGACGAGGACGGATTTACTAAAGTCCATGAGCCATCCAGCCAGACAAATTACGACGACGGCAAGGAAGGCGATAATAATGTTGCTATGATGAATTGACATGCCGAAGGTCTGGAATATTTTCGTAAAGGTGAAGTTATTTAATGTTTTTAAGGTTTGTTCTTCGCCGGCCATTTTTTGTCCTTTCAAAAAGGTTACAATTTATGGTTTTGTAAAGAACAACTGAAACCATATATACTTAATTATCGGTCTGTTTCAATAGATTTTATGAGAATTTTAGTTAGTGTGGTTTATTGTTGTGTTGGTGAGTCGGGTGACTGGTCGGGAAGTTTGGAAATTACTTTGTATTCGGCGTCGAGCCATACACCGAGGTCCAGAAGCTTACAGCGTCGTGAGCAGAAGGGGAAGAATTTGACACTTTGGGAGTTCTTCTCTGGAAGCGGTTCAATGGGCTTGTGGCAGATTGGACATCTATGTTTCATTTTAAGATATCAATCCGGTTTTTTTGTGGCGAGAGTATATAATTGGCTCAGTCAGCTTTTGAACTTATTCTTCTGCCGGCTCTTCTTCATCGTTTTCGTATTCGGAGATTTCGGGTGTTTGTTCTGCGGCGAGCCCCTGTTCGAGCATACGGGCATATTCAACGCAGTATCTTGCCCATGGCTGGGCTTCGAGTCGGGCTTTTGGGATGGGTTTTCCGGTCCCTTCGCAGATGCCGTATTTTTTTTCTTCGATGCGCTGCAGCGCATCGTCAATTTCCTTGAGAAGTTTTCTTTCACTGTCCATCAGGCCCAGCGTGAATTCCTGTTCGAAGTTATCGGTACCGATATCAGCCATATGTATGGGCATACTTGACAGGTCGCCGGTTGCATCGAGACGGGACTTTTTTAGGGCCTCGTCGGACATTTCGTTTACATCGCCAACGATTTCCCTTCTTTTTTCGAGGAGTATTTGCTTGAAACGCTCAATTTGAGCCTTGGTCAGTTGCGTTTTCTGAACACGTCCGGGGTTCGTTTTGTTCTTCGATGTTTTTTTGCGTTTCTGAGCCACTTCTTGTCTGTCCGTTTCTCTTACTACCAGTACTTATTTTGCATACCTGATAAAATAATAATTATAGCATACTATCTCGTCTATTGTGTACTGCTACTTTCGTTTCGAGTGCGAATATCGAGCCGAATAAGTATATTTAAGACGAGAAAATTTTCAAGCAAATTGTGCTAATAAACATAAGTTCTTGCAGATAAAAGATTTATGGAGGGCAGCAAAAAGGGTTGTTATTGTTGGGGTTCGGTGAGATTTCGTGTGATATGTTGATTGTCTCCTGTGAATTTACCCAGGGGCAGATAAAAATTCTTGCCGCCGATGGAAACTTCGGCTGTTTTAGCTTTGAAGACTCTTTCGATTTGTTCCGTGGAAAATACATCGGTGGTACCGCCGTATTGATAATCACAGGAGGGTGGGCCCTGGAGCAGCAAAGCGATATCGGCATATTGGATTGTTAGGTTAATATCGTGCGTTATGGCGATGATTGTTTTGTTTTTTTCGAGTTGCAGTTGTTTTAACAGATCGAAGATATCGACCTGATGTTTTAAATCGAGAAAGGTTGTGGGCTCGTCCAGGAGCAGAATGGGGGTATTTTGTGCCAGGGCCCTCGCAATAAAGACCCGCTGGCGTTCACCGCCGCTTAACTCGGCCAGAGGTCTTGATGCGAACTGGGCGGTATCTGTTAGTTTGAGGGCTTCCTGAACGAATTGCCTGTCGGTTTTCCCCTCGAAACCGAAAGTGCCCAGATATGGGCTTCTTGCCATTGAGACAACTTCGGTGACGGTAAAATCGAAAACGGGGACAAACTCCTGGCGAACGACAGCGATTTTTTGCGCGAGTTTTCTTGCTGGGTATGATTTAATATTTTTCTTGTCGATTTCTATGGAGCCGGCTTTGGGCCTGAGCAGTGCACAAAGCAGGTTCAGCAACGTGGTTTTCCCCGCGCCGTTAGGGCCTGCAATGGCCATGAACCGGGCCCGGGGCAGTTCAAAGGCGAGGTCCTTTAGTATCGGCTGGGTATTATAGCCGAAAGTAAGATTTTTCACGTTTACAATATTGCTCATTTTAACCAACTGACCTTTCTGGAATATTTCGCGAGCAGAATAAGGAAGAATGGGCCTCCCGCGATGGCTGTGATTACGCCGACGGGCAGTTGTTCCTGGCCGAAAATTGTCCTTGCGAGGGTGTCTGCGACAACGAGAAAGGCGCTTCCGATTATTGCACTGAGCGGGATTAATTGCCTGTGGTCCGGCCCGAAAAGCAGCCGAACGGTATGAGGGATGATAAGTCCGACGAAGCCGATGAGTCCGCTGAGGCTGACCGCGACGGCGGTTATAAAAGCGGCGAACGTGAAAGCGAGCAAGGTGGTTTTTTTCGTATCGACGCCGAGGCCGCGAGCTTCAGCATCACCGAATGTCAGCAGGTTCAGGCGGTGCGAGATTGCGAACAGGCCGATGATGCCGGCCAGTATGCAGATTGCGCTTACGCAGAGAATGTGCCAGGGTTTTTCGGTTATGTTTCCCATAAGCCAGAAGACCGTCCAGCGAATCTGACTGCTCTTGGCAATTGATGTTAGGAACATGATGACGGCCGAGAAAAAGGCGTTCACGACAACGCCGGCGAGCAGGAGTGATGTTACGCGGTGTTTTCCTGCGATTGTGCCGACGCACCATACGAGCCATACGGTTGCAAGGGCGCCGAGAAAAGCGCAGACGGTCAGGGGAGAGCCGCCCAGGAAGGTCCATGAGAGGCCTGCGATGACGGCGATAATGGCCCCGAGTCCCGCACCGCTTGATATTCCGAGGATGTAAGGGTCGGCAAGGGGGTTTCGAAGGATTGCCTGTAAGGTTACGCCTGCGCAGGCCAGGGCGGCACCTACCAAAGCGGCGAGGATAAGCCGCGGCAGTCTTACGCCGACGAAGATTTGGTAGTCGATGTTTGGGTCGGTTTGGCCGGGGCCCTGCATGACTTTTGATAAGGAAATGCTCTGTGTGCCGACAAGTGCGCAAATACACATCAATACTGCAAGTGCAGCGAGGCAAATTAGGATTTTTCCAGTCAGTTTTTTTACAGTTAGCGTTTCAACCATATATTTACCGTTCTAATTGGGAACCGGCATCGAGGCTTTCTGCGAATATGTCCGGGTGCAGGTGTTGTGCAATAAGTTCGATACCGTCGGCAAATCTTGGCCCTAATCTTAGTACGGTATCAGGATTTATTACATAAATTTTTTTGTTTTTGACGGCGGGCAGTGTGGGCCATTTAGTCCAAAAGGCCTCGGCGGATAACTGTTGGTCCGGCAGGTTGTCCTGGCCCATTGCAGACTGAATTATTACATGAGGAGCCGATACGAGGAGTTCTTCTGAGCCGAGGGATGGGTACTGCTGTATTGTGGGGCTGATTGCGTTTTCACCACCTGCTAATTGAATCAGTTCGTTTACAAATGTATTTCTTCCGGCCACACGCAGAGGCTCGGTCTGAATGACCCACAACACCTTTGGTTTTTGGGCTGGAGCAAGTTTTAATTTCAGGTTATTCATTTGCTCCGTTATGTCCGCGACAAGTTTATCGGCGGGTTCCAATTTTCCGGTAGCGGTTCCAATTTGCCTTATCGCTGCCAAAAGCTCATCAATCTTTTCGATTTTCAGGGTCAGAACATTGATTCTGAGCCGTTTTAATGTTTCTGCGACAGTTTTTTGCTGCTCGAAGGCCAGAGTAAGAACCAAATCGGGCTTGGCAGCTATGATTGCTTCGGTGTTGGGCTGCCAGAATGTTCCGACTTTTTCTTTAAGAGCCGCCTGAGCAGGATAATCGCTGTCGGAGGAAGCCGCAACGATTTTATCGTCGAGCCCGAGCGCAAAAACTATTTCAGTAAGATTTGGCGCGAGCGAGACAATTCTGCCGGGCCTGGCAGGTGGAATCTGTAGAGTCTTTTCGTGGTTATGATTGCTGTAGAAGGTGATAAGGAACACCGCTACGCATATAAGGGCAATGGCTGATATTATCCATGGTCTTTTCATGTTTATGTTCTTTTAAACTGCTTTTGAAGCTCCGTTGCGGAGAACTGTATTGTTGTGGGCCTTCCGTGCGGACATCGGCTGGAACGTTCTGTGGCGTCCTTGTCGACAAGGAGCTGTTCTATTTCACTCTCGCTTAGTTTTTGACCGGCTTTTATTGCGGCCTTGCAGGCGGCCATATTCAGGACCTCATCAAACAATCTTTCGGGGTCGGAGTTTATATTTTTGTCGTTTAGTAAATCGAGCAAATCCTTGACGAAATCAACGGGGGAGGCTTTTGCCAGCAGTATTGGAAAAGCCTGTATGGCGTACGTGCCGGGACCGAAAGGCACAATCTCGACGCCGAGTTTTTCGATGAGGTTGTTGTGCTGCTGTATCAGTTCTGCCTGTACATCGTTCAGTTCGAAGCTTTCCGGTATGAGAAGTTTTTGCGATTCGAGTTTGCTTTGTTTTAGTCGCCGGCAGAGGTTTTCGTATATTATTCGTTCATGCAATGCATGCTGGTCGATAACCATAAAGCCATCGTCGGATTCTGCGACTATGAAGCTGTCGCGTATCTGGAGGAATTGGCGTCTGGTTTGTGGCAGTGTCTGTGTTTTGGTTGTCTGGGCTAAGCCGGTGCGGGGCAGTGAAAAGTTGGTTTTTGGTGTTGAGATGAACTGCTGCTGTGTTTGGACGGGCCTGTGTTTTTTGAAGAATTCGGCCATTGCGTCGGCGATTTCGCGGCCCCTTTCGGAGGCGAAGGTATCTGTGGGCAGTTTGGCGTCGATGTCGAGTTTTGTGCCGAGGAGCTTTTCCCGCAGGGCACCGAGGATTTGTGAATGGATAAGGTTGGGGTTATAGAAGCGGACCTCGATTTTTGTGGGGTGCACGTTGACATCGTAGTTTTCAAACGGCATTTGAATGAAGAGGAAAATAACGGGGAACCTGTTTGGCTCTATAACGCCGTGGTAGGCTTCTTTAATCGCGTGTGAAATGAATTTATCGCGTATGAACCGGCCGTTTAAAAAGATGTACTGGAGTTTGTTGTTTGTTCTTGAGATAGCGGGTTTGCCGAGCAGGGCGGTGATATGCAGTTGCTTTTCAGCCGATTTGGTTTCGATAAGATTGGCTGAGATTTCCGCCGAGAACATTTCCGCTATTCGCTGCGGAACTGTTTGGTTGGACGTGAGTCTGTGAACCACCCTGCCGTTGTTATTGAGTGTCATGTCCAGGTGAGTGTTTGCAAGGGCGATTCTCGTGAATTGTTCGGTGATATGGGTGGATTCGGTATTTGGTGTTTTGAGGAACTTTCTTCTGGCGGGCAGCTTGTAGAACAGGTCCCTGACCTGTATGGTTGTGCCCTTATCGCCACTGCAGGGTGAGACTTCGTTTTTTTCGCCGCAGTCTATTTCGATGGAATTTCCAGCCAGGGCATCGGTGGTTCTGCTGACGGCGCGGACCCGTGCGACCGATGCGATGCTGGCCAGGGCCTCGCCTCTGAATCCGAGGGTTGATATACCGAGCAGGTCGTTGCTGGTTTTGATTTTGCTGGTGGTGTG
>Ga0307378_10013728_pt1 | contig 10237 bp, 10 predicted proteins | sample UN1MG_FD_202238 | JGI IMG/M metagenome (GOLD analysis project Ga0307378, IMG submission 202238) | Soil microbial communities from Risofladan, Vaasa, Finland - UN-1 | ecosystem: Environmental > Terrestrial > Soil > Coastal area > Acid sulfate soil | place: Finland: Risofladan, Vaasa | collected...
GGGATGAATGGGATAGGAGGAAGAAGTCAGGTCAGTGACCTGCGTCCCGCACTCCGACTCCTTTCGCCCAATTCATCGCTGCTCTGAACTCGGAATTCCGCCTTCACCTCATCTCCTGTCCGCCATCCACCAGGTACGACACACCCGTAATGTACGACGCCTTGTCGGACACGAGGAAGACCACGAGGTTGGCGATGTCTTCAACGGTACACTGGCGGCCCAGCGGCACCTGCTTGTTGTAGTAGTCTTCCACTTCTTCGGGCTTGATGCCGAGCTTCCCGGCGCATTCGCGTTTGTAGGCGTCGTTCCAGATGCCGCTGCCCTGCAGCACGTTGCCGGGGAGGATGGAGTTCACGCGGATGTTGTGTTTCGCCAGCTCGCGGCACCAACCCTGGGCGAGGCCGATCACGCCGAACTTGCTGGCGTTGTAGGCGGAGTTGTTTGCCGAGCCGCGCACGCCGGTCTTCGAGCTGACGTTGATGATGGCGCCGCGCCGCTGCCGGATCATCTGCGGGGTCACCGCCTGGCCGCACAGGAAATAGCCTTTCAGGTTCACGTTGATGGCGAGATCCCATTTCCCCTCGGGGAAGTCGGGCAGCGTGAACGCCGGAGCGATGCCGGCGTTGTTCACCAGGATGTCGATCCGGCCGAACTCCGCCACCACGCGTTCGGCCATCGCCGTCACGTCGGACTTCTTCGTCACGTCAACCTTCACGGCCAGCGTGCGAACGTGGGACTTCGCGGCGATCTCGTCGGCGGCAGCCTTGGCTCCGTCATAGTTCAGATCGGCGACGACGACGTTGGCATCGGACTCCGCAAGCCCGGTGGCAATGCCCTTGCCGATCCCGGACGCCGCCCCGGTGACGATGGCGGTCTGGCCTTTCAGCGTAATGATCATTCATACACCTCGGGTGATCAACCGTGGAGTTTCTTCGCAAGCTTCGCCACGCGTCGGCCGAGGGCAGTGCATTCCTTCTTCGCGCGGTCGTCGGGTGCGCCGACGGCCACGGGACCGTAGTGGCCGCCGTTGGCCGTGCCCTGCACCACCATCCCGTGCACCAGCATCGAATTGATGATGCTCAGGATGGTCGTCTCGTTGCCTCCGCCGATGCAGCCGCACGAGGTGAACGCGCCGCCCGCCTTGCCTTCGAGCTTGCCGTGATGCTTCACGCTATCATCGAACAGCTTGCGGATCGGGGCCGCCGCCTCACCGTAGTACGTGGGCGAGCCGATCACGATGCCCTTCACCGCCAGCAGCTCCTCGACCTCGACGTCGGCGACGTCCTTCACTTCGCACGACAGGCCTTCCTGCTGAACGCCCTGCGCCACGACGCCGGCCATTTCCTTCGTGTGGCCGCTGCGGGAATAATAGATGACGAGTAGGTCTGCCATTGTACACCTCCGTGCAAAAACCGTGGAATACCATAGGACCGTTGCAGTACAATTGTAAGGAACGCATCCCAAAAACAAAGGTATAAAGCCGTCCGTACGCGAGATGGCCCCCGCACGGGGGTGCGCCGATAATCAGAGTACCGCATCAATCAGATTTGCAGGCACGACCGGGGAGTGCAACCATGGCGTTTCAGCCAATCGACTCGGAGGACAGGAAACTCATCCAGGCGGCATGTGACGTGCTGCAGCGCAACTATCATCCGGACCGGCATTCGGTGGGAGCGGCGGTGCTGTGCCCTGAGGGCAGGATCTACCGGGGCGTGAACGTCGAGGCGTGCGGCTACGGCCCCTGCGCCGAACCGATCGCCATCGGCACCGCCATCAGCAACGGCGAGCGTACCTTCCTCGCCATCGTCGCCGTCCACAAGGAGGACAACGGCTACTGCGTGCTGTCGCCCTGCGGCAACTGCCGTCAGCTCCTGCTGGATTACGCGCCGGAGGCGATCGTGATCTTCAGCGAAAACGGCAACGTGCTGAAAGCCCGTGCCCGCGACCTTCTGCCGGGGGCGTACAACAGCAACTTCGGCGTGAGCAAGTGAACGGCCGCGCGAGCACCTGCGGGTATCCCCCGGAGCCTCCTGTGCTTCATCCCCTCCGTTTCCTGCAATCCTTGCAGTAGCCGTGGATCTCGAGCGTGTGCCCGGTGGGGGCAAAACCGTGCCTGGCGCAGATCTGCTCCTGCAACTGCTCCATCGTCTCGTCGAAGAACTCCTCGATCTTGCCGCACGACAGGCATAGCAGGTGATCGTGGTGCTTCCGCCCGTGAACGTGCTCGTAGTGCAGGTGGCGCTCGCCGAAAACCTCCTCCCGCAGCAGCCCCGCCTTCACCAGCAACGGGAGCGTGCGGTACAGCGTAGCTTTGGACACGCGGACTTTCCTCTGCCGCATCCTGAACAGCAGTTCTTCCGCCTCGAAGTGGTCGTGCTGCCGGAACACTTCTTCCAGGATCAGGCGGCGCTCCGGCGTGAGCTTCAGTCCACGCTTTGCCAGGAATTCTCTGAACGCATCTTCGTGTTCGTGCACGATCAGTATCCTCCGCCAGTGGCAACGCAACGGCGCGGCATCATCCAAGCCGCAGACGCAGCAGCAGGTCGTTCAATGCGTCATGCCCCGATGGCTCGTCGGGGAGATCGGTCAATTTGGTCGCATCCATCAGCTCGATCCGCAGCCGGCAATACTCGGACTCGTGGAACGCCCTCTCGGAGTCGGTGAGCACGGAGATCTCCGGCCCGGCCATCTTGCAGGCGATCAAGTCGGTCACGTGCCGCAGCCTGAACACTTCGTTGAGGCGCTGCAGGTTCGGTTCCACCTCCCCGGTTCGCATCAGGTGAATCCCAGTGAGCAGCACGCGATACAGGTAGACCAACTGCTTGACCTTGTTGCTCTTGCAGAACAGCTTCCACTGCAGCGCCGCGAAGTTCAGGTAGTGATGCGTGTGGTGCTTCGTGATGCAGCCGCGCGCGATTTCCCTCAGTTCATCGAATTCCGGGCGGGCGAACAGGATCAGCGGCGAGTAGATGTGCTCCAGCACAAGGCCGTTGTGCTTCAGGAGCATGGTGAAGAACTTCCTGGCGTCGTGCGTGACGAAATCGAGCTCCAAGCCGTCCTGCGTGCGGGCAATCTCGCAGGTCTCGCCGGGCGGCTCCAGTGCGAGCACCGCGCGAGCCGGCAGCACGTGCGCACCGCGGAGGTCGTAGTCGGAATCGGCCGATGGAAACCCATACAGGTGCGCCCCGCTGATCGTGACGAACAGCAGCGGGTGGGGATGCGCCCGCACCGCGTGAAGCAAAACCTTGTCGATGGGTTCACTGAAAATCATGCCGTTCGTGCTCCCGTCATTCCGCTCAGGTGCCACTCGAATCCGGTTCGCGGCCGATCGTGCTGGTGAATCGCCGCTTCAGCAGCAACGAGTTGCTGACGACCGACACCGAGCTGAGGGCCATTGCGCCGGCGGCGATCATCGGATTCAGCAGGCCGGCCGCGGCGACCGGGATGGCGACCGTATTGTAGACGAACGCGAGGAACAGGTTCTGCCTGATCGCCTTCATTGTCTGCCGGCTGAGGCGGATCGCGTTGACGACGCCGCCCAGCTCGCCGCTGACGAGGGTGATGTCGGCCGACTCGAGTGCGACGTCGGCCCCGGTACCGATGGCCATGCCAACGTCTGCCTGAACGAGCGCCGGCGCGTCGTTCACGCCGTCCCCCACCATGATCACCACCTTGCCCTCGTGCTGTAGTTCATCGACCCGGATGGCCTTCTCCGGCGGCGAGACCTGTGCGAATACGTTGTCGATGCCCGCCTTCTGAGCAATCGCGCGCGCGGTTCGTTTGTTGTCGCCCGTGATCATGAACACGGCCAGTCCCAGATCCTTGAGCTCGGCCACCGCGCGGGGTGAATCGTCCTTCAGGCGGTCGGCGAGGGCTATCACGCCAGCCACGGTGCCATCGATCGCCACCATCACCACGGTGTTTCCCTCGTTTTCCAGCCGCTGTGCGTCGACCTCGGCGGCCTCGTACGCGATGTTGTTTTCCTGCATGAGGAACGCGGTGCCCACGAGCACTGACTTGCCTTCGATGCCGGCAATCACGCCCTGCCCGGGGACTGCCCGGAAATCGACGGGCTGCACGGTCGTCAAGCAGCGCTCCTGTGCCTCTGTGCTGATCGCCTTGCCAAGCGGATGCTCGGAGCCGTACTCGGCGGACGCGGCAATCCGGAGCAGTTCGGCGGATGGATCCTGCCCGGATCGGCCGAACTCGCCGATCGGCTGCACGGTGGTCACCTCCGGGCGGCCGTAGGTGAGCGTGCCGGTCTTGTCGAGCACGACGACGTCGGCCTTGCCGGCTCGCTCGAGTGCCTGGGCTTCGCGAATCAGGATTCCGTGCAGTGCGCCGGTGCCCGACCCCACGAGGATCGCGGTTGGCGTGGCAAGCCCCAGCGCACACGGGCATGCGATGATCAGCACCGCTACCATGTTCATCAGGGCGGGCTGGAACCGTCCGCCGAGGGCGAACCACAGGACGAACGTCACGATCCCGATCCCGACCGCCGCGGGTACGAAATACCCGGCCACCTTGTCGGCCAGCCGCTGGACGTCCGCCTTCGATTCCTGCGCGGCTCGCACCATCTCGATGATCTGGTTGAGCGCGGTTTGCTCCCCCACTTTTGTGGCTTCGAAGGTGAGCAATCCTTCGCGGTTGATCGTGCCGCCAATCACTTCATCGTCCGGTTTCTTCTCGATGGGCATGCTCTCGCCGGTGATGATGGATTCGTCGACGGTGGATTTGCCCTCTCGAACGATGCCATCCACGGGCACACGCTCGCCGGGGCGAACCACGACCAAGTCGCCCGCGGCCACTTCGGCAGCGCCGATCTCGATCTCCTTGCCGTCGCGGATCACGGTGGCTTGTTTCGGGGCGAATTCCATCAGCTTGCGGATTGCGGCCGATGCCTTGAATTTCGAGCCTGCCTCCATGAACTTGCCCAGCGTGATCAATGTCAGGATCGTCGACGAGCCTTCGTAGTAGATGTCGCCCGTGGTGAAGAATGTGTTGGACACGCTGTAGGCGTAGGCGGCGGTCGCGCCGATCGCGATCAAGGTGTCCATGCTGACACTGCCGCTGAGGGCGGCCTTGACCGACGACACATAGAACGGCCAGCCCACGTAGACCTGCACGACCGTGGCAAGGCCGAACAGCACGAGGAGCACCGCGAGCGAGTGGATGCCCATCGCGTGCAGCACGATCATGTTCAGCACGATGACGGGCACGGTGAGGATGGCGCCGACGATCAGGCGGCGACGCCACTCCGCGATCGTTCGCTGCTGACGCTCCTCGAGCGTCAGCCCGGCAAGCTTCGACACCTTCGCCTTGTAGCCGGCGTCTTCGACCGCCTCCACCATTGCGTCGACGGCCACCTTGTCGGGATCGTAGGCGACGGTGGCGGTTTCCATCGCGAGGTTCACGGCCGCCCGCGTCACGCCCGGGAGTGCGGCAAGCGTCCGCTCGACCCGTGCCACGCACGACGCGCAGTGCATCCCGTCGATGTTCAGCGTCACCTTCGCCCCGTTGCCCTGGGCTTGTGTGATGTCCATTGTGCGTCCCGCTTTCTGCCCCTTCCATAATACCAACAATTCCGCACCATTTACAGCATGAACTCGGCTTAAGCTTGAATCTGGGCACACAATAGACTATGATATTGGCTTCAAGGAAATACTGGCGCCTGTTCGTTCGTGCTGGATTGGGGTCATATCGTTGAACGCCGACCATCTGAAGACGCTGCTGAATGAAGTCCATGCCGGCCGCGTATCGGTCTCCGACGCCCTCGAGCGGATCAAGCATCTGCCGTTCGAGGACCTGGGCTACGCGCGGCTGGACAGCCACCGCGGGCTGCGTTGCGGCTTCCCCGAGGTGATCTTCTGCCAAGGCAAGACCATCGCCCAGATCGTCGGGATTATGGAACGGATGGCTGCAAACGCCGGGCCGATCCTGGCGACGCGGGCGTCGGCCGAGGTTTACCAGGCCGTCGTGCAACAGTGGCCTGATGCCGCCTATAACGAGATGGGCCGCGCGATCACGCTGAACGCACCGCCCCATCCCCAGCACGACGGCTACATCCTGATCGTCACCGGCGGCACATCCGACATTCCCGTGGCCGAGGAGGCCCTCGTGACCGCCGAGATCATGGGCAACCGCGTGAAGACGGTGTACGATGCGGGCGTGGCGGGAATCCACAGGCTGCTCAAGTCACACGACGAGATCTTCGATGCGAACGTGATCGTCGCGGTGGCGGGGATGGAGGGCGCACTGGCGAGCGTGGTCGGCGGGCTGTCGAGCCGGCCGGTGATCGCCGTGCCGACCAGCGTCGGCTACGGGGCGTCGTTCGGCGGGCTTGCAGCGCTGCTGACGATGCTGAACAGTTGCGCCGCGGGCGTCTCAGTAGTCAACATCGACAACGGCTTCGGGGCGGGATACATCGCGGCACTGATCAACCGCCCGCCGGCGCATGCCCGCAATCGCGAGGCATCCGGACAAGCCAGATGCGGAACTGATGACAAGGGCGATGTTCGTCCATCATGATATCCAATACCACGGTAGAGACGTGCCGGTGGCACGTCTCAGACGCCCCACCGGGGCGTCTCTACTTGAATTCACGGAGTGCTGAGATGTCTCGCAAGGAAACGCTTGCACGACTGAAAGAACTGGCGATTGCCGCGGTCGTCCGCAGCGACGATACCGCCAAGGCGATCGGGGCCGTCCAGGCCTGCTTCGATGGCGGCGTGAAGGCCATTGAGATCACGTTCACCGTGCCCGAGCCGATCAAGACGATCAGCGCGGTGAAGCAGCAATTCGGCGACAGCGTGCTGCTGGGTGCAGGCACCGTGCTGAGCGTGCAGGATGCGAAGGCCGCCATCGACGCGGGCGCCATGTTCATCGTCAGCCCGATCACGGATCTGGAGGTCGTGAAATTCTGCAACGCCAATGACATCGCGGTGATGCCCGGCGCGATGACGCCGACCGAGATCTACAACGCATGGCGGAACGGCGCCGACTGGGTGAAGGTCTTCCCGGCGTCGCAGTTTGGCCCGGCGTACTTCAAGGCACTGAAAGCTCCGCTTCCGAAGATACCGATCATGCCCACCGGGGGCGTGAGTGCCGCCAACGCAGGCGAATGGCTGGCTGCCGGCGCCGAAGCACTGGCTGTAGGCGGCGAGCTGGTCGACAAGAAGGCCCTGAAGGAAGGCAAGTTCGATGTCATCACGAAAAACGCACGCGACCTGATGGCGGCAGTCGAGGCGTTCCGGAAGTCCCAGAAGAAATAGCCGGATGGCCTGCATGCTGTCCGCATCGGAATCGTTCACGGATCGAACCAATGTCAGCACGGATGATAACCGAGCTACCCGTTCTTCCGCCGCGTGATCCCGATTCGCACAAGGGCACGTTCGGCAAGGGCCTGGTGCTGGGCGGGTCTGAGGGGATGACCGGCGCGGCCGTGATGTGCGCAGATGCGGCGTTGCGTTCAGGTGCGGGGTTGGTGACCATCGGCACGCCCTGCGGCGTTCTGCCAATAATCGCCGAAAAGACCACCTGCCCGACGACCCGCGGATTCCCGCAAACCGATGCGAAGTCGTTCGCCGCGCACGCCCTGCTCGACGTGCTGCCGCTGCTGCCTGATTACACGGCGGCGGCGCTCGGCCCGGGAATCGGCAGGCATCCGTCCACCGAGTGGTTCGTGCTGAACCTGATCCCGCGGCTCGAGATTCCGACGGTGATCGACGCCGACGGCCTGAACAATCTCAGCACCGACGTCGCGGTGCTGGCCCGCAAGAAGGCGCCGATCGTGCTCACGCCACACCCGGCCGAGATGGGCAGGCTGGCCGGCATTCCCACGGCGGATGTCCAGCGCGACCGCCAGTGCGTGGCGGAATCGTTCGCACGCAAGCACGGCGTGGTTGTCGTCCTCAAGGGCAACCGTACCGTCGTCACCGACGGCGGCAGCTCGTACATCAACGGGACCGGCAATCCCGGCATGGCGACCGGCGGAGCCGGCGACGTCCTGACCGGCGTGATCCTGGCACTGCTGTGCCAGGGCCTGGATGCGTTTCATGCGGCGCAGCTTGGCGTGTACCTGCACGGACTGGCGGGCGATCTCGCCGCGGCTGACAAGGGTCAGATCTCGATGATCGCCACGGACATTCTCGATGCGCTGCCGGCAGCGTTTCGACAGTACCAGGGGAAACAATCGTAGGGGCGGACGGCGTCCGCCCGGGCACACGCCGTGTGCCCCTACGCATCATACAGCGAAAGGAACTCCATGAAAGCTGCCGTTCTGCAGGATATCGGGAAAATCGAGATCCTGGACGCCAAGATGCCGGCGTGCGATCCGTCGGGCATCGTGATCAAGGTCGGCGCGTGCGCGGTGTGCGGGACCGACGTGAAGGTCTATCACCACGGCCACAAGCACATTGTGCCACCGCGAATCACCGGGCACGAGCTTTCCGGCGAGATCGTCGAAGTCGGCAAGAACGTGAAGAACTACGAGGTCGGCCAGCGCGTGGCCGTGGCCCCGGCGGTTCCGTGCGGCGAGTGCCGCTACTGCCTGGCCGGAATGCAGAGCATGTGCGATAACCTGATCGCCATCGGCTACCACTGCGACGGCGGGTTCGCCGAGTACATGGCTGTGCCGCCGGTGGCGGTCCGCAACGGCTGTGTGAACGTGATCCCGGACGGCGTTTCGTTCGAGGAGGCCGCGCTTGCGGAGCCGCTCGCCTGCACGATCAACGCCGCCGAGCTCACCCACACCGGCATCGGCCAGACCGTGGTGGTCATCGGGGCCGGGCCCATCGGCTGCCTGCACGTCATGCTCAGCAAGAGCATCGGCGCCACCAAAACCATTATGATCGACATCTCGGCCGAGCGGCTCCAGATGTCGCAGATCGCCGGAGCCGATCTCTACATCAATTCGAGCAAAGAAGAGCCGATAAAGGCGGTACGGGAAGCCACCGGCGGGCACGGCGCCGAAGTCGTCATCACCGCGTGCTCCGTCGGCAAGGTGCAGGAGCAGGCAGTCGAGATGGTGGCAAAGCGCGGCTACGTGAACTTCTTCGGCGGCCTGCCGAAGGACAACCCGTTCATCAAGCTCAACAGCAACCTGCTGCATTACGGCGAGTTCTACTGCGTGGGGACGCACGGCTCGGCTCCTCGGCACAACGCCCTCGCACTCGCGCTCGTCGGCGCCGGCAAGATCGACACCAAGGGCCTGATCACCCACCGGCTGCCGATCCCCAGGCTGCTCGAAGGAATCGAGATCACCGAGAAGGCCAAGGGCCTGCGGGTGATCATCAGCGGTCAATAAGGAAGAACGATGAACGATGAATGATGAACGATGAACGGAAGAGGCAAACGGCCGTTCATTGTCTGTCGTTCATCGTTCATTGTTCATCGTTCATCATTAGCAATGAGGTGCACGATGGTTCAAGAAGTTCAAATGCCAAAGCTCGGCCAGACGATGGAAGAAGGTACCGTCGAAAAATGGCTGAAGAAGGAAGGCGACACCGTCACCAAGGGCGAGCCGCTGTTCGAGGTGACGACCGACAAGGCGACGCTCGAAGTGGAAGCGTTCGTTTCCGGCACACTGCTGAAGGTTCTTGTGAACGAAGGCGAGACGGTGCCGGTGAACGAGGTGATCGCGTTCGTGGGCGAGAAGGGCGAGGCCGTGCCGGAGACGGTGCCCCAGAAGGCGGCGCCGGCTGCGAAGAAGGAAGAGGCGAAGGCCGCCCCTGCCGCCGCTGGAGCGCCCGCCGCGAAGGCGGCCGCCGCACCCAGGCCCGCCGCCGCGCGAGCCGTCACTCCGCCCGAGCAGATCAAGGCTTCCCCCCGGGCACGCAAGCTCGCCGAAGCCGAGAAGGTGCCGATGGGGATCCTTCGCGGAAGCGGACCCGAGGGCAGGATCATCGAGGAAGACGTCGAGCGATACCTGCAAACGATCCGCAACCTGAAGATCGCGCCGGTCGCCCGCGAGCTTGCCTATCAGAACAGCGTCGACCTCACTCAGGTGAAGGGCAGCGGGGCCGATGGCCGGATCATGAAGGAAGACGTCGAGACCGCGGCACAGGCTCCAGTGGCAGCCGCCGGAGCGATGGAAGTTCGCCGCGAAGAGCTCACTGCCATGCGCAAGGTGGTCGGACAGCGCATGACCCTCAGCAAGACCACGGTCCCCCACTTCTACATCACGATGGACGTGGACATGAGCCGAGCGATGGCGTTCCGCAAGGACATGAACGCGAAG
>Ga0307378_10013729_pt1 | contig 10236 bp, 8 predicted proteins | sample UN1MG_FD_202238 | JGI IMG/M metagenome (GOLD analysis project Ga0307378, IMG submission 202238) | Soil microbial communities from Risofladan, Vaasa, Finland - UN-1 | ecosystem: Environmental > Terrestrial > Soil > Coastal area > Acid sulfate soil | place: Finland: Risofladan, Vaasa | collected...
GCGGCATCAATTGAAAGTTGCTTCGCTTTAAATCCAGCCATAGCTTTAATGTCATTACTAAAACCTTTCATGCTTTGCGCAGCAGCGCCGAATTCTTTTTCAATACCACTAACATCTAAGTCACCTAACCCATCGCCTAACCCCAAAAATTTTAGGATTGGACCAAGTGCCCCATGTACAAAACCAACAACTTTCAATATTATTTTACTTATTCCTATAAATATTGGCATCAACTTAATTCCAATTGCCGCCAAAATGCTAAGAACTTGGTCTTTAATTTGGTCCATCATTCTTGTCATATTATTGTTGGACTCTTCTGACATTTTAGCCATATTTTTAGCATATTCATTTCCCTTCTCCATGGTGGCTAACCACTGTTCTCTACCCATCACTTCTTTTGTGCCAAGACTTTTCTGTTTGACTAAGAATTCATCATACATATCGCCAGTCTTAAGCAACATTTGGTACATATTGGCATCAAGATTGTACATATCCATATAAACTTGACCCATTTTCCCCTTCATATGGGCTGGTACGTTAGCGATCTTGGCTTCTATGTCTTCTACTTTATTTATAGCTGCAGCAGCACCCTGAATAGGATCAGCGAACGATTTACCATCTGTCAGCAGAATAAACTGATCGACTTGCTTCGTTAACGCTTCCATGAACTGAGCAGCCGTTTCAACCGGGACACCAGCTTGCTTAGCCGCAGATCCAAAGATTGCCAATGCGCTAGCATAAGCCTTAATCGTCTTATCCGAATGGAATGATTTCATTGTTTGTAATGAATTGTTGAAACCTTCCATTAGACTAGTAACATCCTGCGATGTTAATCCATATTGTTCCATTGCCGCAGTCATAGCGCCCATCGATTCTTTAGCATCACCAATAGACATACCAGCAACATCGAACATACGAGTAAATTTAGCTCCAACCTCAGAAGAAACGCCAGTAACTCGCGTGAAATCAGCAACAAATCCAGACAGGTTATCCATATCCTGTCTAATGACGTTAGAGGTAAATCCGACTTCTGCTAATGCTTTCGTAGCCGCAAGTGCTTCTTCACGTAGAACACCGTGCTTCTGAGCTACAAGTTCAGTATTCATAGCCAGCATCTTAGCGCCGCCAGCAGCCTTGAAGTTAACAGTATGAAATTCTTCCAAAGCCTTACTCGCAAGTTTTGCCATTTCAATCGCTGCTTTTACAATGACAACTGCAACAATGACAGCCGCTACAACAGCGGCAATGGCAATAGCAGCGACGGCAGCGGCAGCGCTGATACCAGCCATTGCAGTGCTCATACCTCGCATACCAGCGGTAGCGGCAGCACCCCCACCGCCTCCACCACCAAACATACCCATAATTCCATTAAGACCGCCACCACCGCCACCAGCAGCTTTACTTGCTCCAGCGGCTGTTTCAGCCCCCGTTGTCGTTCTTTTTATCTTCCCCATTTTTTCAGCGAGCTTAAGAAACTTCTCACCTTTTTCAATCTGCTTCATAGTTCCTTTAACATTATCTCCGTCAGCAACTCTTCGGTGCTTAGCCTGCAATCCCTCTTCCAATCTACGAAGAACTAACATATTTAAATATCTCTTAACTAAATTTATTTCTTTCCCAGCAGCCAAGCTAGATAATTTTAATATTACTTCTTTACCCTTTTTCCACTTACCAACTACATAATCCCAAGCATTACCAAGCCCTAAAATATCAGCAGCGCCCTTTACTACGCCGCCCATCGCTTGTTTGGTTTCATCATATAATACAATACCCATTTGCACAACTTTATTGTGCTCTAGTATGTGCTTTCTTCCTCTCACCAATGCTTCTTCTACAGTGCTGGTTGATCGTAATATTGAGTCGAAGAAACGCTCAGCGCCGAAAGCATCATCCTCAAAATCACCAAAGTCTATACCTTCGATATGTTTTTTAAATTTATCGGCCTTATCTCCAAGCTCTTCTATCGGAACGCCAATGTCCTCAAGACCAGATTTTATTTTGTCGGCATCTACATTAACTGCTTTAAAACTATCGGAAATTGACTCCATATTCTCTGATAGTTTTTTACCAAAATTCATTTCATCCAGGACGCCGGTAAGTTTACTAGCTAATTTAATATTATCCTCAAGAGCCGCTTTGAGATGATCTTGAACCTTGAGTTCAATACTTATTGCATACGAGGTAATATCGGCCATAATTTATCTTTGATATGAACTTGCCCCCTATGGTACAGGGGGCAAGTTTCTTGACGGTATATCAGACGCGTCTCTACTTTGCTTATTTAACTCTTTTACCAATCTATTAATGTGCCATCTACGTTGTTCTGGAGGCATATCGAGTAGTTCATCATAATCAAATCCTATATGTTTCTTGCATATATAAACTTCCTCTTGCAAGGAAGCCCATTTACTTTCCAATGCTTCGTCAGTCTGAGTGGCGAAAAAAGTTTTCAGAGAATGGCAACTCCATATTCATTTCATTTTCGCACTCCGGACAGACGATATCAATCGTCGGATCAAATCCAGGACCTTTTGATGAAATGAAATCTCTAATTACCGAAGAGTCTCTAGCAGACAAAAGCCCAATAAACTCTTGTATCTTAGACTGATCTTCTGAACCACCAGCAGATACAATCAATGACTCAAACATCGCTTCTAAACTGTTATCTATTTTATCATGCAATTTTTTAGACATATCAACACGCCTTTTGATATTTGTTGCATCAAATGCGCGTGGGAATCTTATTCCAGCGAAAAAATCACTACCCATTTGCTTTGAAGCATCAGGCAGCTTAACTCTGAATGGCTCTTTACCGACTATAGTAGCCTGCCTAATATTCTTGAGCAATTCGCTAAGACTGATATCATGTCTTGAGACAGCCTTGCAATCATCATTGGTGCAAGTCACACCGAATTCGTAATCATCACCGTAGGAAATACCACGGAAATAATATAACAGGAAATTTCTATCGCCAATCAACAAATCGGTAGACTTAAATCCATTTGGGAATTTACAACACCTATCCAATACCATATCCAACGAACGACCAGTACGAACATATCTCGTGGTCGTCATAATTTCTTCTTCTTTTAACCCCCAAGGCTTGACCTTGATTTTCCCACCCGGAACAGGCACATTTGACCAATGGTTCTGGCCATAATAAATGCCATTAGATGGGAGTGTAATCTCCTCCCATACATCCCTAGTGGATGCTTTGGAAAGGAAATTGTCAAGCATGTTTTGTTCTGGTTGTTCTTCTACTTCATCTTCTACAGGCATGTTTATCCTCCGATTTTTATATACTACCGGAGTGTTATTTTATTTTCCTGCTTTTCCAGCGGATTTATCTTGCGTAATCGGGCTATCATTTCTTCCACCACCAGTACCACTACTCGTGTACCAATCATACGTTAATTCTAAATTAACGTCACAAATCTCTGATGATGAATAATTCAATACGCTATGGGTCAATTTCGATGGCCAAGAGCCATGCAATGTAATACTATATAATTTAGAACCCGTATTGCTTGTCATTTCGAAAATAGATCTATCTTTATATTCATTTGCTATCGCCACCCTACCAACAACACTTGACCTGCCAGCCGTAGTTACATCCGTAGCGTGCACTTTACGTACCCAATCCGTCAGTAACAATAATAAACTAGTACCTTCACTTATTGATGCATCATATAGCACAAGTGATGCAGGCCCAAATTGCGTTTGCCCAGCATATTTATAATCAATTCCGGCACCCTGTACAGTTTCGGTGGTTGCACTTAATTCCGGAAATGTAAATTCCTTAGCATACCATACCCCCTGACCATCAATCTTAGTGATTGGGCCAAGTTTAGACACACGCCATCTATGTGCACGCATCGTCTCAGCATTATTGCTTTCAAACGATCCCGATTCAGATCCAGTTATGTTAAATCCGGGCATTTATTACCTATATACGAGGCACAGCGTATTATCGCTGTGCCTCATTAATTCTGGCATTACCAAAATTATTGCGCGTCCGGAGCAGCAGCGGCAGTTGACTTCTCATCACCTGCTTTATCACTATCCTTGTCAGCACTACCAGCTGCGCCACCTCTAACTGCTCTATCAAATCTTAGCATAACCTGAATTTCCTGAATATCAGATGTGGTATAATCCAATTCTTGGAAATTGGTGTCCTGCGGCCAAGAACCGTACAGCGTCCATTTCTCATTCACAGTACCAGCACCACCAATCATCGTCAATGTCGATTGACGCTTGTATGATGATGGTAAAGCAACGTTGGCAGTTGGAATGTCAGAAACACTATTCCACCACGTCCAGACCTGTTTTGAAACATCTGCTGGCTGTTCAATATCATACCAAGTAAGAGTGATTGGGTCCCACTCTGTCTTACCAGCAAAGTATGCCTGCTCTTGGTTATGGTGCATTATGGCTTCATTGAACTTACCATGCGGTCTTTGAGCAGTCTTAAGGTATACAAGAATTCTGCTTGTTGCCGTCTGGCCGACAGATTGCCACACCCATCTATGTTTACGTCTTGGTTCAGACGTATTCGATGGCCCGTTTCCGCCATTGCCTTGTATGTTAAATCCGGGCATGTTTTATTCCCTCTTAGTCGTCAAAATATCTTTGACTATGTAAGCACAACGCCAGTTTGAGCCAACACCTCTTCAGCAGAGAAGCTCTGATCGGATCTCAGAACACCAATATTCAACACAACGAATTCGGCTGCTCTTGTTGGTCTAACCAGAACTGACACCCAAAGTTCATTTCTATCAATGCGCTGTGGGGTATTGTTGGTTTGATCGCAAATCACTTTAAATCCAGTAACGCCTCTTCTTGCCGCAATTTCTGCAAGGAACGGCTCAATTCTATTAACAACTTCCCCTCTTGTGAAACGATCATTCGGTTCGAAGAGGAATGTTCTAAGTGTTTTGATTAATTCCTTTTTAAGGAATATCAGCAACATTCTTACGTTTACTCTATCAAGAGCAGTAGCTGCTCTCTGCAGGGTTCTTTGTCCGAATACCGCTATTCCATCCTGCGGGAATTTAACGATAAAGTTAACCGCATTCCCTTGGCTGTACATCAAGTTTCTTTCGCCTTGCGACGGATTAAACTCGATATCAAGCGAAGTTGTCAGTTTGCCTCTATTTAGTCCAGCAGGGGCAAACCACTGTTCAGCAACTCTTGCCGTTCTAGCAAAAACAGCGGCAACCTGTCCAGAAGGTGGAACGAATATTTCTTCAGCGCTAAACTGGTCGTAAATCTTCTGCCAAGACCAGTACAGTGCAGCGTAGCTGGTATTGATTGCCGTCAGCAAGCTGCTATCCAGCATGCCATTGTGCCAGTCAACCACTTGTTGTGGAGTAAGTCCAAACGGAGGATCAACAATGTAAATGCAGTCTCCGCGTCCTTCGCACATTGTAATGGCTTGCGAAAGAACAGAACCAGTACTTACACCCGGTGTCAGCAACATGTTAATGTTAAATAAGTCCGGGTTTTGCAGAGCCCAAATGCCAGAATTGTCTTGCGGGCTACCAATAATAGCCGCATCGAGTTCTGTGCTAAACGTGGCATCAACTGGAATACCGTCAGCGCCACCATCAAAAGTCTGCGTTGAGAACGTACCCGGAGTTCTGACCTCAAACGTCAATAGATCAGTTGCATCGTTATTAAGGTACGACGGTCTTTCTTCCCATCTGATGTATGAGTCGCCAGCAGCACCGCCAATTGACGAACCTTCATTCACAATATTGCCGATGTATCTGGCTTCTCTAGAATCGAAGCTTACATCATCAATTCTGTGAACTTCCACGTTAGAACTAACTTCTACAATCCTAAGTGTGTATTTTCCAGAAGTATTGTTATAAATCTGGATCGTAAGCTTAAAGTCGTCTATCCACGTTCCCGGTGATTTCGCAACGACAAATCCAACAATTTTTTGGTAGTAGGATGAGTCAAGCGAGCATTGTGAACTTAGTGGGTCAATGTCGCAGCTCAAAGGAACAGCTGGGTCAACGGTCCCACCTTCCGGCAACAGAACTCTGGCGTCATCAAACACTCTATAGCCGGTACCGAATGGGAAATTCATTCCCAATTCTTGGGCAAATCTCAGTGTCTTGAGATTCGAATTGTTGGCTAATAGGCTAAGATCATCTTCAGCATTATCGATTGTTGTCATTAACGCTAAGACGACTTGACTATCACTCAGTCTAAGCGCAACGGCATCAAACTTTGGAATACCATCAACTTCATTTGCACCATTAAACACTGTCTTTAACGACGCTGCGCTATGCGTAGCACTGACTGGAACTGATACCTCTATAACATCGGAGGCAGTTGTTCCAACAACATTTATTTTAACTCTGTTTTTGTTTGAATTGATATTATACGGCGAGAGACTTGTCCCAACAGCATGACTACGTGGGATGTCGTACGCCCAAAGCGATAACCCAACTTCTAATGCAAACGCTTCGGTTGAAATTAACTGAATCCACCTTCCTTCAGTATCAGTTCTAATGCAAACCGTTTCATCATCTTGAACTATCGCTATCCAATCCTCTGATGATCCTGCGGCACTATTGAGATCGTCGGCAAATGTAGTGGCCGATGTGTACGTTGTTGGCGAGAGAACTGCAGCAACTTGAGCGACTCCCTCAACCGAAAATTGCGCGGTTGTGTTATCTGGAGCAGCGACAAATGAGAAGTAGTCGCCAGTTTCAACCGCAGATGAACCAGTCACTGTTATGATACCAGTAAGACCAGTCGCGTCTGAACCTGTTCCAATAGCAAATGACGAAGTAACACCAGCAACGGCACTAAACGTTCCAGTTGCTATTACTTCAGCATCGCTGTTGCGAACGATTTCGTAATCAGCACCATCAATCAAGGTGCCAGTTGGCGCACCAGTGATGTTCACAAAGAACGTATCGTCAATTGCTTCGTTGTATGTTCCACTCAGCGCCAATGACGCTGTAGTTGGACCATCGGAAGCACTTTCATCAACATCGGTAAATGTTGGCGCAGTGGTAGATGCCGCGTGAATTACAAGCGGGTTGTCAGCATCGATAACTCTAGTGCACAGCTGGCCAAAATCAACGCCAGAGAAAAGTGGGATTCTTCCCCAACCTTTTCCTCTTGCTCCACTAGTGTCAATGCAGACATCATCAAGAGCAGAGTCCTGCCCATCATCACATTCAATGCCGACTCTAACAACCCAGCATTGATTGCCTTCAAGTAAGTAGTTTAGTACAGCATACCCAAGGTATGAATCCGGAAACGGTTCACCAAAAGTATCAATAAATTGCTCAGCAGTAGATATAAACACAGGGGTATTGATAGGACCTTTGTTGGCCGTACCTACAAACCCCGGCACTACATCACTTTGAACGCCAATAAAGGCGCTGAGATCTATTTCATTTGGGTAAACACCCGGACTTAGATAAACGGCCATTCTTGATCTCCGCTTTAATTCCTGATCTTATATTTGATTACCACTCGCTGTAACCAGACACAGCAATCATGCCTTTTTTACGCAAGTTATTCACTTGTGATTCCATTAATCTATCAACTGGGAATCTAGCACTCTGCTTTCCCATCAGTCTAATCGTTTGTTGTCCGTGAAAGAAGTCAACACCATCTGGTTCAACTAGCTGAATACCAATCAATTGTTTTGTTCGATTGGTAATTACCATATACTCGACTTTTTTTGGATCTAATGTTTTCTTGATATCACGTTGAGATTTAGCCATTATTCTTCCACCTCTTCTGATGCTACTCTACCTAAAATAGTCTTAACAATTTTCTCGCCGGGTATCGGCAACCAACCCTCTACCCTAATCGCAAAATCGTAACGTACTTTTGCACGCTCATCGGGTGAAACATCAATATCTGACGAATCTGTATATCCATCCAGCCACGCTTCTACTACTCCCTTCATCCATGGATCTTCAACAGTCCATTGGGCGACTGGGTTGAAACGCGTCATTATTTGGAATAATAGCGAGTCGGCGTCGTGTTTGTGCTCACACCAGACCGTAACCGCATAACTTATAGTGTGCGGCTGAGGTCTGTATGTCAACCTCATTTCGGTACCTTCTCTATCAACAAATTGTCTATTTTCATATCTATATGGTGGTGAATATTTAGTTTCATTAAATTTAGACCCAGTTCTATTTATAGCTATAACCGGAAGCACTATTCTGGCATTTCTTCTACCTTGCTTCCAGTTCAGAACAGTTTTATCACCACCAGATATTCTAACATCAACTTCTCTAAATCCATCCTGTTTGTCTGGAACAACCAAGCTGGAAAGATAACTCTTAATACCGGCATCCATCGTTTTGAAGCCATCAGCAAACACTCTAACAACTTCATCAGATTGAGTATTCGTTTTATTTTCAGTTAATTTAAGTCTATCAACTCTTTGTGGATGTTGATCTAATTCAAATTGTTCAGGTTCAGTCGGTGGTATAGGTACAGCTTCCACCCCACGGTGGCCTATTGGATGATTATCCCAGCTGAATTTGTAGATTGGCATTATTTACCTAATAACGTCAGTAACCCTTGCTTCGTACTTATTGTAAGCAACGTCTTTGCAAAAACCTTATTATTAGTCAGAATTTCTATCTTTCTTAAATCATTGCTTTTTGAGCCAGCTTTTATAATTAATCTAGATCTCAGATCAACTCCGCCCAATTTTTCATGATACGGCTCTGTTTTTGAAATTTCAAAATTCAATGATTCAATATTATATTTTTTCATGAATTGGTCTAACTTATCGTCTGGCATCTTCTTTAATTTAATAATTAACGAATTTGCATGCTTTTCTAAATCCAATCTAATAGCCTCACCAATGTCATTAGTGATATCATTAGATTTTTTATCTAAGTCTTTTTTAAGATCTGAAAATAATTTATCAAACTGTTTTTGATTATCTGCCATGTGGTAACAATGTAAAGTCGCCGCTAAACGGTCTTACTGTACATTTGACATATAACCATCTATATCTGTAAGAACCATTATCTTCCGCTACAAGAACTTCATAATTTAGTAAGTTCTCTTGAATATCTAGCTTATAATCAGTTCTGGCAGCATTTTGTGGTAACTGTATTAAATCGCCAGCCCTCAATGTCCTTGGTAAATCATTCAACAACACTGCTCTACAAAAGGAAATAGCAGATTCGGTATCAGCATCGACACCGAATTTTGTTAATTCATCCTTTAGCGGCTTAGGTATCCATACTCCCTTTAGCCAAATTGGATTATAATATGTCGGATTTGGATCTTCATCCCAAGTATCGTCAGCATTAACTTCATTGTCGGTACGAAGCCAAACTTTAACCAAAGCACCAGAGACATTGCATAATTCCTCCGCAAGTCTCTCGGCCATGGAAATATCTGGATTGGTAGGATTATAAACAGCAGCTAAGGTCAGCATCTTCTCTGACTCAGTTCTCATATCAGGAGATTCATTTATTGAAGCTAGTGGTTGATTGAAGTTGAAGTTATATAATGGCATTAGTTAGACAACCCCACCCCACCTTGATTGGCTGGCCACTTACCATCACGCATTTCATCAAGTTCGTCAGTCATACCACTGTCGTTGTTGAAATAGAATTTGTCACCTTTACGCATGACAACCCCATTCTTTTCCAAATTTTGAATGCAACCATCAATACCTGATCGTTGAGCTTCTGGCATGAGTGAAGAACACTCATCCATAGTGCATCCTTTATCGCCAAAATCTTTTATTATTCTGCAAGCCGATTTTTCACCTGACCCATCTGTATACTTGTGAGAATTTTCCAATATGGCTAGCATTTCTTTTTCAATTTCTTCCAACTTCAAATCGTCTGGTGTCAATCTATCGATCAACCCATCTGTTTTATCTCTTGTGCTTCCGATTATAGCCCTCCATTCAGTTTCGCCAGCCATTTCCGGATCGAAATTGCTTTGAACCGTAGCTGGGTCCATCTCGTGAAGTGCTCTAATAACAGCCAATTCCACCCAATACGGCGAAACTCTCTTGCCCTGATTTTGTTCAAGTCTGGAAACAGCGGCTGTCATCTTATTGACAATCGTATTCCATGATTCCTTGGCTTGATCAACGTTAAATCCACCAAGAGGATTTCTAAATGAAAAATCTCGGTCAGCCTTAACATCTATATCAAAATCACGTTCTCTATCAGTTTCCTTCTGCGCCTTTATCTCGCTGTACGCATCTTGATCGTA
>Ga0307378_10013731_pt1 | contig 10235 bp, 6 predicted proteins | sample UN1MG_FD_202238 | JGI IMG/M metagenome (GOLD analysis project Ga0307378, IMG submission 202238) | Soil microbial communities from Risofladan, Vaasa, Finland - UN-1 | ecosystem: Environmental > Terrestrial > Soil > Coastal area > Acid sulfate soil | place: Finland: Risofladan, Vaasa | collected...
AGAGCGGAATCCGCTCGAGCGGCACGTCGATCTCGATGGACTGCCCGCCGTCGTAGCGGGTGCGGGTCCAGAAGCAGTGCCACGCACCGGGGGGGAGGTAGACGGTGCGGCGGGTCTCGCCGGCGATCACCGGGGCCGCCAGCAGGCCGTCGCCCACCAGCCACTGGTTGTCGGCCTTCCAGGCGTGCTCGTCGGCGGGGTAATCCATTGCGAGCGAGCGGCACGGCGGGATGCCCTCGAACCGGTACCGGGCGAACGCGGCATACAGGTAGGGGATCAGGCTCATCCGCAGGCGGAAGATGTCGCGCACGGCCCGGGTGACCTCTTCGCGCTCCGGGAGCGGCTCGCCGGCGTTATTCTTGTGGTAGTCGTACTGCCACCACGGGGTATTCCTGATCATCCAGGCGTTGACGAGGGCGTGCGGGGAGAGGCACACCGACTGACACCGCCGGATGAGGTCTTCCACCGACGCGCACTGCCGCACTTCCGGCGACCACAGCAGCCCGGAGAAGCCCGCCGTCACCACGCCGCGGATGAAGTCGCGGTGGCTGTAGAGGTCGCTGTAGAGCACGAACGGATACGGTGCGGCGAGTGCGTGCGACGACCGTGCCTGGCTGCAGGTGCGCACGTTGGCCTTGCGGAAAATGCCGTACAGCGTCCGCTGGTAGAGGATGCCCAGCAGGCAGTGCATCTGCTCGCCGTCAAGCCCCGACGGAAACTCGCTGCACTCGGGAAACGACCACGGGAACGAGATGAAGTCGGAGTTGTCGCATTCGTCGAGCTTGAAGCCGGTGACGCCGCGGTCGACGAGATTCTTCTTCTGGTAATCGGCGAAGGCCTTGCGGGCGGTCTTGTCGGTGAAGTCGGGCACAAGCCCGCCCCACACTTCGATGCTGCCGGCTGAGGGCTTCATCTTTTCGTAGATGGGCGAGTCGGGATGGACGAACGCGTGCTGCCAGAGGTTGACGTTGTAGCCCATGCGCCGCAGCTCGGCGACGTGGGCGTCGGGATCAGGGAACCGCCCGGAATCCCACACGTAGGTGCACGAGTAGGTGTGCGACTGCCATCCGGGTTCCAGGCCGATGACGTCGCAGGGGATGTCGTCCTCGCGGATCTGGCGGGCAAGCCGCAGCACGTGGTCGGCGTCGGCCCCGGTGAACGGGCGGTACCACACGCCCAGCCCCCAGGCCGGGGGCAGGCAGCCGCCGCCGGAGAACAGCACGTATCGCTGCACGGCGTTTCGCATGGACGGCCCGGCAAACAGGTAGACGTCCAGCCCCTTGGCGGCAGGCACATCGATCACCATCAGCCGGCGGTCGAGCCTGCGTGCGGCGTAGAGGTCGTCGGTGTTGGCGGCGAGGTCCATGCCCGTCGGTTGCGGACGCTGCGTCCGCCGCACGCCGGCGGGTTCAGGCTGCGAGGGGTCGAGCGGCAGGTGGCTGCCGCCGTAAAAGCTGGCGTAGCGGGCGGTGTCGGCAAGCACGCCGTAGCCGGCGGTGGAAACGTAGAACGGCACGGGCGCGTGCGAATCGCCGGTGTCGGCCACGGGGTCGCTGTTCACGCGCAGGTGCTTCTTCAGGCCGCGCTGGTCGTGGGATTTCAGTTGGAGGCCGAAGCCGAAGATGTGCTCGTCGTTGCGCATCGGCAGCGTGACGGTGCAGCCGCGTCGCGTAATCTTGAACTTGACGTCGGCCTTGGTGAACGGCGGCTGCGTGATCTTCGGCAGCGCGCGCAGCTCCTTCGTGCGGATCTTCTCCTCGCGAAGGCCGACGGGCGTGACGGCCTCGGGCTTGCCGAGGCGGATTTTCCAGATACCGGGCGCGATGCGCTCCATCAATGTTTCCTCAGGCAATCTCTTGTCAAGATGATGATCCCGCATCGTCGTCATCATCGGGATCGTCCTCATCCGGATCACCGCCACCAAAGCTACGCAGCTCGTCATAGATGGCCCCGTAATCGGAATTCCCGGTGTAGCCGCACTGCCCGGTTCGAGGGGAATTGGCGATAGGCAGGAGCATTTCTGTGCCGCATTTGTGTTTGGCGCCGCACTCGCTGCACATCCAACCGCTGGGCTGATACCCGCATTCGCAGCACACCCAGACGGCTGGCTTGCCGCAGGAGCAGCGGATGTCGGGCGGATCGTTGCGGGCGAGCAGCGTCACGCGCTCCTTCGAAGCCGGAGCATCGTACTCCCCCACGATGCGCAGCCGCAGATGCGTGGTGGTGCCGAAGTCGTATTCGTGGTAGAATGTGACGCCGCGGGGGATGTCGGCCAGCTTTGCGTCCATTCCCTCGTCATCGGACGCCTCGTCAGGGTATGATGAATACGTGGTGCTCCCGATGGTGAAGGCGCTCAGGTGGCCGCAGCATTCCAGCCAGATGCCGCGAAGGAATTTATCGAGATGCTCGAGCTTGGCATTGGATCGGACGCCGAGGTGCAGCCAGTAGTCGGGCATGTACCGGCCCTGAACGACAACATGAAAGAATCGTGCGGTGCGGGAGCTTTTGCCGCGTTCGTCAGCCACGTGTTGCACAAGGCAGGCTTCCAGATGTTTGGTCATGCCCAACTTGCCGAATTTGGCGCCGCACAAGGTGCATGCGCCGGTCGACTGTTGTCTTGCCATGGGCGCGTCTCCTGTCGATGTGAATGACGGTGCCGTTTCCGCCGCGAGGGATCGATTGATCTACGTGGGCATTATACCGTTCCGGGGGGAATTTATCAACTGCCTCTGACGGAATGGCGCGCGCGTTGGACGTCGTGTCCCCCCGCTTGTTCTCCCTCGGAGGATCAACCCCGTCGAGAGCCGCCGCTTCTATCTGTTCAAGCTATGATGCCGCTCCCCGCCGCCGTCACGGGTCTGGCAGGCTGTCGATCACAAGCGCCCGCTTGCTGTAGGTCGCGTCGCCCTTAGTCAGCGTGAGCGTGTCGAACACCCTGCCGGAGGCGTCCTTCGCGACCATGACCAGCGATTCCCCCGATACATCCACTACCATGTAGGCACGGCACGAGCACGCCACGGCATCCCACGGCCCCCTGGTGACCGGCCGCAATGGTCCGCCCCCGGGCCCCACCGTAATGTAGGTGATCGGACAGGCCGACCCGCCGGCGGAGGAGAGCAGGGGCCTGGTGCGCGCGTAGTTGTGCTCGTGGCCTGAGAAGACGAGGCAGACGCCATACTGCTCGAAGAGCGGCCGCAGGCTTTCGTTCATCTGCTGGTCCATGAATCGCTTGCGGCTGCTGATGAACGGGTAGTGGTGTGCGACGATCTTCCAGGTCGCCGTGCTCGATTCGAGAGCAGCCTTCAGCCATTTCCACTGCTCGCTTTCCCGCTGGAAGTCCGCGATGCTGTCGACTACGAAGAAGTCGACGTTTCCCCAGGAAAACGTGTACCACGCCTTGCCGAGGGGCAGACCGAACAGTTGGAAATACAGGGGAGCATCGTTCTCGTGGTTGCCGATGACGGGGAAGATGGCGCACTGGAAGAGCAGCATGCGGGCGGGGGTGAAGAACTCGTGGGGCCATCTCGGCTCGTCCAGGCCGTCTTGCGTCAGGTCGCCCACGTGCAGCACGAAATCAGGCTTCTCGGCGGCAATGGCATCGGCGATGGGCTTGTGAATTTCCGGGTGCTTCTGCGTGTCACCGTAGACCGCAAACCTGAATGGCCCCGCCCTCGTGGGGGCGGTGACGAACTGCCCGCGGGCCAGGACTTCCTCCTCGCCCGGGCTCTGCGTTTCAAGGATGCTGATCGCGTATTCCTGCGGGGCGCCCGGAAGCAGACCGGTCAGCGCGACCTCGTGCAGGCCGTCGGTCGCGTCCACCCGTTTCGTGACGCTCGAATTGCCGCTGGAACAGGTCAGCGTCAGGATCGCCGACCGGCTCACATCCTCCAACTCCAGGAAGACCGACGCACTGCTCGCGGTGGCTTTTGAGACATAGGGCCTGCCGACCACCGGACGAATAGCAGAGGCTCTGTCTGCCGGGGCGGATCCCAGCGTGTGGACGGCCCAAGCCACGCCGACGGTCGCCGCAAGCACCCCTGCTGCCAGGGCAAGGGCGCGGGGAAGTGATATCCGACGCCTGCTGGCCCGCCGTGGCTCGGTATCTCCTGTCATTCTCGTTTTCCTTTCCGATCCCGGATCGCCGGTGATCGGGCGCATGTATGATCAGGCGGAAACTATCGCCTTCCTGTATACCCAATCTCGGCCGCGAAATCAACGAAGAAAGCCTTTCTCCTCGTTCAGAGGAAACCGGGTCAGACGAAACCTCCTTGACAATCATGGCCCATCCCGCTACAGTTACTGTGGCAATATTTGGGGACCTTCGCTCAACCAGGAAACCAGGAATCGCTTTCGTCATCGCTTCCCAACAGTCAATATTTCTCCCCCTCAACTTTTAGTGGTGAACAGATGGAAAGACAGAAAGTCTCGCTTGCGGATTGTTCGTTTGAAATTCTGACGGATGGCGGGCAGTTCATCGGCCTCGGCGCCGTCCACGTGGGCGACGTGCCGGTGCGGTCGGGCAGGCTGCCCCTGCGGCCATATACCGAGTCGTACGACGGCCGCGCCCTCGCGGGGCTGCGGCTGCTGGGGATCGATGCCAAGCCCAACGAGCTGCGCCTGAAGCTCGAGGCGTCCTTCCGCCGGCTGCCCGCCAAGGTCATGCGCGACCACAGCTTCGACCCGATCTACGATACCGCCGACTGGGACGCCCCCGCCTCCGCCGGCACCGGCAGGATGGACATCGTGATCCGCACCGCCGCCGAGTCCTTCGAGGGCGTGGAGTTTGCCGGATTCTCCTATCACTACGACTACTCGAGCGCCGACGTGCCGCTCTACTGGATCATGGATTACGCGAGCTGGGAGCTCGGGGGCGACATCACCGGCGCCACCGCATTCAGCCAGTCATCGTGCTCCGATCCGGTCGCCAAGTTCGCCAAGGACACCGCCTGGACGACCGAGGGAATCATCCACTGGCTGGACTCGCACTCGAAGGTGAACCCGGTGATGACGCACAACCTGCCGCGGTGGGCGTCGCACCAGGCGTTCGACTTCCAGTTCAAGCGCTCCGCCACGCTGATCGGCGTGTTCGAGCGGGTGGAGCTGATCCGCTCGCTGCTGCGCCGCGAGGCAGGCAAGCCCGAGCTGAAAACCTTCGACAAGCACATCTTCGACCAGGCGCTGCACTTCGCCACCTCGCCCAAGAAGATCCTGCTCAATACCGACCCCAAGACGCTGACCGACCAGCAGAACCTGTGGACGTGGATCTTCGACGCCGTGGCCAACCGGGCGCGGGCCGAATTCGGCCTGAAGGAAGAACCCGTGCGCCAGCGCCTGGGCATGAACTACTGGTTCAACTTCACCTACGAGACCTACTACAAGGACCTGCTGCCGTGCGCGGAGGCGATCGGCATCAAGGCCCTCTTCATCGACCCGTGCAACAAGAACTCGATGACCGAGCAGGCGCCGAACAAGGATTGGTCGTGGAACATGTGCTGCGGGCACGAGTACGAGCCGGCGCCTCGGCTGGGCGGCTATCCCAAGCTCAAGGAACTCGTCGAGCGCTCCGGCAAGCTCGGCATCATGCCGTTCTCGTGGACCAACAACGACCAGTCGTACGGCAGCCCCATCTGCCACGGCGTGGCCACGCCCGGCGTGCTGGAGGAATTCGACCGCAAGGACTTCCGCAACTGGTTCGTGAAGATGGAAGATGCCCGCCTCCGCTACGGCGGAGCCTATACCAACGCCTTCGTGATCCTGAACTTCGCCAAAAAGAATCCGCGCAGCTACTGGGTGAAGTGCCTGAAGAAAATCCGCCAGGAGACCGGGCTGGCCGGCTACCTGTTCGACAGCTTCTACAACCTGGGCTTCATGCCTGTGGACTACAGCGACTGCACGCCCACCACGATGTGGCGCGGCACGCTGCAGGGCTTCAAGGAGCTGCAGGACGCCGACGTGCACTTCCTGATCGAATCGTTCGGGCCGTTCGGCGAGGTGCAGCACGGCTGCCCCGCGAGCTACAGCATCGACAACATCTTCGCCTGCTACAAGATCGGCCTGGGCACGGGCTACACCACCATCCCCACCGGGCAGGAGAAGCCGCAGGCGGCATGGTGGCCGGTGCCCCAGTACTACAAGATCCTCGCCCACATGGCCAACGTGGGCCATACGCTGTTCCTGGCGGGCAAGCGGCTTGACGAATGGTTCACCGAGAGCCACAAGAAGGCCCTGGCCGACTACAACGCCAACCGCGAGTTCATGCACAAGCGAATCCTGCAGGAAAGCGGCAAATCCGTACTTTGGCACGACCAGGCCGGCACGCGGGCCACGCTGTGGAACCTCAAGGCACAGCAGGCGGCGCTGCCCGGCAAGGTGCGCGACCTCACCGCTGGCAAGGACCTCCCGAAGAGCGCAAAGTACAGGCTGTTGCCCTGTCATACCTACTCGATCACCGCGAAAAAACTGCCCGTGAAGATCGGGTGAAGGATGGCTATGGGCTTTGGGCTCGAAGGCGCACCCGCGTCCATTGCGTCCATTCTGTCCATCATGTCCATTGAAAACGAGAGATGCTCGATTACACTATCCGCCCGTTTTCCGATTCCGATACCGGCGACGTCGTTCGCCTCTACAACGACGTCTTCGCGCCGCTGCGGCCGTTCTATTCCTGGCCGATCAGCATCGAGCGGTTTCGCGACAAGGTGCTGGGCTGCTGGGAGTACGACCGCGAAGGCTTCTGGCTGGCGTGCGCGGGCGGCAGGCCGATCGGCTTCGTGCTGGCGAGCTGCCGCCGGCAGGCGATCACGGAGAACGACGTCGATCCCTGGCAGGCCGCGCACGTGTCGGCGGTGGCCGTCGATCCGCGTTACCGGCGGCAAGGCATCGGCCGGGCGCTGTGCGGGAAGGCGGACGAGTTCGCCCGCAACCGCGGCGCCCGGGCCATCGCGGCATTCTGCAACCCGATGGCGCCCATGGCGTTCTTCATCGGCGTCCAGCAAACTTGGACCGGCGCCCAGGCGTTCTTCAACGCCATCGGCTACGACCAGAAGGAATCGTGCCAGAACCTCGTGCAGTCGCTCGCCGGCTTCGAGCTGAGCACCGAGGCCGCCGCGAAGATCCGCCAGCTCGAGTCGCAGGGCTACCAGTGCCGCACGTGCGAGGAGCGCGATTTCCCATCCCTCGAGCGGATGATGGCCGGGGCCTGGCCATTCTGGCAGCTCGACGTGCTGTCGAAGATCGGCAAATGGACGCGCACGCGGCCGTTCATCGAAACGTGCTTCCTGGATTGCTCCACCGACGAGACCTACGGGCCGGACGAGATCGGCATCGTGGCGAAGGACGGCGAGGTGCTGTCGTTCTGCGTGCAGACGATCGGGCGCGATAAGCGCTGGGCGTACGCGGGGCCGGTGTTCACCCGCGAGGACGCCCGCAGCCTCGGGCTCGGGCTGGCGGCCACGCAGCTTTCACTGAAACGAGCCGCCGAGAAGGGCGCGGTTCTGGCCGACGTGTGGACCGGCGCCGACGCCCACCGCTTGCACTTCTACCGCAAGTGCGGCTACCGCCCGATGCTGCGCTGGCTGCGGTTCGAGAAACCGCTGCAGGTCGCCCCCGGCTGAACGCATTTTGTGCGGCGAAAAGAAGCAAGCCCGTGCGTAACTCGTTGGTGCGCACGGGCTTGCGTTTGGTGCCGAAGCCGGGAGTCGAACCCGGAAGACCTTGCGGCCACTAGGTCCTGAACCTAGCGCGTCTGCCAATTCCGCCACTTCGGCATTACCATATCTATTTTAGCGGAAACGCGCGGATTGTCAAGCGAAAAACGCCCGCGGCCTGGCCCTGCGGCCGCCCGCAGCCTGCCTGATCCTCCGCTTCCGGCGGCGCCGGTCCGGCCTCGCGCCCGAGCCGCGTCGAACAATGTCGAGAATGGTCCGCCCCAGCATTTTGTTTAAAGGAATGGAGGGTCTTTCATGCAAGCGATCTGGAAAGGCCACATCAGTTTCGGGCTGGTCAGCGTGCCGGTGAGCGTGTATTCCGCCACGATGGAGCGGCGGGTATCGTTCGCCCTGCTGCACGAGAAGGACAACAGCCCCATCCGCTACAAGCGGTTCTGCGAGCGCGAAAACACCGAAGTGCCCAAGGAGGAGATCGTCCGCGGATTCGAATACGAGAAGGGCGAGTTCGTGATCCTCAACGAGGATGATCTGGCGAAGGTCGACGCGAAGCTCACGAAGACGATCGACATCATCAACTTCGTGAAGCTGGACGACATCGACCCGATGTGGTACGACCGGCCGTACTACCTGGAGCCGCAGCGGGGCGGGGAGAGACCCTACGTGCTCCTGCGGCAGGCGATGGAGCAGACGGGCTTCGGCGGGCTGTCGAAAACCGTGCTGCGCAACCGCGAGCACCTCGGCATCGTGACCCCGCACGGGCCGATGCTGCTGCTGCAACTGCTCCGGTTCAGCGATGAAGTCCGCGATGCCGGCAAACTCGACGTGCCCGATGACGTGAAGGTCGAGAAGAAGCAGCTCGACCTCGCCAAGGAGCTGATCAACAAGATGGCGGAGGAGTTCCACTTCGAGGACTACGTGGACGAATACAGCGCGAAGCTGCTGGAAGTGGTCCGCAAGAAGGCCCAGGGCAAGCGCGTGAGGGTGCCGAAAGCTCCGAAGGCCCCGCCGGTGAAAGACCTGATGGATGCGCTGAAGAAGTCGTTGAAGGCGGCGTGAGGGCCGGCAAGGCGATGGGCTTTGGGCTTGCGGCTTGGGGCTTGGGGCTATTGGCCTTGGAGCACGTTTTCCTTCCTTCTTCCTCATTGCTCATTGTTCCCTTTCCTTGTTCTCTATTCCCTCTTCTTTCCTGTGTCTTCTTTTCTCTCCATGCGTATCGCATTCTCCCTTCCGTAGCGCTCGTTCAGATAGTGTGGAAGAAGGAAAATGAAGATGATGGAACAACGAACAGGGAACAAGGAACAAGGAGGAGCGACGACTTGCCCCAAGCCCCAAGCCCCAAGCCTCAGGCCCCAGCGGCGACTTGCCCCAAGCCCCAAGCCTCAGGCCCCGGGCCGCATTTGATCCCCAATCTGATCCGCAATTCCTCTTGATATTCCTCATCAGTCACGGTAGGCTTGTGGCAGGTCTTGAGATTCGTTTCACATTCTCAGCAAGGACATTGCCATGGCTGATCAGAAGAAAATGCGGGTAGTGCAGGTGGGTGTGGGCGGATTCGGCGGGTACCGGCGGGCGCGGATGCGCGAGTGCGGGCTGTTCGAGCTTGTCGCCGCCCATGATTGGAACGCGGACAATCTGTCGAAGGCGGTGGCGGAAGACGGCTGCAAGCCCGCCGCCAGCTACGACGACCTGCTCGCCACGCCCGGCATCGAGGCGGTGATCATCTCGACCGGCGGAAAATTCCACGCCGAGCAGATGATCAAGGCGGCCGAGCGCGGCCTGCATGTATTCGTGGAGAAGCCCATGTGCTCCACGATGGACGAGCTTCGCGAGATCATCGCCATGCAGAAGCAGACCGGCGTGGTGATGGGCGTGGGCCACGGCGATCATTCGCACGAGGCGACCTCCCTGATGATCAAGGGGATGATCGACCGCGGCGAGCTGGGCAAGATCGCCACCTTCGAGAAAACCACGGCCCACAGCGGCGGTCAGCTCATCAAGCCCGGCGACTGGCGCGGCGATCCCGAGAAGAACCCCGGCGGAATGCTCTTCCAGTGCGGCGTACACGCGCTCCACGAGCTGATGTTCTACTTCGGCCCGATCTCCGAAATCTCGTGCATGATGCGGTACGACGTCCACACCACGCTCACGGCCGACGTTGCGTGCTGCATCGTGAAGTTCGAGTCGGGGGTGCTGGGCACGCTCAACGCCTATCACGTCACCCCGTATCGCCACACGATGAGCATCTTCGGCACGAAATCGAACATCTACGAAGAGGCCCTGTTCTTCGACGAAGGCACGAAGCTGTGGATGCAGACTACTCACCTGGACAACAAGAAGGAGCCGAGGGTCCCGCTGCGGGTGACAGGTGAGAGCGACATCTGCGGGAACCTGCGGAGCTTCTACGCGGCTGTGCGCGGCACGGGGCCGAGGATGCCGTATCCTTCACACATCGACGGCGCCCGAGCGGTGGCGGCGGTCTTTGCGGCGGAAGAATCGGCGAAGAAGGGCGGAGCGGCGGTGAAGATCGAGAAGATATGACGGGAGGACGGGAGGACGGGAGGACAGGAAGAC
>Ga0307378_10013734_pt1 | contig 10233 bp, 8 predicted proteins | sample UN1MG_FD_202238 | JGI IMG/M metagenome (GOLD analysis project Ga0307378, IMG submission 202238) | Soil microbial communities from Risofladan, Vaasa, Finland - UN-1 | ecosystem: Environmental > Terrestrial > Soil > Coastal area > Acid sulfate soil | place: Finland: Risofladan, Vaasa | collected...
CTGCGCGTCGAGCGCGGGTTCCGGCCCGTGCTGGAGGCGGCCGACTTGGCGACCCTGGACCAGGTCATGGCCATGCCGGGCGGGCGGGTCTACCGCAAGGGCTTCGGCCGGTCGACCGTCCGCATCGAACTGGCCGACCCGTCCGGCGGCCAGCGGGCCGTCTACGTCAAACGGTACACCCGGGTGCCGCTGCGGACGAAACTGCGGCGGATGCTGGGCCTGAACCCGCCGATTTCGTTCGCGCGGAACGAGGAGCGCGGCCTGGTGCGGGTGGCGAGCGCGGGCATCGCCACGATGCGGTGCCTGGCGGTGGGCGAGGAGATGATTCGCCGCGGACGGCGCGAGCGCAGTTGCATCCTGACCGAAGAGATTCCCGGCGCCACCCAGGCCGACGATTACTGCCAAGCCGCGCTGGCGGATCCCCTCGCGCGCGACCAGGTGGCGGCCAGGCGGCGGCTGGTCCGGCAGATGGCCGGTCTCGCGCGCCGGATGCATGCCGCGCGGCTGTCGCACCGCGACTTTTACCTGTGCCACCTGATGGTCCGGCCGGTCGCGGGCGCGGAGCCGGTGCTCCACCTGATTGACCTCCAGCGGTTGACGCATCATCGGCGGGGCATCGGGCGGCGATGGGTCGTCAAGGACCTGGCCGCCCTGCTCTTCTCGTCGTGGCCGTCGGCTGCCACGGGTATCCGCTCGCCCGTGTTCACGAACACCGACCGGATGCGGTTCGCGCGGGCGTACTTTGCCCTGCCGCGCCTGGGCCAGAACCAGAAGCGATTGCTCCGCCAGGTGGTGGCGAAGGCGCGGGGCGTTGCGAGTCGCGAGGCGCGGCGTGCGCGAAGGGGCGGTGGCGCGTGAAGATCGGGTTCCAGATCGAGCATCTCGACCCGTCGCGCGGTGGCGCCGAGACGTACGTCCACCGTTTTGCCGAGACACTCATCGCCGCCGGGCACGAGGTCCACCTGTTTGCCACCGGTTTCCAGACCGAGCCGGCCGGCGCCGTGACGCACCACGTGCTGCAGCGCGGTCTGTCGCGGCCCGAGCGCGACCTGCGGTTTGCCCGGGCCGCGCGCAAGGCCGCACGCCGGGCCGGCCTCGACGTGGTGGTGGCCGTGGGGCGGACGCTGGGGGCCAACGTGCTCCAACCCCACGGCGGGACGTTGCCGGGCAGCCGCCGGCAGAACCTCCTCCTGATGCGAAACGCGACCTTGCGCGGCCTGAAGCAGGCGTTCGACTGGGCCAACCCGCGCATCCGGGCCCAGTTGTGGATCGAGCGTCGCCAGTACGAGACCGAGCCGGCGCCGGACGTCGTGGCCATCAGCCGCATGGTCCGCCGCGACGTGCGGCAGTTCTATGGCGTGCCGGAGGACCGGCTGCACCTGGTGTACAACGGGGTGGACCTGGACCGCTTCAGCCCGCACGTCTGCGACGCCCAGCGCCGCGCGGCCCGCGAGGCCTGGGGCTTGGGCGAGGACGAGACCTGCTTCCTGATCGTGGCCCACAACCTCCGGCTCAAGGGTCTGCGGGAACTCGTCGAGGCGGCCGCGCGACTCGACAAGGGCCGGCCGTGGCGCGTCGTGGTCGTCGGCAAGGGCAGCGCCAGGCCGTACCTGGAACGCATCGAACAGAGCGGCTGCGCGGGGCGGTTCCAGTTTGCCGGCCCGATGGCCGACGTCGTGGGGGCCTACGCAGCGGCCGACGCGTATGTCCAGCCCACGTGGTACGACCCGTGCAGTCTGGTGGTGCTGGAGGCGCTGGCGTGCGGGCGGCCGGTCATCACGACCCGTTTCAACGGGGCGAGCGAACTGATGGAGGACGGCCGCGACGGCCTGCTGATCGACGCCCCGTCGGAGATCGACCGCCTGGCCGACGCCATGCGGCAGTTGCTCGACCGCGACACCCGCTGCCGCATGGCCCGTGCTGCGCGCGAGACCGCCGAGCAGCACTCCATTGAGCGGAACTTCAAGGAGATGATGGCCGTCTTCGAGAAGGCGGCTGCACGCCGGGAGGACCGCGGCGGATGATTCCGATCCTGGCGACGGCAGCGTGGTTCGTGGCGGGGTACCTGGCGGGGTCCATCCCGTTCGGGTGGCTCATCGGCAAGGTGCGCGGCGTGGACATCCGCGAGCACGGGTCCAGGAACATCGGCGCCACGAATTGCGGCCGGGTGTGCGGGTGGCCGTGGGGGGTGCTGGCGTTTGGGCTCGACGTGGCGAAGGGGTTTTTCCCGGTCTACACGGCGGCCCTCTGGCTGCCCAATGTCGGGAACCCATTCTGGGGCACGGTGCTCGGGGACAAGGACTCCGGATGGATCGTTGTCCTCCTGGTGACGCTGACCGCCGTCGGGCCGATCGTGGGGCACACGTTCCCCGTGTGGCTGAAGTTCCGGGGCGGCAAGGCCGTGGCGACGAGCCTCGGCGTTCTCCTGGGGATACCTGGGCTGTGGTGGGTCGCCCTGGCGGCGCTGGGCGTCTGGGTGGTGGTCGTTCTGGCGACGGGATACGTCTCGGTGGCCTCGTCGGCGGCGGCCATCGCCTTCGCGGCAATCTATCTCTACGCCGCAGGAGACCAGGCGTGGGGCGACAACGTGGCGGTCACCGTCTTCGTGCTCCTGCTGGTGATGCTGGTGCTCGTGCGGCACGGGTCGAACTACAGGCGGCTGCTCCGCGGGACCGAGAACCGTCTCTGGGGCAGGAAACGCGCGAAGGCCGACGGGGCGTGAGGCGGTGGGTGCAAAGCACCCACCTGACGTGGTTTCAGCCGCGGAGTTTGCGGATAAACACCTCGCGAAGGACCTGGGGGTTGGCCTTGCCGGCGGTGGCTTTCATGGCTTGGCCGATGAGTCGGCCGAGGGCCTTTTCCTTGCCGCCGCGGAAATCGTCGGCGGGTCCGGGGTTCTCGGCGATGACCCGGTCGGCGATGGCCTGGAGTTCGCCCTCGTCGCTGGTCTGGGCGAGGTTCTCGGCCTCGACGATCTCGCGGGCCGACCGGCCGCCGGCCAGCATCTTGCCGAAGACCTCGGTGCCCGTGTTGCGGTTGATGGTACCCGCCGTCACCAGGCCCACCAGGTCGGCCAGGCGCTCGGGCGCGAGGCCGAGGTCGGCGATGCCGATCTTCCGCTCATTCAAGACGCGCATCACGTCCTGCATCATCCAGTTCGAGGCCGTCTTGGGGTCGCCGGTTGCCGTGGCGACCTTCTCGAAGAAGTCGGCCACCTCGCGGTCGGCCGTCAGGACGCCCGCGTCGTACTGCGGCAGGCCGTAGTCGCGGACGAACCGCTGGCGGCGGGGCCGCGGCAGTTCGGGCACGGCGGCGCGAATCCCCTCGACCCAGGCGGCCTCGGGCACGAACGGCGCCAGGTCGGGCTCCGGGAAGTACCGGTAATCGTGGGCCTCTTCCTTCGACCGCTGGAGGAACGTGGTCTCCTGGTCGTCGAGCCAGCCGCGCGTCGATTTGCCGAGCCGCTCCAGCGTGTAGCCCTTGGGGTCCTCGGCACAGGCGTCGCGGTGGCGGGCGATCTCGAAGGCCACGGCCCGCTCGACGCTGCGGAACGAATTGAGGTTCTTGATTTCGCTGATGGGCGTGTAGCGCGGCTTGCCGTCGGAGCCGGTGCCGATGCGTAGGCTGATGTTGGGCTCGCACCGCATCTGGCCCAGTTGCATGTTGCAGTCGCCCACGCCCAGGTACACGGCCAGTTGGCGGAGGGCCTCGGCGTAGGCCCGGGCCTCCTCGGCGCTGTGGATGTCGGGTTCCGAGACGACCTCCAGCAGGGGCGTGCCGGTGCGGTTGAGGTCGACGACGCTATAGTTGCCGCCGTCCTCGGCGTGCATGAGTTTGCCGGCGTCCTCCTCCAGGTGCACGCGCGTGATGCCGATGCGGCTGACGCCGGCCCCGGTCTCGACGTCGAGGTGCCCGCCCAGGCCCAGCGGCTGGTCGTATTCGGATATCTGGTAGTTCTTCGGCAGGTCGGGGTAGTAATAGTGTTTGCGGTCCCACTTGGCATAGCCGGGGATGGTGCACCCGAGCGCCAGCGCCATCCGCACGGCCAGTTCTACCGCCCTGCCGTTCATGACGGGCAGCACGCCCGGCATGCCCAGGCACACGGGGCACACGCACGAGTTCGGCCGGACGTCGTACCGCACGGGGCAGGCGCAGAACATCTTCGTGCGGGTCTTCAGGTGCAGGTGCACCTCCATGCCGATGGTCGGGATGAGTTCGGGCGCCGTCATGCGGGCACCTCGCAAACGGGCGGCGTGCGTGACGCCCAGTCGACCTCGTGCTCGTACATGCGGGCGATTCGCAGGAGCCGATCCTCGGTAAACACACCGGAGAGGATCTGGAGGCCCACGGGCAACCCGGCCGCCGTGAACCCGCACGGAATGCTGATGCCCGCGATGGCGGCCAGGTTGGCGCTGGCCGTGTACACGTCCGACAGGTACATGGTGAGGGGGTCGGCGGTCTTCTCGCCCATCCGGAAGGCCGCCGTGGGGGTGGTGGGCCCCATGAGGCAATCGACCTTCTCGAACGCCTGGTCGAAATCGCGCCGGATGAGCCGCCGCACACGCAGGGCCTTCTTGTAGTACGCGTCGTAGTAACCGGCGCTCAGGGCGTAGGTGCCGATCATGATGCGGCGTTTGACCTCGTCGCCGAAGCCCTGCGAGCGGCTGCGCATGTACATGTCGATCATGTCTTTGTGGTCGGCCGACCGGTACCCGTAGTGGACGCCGTCGTAGCGGGCCAGGTTGGAGGAGGCCTCGCTGGGGGCCACGATGTAGTAGGCGGCGATGGCGTAGTCGGTGGCGTGAGGCAGGTCGACCTCGACGAGTTCCGCCCCCAGGCGCTCGTACACGGCCAACGCCTCGCGGACGGCCTGCTCGACCTCGGCGTCGAGGCCCTCGCCGAAGAACTGGCGCGGCACGCCGATGCGAAGCGGCGCGACGGGCTCTTCCAGCCCCGCGAGGTAGTCGGGTACGGGTTCGGGCACGCTGGTCGAATCGCGCGCGTCGTGGCCGGCCGTGGCCTGGAGCAGCAGCGCGGCGTCGGCCACCGTCCGGCCGAACGGGCCGATCTGGTCGAGGCTCGACGCGAACGCCACCAGGCCGTACCGGCTGACGCGACCGTACGTCGGTTTCATGCCCACCACGCCGCACAGCGCCGCGGGCTGGCGGATGGATCCGCCCGTGTCGGACCCCAGCGCCAGGGGCACCAGTCGGGCGGCCACGGCGGCGGCGCTTCCGCCGCTGGACCCGCCCGGCACGCGGGCCAGGTCCCAGGGGTTGCAGGTCGCGCCAAAGGCCGAGTTCTCGGTTGACGAGCCCATGGCGAACTCATCGAGATTGGTCTTGCCGACGATGACGGCCCCCTCGGCCAGCAGCCGCTCGACCACGTGGGCGTTGTACGGAGCCCGCCAATGCTCGAGGATGCGGCTGCCGCAGGTCGTCGTCTGGCCATCGGCCGTGCACATGTTGTCCTTGACGGCCACGGGCACGCCGGCCAGCAGGCCCACCGGATCGCCGGCGTCGAGGCGCCGGTCGATCTCGGCCGCCCGCGCGTGGGCCGCCGGGGCGTCGACCGACAGGAACGCCTTGACCTGCGGGTTAAGGCGTTCGATGGCGTCGAGGCAGGCGGCGGTCGCGTCGGCGGCGGAGAGGTCGCGGGCCCGCAGGGCCTCTCGCATGCGGCAGGCTGTCATGTCGGTGGCGGCCATGAATGGGGTCCGCCTGCGCGTGTTTGCGCGGCCCGCCCTGGGCGGGCCGCGTCCCCCGCAAAATGCCGACTTGGCGCGGTGGGTGCGGGGACCCACCGCGCAAAGACCCAATCTCAAGACGCTCTAGGCGCTGGAGCCGTCGTCGAGGACGCGAGGCACTTTGAAGAAGTCTCCGGAGGACTCCGGCGCGCCGCCCAGCGCCGTCTCGGGGTCGAAGCCCGGCCGGGGCTCGTCGGCCCGCAGGACGTTATGGATGGGCAGCGCGTGGGCCAGCGGCTCGACGGCAGAGGTGTCGAGTTCGTTCAACTTGGCCACGTAGTCGAGGATGGACGACAGTTGGCCGGCGAACCGCTCGACCTCCTCGTCGGTCAGATGGATGCGGCCGAGACGGCCGACCTTGAGCACGTCGTCCCTGGATAGGGCCATGCCGGTTCCCTTGCCGCGGCAGCCGGCACGCGGTCGCGGTTACGCTTCGGTCTGTGGCACGACGCGTCGGGTGCGTTTGGTGACCTTGCCGGCCCGCAGGCACTGGGCGCAGACGCGCATGCGTTTGCGAGTGCCGTTCGGCAGTTCCACGCGGAGGCGTTGAAGGTTGACGGAAAACCGGCGTTTCGAGATGCCGGTGATCTTGCGGCCGACGCCGCCCAGGTACTTGGCCTTGCCGCGGCGCGAGATGCTTGACCCGAACAGCGGCCCTTTGCCGCATATTTCGCACTTGGCTGACACGCGATGACCTCCCGAGAGTCTGGACCCAACCGTATGCAAGACCAGCAGTATAGCGTTTCGTGGGGCCAGTTCAACCCTTTTCCGGCGAATGTTGCGGCCGCTCCGCGCCGCGACCGTTAGGGAGCGGTGGCGTTACGGCGGCGGGGCGGTCTACCGCTCCCTTACGGTCGCGGCTCGGATAAGCCGGTCGCGGCTGGCCTTCGCCCGCGAAGCGTCGGGACGGGGCCGCCAAGGCGCATTTTTCGCTTGCTCTGAGGGGGCCGGGGCGGTACAAAACTCGCCCTTTTGTAGTGCGTGTCGCCCGTGTTGGGCGGGCTGAAGATGTCCTCTGAGACTCCGGAACGTGAGAAAGGTCAGCGCATGAAAGGCAGGTTTACCCGCGTCGTGCGAATGGCATTGGGTGCGGCCCTGCTGGTTCTGATGGGCCTCCTGGCCACCGAGGTATTCAGCCAGTCGGCGGCGCCGGCCCAGGCGGGCGAGGTGGCCGCGCGGGGCCTTCCCTGGATATGGTGGTTGGCCCCCATCGGGTCGGTCATCGCGCTGGTGATGGCGTTCTTCTTCTACAAGAGTGTCATGCGCGAGAGCGAGGGCTCCGACGAGATGAAGCGCATCGCCGCCGCCGTCCGCCAGGGCGCCTACGCGTACCTGCGGCAGCAGTACAAGGTGGTGGCCATCTTCTTCATCGTGGTGTCGGGCCTGTTGGCGTTCATGGCGTTCGGGCTGCACGTCCAGCACACGCTGGTGCCGTTCGCCTTTCTGACGGGCGGGTTCTTCTCGGGCCTGTCGGGTTTCATCGGCATGAAGACGGCCACGAGCGCCTCGGCGCGGACGGCCAACGGCGCCAAGCAGAGCCTGAACCGGGGCCTGACGGTGGCCTTCCGCGCCGGGGCCGTCATGGGCCTGACGGTTGTCGGCCTGGGCCTGCTGGACATCAGCGGCTGGTTCTACTTCCTGCACGAGGTCTGGGGCCACAAGATGGTCGAGACGCTCGCCTGGGAGCCGATGACCCTGGAGCAGATTACGGTCGTCATGTTGTGCTTCGGCATGGGCGCCTCGAGCCAGGCCCTGTTCGCCCGCGTGGGCGGCGGCATCTACACCAAGGCCGCCGACGTCGGGGCCGACCTGGTGGGCAAGGTTGAGGCCGGCATCCCCGAAGACGATCCCCGCAACCCCGCCACCATCGCCGACAACGTGGGCGACAACGTGGGCGACGTCGCGGGCATGGGCGCCGACCTGTACGAGTCGTACTGCGGCTCGATTCTGGCGACGGCGGCGCTGGGCGTGGCCGCCACGTTCAGCTTGCAGGGCGAGATGGCCGAGTCCGTCAAGTTGAACATGCTGCTGGCGCCCCTGGTCCTGGCCGGGCTGGGTATCGTGGCGTCGATCCTGGGCGTCTTTGTGGTCCGGACCCGCGAGGACGCCAGCATGAAGACGCTCATGTCGGCCCTGAACCGGGGCATCTTCCTGGCGAGCGCCCTGGTGATTCCGGCCGCGGCGTTCGTGGTCTACTACCTCGACCTGCCGATGAAATGGCAGTTGTGGGGCAGCGTCCTGGCCGGCCTGTTCTCGGGCGTCATCATCGGTAAGGCCACCGAGTACTACACGTCGCACTCGTTCAAGCCGACGCAGCGGCTGACGGACCAGGCTCTGACGGGCCCCGCCACGGTCATCATCGCGGGCATCGCCACGGGCATGCTCTCGACGTGGATCCCGATCCTGGCGGTCAGCGCCGCCATGCTGACGGCGTTCGCCTTGCCGGGCGGCTTTACGGACATCACGATGGGCCTCTACGGCATCTCGATTGCCGCCGTCGGCATGCTCTCGACCCTGGGCATTACCCTGGCGACCGACGCCTACGGCCCCATTGCCGACAACGCGGGCGGCAACGCCGAGATGAGCGGCCAGCCCCCCGAGGTTCGCAAACGGACCGACGCCCTCGATGCCCTCGGCAACACGACTGCCGCCACCGGCAAGGGCTTCGCCATCGGCTCGGCCGCCCTGACGGCCCTGGCGTTGCTGGCGGCCTACGTCGAGGAGGTCCGCATCGGCATGCACCGCGAGGCCGCCACGGCGTACGTTTGTGCCGCCGGGTCTGAGGCCACCATTCACAGCCTCGGCCACGGCAAGTTCGCCCAGTACACTTCGCCCGACGCCGCGACCCGGCAGCGCCAGATGATGGCCACCGTCGTGTACGTCCAGGCCCCCGGCCAAGCCGATAACACGGTCGTCCGCGATGCCCCGGCCTTGATGCTCCAAGGCCTGGCGACGGAGGCCCGTGAGCGCGAGCGCGGCGTCTTCCGCGTCGACGGCCGGAAGGTCCTCTACCTCATTCCCGTGGCCATCGGGCAGACTGCCAGCGACGCCTTGGCCGACGTGGGCGACTTCCAGGCCGGCATGCTCGACTTCATGCGGCACTACGGGGCCACGCCGATGAATCCGGGGTTCCTGGTGGGTGTGTTCCTGGGGATGCTGCTGGTGTTCGTCTTCTGCGCCCTGACGATGCAGGCGGTCGGGCGGGCGGCCGGGCAGATGATTGAGGAGGTCCGACGCCAGTTCCGCACCATCGCCGGCATCATGGAGGGTACGACGCTGCCGGACTACGCCTCGTGCGTGGCCATTGCCACGGCGGGCGCTCAGCGGGCCATGATCTTCCCGAGCCTGCTGGCCATCATCACCCCCATCGCGGTCGGCCTGGTCCTGAACGTCGGCGGCGTGCTGGGCCTTCTGGTAGGCGGCCTGACGGGCGGCTTCGCCATGGCCGTCTTCATGGCCAATGCCGGCGGCGCGTGGGACAACGCCAAGAAGTACATCGAGACCGGGCACCACGGCGGCAAGGGGTCCGACGCGCACAAGGCCGCCGTCGTCGGCGACACCGTCGGCGACCCGTTCAAGGACACCTCCGGTCCGTCGCTCAACATCCTCATCAAGTTGATGAGCATGGTCAGCGTGGTCTTTGCGGGCCTGATCGTCAAGTACGGCCCGACCATCGGCGACTGGCTGCATATCGGGTGGGACCACCTGGCGAAGTAATGGCCAAACGCCAAATGACAGCCCGCCGCCTCGCCATCGCCATGGCCCGCGTGTGCGCCGAGAACCGCTGCCGCGAGGTCGCCGTCCTCGACCTGCGGAAACTCTCGCCCGTTACGGACTTCTTCGTGCTGGCCACCGGCACGTCGGCCCGGCAGATGCGGGCCGTGGCCGAGTGGGCCGTCCGGACCGGACGCGACCTGGGCGAGAAACCCTTCGGCGTCGAGGGCGCCGACCCCGCCGAGGGCGCCGACGCCTCGCGATGGCTCCTCGTCGACTACGTCGACGTGGTCGTTCACGTCTTTACCGACGAGTCGCGCCGGTACTACGACCTGGAACTGCTTTGGGGCGACGCCCCCCGCGTCGACTGGCAGAGGGGCTGGAAGCCGCGGCCCGACGGCGAGGCCGCACCGGCGTTCGGAGACGCCTGATGCCCAGCGTCCAGCGTCTGCTCGAAGACCGGTTGGCGACGGCCATCCGCGCGGCCTTTCCGGAGGCCGCCCAGGCCCCGGCCGTCGTCATGCCCGTCCAGGACGAGCGCTTCGGCGACTACCAGGCCAACGGCGCGATGGCCCTGGCGAAACGCCTCGGCAAGAGGCCGCGCGACGTGGCCGCGGCGATTGTGGCGGCGGCCGACTTGGCCGACGTCGCCGACCCGCCCGAGATCGCCGGCCCGGGCTTCATCAACCTTCGCTTCTCGGCGGCCTGGCTGGCCGGGCAACTGGCCACGATGCTGGATGACGCGCGGCTGGGCGTGCCCCGCCCCGGCGAAC
>Ga0307378_10013735_pt1 | contig 10232 bp, 11 predicted proteins | sample UN1MG_FD_202238 | JGI IMG/M metagenome (GOLD analysis project Ga0307378, IMG submission 202238) | Soil microbial communities from Risofladan, Vaasa, Finland - UN-1 | ecosystem: Environmental > Terrestrial > Soil > Coastal area > Acid sulfate soil | place: Finland: Risofladan, Vaasa | collected...
CCAATTTTTAATGGGAGAATCCCCCGTCTCCGCACTAATTGTATTTCCAATACTAGTCCCATAATTACGATAAATTGTTCGCATAAAATTTGGCGCATTAATCATTCCAATTTTAAGTCTGCGCATAGATTTTACCATTCCAAACATTCCACCTAAAAACGACTTTTTTATTGAGTTTAAAGGTTTATTCTTAGCTGCTTTATTATACTCTTTTATTAAATCATAAAATTTTTCGCGATTAAAGATCTCAACTCTCTTATTACCATTAAGAACGATCGTTTTAAGATTTTTAGAACCCATTATTGCTCCTAAACCGGAACGGGCGGCAATTCTTCCCTTGTCATTTGCGATTCCAGATATTTTTGATAAATTTTCTCCTGCTTGTCCAATACCAGCGGTTTTGATGGAGTTACCGTGCCTATTTTTAAGGGTTTTCTCGGTTTCTATAACATCTTTTCCCCAAATATCTGAAGCGTCTAAAATTTTAATTGTATTGTCTATAATAGAAAGATATATTGGTTTTTTAGATTTCCCTATAACTAAAATTCCATCGTAGCCACAAGCTTTAAGCGCAGGTCCAAAAGTTCCACCACTATTTGCGTCACCCCAAGTTCCTGTAAGTGGTGACTTACCTACAACCATATATCTTCCTGAATAAGGAGCTGCAGTACTCGTTAATAATCCTGGAAAAAATCCAATTATGGATTCAGGACTCAAGGGTTCTATGTGTGAAGGCATTCTTTCATATAATAATCTGCATCCTAAACCGTATCCGCCCATGAATTGACTATAGATCTTTTCAGGTACTTCCTCCTCCCTAAAATTATCGTTTGTTAGGTCAACCCATAATACTTTTCCAAAAAAACCATTACACATTTATTACATCAAATTCTTGTTTAACGAAGGTTGTTTTAATAAAGAGAAGGCAACTCATATTAATATTTTGATTAATTATTCATTTGAACAAAACTTCGAAACATATAAATATATCAATTTGTAATATTATGATGGTTGCTGTAAATATCAAGTATTTCCAATTGCGTTATTTCCTTTAATGAGAAAAGCTGATTAAGAGTATATCTTATATAAATTAGGCGAAACAATTTTCACTGCATAGGGTTATTCAATTACTTATAAATATAATGAGGTTTTTTATGTCGGCTGTCCCATCTCTTAAAAACGAGAGTATATCAATAAGTATGTTTTTAGATTGGTGTAAGTACAAGAATATCTTCTATAATAATTTGTATTTAGAAGAATACGACTGGGTAATTAAAATGCCACTAATACCTCAAGGCTCAGAAACTCAGAATAAAATTAAACTCAAAAAATTTAACCTCACTAAATATACTTATCTGCTCTCTTATTGATGGTATGTTTTTAGAGGTTCTTATCATTACAATTTTTAGTTTTTTTGTGAATTAACCTTATCAGTTAACCTTTTATTCCAACAGGAAAAGCAGATGTAATCTCCGCTTTCTAATTTTACGAGATCCTTACTAGAACGGATCATTCCACATGTCAAACATTTTTTTTTCAATTTAAGAAACACCACTTCCCTTTATTATATCTGATTTCAATCCAAATCGATTTTATCGTTTTTATTAGGAACTAGCACCTCAATTTCAGAATTTTTGAAAAAAGTTTTAAAAAAATGGGGATATTCGGTGTGAACTGGAATTAAATATTTGGGGTTAACTGAATTGATAAAGTTTATTAAATGATGTGGCATCGCATGTCCAGACGCATGTACTCTGTAAGAAGGAATGCCAAGTTGACGGAAATAGCGGGTTAATGTTCTATTATTATCAATATATTCTTCCGTATAGGGATCTATACTAGACGATATAAATGCGCCCTTGAGATTCGGATTTATTTTTTCAACGATATCTTTTTGGACAGAAGTAATATATAAGAAAAATTGACTTTTTAATTCTTTAATTTCATTATAATTTATAAACCGGAAACCTTTCTTTTCCTTGTGTAGTGCTTGTCTTATTTTTTCTTGCCAACGGTACCTTGCATTGCCATGAGATAATATTAAAATGTGATCATCATCAATTATATTTGGATCTTTCATACTTTCGTAGATTTCATCTTTATTCATAAGATAATAGAAATAAGCGTCTTTTTCGGTAATGATAAATTTCCAACCATGCTTCTTAGCAATTAAAGAAAAAGTCCTGAAACGATCCCAATCTAAACGATCATACTTTACTAAAAAAAAATCATAAGGATTTTCAAGGAAAAGTTGTTCAACATTTTTCTCCACATTATTTTCGGACTCAATTGCTCCCCTATGGATATGTGTCCCTTCACAGATTAAGATATCAATTTTATCAAGCCCTATATTTGTTATTTCATGCAAAAAATCTAGAGTCATGGCTGACAAGGGTCCATGCATACGAAAATCTCCCGTATAAACGATATTGTGTTTAGATGTTTTAATTATAAATCCGTAGGCTGCTGGAATCGAATGATCTACATGCACGGGAATTACTTTTAATCCTTTGATATTAAGGACATCTCCAGTACGAAAAAGATTCCATTCTAATCCACCGTAATTATTGCTGATCGAATCTTTTGAACATTTATAATAAGCAGAAATAATTTTTTTTGTAAAAACTCCTGTATAAATGGGAATATTTCTGTTAATAAATGATAGACCATAAAAATGGTCTTTATGTGGATGTGTGATAAGAATCCCATCTACATTTGTAATCAAATCATTGTGTTTCTGGCTCTTATTAGCTTCGTAATTAGTATATAAGTTTTCAATTGAAAGGTGTTCTGTATTAGGTAACAATCCTAACTTTATTAAATCCTTAACTGAAGATGGTTCCTCGTATTTTTCAAAGTTTTCATTGAAATTCTTAATATTGATTCCAAAATCTAAAAAGATTTTTACATCATAGTTGAAATCTTCTAATAGGATTTTATTTCCTCCTACTTCATTCACGCCCCCTAAAAAAGTAAGCCTTACAGCTGAATTTTTCATTTTGTCTTTCTGGATTTAGGTTTTTTTTTAATAATTATCTACTTTTATGTAGAGATCTAACAATATAATTACCATATAATTTCTATAAAAATTTTTGTCATTATTAACTAAATTCTTTAGTGGAGCTCTAACAAAGATTAAAGAAATTATTGTGATTGGATGATTAAGCAAACTGATCCTTAAACTTGAGGGAACAATTTCAATCAAAAAATAGATAATTCTATGAAAAAGAAGGAAAAGGAGCTCCAATTCGAGCCGAAGTATTATAGGTTAAGAGAGAATTAAACTCATACTTGAGTTTAATAGAGGGCGAAATCCAATGTTAGCTCGAATTTCTACTACCTTCAATAATTATTTGTTTTCTAATTATATAAAAGCAAGTGATCCAAATTTTTATTTGTGCTGATAGAACATACAAAAACAAAGATAATAGACAATTATGTTAACTAAGAGTGAACATTAACACAAAAAAAGAGTTTAATCAAATTTAAGCCACGCTTCACAAGTTCTTAATGCATTAAATTTCTGCAGTTTTTCATTAGCAGAATCTATTGCTTGTTGAGTAATAACATGTTTTTTAAACCCCGCTTTTTCAAGTTCTTCAATATTATATGTAATTCTCATTATTAATTGAGTCGATATTTTTTCAGTATACAGCTGAGTTTTTTCTTTAAGATTCTCATCATTTATTTCTAATGATTTTAACTCGATAATATAACCATCTTTATCAAGGTTATCTAACTTGTATTGTAGAAAATCTAAACTTTGTCTTCGCAAAAGAATAGCGACGTGAATAAGCTGTTTATGAGCTTTCGAATAATTGGCAAGAAAAATCCCATAAATTGTTAATCCAGCTATTACAAAAGCTAAAATTTCTGCAATTAAACTAAAAACCCATATTATTATAACTTCGCCAAAGATAAACGGTAAATAAGCAAAAATTATGATAATAACACTAAATAATAGACCGAATTTAAGTAAAGTATTTCTTTTTTTTTCAGTGATATCCCAGAGAACTGAATGTGTAGCTTCGGCGTCAATCGAGCGATTATATGCCGCTTTTATTTTCCCTATTGCAATTTCTTTAAGATCACTTAATTCTATTAACTTATCTTCTCCCATGGTTGTTACCTCGCATAATTCTTGTAGGCTATAATAATCAATATTAAAAAATATTTATATAATTATTTATAACATTCTTTCAACTTTCTTATGTGAAACTTAGATAATTACCGTTGTATCTTCTTGTTTTATTAGCTTTTTTCTTTGTTTTCGAGATCTAGGGGTTCATATTTAATCTTAGAATCTTTCCCTCGCTCCATATAAAGAAATTCAAATGTTTCGGGTTTAAACTGATTTTTTAAAAATCTTACGACTTCTAATCCTTTAGAGAACTCGTCGCAAATAAATATATCCACGCTAATATATCCATGTTCTGGCCAAGTATGAATTGCGGCATGACTTGTTTTAAGTATGGCAACAGCACTATATCCATATGGCTGGTAATTATGATGGAATATATCGTAAGTTATTAAATCCGCATAATCTAGGGCGTCAAGAAAAATTTTTTGAATTTTATCATTTTCTAAAAGAAGGTTTTGGTCTGAAAAACGCATTTCTCCTACGAAATGATATCCTATAGGACGATAGGGAATAACTTTTCTTGCTTTTTGATCGGCAGTATAAATTGGGAGCGCATTTAAACTTAATTTATCCTCGACATTTTGAATTTCTGCTAATTCCAAATAATAAAGGTGACTAAACTGGCCCAGTATACTCGCTCCTTTATAAAGATTAAAGTAAGGAATCATTTCTTTTATTATGAAACCATGATCTAAAATAGACAACTGTATCTGCTGCATTTCTTTAGGAGGTTTATTTCCGAAGCATAGAAGACATTTTTTACCTATAATCTTGTGTTCTTTACCTTCGATATTCAATTTAGTTTTTAAAATCTGTTTAGCTCTTTTTAGAAATAAACGTAATCCTTCATTAGTATAAGGCGGATCCATTACAACAATGTCATAATTGTTTAAGACGCTTGCAGGAGAAGATTCTCTAAGATCATGACTTAATACATTATAATTTTTTAAAGAAAGATTGTTAGCACTCTCAGATAGAAATTTTATGATGTTAAGATCGATATCTATAACCGTTATTTCTTCAGCTAAGTTAAACAAACCAACAGCTAAAGAAGTAGCGTCATCATCCCCTAGGAATACTATTTTTCTTCCCTCAATATCTCCTTTTTTTAAAAGATAAAGAGCACGTTTTACCACTGTGGAAGAAATGGCATGCGATTGATCTAAAGCAAAATTTGGTTCAGGGCGATTTTCTAAGATATTTTCTATTTTACTAATAGAATTAAATTCATTTGGAATTTCCGAGAAAGATAACTCATAACTATCTGGAAGAGGATCATACTCAAACTTTAATTTCAAGTTATTTTTAATCCAAGCTCTACCATTTTCACCGAGATAATTTTTCTTTTCTATAATTCCCGCTTTTACTAATTCCCCTCTAACAGCTGCTAAAGTAGGTATGGCGATTCCGGTTTTTTGGGAAACTTTTTTGTTTTTGAGAGATGGAAAGCGATACATTGTTAATAGAATTGATCGTACACCTTCAATACCTTCAGCTAATTGCGCTTTTTCAGCTATGATTGTTAAAATCTCTTCTGTTTCATCATTCATAATATATACTATGATTCAAATTAGAAATATTTTACTCATATAGTAAAAAAACTTAGTAAAAAATCGTTAATAACATCTTGTTTTAGAATTAAATAGAGAATAGCATTAAATTAGTAGATTTTTGGTATTAGTTTGTATTTTACTCGAGTTCGATACTCAATATAGCCGTCCATTCCCTTAATGAGCATTTCCTCCTCAAATTTTATCCGAATTATTAAGGCTAATACTCCTACTGCTGCGGGGAATAATGAAATCCACGAACCTAACGCAATGGGCAATCCAAGCATCAATAAAACTGCTCCCGAGTAGAGCGGATGGCGAACATGACCATATAACCCTGTATCAATGAGTTTTTGGCCTTTGTTTATATCTAGTAGTTTTGATGCGTATGCATTTTGTACCATTGCGATATCCATGATTGCAATCCCAATATTCAATATAACAAGCTCTATAATCTCCACTATGAAAGGAATTGAAGACCATTGATAGCGGTAATCAAATACTGGTAATATCATTGCACCAATAAATCCGATAGCAAGAATTGGCATTAAAATTTATCATATCCTGCGGATCTTTTTGTCTTATCTGTGATACCGACCTTCTTCACCTTCGCCCGGTTCCGAAGAACTCGCGGATTCTTCTTGTTTATGACATAGAAACTGATAGTCATATTTATAACAACTGATACGATGAATAACCAGGCTTCAATCCATGCCCAATCTTGAGCGAGAGGGAAAAATATGATTATAAATAAGACTGAAATGAATACTGGGATGAGGGCAATTACCCAAAGAGGAAGTGGTTTATCATACTTATCAATGTCTTTTCGTTGTATTTCATCTGGCATGGTTGTATTGTATGATTAGTAGAACTAAAAATTAGTGAAAAGGTTTAAATATGAAAAAAGGTTATATTCTCATATGAGAATATTCCCATTTAAGACTATTTTTTCTGAGGATAAATAATGGAAATGTTAAGCCATAAACAATTTGTTGTTTTAGGATTAGTAGCAGAAACGCCTAGTCACGCTTATAGTATTAACCAAAGGATAGAAGAGAGAGGAATGAGAGATTGGACAGCAATAGGCAAGTCTTCGATATATCGGATAATGATTGAATTAGAAAACACAAAATTAGTAGAATACTATGAAGAAGAAGTGGATCATCGGAAGCGAAAAGTATATACAATTACAGATTATGGTGCAAAAATACTAAAGGAGAAGGTTTATAATGTAATTAAGGGATTTATTGGTAAAAATGATGAGGATTTTTATGTCGCATTTTCTATGCTTCCACTCTTGAGCACGGAGCAAATGATTGAGACGTTTTCTTATTCAATAGAGATAATGAAAAGACATAAGCTTGAGCTGGAAAATATGCTCAAGGTTAATCCCAATTTTCCGATAAATGTTTCAGGGTTATTTATTCATCCTATAAAAATCCTTGAAACTGATATTTTATTTATGGAATGGGTTATAGAAAAAATCAACGGGGGAGATGAATTTGACTCAAAAGTACCTGGTAAATGATTTTATTCATAGAGTTGGTTATCATTGTGAATCATCTTCGATGAGAGATCTTTTTGAATTTCACGGTTTTCCAATGTCTGAACCTATGGCATTTGGTTTAGATGCTACGATGGGTTTTGGATTTTTCGACACTACCAATAGTATGTCGTTTATACCAGAATCAGATATTCCTTTTTTCCTTGGAGGTAAGCAGGGAACAATTGAACCAAATTCTTTAGCTTGCCGATTATTAGGAAGCACATTAAGGAAGCAGTCTTTCACCAGTGCTAATAAAGCATGGGAAGAGTCAAAAAAGATGTTAATCCAAAATATTCCCTTAATCCTCAAAGTTGATTTGGGGTATTTGCCCTATTTTGAAGAAGTGGGAGATATTCACTTTGGTGGACATGCAATTACTTTAGCGGGTTATGATGAGGAGGCAGGAATTGCTTATGTAGGTGATACCGATCTTGAAGGATTCCAGGAAGTCCCTATAGAAAAACTAAAGGAAGCAAGGAGTTCTGAACATGGTCCAAAATTTATGTATCCAAACAATGTTCAATTTTCCATGGTGAGAAGACCTGACGGAAAACATCCACCTCTAGCAGCAGGAGTAAAAGTCGCAATTAAAAAAGTGGTCGATAATATGTTGCGTCCATCAATAAATAATAGTGGAATCCAAGGGATTAAATTATTAGCAAGATCAATCCCAGAATGGAAAGTTAAATTGCAAGGTGAATCAAAGGATCCCACAGGGAAAATTATTTCACGAGCGAGACTTATGTTTGAATTATTACATGGATATATTGAGACTTGGGGCACTGGAGGGGCTGCATTTCGTAATCTTTACTCACAATTTCTTCAAGAATTATTAAGTCATAAGGAGCTTAGAGAAGGTCCAATGGCATGGAGTAACATGGAATTCAATATATTAGAAGAATTAGTCCCCATAATTAGTGATTCTGCTAAGAATTGGACTATCTTTGCTGAAACTTTAAAAAATGCTGCTGATGAATATAAAACGGAATGTTTAAATCATGTAAGTTTTGAAGATTTACATAATTTAGTTTTAGAGATTCTCATACTGGAGGAAAAGTTGTTTAAAAATCTAGCAAAAATCAAAGTTTAAAAAATTGGTGTTAGAAAAAGTGAAAAATTGGGAGTCGTATTTAAAATCAGACCCAACTGAATGGTTATTAGAAGCCAACAATCCTTCAATCCGATACCTCACTCTAACAGATATTTTAAACCAAAATGAAAATAGTAGTGAAGTAAAAGAAGCAAAAGAGAAAATTATGATGGAAGGAATAGTCCCTAAAATTCTCAGTAAACAAAAAGAGGGGAGTTACTGGGAAATGGCTGAAAACTTCTATATCAGAACTAAATATAAAGGAACGGTATGGCAGATAATAGTATTAGCAGAACTTGGTGCGGATGGTAGGGATAAAAGAATTCAAAACACATGTGAATTTATCCTTAAAAACTCACAAGATAAATCATCTGGAGCGTTTACGTATTATGGTGATGGAAATGGAGGAGATCACAATAAAATTCTGCCTTGTCTTACTGGCAATATGCTTTGGAGTTTGATCAGATTTGGATATTTAGAAGATTCAAGAATTCAAGAAGGATTAAATTGGATTGTCAATTATCAGCGTTTTGACGATGGTCTGGAATCTGCTCCAGATGAATGGCCTTATAATGTTGGATCTAAAAAAGGTGAAGCATGTTGGGGAAAACATACTTGTTATATGTGTGTAGTTAAAAATTTAAAAGCTCTAACTGATATTCCGCCTAAAAAGAGATCAGAAGGAGTAAGAAATATTATTACTAAAGCTGCGGAATATTTACTCATTCATCATATTTATAAGCAAAGTCATAACTTAAATGCGGTAGCCAAGCAAGAATGGACACAATTTGGTTTCCCGCTAATGTGGAAGACTGATGCTTTGGAGGTTTTAGAAATATTAACAAGATTAGATTGTAAGGATGATAGAATGCAAGATGCTATTGATCTAATTATGTCAAAACAAAATGAAAATGGTAGATGGATTTTAGAAAAAACCTTTAATGGACGAATGCAAGTAAATATTGAGCAAAAGGGTAAAGAAAGTAAATGGCTTACCTTAAAAGCTATGAAAGTATTGAAAGAATATTATAATTAAATGATAAGGAGTCTAAACCTAATCATTAATAATAGTAATAATAATTAATTAAAAATGTGAGAGAAATAAAGAATGTATGAAAAAAATTTAGCAGCTCCATGTGGAATTTATTGTGGTGCTTGTAGATCATATTTGTTATTGAAAAAAGATCTCTTAGAAGAAAAGGGTTTCAAAACTGGTTGTAAAGGTTGTAGGATAAGAAATAAAAATTGTTTGTTCATAAAAAAAGAATGCGGGTTAATACGAAAAAACGAACTAGAGTTTTGTTACGAATGCAATAATTTTCCATGTTCAAATTTAAGAAAGATTGATGAGAGATATTCTAAAAGATATAATGTGAGTCCCGTTCAGAATTTGAAGAGACTTCAAGAGATTGGATTTGAACAATGGATCCAAGAAAAAGTAAATTTATATCGATGTCCGGATTGTGGTGGAGAAATATGCGTTCATGATGCTGAATGTTTTGATTGCGGAAATAAAGTTAATCCAAATTTAAAATAACGGAGTAGATAAAAATGGATAAGATAAAAGTAGTAGGAGCAAGACTTCATAATTTAAAGGATTTAAATGTAGAAATCCCTAAAAAGAAAGTGGTCCTAATTACGGGCGTATCAGGTTCAGGTAAATCAAGTTTAGCTTTTGATATCATTTTTGACGAAGGATTGAATCGATATTTAAAGTCTATTGGATTTCCTCCAGAGTTTGAAGATGAAAAACCGTTTGATTTACTTGAAGGGTTGAATCCTACCGTAGCAGTGGAGCAAAGAACAACTCGCCTATTTAATCCTCGTTCTACAGTGGTACAAACACTAGATTATATAATCTTTTAAGAATGTTATATGTAACAGAGTGTATATTAATCTGTCCTA